>Ga0315912_10000572_pt1 | contig 62861 bp, 48 predicted proteins | sample VfabasoilMG_FD_204469 | JGI IMG/M metagenome (GOLD analysis project Ga0315912, IMG submission 204469) | Garden soil microbial communities collected in Santa Monica, California, United States - V. faba soil | ecosystem: Environmental > Terrestrial > Soil > Garden | place: USA: California...
ACCGCGGCCGGCTGGCGCGCCTCGTCGGCGCCGACTCGCGCATCCTGGCGGCCGAACAGTTCCGCTGGGAAGGCGGCGCGCGCGGTGCGCTCCTGGCCGCCTCCTATGCGCCTCCCGCCGAGGGCGGCGCGACCCACGAGGGCGGTGTGACCACGACCGAGTTCGCCCCGCTCGCCGCCCGGCCGCCGCTGCAGCGCGGCACCGGCGTGGCCCAGGAGGGCTGGCTCACCATCGGCAGGGAGCGCTGGCGCGTCATCCGCGGCAGCCACCCGCTGGTGGACCGCCACGGCGTGCAGGAGGGCGAGATCGCCGTGCACCTGCACGCGGCGGCCATCGAACAGGCCACCAGCTCCTTCCAGTTCCGCCTGGCCTACGCCGGGCTGCTCTTCGTGCTGCTCGGCGCGGGCTTCTCCTGGCTGCTCGGGCTGCGCATCACGCGCCCGCTGCGCCAGCTCCAGGAGGACATCCGCATCGTGGCCAGCGGCGACCTCGAGCACCACACGCGGGCCCACAGCCACGACGAGGTCGGCCAGCTCGCGGTGAGCTTCGACGCGCTCACGCGCACGCTGGGCCAGGCGCGCGAGGCGGAGCGCGTGGTGGCCGCCTCGCGGCGCGAGCTCGCCGTGGCGGCCGAGGTGAGCGCCAGCCTCTTCCCCAAGCGCCTGCCGTCGCTCGCCGGCTGGACCCTGTCCAGCCTGCACGACACCTCGGGCTCGCCGGGCGGCGGCTCCTACGACGTGTTCGCCATGCCCGGCGGGCGCCAGGGCTTCCTGCTGGCCGAGGCCTCCGGGGGCGGCGTCCCGGCCGCGCTCGTGGCGGCCGTCGCGCGCACCACGCTGCGCCTGCTCGCCGAGCGCGAGGCCGACCCCGGCGCCGTGCTGCGTGCCGCCAACGCGCGCCTCTCGCCCGAGCTGCGACGCGGCATGTACGTGGCGGCCCTGCTCGTGGTGCTCGAGCCCGCCACCGGCAGGCTGGTGCTGGCCAACGCCGGCCACGCCCCGCTGCTGCACCACCACAAGCGGCAGGACGGCCTCGAGAGCGTGCTCACCGAGGGCATCGCGCTCGGCTTCGACGAGGGGCCGGTCTTCGACCAGACGCTGAAGGTGGCCGAGATCACGCTCGAGCCCGGCGACACGGCCGTGCTCTACGCCGGCGCGGTGGCCGCGCTGGCCGACCCGGACGGCCAGCCCCTCGGTGAGCGCCGGCTGCTGGCCCTGGTCAAGCGCGAACTCGGCCTCGGCGGCGACAGGCTGCTCGAGCGCATCACGGCCACGCTGCGGCGCTTCCACGGCGCCGACCTCGGGCCGGAGGTCACGTGGCTGTCCTTCGGACGACGCGCATGAAGATCGCCGAGTTCCAGCGGCTCATCGAGGACATCTACGGTGTCAAGGACAGCGCGCGCGGCACCGCCCTCACCTTCATGTGGTTCGCCGAGGAGGTCGGCGAGCTCTCGCGCGCCCTGCGTCGCGGGGGGCGGCAGAGCCTGGAAGAGGAGTTCGCCGACGTCTTCGCCTGGCTGGCGACGCTGGCCTCGATGCACGGGGTCGAGCTGGAGCAGGTGGCCGCTGCCAAGTACGGCGACGGCTGCCCGCGCTGCCACGCGGCGCCCTGCCATTGCGCCGAGCCAGCGGCTCCGGTCGGCGCGCCGGCGGCGCCGCGCGGCCCTGGCGCCTGAGCGATGAGCATCGCCCCCGGGGAGCTGCCCCTGCTGGCGGCCGTGGCGCCGCCGTTGCCCGTCCCGGGGCTGTTCGACTACCTCGTGCCGGAGTCGCTGGCCTCCAGCGTGGTGCCCGGCGTGCGCGCGCTCGTGCCCTTCGGCGGGCGCACGCTGACGGCCATGGTGGTCGAGGTCGGGCGCCGCGCGCCGCCCGCGGGCGTCGAGCCGCGCCCCCTGCTGCGGCTCGTCGAGAGCCAGCCGCTGGCCGGCCCCGACATCCTGCAGCTCGCGGGCTGGATGGCGCGCATGTACGGCTGCTCGGTGGGCGAGGCGCTCGACGCCGCCCTGCCGCGCGCGGCGCGCCTCGGGCGCTCGGCGCAGCAGGTGGAGCAGGCCGTGCTGCTCGTCGCCCGGGAGGTCGCACGCCAGGCCGTGGAGCAGCTGCTGCCGCGCCGGGAGAAGCAGGCGCGAGCGCTGCGCATCCTGCTCGACCGCGGCGGCTGCCTGCCGGCGCGTGAGCTGATGAGCCTGGCGCACGTCAGCCGCTCGCCGCTCGAGAGCCTGGCGCGCGCCGGCCAGCTGCGGCTGGAGCACGTGCGCGCCGAGCCCGACCGGTTGCTCGGCGGCCCGGTGGAGCGCCGCCCCCCGCTGGCCCTCACCGAGGAACAGGCGGCGGCGCTCGCCCGCCTGCTGGAGCGCTTCGACGGCCTCCAGGCCGACCCCGGCGCCGGCCGGCAGCCCGTGCTGCTGCACGGCGTCACCGGCAGCGGCAAGACCGAGATCTACCTGCAGCTGCTGGCGCATGCCGTGGCAGCCGGGCGCCAGGGCATCGTGCTCGTGCCGGAGATCAGCCTCACGCCGCAGACCGTGCGCCGCTTCCGCGAGCGTTTCGAGCGTGTGGCCGTGCTGCACAGCCACCTCACCGACCGCGAGCGGCACGAGCAGTGGTGCGCCATCCGCGACGGCGCGGCCGACGTGGTGGTCGGCGCGCGTTCAGCCGTCTTCGCTCCGCTGCAGCGCCTCGGCGTGATCGTCCTCGACGAGGAGCACGAGACGAGCTTCAAGCAGCAGAACGTGCCGCGTTACCACGCGCGCGACGTGGCCTGCGAACGCGCGCGCCTGTCCGGCGCGCTCGTGCTGTTCGGCACGGCCACGCCCTCGCTCGAGACCTGGCAGCAGTGCCGGCTCGCGCGCACCGAGCGGCTCGTGCTGAGCCAGCGCGTGGCCGGCGGGCGCACGCCGGAGGTGCAAGTGGTGGACCTGACCTCCGAGCAGCGCCGCAAGAGCTTCTCCTTCCTCACCGACCCGCTGCGCTCGGCCATGGCCGATGCGCTCGGCCGGCAGGGGCAGGTGCTGCTGTTCCTCAATCGGCGCGGCTGGGCGCCGGTGCTGCTCTGCCGCAGCTGCCGCGGCGCGCTGCACTGCCCGCACTGCGCCGTCTCGATGACGCTGCACCAGCGCATCGGCCGCGTGCTGTGCCACTACTGCGGGCACGAGGAGCCGCCGCCGGCAGCCTGCCGCGTGTGCGGGCAGCGCCTCTCGCCGCTGGGCTTCGGCACGGAGAAGGTCGAGCAGGAGGTGGCCCAGGCCTTCCCCGGCGCCCACGTGGCGCGCATGGACAGTGACACCATGTCGGGGCGCGGCGCGCACGAGAAGCTGCTCGACGCCTTCGCTCGAGGCGCCATCGACGTGCTCGTCGGGACGCAGATGATCGCCAAGGGCCTCGACTTCCCGAACGCGCTGCTGGTGGGCGTGCTGTGCGCCGACTCGGCGCTCTTCCTGCCCGACTACCGGGCCGCCGAGCGCACCTTCCAATTGCTCGCGCAGGTCACCGGCCGCACGGGGCGCGGGCCCAAGGGCGGGCGCGTGGTGGTGCAGGCCTACGACCCGCGCCACCTGTCCATCCGGGCCGGCGTGGCGCAGGACTTCGAGGCCTTCGCGCGCCAGGAGCTGTCCGAGCGCGAGGCGCTCGGCTATCCGCCCTTCGGCCGCATCGTGCGCATCGTGATCCAGGGTCCGCAGGAGGAGGGCGTGCGCCGCCGGGCGAGCGAGGTCGGCCGCCTGCTGCGCCGCGCGCTGGGTCTGCCGGAGGTCGAGCCCGCCGGCTCCGGGTCCCCAGGCGTCGGGTCGGCCGCCGCGAGCGCCGGCTCCTCGCCGGCCGCCGGGGGGGCCGGGCCTGCCCCCGCGAGCCGGGCGGCCCCGGGCGCCCACGGAACGGCTCTTCGAGGCCAGGCCGGACTCTTCGCGGACTGGCCCGCACCGGACGGCGCTGCCCCGCAGGCCCGGCCGGCCGTTCCCCAGCCGGCGCCTGCGGGACCGCCCGCCGCCGTCGAGCTGCTCGGCCCGGCCGCGGCGCCCATCCCGCGCATCAACCGGCAGCACCGCAGCCATCTCGTGGCCAAGTGCGCGGGTGACGCCGAGGTCGAGCGGGTGCTCGCGGCCCTCGTCGGGCACTGCGCTCCCGTGCGCCGCGTGCGGGTGCTGGTGGACGTCGACCCGATGAGCATGCTCTGAGGCGGTGGCGGCCGCGCGCCGCGGGCCTACAATCGGCGCCGTCACCCCGCCCCGAAGGAGCCGAGGTCCGTGGGAACGATCTACGACGACATCCTGCAGTGCGTCGGACGCACGCCCACCGTGCGGCTCAACCACATCGCGCGCGACGTGCCGCCCGAGGTGCTCGTCAAGTGCGAGTACCTCAACCCCGGCGGCTCGGTGAAGGACCGCATCGGCGTGCACATGCTCGAGCAGGCCGAGAAGCGCGGCGAGATCCGCCCGGGCGACACGCTCATCGAGGCCACCAGCGGCAACACCGGCATCGGCCTGGCGATGGCCGCGGCCGTGCGCGGCTACCGCGCGATCATCACCATGCCCGAGAAGATGAGCCGCGAGAAGCAGGTGGTGCTCGAGGCGCTCGGCGCCGAGATCCACCGCACGCCGACCGAGGCCGCCTTCGACGCGCCCGAGAGCCACATCGGCGTGGCGCGGCGCCTCAACGAGGTCATCCCGCGCTCGCGCATCCTCGACCAGTACACCAACCCCGACAACCCGGGCGTGCACTACGAGCAGACGGCCCAGGAGATCCTGGACGACACGGGCGGCAAGCTCGACGTCTTCGTGGGTACGGCCGGCACCGGCGGCACGCTCTCCGGCGTGGCCAGGCGCCTGAAAGAGGCGCTGCCCAAGATCCGCATCGTGGGCGTCGACCCGGTGGGTTCGATCATCGCCGGCCTGCCCGACGACCACGTGGGCACCTACAAGGTGGAGGGCATCGGCTACGACTTCATCCCCGACGTGATGCACAAGCAGTACGTCGACGAGTGGGTCAAGACCGAGGACGGCCCGTCGTTCACGACGGCGCGCCGACTCATCCGCCGCGAAGGCCTGCTGGTCGGCGGCTCGTCGGGCTCGGCCGTGTGGGCCACGCTGCAGGTGGCCAGGCGCATGAAGAAGGGCCAGCGCATCCTCACCATCCTCCCGGACGGCGTGCGCAACTACATGACCAAGTTCCTCGACGACAAGTGGATGGCCGACAACCGCTTCGTCGACGAGCCCTGGGCGCACGGCGAGGTGGGCGACCTGCTCGTGGGCATGCCCGAGCGCAAGCTGTACACGGTCAGCGACGCCGAGCCGGTGGGCAAGGCGGTCGAGGCCATGAAGCGCCACGGCATCTCGCAGCTGCCGGTGCTCTCGGCCAAGAGCTGCCAGCTCGTGGGCATCGTGACCGAGACCGACGTGCTCTCGGCGCTCTTCGACGACCGCTGCACGATGGAGTCCGTGGTGGCCGAGGTGATGTGCCGCAAGGTCTCGACGGTCTCGCTCTACGACGAGGCCACGGTGCTGGCCACGGTCTTCCTGCGCGGCGAGGTGGCCGTGGTGGTGGACGACAAGGGCGGCCTCAAGACGCTGCTCAGCAAGCTGGATCTCATCGAGCACCTGGCGCGCGGCAAGGGCAAGCACTAGTGGCGGGCGGGTGGGGCCTGCCATCGGCCGGGGCCGGGGCCGGGGCCGGGGCCGGGGCACGCGCAAGCGCACGGGTACGAGGACGGGCACGACGACGGGCACGGGCACGGGCACGAGGACGGGTGTGATGCGGGGACGCGTTGGCTTCGGGGTCATGCTGTGCACCCTGGCGTGGCTGCTCGCCGGCTGTGCGGGCGAGGAGCAGCGCCCGGCCGCCCCGACGGAGCTCGCACCGCCCTCGCGCGTGGCGCGGCTCGTCGGGGTGCAGCTCGGAGCGCTGCGCACGCTCGACGGGGGCGCGACGGCGCCGGGCCGCGAGGACCGCTTCGCGCTGCTGCTCGGCGCCACGCCGTCCGCCGCGGGCGACCCGGCCTTCGTCGAGCAGAACCTCGCACTGGTCGAGGGCGTGCTCGAGAGCGTCTGCCACGTGCCGCCGGCCGCGCAACGCCGCCTGAGCGGAGCCGAGTTCACGCCCGAGGCGGTGGCGACGGCGCTCGAGGCCGTGGCGCAGCGCGCCACCAGCGACGACTCGCTGCTGCTCGTCTACCTGAGCGGCCTGGCCGTGGTGGACGCGCAGGGCGTCGAGCACTGCCTCACGCCGGCGTCGCGCCGGCAGCTCGACGGGCGCTGGCAGGGGACGATCGAGCGCCAGGCGCTGACCGACGGCCTGCAGCGCCTGGTCGAGCGCGCGGCCGGCGCCGGACGGCGGCTGCACACGGTGTTCGTCACCGACCTCGCGCGGCCGCCGGGCAGCAGCCCGGTGCCCGGGCAGTCGTTTCCGCCCGGACCGGGCTGGGAGTTGCACGCGCACCGCAACGGTCGGCTGCCCGAGGCGCCGGCCAACGCCAGCCCCACGGCCTTCACCCGTGCGTTCGTGGGCAGCCTGCAGTCGCTGGCCGAGGAGGCCCGCGCCGCACCGGTGGAGCTGGTGTTCGAGCGCAGCGAACGCACCGTGCTCACGGCCACCGGGGGGCGGCAGCAGCCGGCCATCGTGCGCCCCGATCGCGCGGCGGGCGAGCCGCCGCGGCTCGTCGCCAGCCGGCGGCTCACGGCCTCGGTGCGAGTGCTCGATGCGCTCAGCGGCCTGCCCGTGCCCGGCGCCGAGCTGAGCGTGGACGGGCGCGTCGCCAACCACGCCGAGGCGCGCGCCGCGCAGCCCGCGGCCGACGGCACGAGCGCCGCGCCGCTGCTGCTCGAGGCGCTGCCCGGACGGCACCTGCTGCGCGTCTCGGGCCCCGACTACCTCACGCGCGTCGAGGAGTTCGAGCTGGACGTCGAGCACGCGGGTCGGGTGGTGGAGGTGTCGCTGCTGCCCGCGCTGGTGCACGTGCAGGGCTGGGTCAGCCCGCCGCGCGCCCTGCAGGTGCGGGTGGATGGCGCCGTGGGCACAGGTCACGAGGGCTACCACGTGCTCGCCGCGTCGAGCGATGCCAACGGCCGCTTCGAGTTGCGGCTGCCCCGCCTCGCTGCCGGGCAGGAGGTCGTGGTGAGCGACCAGGGCCGCGAGCTGCTGCGCCGCGGCCTCCCGCTCGAGCCCGAGCGCTTCCTGGGTGCGCCGGACGACATCATCGAGGGCCTGGGCGTGGTCGACCTCGGCCCGCTGCTCGTGCCCGACGGCCGCGAGCTGCCCGCGCTGCGCGCCGAGGACCTGGCGCTGGTGCAGGCCGGCGGCGCCGGCGCCCTGCCGCTCCCCGGCAGCTACGAGAACCCGCGCAGCCTGCCGGCGCCGGTGTTCCTGGCCGAGGCCGACACGGCGCGCTGGCAGCTCTTCCTCAGCATGACCGACCGCGGCGAGTGGCTGCCCGCGCTGGCGCAGCTCGAGGCCCTGTCGCTGCAGATGGACGACCAGGTCTACGAGGCCTGGCGCGGCTGGCTCGAGGTGCACCACGCCGAGGAGCTGCTGGAGGTGACGCGCATCGAGCAGCGTCGCGCCTCGCTGCCCGCCGACCCGCCGAACCTGCGCCTGTCGCTCGCCTCGCTCATCCTCTCCAGGCACCTGCAGCGCGCCCAGGCGCGCGCGGTGGCGGGCGAGCTGCAGGCGGTGGAGCTGCTCCAGGCCATGCCGCTCGACCTGCTGGCTGGCGACGGCACCTACGCGCGCACGCTGGCCACCGCGGTCGAGGCGCGTCGGCGCGGCGTGGCCGCCACCCTGCTGCTCGCCCTGGCGCAGCGCCAGCGCTGGCCGCAGATGCTGGATGTGTGCGAGGCGCTCGGCACCGAGGGCGACTGGGGCAGCCCGGCCTTCGGCGCGCTGCGGCGCGAGGCGCTGGCCACGGCGCTCGAGCGGGAACTCGACCGCGCGCTCTTCGAGGGCCTGGGCGCGCAGGACTGGCAGCGCGCCGACCAGCGCATCGACTGGATGACGCAGCAGGGCGAGCGGCTCGGTCTGGTCGGCACGCCCGCGCTGCTCGAGCTGGCCGAGCGCATCGGCGTCGAGCGCGTGCCGGCCGAGGTGCGCCGCTTGCAGCGCGAGGCGGGCCAGGCCTTCCTGGCCGGCGACCTGCTCGGCGCCAGCGGTCGCTACGCCCAGCTCGACGGCCGCGTGCGCGGTGTCTACGCCGACTTCGTCGCCGAGCAGCAGCAGCGCCTCGCGGCGCAGCTCTACGTGCGCTTCGTCAAGGAGGCCGAGGAGGCCGAGCTCGAGCGCCGCGTGCCGGAGGCCGCCTCGGCCTACGCCCGCGCGCTGCGCTACGACCGGCGCGCGGCGGGCGAACTGCTGCGGCTCGGCGTGCAGACGCCGGGCGTGGTGCTCGTCACGGCCGACGGGCGTTCGGGCCGGGCCGAGATCGGTCCGGCGCTGGCCGGCTCGCCCGACGACCTGGTGCTGCTCGTGGGCCCGGGCGTCTATGCCGAGGCGCTCGTGCTCGGCGGGCGGCGCACCCTGCTCGGCGTGGGCGGCGAGGTGCTGGTGGTGGCCCCGGCCGGGAGCGCGCTGTCGGTGCCGGCCGGCTCGTCGGTCGGCGTGGCCGGCATCAGCTTCGCGAGCGAAGCGGCCGGCGTGGCGACGGTGCGCATCGACGAGGCCGAGGCGCGCCTCGAGAGCTGCCGGCTGCTGCCCGCGCTCGGCGGTCCGGCGCTGGCCGTGACCGGCGTGCAGGCGCGCGCCGAGCTGCGGCGCTGCGAGATCCCCGGCGCCGATGGCGACGGCCTGCGCGTGGCCGACGAAGCCCGCCTCGACCTGGTCGGTTGCAGCGTCGGCCTGCCGGGCAGCGGCGACGGCGAGCTGCGCCGCTACCTCGTGGCCGAGGCGCCGCGTCACGTGCGCGTGACGGACAGCGTCTTCGGGCGTTACCTCGTCGGCGGCAGCGAACGCCTCACGCAGGCCACGCTGGCGGCCATCCAGCTCGGCAACACCCTGCGCGTGCAGGCCGACCCGGCGAGCTGGCCGAACTGGGCCGTGGCCGGGCTGACGCACTGCGCCAGCCTGGGCGAGGCGCTGGCCGTGGCCGAGCCCGGCGCCACCGTGCTCGCCGCCCCCGGCGTCTATCACGAGAGCCTGCGGCCGACGCGCGCGGTGCGCCTGCTGGCCGAGATCCCGGGTTCGGTGGTGGTGGACGGCGGGCAGAGCGAGTCGGCGCTGCACCTCGAGGCCGATGTGGCCGTGGTGGTGCAGGGCATCACCTTCAGGCTGCACCGCCCCGAGGGAGTGGGGCGCAGCGAGACGGTCGTCGTGCGGCGCGGGCACCTCGACCTGAGCGACTGCCTCATCGAGGCCTTCGACTCGACGGACGCCTGGCAGCCGGAGGGCCTGGCCGTCGGCGCGCCGGCCGTGCCGCCCCGGCAGCCCGATGCCGACGATGCCTTCGGGGCGACGTCGCCCTCCGCCGGCACGCCGCCGGCGCTCGCCACGGCCAGCCCGTCACCGGGCGGCCCGGCGACCGGGGAGGGAACTCCGGCGGCGGGCGCCGCCGTGCCTCCCGGCGCCGACCTCGCCGCCGTGGCGTCGGTGGTGTTGCGCCGCTGCCGCATCGCCAGCGACGCGGTCGGCATCACCGTGCGCGGTGCGCACAGCGTCTCGGTCTGGGACAGCGAGATCGTGGGGCGTCTCACCGGCGTGCGTCCCGACGTCGGCGGGCGCGCCGAACTCGTGGCCACCACCATCCGCGGTTGCGAGCGCGGCGTGCGCCTCGGCGGCCCGGGCTCCTCGGCCGCGCTCGAGGCCTGCACGCTGGCCGACAACGCCGAGCCCTTCGCCTTCGACGGGGGAGCGCAGGTGCACCAGCTGCGCCTGGCGGGGACGAGCGTGCGCTGAGGGGGCGGCGGGGCCTACCCAACGCTCACTGAGCGTGTGCGCTGGTCGGCGTATGGGCAGGCCCACCCGCGCGGACGATCCTGGGTGCTGGATCCCTACTCGATGCACGGGGCGTCCGGGCTGGGCTGCTTGGGTCGTTCGCAGGGCGCTCCGGGAACTGGAGCCTTCATGATGAAGCCGACACTCTCGCGCCGCGAGGCGCTCGACCAGCTGCGTGAAAGGCTGCTCGCCCTCGGCGACGACGACCACTCCGTCTGCGAGGTCGCCGCCCGTCACGGCATCTTCTGCAAGGGCTTCTCGCAGTGGAGCTTCGAGGAGCTGAAGCGGCGCTACGACTGGATCGTGGAGCGCCAGCCCGGGCTGACGCGCTGCCAGCTCGAGTTCCGTGCCAACGCCTGGCAGCTCGCACGCCAGCAGGTGCTCGGGACCACCACGCCCTGCGACAGCCAGGAGCGCGAGCACGACACCTGCCGCGGCTGGGACGAGTTCACCGGCGCGCAGATCGCGGGCTTCCTGCGCGAACTCGGCGGGCCGGAGGTGCTGGTGGAGGAGGAAGAAGACACATGAGAGACGGGCCTCTCACTGCGCAGGCGGCGGGCGTGCCACCTACTGCAGCAGCGTGACCAACTCCGCTACGGCTCGAGGCAGCGCGCTCACACGGCCACGTCCACGACCTCTTCAGCGATGGACGGAGGGATCGGATCACCGTGTGCACGCAGGCTCTCCAGATAGCCGGAGATGGCCTCCTTCACGTTGCGGAGTGCATCTGCTCGCGTGTTGCCTTGTGCGATACACCCTGGCAGCGACGGCACTATCGCCACGAACACTCCGTCCTCGTCCTCCTCCAGCAGCACCCTGAACTTCACGAGCATGTCTCCTGCAGCCAGCGTGGGTGATCCATCGGAGTGATAGCGCACCACTGGCTCCGGCGTGGTGCGCGACGGCCTTCGTGTCCGCGTGCACGCGAAGCACGCCGCCCCTGCACCCCCAACCGCTCCATCACGCGCGCACGACGAGCGGCCACGCGACCGTCGCGTCGCACTTCACCTCGGCCCAGCGGCAGCCCTCGGCGATGGCAGCTGCGTGCCCGCTGCACGCAGCAACGTCGGGCGGTGTCCTGTAGCCAAGGCGTGTTCCGGATTCCCACCCGATCGTGCACACACCCACGCAGCCGAGGTCCTGCCTGGGTGCCGGCAGTCTTGATTGGATGGGATGAGCGGTCCGCCCATCGGCGGCAGGGCCGTATCGAGATTCAACCGGCACGTCGCAGCAGGGTGCAGTGCGTGGAGCGGTCAGTCGAAGTCGAAGAACTGCACCCTGGCAAGGCCGCCGCGACCGTTGGCGACGATCACTGCCGAGCCTGCAGAAAGGCCGCTCGAGGTGGCCGGGAGGAACGCGTTGGCATCCCCGGGCAGGCGCCAGATGCGCTCGAAGCCGCCGGTCAGGATGTCTGGCAGGATCAGAACTCCGTCGTGGAGCAGGGAGACGTAGACGAAGCCGTTGGCGGCCGGCCACACCTTGAGCGCGCTCGGCTTGGGCTTGTTCGGCGTGCTGGGGGGATCGAACACGTACTCCCCAGCAGCCAGCGGAGCGAGCCTGTTCGTCACGTCGTAGCGCGCCACGCCATGGCAGCCGTGGGCGGCGTACAGGACATCAGGAGCAGCCACGGCATCGTAGGTCAGCCGGGCGGTCGCACCGTTGAACGGGTCGCTGCCCGCGAAGGGAACCTTCGTGACGAGGCTGAAATCGACGCCCGTCCCATCGTAAGTCGCTTCGAGCACCATGAGCCCGGCGTTCGGCTCCGTGATACCTCCCGCGTTGCCCACCCCGTCGGGCCCATAGGTCACCCAGACCGCGTGCTTGCCTTCGGTCACCACGACGACGCAGTCGATGTAGGTGCCGTGCGCCTGCACGTAGTTGTCACAGGGTGTGAATTCCCCGAGCAGGACGGCGTTGGCGGGGTTGGCCACCGGACCGACGCGGTACACCCGGATGCCTCCGTGTCGTGTGATGCCAGGGCCATCGTCGACGCAGGCAATTCCCGGAGGGCCAGTGCCTGCATCGTCATCGCCCTGATTGACGACGTACAGCCAGCGGTTTCCATCCAAGCCGACGATGGGAAAAAGGCAGTAGCCTCGGCCCGAAGTGTTGAGGAGTGTCGAGTAGGGCACGGGGAGTCCGTCTTCGGCGCTCAGGTTGAAGAACCGTACTCCGTGCTCCTGGATGTGCGAATACAACATGGCGGGTTGGTTCCCATCGGCCTCGAAGCCCGCCAGGAGGATCGCACTAGCGTTCACGGTGTCCAGGTCGACGAACTCATCGAGCACGGCGTCGGGTCCGTCCGTCGCAAACGTCAGCAACTTGGTCTCGAGCGACGCATAGACGAAATCACCGATCTGGATGACATCGTCACAGCTCCCGCCCGCAACGTCCTCGACGCCGGGTCCGTTGGGGAAGTTGTCCGCGTCCCAGTCACCGACTCGCGACAGCTCCCAAGAACCGCCGATCAGGGATGCCTTGAGCACAACCAAGCCCTCCACGTCGCAGGCGACGTCGAGCCGCACTTGCTGGAATTCCTGCGACACGCGAGCGTCGAGGGCCACGGGCGCCTTGGGTAGCTGTGCAGGGTCGACAGCGAACGACCCTTGCTCTACGAAGACTGCGGCCGAAGGCGGGGACTTCGTGAAGAGGACGACTCCCTCGAACGAGTTGCCTCGGCTGCTGTCGTCGCACGAGGTCGGCATGTTCGGGTTACCCCACCATTGCCAATCCACCGCGAACTTGGTCCCGTAGCCCACTGCGAGCATGGTCGTGTTGTGGTCGGGGTGCACCAGCGCGAGGGTAAGAGCGCACAGATTCCGGCCAAGCTCGGCCGGCGCAATCGGATCGCACACCACCTGGCTGAGCAGCCCACCCGAGAGATCGAACTCCAGAACGCCCTTGCGGTAGGCGGCCACGTAGGCTCGCTGGAAGGTGACATCCAGCACGACGTCGCGGACGAAGTACTCCTCGCCCGGGGCACATCCGGCGACCGGCCACTCGGCCGTGGCAACGATTTCCGGACTCACTGGACTCGGGTCGATCTCGAAGCGCCGCAGGCTCTGGCAGCCGTTGGTCGCATCCCCGCAAGCGGTGCCCACGAAGACGCTGATAGATCCCGGGACCATGTTCCAGATGGCCTTGACGGCATAGACATTCGAGCCGAGGGGGAATGAGTCACGGAAGATAGGAGTCGAGGGATTGCTGACGTCGACCAAGTAGAGTGCCCCCGAGCTGAACTCCAGGCCTTCGTGCGTGCCGACGAGAGCAAAGGTCTTGCCGGTTCCCTCGGCTGTCACCACGTCGAGCGCAAAGGCGACGGTCTGGACCGGAGCGGCGAGTTGCAGTGTGGACAACCGTAAGTATTCGGTACGGTCGAACGCCTGTAGTCCGCCGAGGTCCGCGGCGACGAAGAGCGTGTCGTCCGTCACGACCATGTCGCGCACGAAGCCCTCGGTTCGCAGGCGGTCGGTGGCGATCCCTGCCCCTGCCGGCGTCGGCTGGTCGGATGTCCCGTCGAGGACGTGGATGCCGGGTCCGGCTCCCATGAACACCAGCTGCTCCTCAGCGTCGGTTGCCACCGCGCGGCTGGCACAGAAGGCGTAACTGTCTTCCAGCACCTGCGGCGGCACGGCCTGGGCATCGACGCGCGCTCCCGTCAGGGCGACGGCCGCGAGCACCATCAACACGATCCTGTTGACCATGGACTCCTCCTCCTTCCCGGCGGCCGGGCTGGAAGCCCGACTGCCGCATCGTGGCTCCCCGAGGCCATCGCGTCGGCGCATGGCTGGCCGACGCCGCCCTGTGTAGAACCCTGCGCCGGAAGCGTCAAGATCCCCCACGTCAGGTGGCAGGTGGTAGCATTCACGGATCACTTGCCGAACCGACCGCATCAAGCGGTGTGTCGGCAGGCTCGTCGTTTCTCGCCCAGTCGAAAGGGGGAGCCATGTCGCGGCTCGTCAGTTTGCTGTCCCTGCCATGGGTGCTCCTCCTGGGCGCGCAGCCACTGGCAGCGGAGAGAACTGCCATGGATCGTATCCTGCTGGTGCCGGATGCGTCGGCTGCGATCCTTCCATTGAGCGTTAGCGGCGGCAGGGCCGCCACGCAGACCGTCCGCCACGCGCCACGCTACGGTTACGTCGAGAACCGTGGGCAGTGGGACGAGCGGGCGCGCTTCGTCGCGCGGCGTGGAGCCTCGACCCTCTTCGTCACGGAGCGCGGCCTCTGGCTGCGGGTGGTCCGGAGGAGTGAGCCCGGCCACCTGACGCCGGCGGATTGCGGCACCATCGAGGGTGTCGTGGACTACCAAGTCGTGTTGGGTGGTGGCGGTCCCGTGAGCGTCGAACCGCTGGACGAACTGCCCGGACGCAACAACTTCTTCGTCGGGGACGAGAATCGATGGCGGACGAGAGTGCCTTCGTACAGCCGGCTGCGGCTCGTCGGAGGCGGTTGCTGCGTCGACCTCGTGGAGGGCGACGACGGACTCGCCTTGGAGTTCGCCACTGGTACACGAGGGTCTTATGCAGGAGTGTCCTGCGAGCGCTGGGAGGACGGTGCGGTCGAAGTCATCGCCCTTGGCGACCTGGCACCACAGATCAGCCAGTTCTCGGGCGCTGCGACGCTGTCTCCCGTGGCGGCCGCGACGTCTGGTATGGTTCCGGCCGGCTCGAAGCTTGCTGCCAGCGGGGCACTCGGGGTGACACTCGACTACTCGTCATACCTGGGAGGTTCGTCGGGGGAACTGGCCTTTGGCGTCGCAGCCGATGGGTCCCAGGTTATCGTCGTGGGGGAGACAGGGTCCTTCGACTTTCCATTGACGCCTGGGGTGATGGACCCTGCGATGACAATTGAAGGCGATGCCTTCGTCACCAAGCTCGTAGCCGACGGCACTTCGTTTGTATTTTCGACCTATCTCGGTGGGGCGGCCTCCGACACGGCCTGGGCAGTCGCCCCGTGCATCGACGGCAGCATTTTCGTGGCTGGGTACTTCAACGGCTTCAATGGCTCGTCGTTCCCCACGACGCCGGGAGCCTTCGATCAGACGCCGAACGGGGGCATCTTCGACGGTTTCGTCGCCAGGATCAGCGCTGCCGGCGACCAGTTGCTGTATTCGACGATCCTCGGAGGCTCGGACGACGACTTCCTGAGTGTTGACATCCAGGTCGACGCGGAGGCCAATGCGTACGTTGCGGGTACAACACAGTCTCCGGATTTCCCGACCACGCCGGGCTGCTATCAGCCGGGGATCATGAGCCTGGTCGGTGAGAACACCTTCGTCACGAAGGTCAACCCCAGCGGCACAGCTCTTGTGTACTCGACCTACTTCGGCGGAACAGCCAGAGCAGAAACGTGGGGGATCAGTTTAGGCGCCTCGGATGCCGCCTATCTCACAGGTCGTGTTAGCACGAGCACGCCGGGCGCGATCTTCCCGGCTACCCCCGGCGCGTACGACGTCACCCCAAATGGCAACTGGGACGTGTTCGTGGCCAAGCTCCTGCCAGACGGAAGCGACGTGGTGTACGCGACCTTCATCGGGGCCAGCAACGAGGACGACGGCCGTGCCGTCGCCGTCGATGCCGCTGGGGCGGCCTACGTCTCGGGATGGACCTACTCCGACAACTTCCCGACGACGCCCGGCGCCATCCACTCGTTGGGAACCGGTGGGGCCAACGAGGACGTTTTCGTCTGCAAGCTCGACCCAACCGGATCGGTGCTGGAGTACTCCGCCCTGGTCGGGCACTCGCAACTCGATCGGGCCTACGACATCGCCGTGTCGGCCGCGGGCGAGGCATGGGTGACCGGCCAGACGGCCTCGGCGGGCTTCCCGACCACGCCCGACGCATTCGATCCTACCGCCAACTTGGGCGACGCCTTCGTCTTGGGCCTCACCGCGGATGGCTCCGAGCTGCTGTACAGCACCTTTCTCGGGGGCAACTCGAGCTTGCAGGAACTCGCCTTCGGCATCGACATCGACGAGGCCGGCGGTGTGTGCATCGCCGGCACAACGACGAGCACCGACTTCCCGCTGACGCCGGGAGTGGCCGACCCCACCTTCGCGCCCTTCGACGAGGCCTTCGTCGCGAGGTTCAGGGCCTTGTGGCCCAATCTCGGCGGTGCTTCGGCGGGTATCGCCGGCCAGCCGCGGCTCAGCGGCCGCGGAGCACTCGTCGGGGGCTCGCCTACGGCGATCCAGCTCAGCAATGCACCCGCCGACACCCTTTACTTGGCTTGGCTGTCTTTCGCGCCGCGGCCCTGGCAGGTTCTCGGCGGCACACTCTACGCGTACCCGTTCGGTCTGCAGCTCCTGTTCGCGACCGACGCCGGCGGCAGCGGCACGCTCGAGTTCCCCTGGCCGGCGGGGATTGCACCGGGCCTCACGTTCTATCTGCAAGACGTCGTGCTCGACGTTTCGGTGCCGGCGCAACTCACGCTGAGCAACGCAGTCACTGCGACGACGCTGTGAGCTGAACGCGCTGCGACTCTTCCGCCGAGGGTCGGAGTTGCGTTGGCAGGGATCGGCTACAGCAGGGGGCAGCGCTTGGCCCCATGCCCGTTTAGCCCCGCCCCTACACCCCCAACCGCTCCATCACCGCGCGCACCACCAGCGGCCACGCGACGGTCGCGTCGCACTTCACCTCGGCCCAGCGGCCGCCCTCGGCGGCGGGGACGATCTTGCCCCAGCTCACCGACTCGCTGTAGTCGCAGCCGGACAGGCCGCCCCAGTGCACGGGCTCGGGGCAGATGCGCACGGCGTAGCGGTAGCGCAGCGGGTCGCGCGCCATGGCCGGCACGCGCTTGCTGAGGATGTCGATGTAGGGCGCGATCTGCTGCGCCCAGTTGCGCGGCACGCCGCCTCCGATGGTGAAGATGCCGTGGCTGGTCGCCGCGGTGAACGTGCGGTGGAAGTGGTCGAGGTCGAGGAAGGGGTCGTAGGAGATCGGCTTGTCGCCGCGCAGGCGGCGGGCGTGGTTGTTGGTGGCCACGTCGAGGCCCATCTCGCTGTCGGTGAAGGCCGGCACGTAGACGGGCACGCCCTTCTCGTAGGCCGATTTCAGCGGCCCGCGGCCCGGGAAGCGCGTCAGGTACTTGCCGAGCGCGGCGTTGATCTCGTGGCTGCAGGTCGGGCGGTCGGTGGGCAGGCCGTCGAGCACCTGCGCCACGATGAGCTGCGTGTCGTCGAGGTTCTGCTCCAGCTCGATCGTGTCGTAGACGCGGTTGTAGCCGCGCTCGAAGAGCACGTCGTCGGGCACGGACGGGTCGTGCGCGAAGTGCTGCATGCCGAGCGACTCGACCAGGCCGTGCGCCATGAGCGCGCCGGTGGAGACCACGGCCTGCACCCAGCCGCGGTCGATCATCTCGCAGATGACCAGGCCCTGCTTCGCGATGGTCATGGCGCCCGAGAGCGTGAGCACCACGTGGCACTGCTCGTCGCGCACCATGGCCTCGAGCACGTCGGCCGCGGCGCCCAAGGAGCGGCCGCCGAAGCTCGTGCCGCCCATGCCGCGCACGAGCGCGTCCACGCTGCCGGTGGCGCCGAGGTCGAGCGAGTGCAGGGGGCGCAGGCCGTCCTGGTGGCCGTCGTGGTTCTTGAGGCGCAGGGCCTCGGCGCGCGCGTCGTGGGACGAGGGGGTGGCGCCGGGGGTGGTGGGGCCGCGGCTGCCGGGGCGGTCGCCGCCGCCGCCACCGCCGCTGCCACCGCCCTTGGGCGTTCCGCAGGGATAGGTGCCGCTCATGCGAGCGCCCACCCTTCTTCTTTGCGGGCGTGGAGTGGGCGGGCGAGCAGGCAAGACGCGTTGGTGAGCATGAGCGGCATCGTAGCGGCCGCCGTGCGGCAGCGTCGAGGCGCGCGCGACGGCCGCCGGCGATCGGCGAGTCCCTTTCGGGGGCGGCCATGAGTTTCTATCGTCCGGCCCATGGCCTCTCAGCTCGAACGGCCCTCACCGTGGCACGACCGTCTGCCGGAGGCATTCGAGGACTCTGCACAGGATCGGCTCGGTCCCTTGTCGGCGTGGGCCGCGCATGCCAGCGACACCAGGCGTGTCGGTGCCATCGGCTCATGAGCCTGCGCGAATGACCATCCGGCGAGCACTCGTCACCGGCGCCAGCCGCGGCATCGGGGCCGCCATCGCGCGGCGCCTCGCGGCGGCCGGTCACCCCGTGGTGGTGAACTACCGCCGGGACGAAGGGGCGGCAACGCGCCTGGTGGCCGAGATCGAAGCTGCCGGCGGCGAGGCGGTGATGGCCCGCTTCGATGTCGCCGACCGCGACGCCACGATGGCCGCCGTGGGGCGGCTGCTCGACGACCCGCGCCCCCTCGGCATCCTGGTGAACAACGCCGGCATCACGGCTGATGCCGCCTTCCCGGGCATGTCGGCCGCACAGTGGGACGACGTGCTGGCCACGTCGCTGGGCGGCTTCTTCAACGTCACCCGCCCGCTCGTGATGCACATGGTGCAACAGAAGTGGGGTCGCATTGTGAATCTCTCGTCGATCGCGGCGCTGCGCGGCAACCGCGGACAGGTGAACTATGCGGCCGCCAAGGCGGGCATCCTGGGTGCCACGCGTGCGCTCTCCCTCGAGCTGGCCAAGCGGCACATCACGGTGAACGCCGTGGCGCCGGGGTTGATCGACACGGACATGCTCGCCGGCCTGCCACCCGCCGTCGTCGAGCAGGTTCCCATGCGGCGTGTCGGGCGCCCCGACGAGGTGGCGGCCCTGGTGGCCTACCTCGCCAGCGAGGACGCCGCCTACATCACCGGCCAGGTCATCGGCATCGACGGCGGTCTCGGCTGATGGCGGGACGCGCCGTGGACGTCATCGTCGTCGGCGCCGGGCCTGCGGGTTCCGCGACGTCGGCGCTGCTCGCGGCGCGCGGCCACCGCGTGGTGGTGCTCGAGAAGGAACACTTCCCGCGTTTCCACATCGGCGAGTCGCTGCTGCCCGCCGCCCTGCCGGTGCTCGGGCGCCTGGGTGTCGAGGCGAGGCAGGACACCTTCGTCTTCAAGCGCGGGGCCGAGTTCGTCTGCGAGGCCAGCGGCCGCGCGCGCAGCTTCGCCTTCGAGGAGGCGTTGCCGGGCTGCGCCACGCACGCCTGGCACGTCGATCGGGCTCGCTTCGACACCCTGCTGCGCGATCGCGCGGTCGCGCTGGGTGCCGAGGTGCGACACGGGGAGACGGTCGACGGAGTGGAGATCGATGCTGACGGCGTGCGGGTGCGCACTCGCACGGGCTCGCTCCGCGGCCGGTACCTGGTCGATGCCACGGGCCAGGACCGGCTCCTGGCGCGCCTCGGCGACAGCACGGAAGCCTTGTCCCGCTTCGGTTCGGCGGCGGTCTTCACGCACTACGAGGGCGTCGGCGCCGCGGCCCTGGACGAGATCGGCCCGGCCTACGACATCCGCATCATGCTGCGACCCGAGGGGTGGGGCTGGATCATCCCGCTGCCGGGCGCGCGCTTGAGTGTGGGCCTCGTGTCGTCCGGCCGCATCACGCCGGAGCAGCTCGATGCCGGGCTGCTCGCCGGCCCCTTGGCGCGGCGCTGGACCGCGGGTGCGACGCGCCTCGCGACGCGCGTGATACGTAACTTCAGCTTCCGCAACACGCGCGCCAGCGGGGCTCGCTTCGCCAGCGTGGGAGACGCGGCCTGCTTCCTCGACCCGGTCTTCTCTTCCGGCGTCACGCTCGCGCTGCGGGGCGCCTCGGAGCTGGCGGACACGCTGGGGCCCGCCCTCGAAACGGGCACCGAAGCCGAACCCGACCTCCAGCGCGGACAGCATGCGCGCATGGATCGCGCCTATCGCACGTTCGCGGCGCTCATCGATCGCTTCTACAACACGCGCTTCGCCCAGCTGGTGTTCCTCGGCGAACAGGTGGACGTGTCATTGAGGCGAGGCGTCATGAGCGTGCTGGCCGGCGACGTGTGGCGCGATGACAACCCGTTCCAGGAGCAACTGCTGCGCGCCAGACGGCATCCGGGGGCCAGCCTGTAGAATCCGGCGCATGGTGATCCCGCGCGTGCGCCCGCTGCCCGTGACGGGCTACACCAACCTGAACGCCCTGGGCGGGACGCGCGCGGAGATCCTCGCGGCCCTGGCCGCGGGCCGCACGGGTCTGGCACCCCTGACCGAGCGCCTGGGTTTCGAGACCGCGGTGGGCGCGGTGCGCGAGCCACTCCCAGAACTGCCCGATGCCCTGCGGCCCTGGTCGACACGCCTCGCGCGCATGGCCGCGCACCTCGTCGGCGGCCTCGAGGAACCGCTGCGGCGAGCCCGCGCCCGTTGGCGCCCTGAGCGCATCGCCGTGCTGCTCGGCACGAGCACGGGCGGCGCCCTGACGACCGAACACGCCTATCGGGAGTACGTCGCGCGGGGCCTGCTGCCCGCCGAGTACGACTTCCGGCGCCAGCACACCTTCGGTGCCGTCTTGAACGTGGTGTCCGAACTGAGCGGCGCGCAGGGCCCGGCCTGGATGGCATCGACAGCCTGCACGTCCAGCGCCAAGCCGCTGGCCACGGCGCAGCGCATGATCGAGGCCGACCTCATCGACGCCGCGCTCGTCGGCGGGCTCGACACGCTGTGCCATCTCACGCTGCTGGGCTTCCAGTCGCTGCAGGCCCTCGACAGGCAGCCGTGCCGCCCCTTCAGCGCGCAGCGTGCCGGCATCAGCATCGGAGAAGGCGGCGCCCTGGCGCTCGTCGAGCGCTCGGGTGAGGCCCGCGTGCTCATCGAGGGCGTGGGCGAGACCTCGGACGCCTACCACGTGAGCGCCCCCCACCCGGAGGGCCGCGGCGCCCTCGAGGCCATGCAGGCGGCCCTGGCCCAGGCGGGCTGCGGCCCGCAAGACATCGATCATGTGAATGCGCATGGCACGGGCACGCAGCTCAACGACATCGCCGAGGCCAAGGCCATCTCCTGCCTGCTGGGGGACCGTGTGCCGGTCGTCTCGACCAAGGGCTACACCGGCCACACGCTCGGCGCAGCCGGTGCGATCGAGTTCGCCTTCAGCTGCTACGCGATCGAGGAAGGCTGGATCCCGCCCTCGATCCACTCCGAGCCGCTCGACCCTCAGGTCACGCTCCCGGTGCCGGCTTCGCTGGTGCGCGGCAGTTTCCGGCGCGTGCTCAGCAACAGCTTCGCGTTCGGCGGAAACAACGTGAGCGTCCTGGTACGCGCGCCGTGACGTCGCCTGGCAGCGTGTGCGTCGCGGGGCTCGGCTTGTGGCTGCCCCGGCATCCCGGCGTCGCGGCCTGGACCTCGTCTGCCCCGGTCGGAGCGATCGGCAAGCCGCTCGGCGCGACTCTCGACCGCACGAACCGCCGGCGCGCGAGCCAGCTCTGCCGTGCGATCGCCGATGCGGCCGCAGAGGCGATGGCCGACGCCGATGTCGACCCGGCGACGATCCCCAGCATCATCGGGTCGTCCATCGCGGAGGCCTCCACGATGCTGGGACTGCTGGACCAGATCTGGCGGCAACGCGTGCCCATGTCGCCGGCTGCCTTCACGATGAGCGTGCACAACGCCGCCTCGGGCCTCATATCCATCTCGCACGGCAATCGCGGCTTCACGACCTCGCTCGCAGCCGACGAAGACACGCCGGCCGCAGCCCTGCTGGAGGGGGTGGCCCTCGTGCAGACCACGGGGCAACCCGTCCTGGTGGCCTGCGGCGACGAGGCGTCGCCCGAGCACCTGGTGCCGATCGAGATGGCCTGGGACATGCTCGCCGGAGCGGTCGTGCTCGCACCTGTGGACTGGCCAGGCCCGCGTCGGGCGCGACTGCGCATCGCACGCGGTGCGGCAGCCACGGTGGAACCGGCCGCACTGGAGCAGGACCTCGGGCGCAACCCGCAGGCCGGCCTGGCGGACCTCGTGGATGCGATCGCGCGCGGGCGATCGGGCGTGGTGGCCCTCGATCGAGGCACCGGCCGGGGTTACCGGGCCGAGGTCGTGGCGCTGCACGGGAGCCGGCCTGATGGAGAACTGACGCGAAGTGCGGTGCAGCCCCCGCGCGCCTCCGCGGAACCACCGCGAGGTCCGCGTCAGTGAACTCCTTGCCTCCCGTGGCCGAGCTCGTGCCGCACGGGCCGCCCATGCTGGCCCTCGAGCAGCTCAGCACGTGCGAGCCGGGGCGCGCCACGGGCACGATGCAGGTGCGAGAGAGCCTCTTCCTGCGCGAGGGGCGCCTCGATGCCGTCGTGACGCTCGAGTACATGGCGCAGCTCGTGGCTGCCTGCCTCGGGCACGAGGGCCGGCGTGCGGGCGTCGGGGTGCGGGTGGGCATGGTCGTCGCCTGCCGCAGCATGACGCTCGCCCGCGCCGAACTGCTGCTCGGGGAGCGGCTCGTGCTGAACGCCCGGTGCATCCGGCGCACTGAGTCCGTCAGCCAGTTCGAGACCGAGACGCACGACGGCTCGGGCGCCCTCGTCTCGCGCGCCACGATGACGCTCGTGCACGGCGAGCCGCCGGCGCCCTGAGTCAGGCTCGGGGCCGGCCCACGAGCAGCCAGCTCTCGGGTGTGAGCGGCCGACAGTGCTCGAGCACCAGTCCGGATGCCTGGAACAGGCGCCGCAGCTCGGGCTTTCGCCGTTCGCGACCGCCGGTCAGCACCAGCATCTCCAGGTCGAGCAGGCGTGCCGTGTCCACATGGGCATGGGGCGACAGGATGGCCTCGATCACGAGCAGCCTGCCGTGCGGCAGCAGTCCGGCGACGCAGCGGCGCAGCAGTGCCGTGGCCGACCCGTCGTCCCAGTTGTGCAGCACGTGCTTCAGCAGGTACGCGTCGACTGCGGTGGGCACGTCATGGCGGAAATCGCCGGCCCGGATTTCGAGCCGCCGGGCGAGCGAACCGGGAATGCCGGCGCGGGCCGCCGCGGCCACGTGCGGCAGTTCGTGGAGGATCCCGCGCAGGCGCGGCCAGCGTTCGAGCAGCACCGCCAAGGTGGTGCCCCGGCCTCCGCCCACATCCACCAGCGTCTCGAGAGTGGAGAAATCGAAGTGCTCGGCCAGCGCCTGCGCCTCTCGGCGCGTGAAGGCGTCGATCGCCGTGTCGTAGCGCGCTGCCGTCTCCGGCCGACGCTCGAGGTACTCGTACAGTGTCTCGCCATGGGTGCGGGCGAAGGCGCTCCCGTCGCGGGAGGTGAGTGTCTGCCGCAGTGCGGACCATGGATTCCACATCTCGGGTGCGCCGAGGAAGGCCGCCAGCGGCCCCAGCCGCTCGCGCCGGAGCGCCTGGCCGCGGACCGTCAGGGAGTAGATTCCCTCGGCGCCCCGGGCGCAGAGTCCGAGACACACGAGGAAGTCGAGCAGCCGACCCAGCTCGGACGCATCGCAGCCGACCTCCTGCGCCAGTTCGGCGACGCGCCGCGGCCCCGATGCGAGCCGATCCGCCAGCCCGAGGGCCGCCGCCGTGGACACCACCTGCGCCCTGCAGCGGCCTGCCAGCACGTCGAGCAGAAAGGCGTCAGCCTCCTCGACCGAGGCGTCGTTCACGCCAGGCTCTGAGCGAGGAGCCCGCGCGCCACATCGGCAGCCGCGTGGCGATGGAGTGCGCCGAGGCAGCGCTCGACGTCCCGCGCGACCTCGGGGAGCGCACGCCGACGTGTCCGGCTGTCGCAGGCCTCGAGCTCCAGTCGTTCGGAGGGGATCGGGAGGTTCCAGGCCGGGAAGCCGACGTCGTCGAGCAGGCGCTGCGCCAGCTCGGGGCCGAGCTCCTGCACGACGCGCAGCACGAACTCGACCACCACCTGTTCGGCCTGTCGTGCGCGCTGCTCGACGTAGGCGATTCCCTCCCCGGGCTCCATGCGCCTCCCGACCGCGATGTGTGCGTCCACCAGCATGGACGGGAACACGGGCAGGGCGCGCATGCCGGGCGTGTGCCGCGACGGCTTGAGTCCGGCCCAGGCGCGCAGCAGGGCGAAGACGTGGGTCGAGAGGTCCACGAAGTGCCGGCCCGCGGCGTCGAAGGGCACCTGCTGCGCAGGGTCCCAGCGCCAGACGCTCTGCTGGAAGTACTGACAGGTGTAGGACCAGTACGTGAAGTTGTCCCAGTAGAGCTTGGCTGCCATGGCCTGGGCGTGCCCGTAGACCGGGGCCGCTGTCCGGAACAACTCGGTGGTCGAGGAGACGAAGGTGCGGTACTGGAGGTTGAGGGCCGTGGCCTTGGCAGCCAGGTCTGCGCCCTGCTGGTCGAGGCGGATCAGCTCGGTCGTGAAGCTGTTCGCGAACGCGATGAAGTCCGTGCCGGGGCTGTAGAGAGGGTCCACGAAGGCTCCCGCCTCGCCCACGATCGCCCAGCGGTCCGGCGACCAGCAGCGTGCGATCAGGTTGTTGTACTTGCGCAGGCAGAGGAAGTCCTTGACCTCGAACTCCTCCAGCTTGCGGGCCAGGACCGGCTCGTGCTGCCGCAGGAAGTCCATCACGGCTTCCAGCGACGACACGCGCGAGAAGGAATGCAGCTCCTCGTGGACCACCAGCCCGATGCTCGTGTTGCCCGTGGAGAGCGGGATGACCCAGGCCCAGTAGCCGGCCCCCATGAAGTGGTTCGTGGATCGCCAGCGCTCGCTGGCGCAGGGGCGACCGTGCCAGGCCGTGTCGCTGGCCGGGACGAGGTCGTTGATGTCGAGCCGGCCGGCGATGCGGAACCAGCCCGCGCTCGCGGCGTGCTGCGTGCCGCGCTTGAGTTTCATGGCGCTGCGCAGCAAGGCGGCGCGCCCCGAGGCATCGACGACCCATCGCGCGGCCAGCTGGCGCTCCTCGCCGTCGAGCGTGTAGTGCACCCGATGCCCTGCACCCTTCTGGCCGAGCACGATCTCCCGCACGCGCGCGCCCTCCAGCAGCGTGACGCCGTCTTCCTCCAGGAACCCGCGCAGGTCGTGCTCGAAGCGGCCTCGGTCGAGCTGGTAGGAGCGCACGATGGGCTCGGCCGAGGGCCCGATCTCGACGCGCTGCTCGACCGGCAGGTTTCCATCGCCGGGGAAGAACCGCAGGCCGAGCTTCACGAGCTGCCGCTCGAGCAGGTAGTCCCCGAGGCCGAGCCGCTCGAGGTACTGGGAGCCCGTTTCGACGCTGGACTCGCCCACCTTGTGGCAGGCATCGGGCAGCGGCCGACGCGTGCGTTCGAGGACGCTCACGGAGAGCGCGGGCAATTCCCGTCGCAGTTGGCGCGCGAGCAGCAGGCCGGCCAGGCCGCCGCCGCAGATCACCACATCCTGTGGGGTGTCGTGAGAGTCGCCGTGGGCTCCGAGTTCGGCGCCATGGCTGGGGTCGAGCATGAGTGAGCTGCTCCTCATCAATGGCCGGGCTTCCCGTACTATATCGAGGTGTCGAGTCTCACCCCATCCGTGACCCACGGCATCCTGAAGTTCGCGCGCACGGTGCGCGTGTACTTCTTCATGGGTGTCTACACCGCGATCTCGCCGATCGGCTACCTGCTGCTGGCCATCCTGAGTCGAGTCGGCAAGGCAGACCCGGTGGCGCGCGCACGACGCATGCAGCGCGTGACGACGACGGCCTACCGCTTCATGCACCGTTGGCTGCACTGGGTGCGCATCGCGCACTTCGACTACCGCGGCGTGCTTCCTGGCCTGCCCGCCGGGCCTTGCGTCGTCGTCGCGAACCACCCCACGATCATGGACATCTCGGCGATCACGGCCCTGCTGGGGGGCGGCTGCACGGTGGCCAAACCGTCGCTCTATCGACGGCGCATGCTGCACCGCCTGCTGGAGGCGTCCGGCACGATCGAGGGGCCCGGCCCCGACCCGGTGGCAGCCGGCCGTGTCGTCGACAGCGCGGTGCGTTGGATCCAGCAGGGTTTCTCGCTGATCCTCTTCCCCGAGGGCACGCGTTCCCCGCCGGGACGGCTCCTGCCCTTCGGGCGTGCAGCCTTCGAGATCGCCTGCCGGGCGCGCGTACCCGTGGTCTCGCTCGCCATCCGCTGCGTGCCGATGTGGCTCTCGAAGGAGGTGCCGCTGTTCCAGCCACCTCATCCGATGCCGCACCTGAGGCTCACGCTGCTCGCCACCGACGACCCGGCGGCCGTGCAGTTCGACAGTCATCGACTGCGGGAGTTGGTCGAGGGCCGCTACCGGTCCTGGTATCTTCTGGGCCTGCCCAGCGGGACTCCAGGGGATGGCGCCGACGTCATGGAGCCCGCGACCGCCGCGAAAGAAGGGGTTGGCCGATGGAGGAATCGCTCGAAGATCGCCTGAAGACGCTCATCGTCGAGACCTTGGCGCTCGAAGACGTCGACCCGGCCAGCATCCAGACCGACGCGCCGTTGTTCGGCGAGGGGCTCGGCCTCGATTCCATCGACGCACTGGAACTGGCGCTCGCGATCCACACCTCCTTCGGCGTGAAGACACGTGAGAACGACGAGCGCAACCGCGAGTACTACCACTCAGTGCGCTCGCTGTGCGAGTTCATCCGGGCCGAGCAGGCGAAGGTGGCTGCGCCTGGAACGTGAGCGGCCACCTCGGCTCGGGGCGGTACGGGCCCGCCGCAGGGCGGGCGCTCGCCGGCCTCGCGCTCCTGGCCTATCCGATGCTGGTCTGGGTCGGACTGACGCGCTGGAGTCCACGCGTCCTGGCGCTGGTGCTGCTGGCCGTTCTGGCGCCCTTGGCCCTGGGCAGGATGCGCGGCAGCTCTCGCCAGGCACTGCGGGAGCTCGCTCTCCTGCCGATCGTGACGCTCGCGATGCTGGCCTGCGCGGCGATCCTCGATGCTGCCGGCGTGATGCTGGTCGTGCCCGTGGTCACGAACGCATTGCTCCTGATCGCCTTTGCTGCCACCTTGCGGCGCGACAGCCGCCCCATGGTCGAGCGCTTCGCGCGACTGCATCGCAGCGACCTCACGCCGGAGCAACAGGCCTGGTGCCGTGGCTGGACCCGCATCTGGAGCGGTTTCTTCGTGCTCAATGGAGGCACGGCGCTGCTCCTGGCGCTGTTCGCGCCGCTGGACTGGTGGGCCTTCTACAACGGCATGCTGGCGTACGTCCTCATGGGCCTGCTGTTCGCCGGGGAGTGGTTGCTGCGCCGGCGGCGCTTCGGGCCGGAGGCAACCGGTTCCGCGCGGAACGCGACGGGCGGCGGCCGGGAGGCGACGCGCAACGTCGTGGCCCACGGCACTGCGGTGAGTGGGGGCGTCGGCGATGACCGAGACGGGCAGCCGGCAGCGGCGGACCGAGTTGGTGTGGGAGACGCCGCAGCGCATGTGCGACGGGCGCCGGACGAGCGTCGGCTTCCGGACGCGCCTGCCTGAGGACTACCCGTACTTCGAAGGACACTTCCGCTCCTATCCGGTGCTGGCGGGGGCCGTGCAGCTGCACGAACTCGTGCTGCCGTGCCTGCGCCAGGTGCTGCCCGAGGTCGGGCCGCTCCGCGAGCTGACCGGTCTCAAGTTCCCGAGCCGCATCGTCCCGGGCGACAGCCTCGAGGTCACGCTCGAGCTCGGCGAGGGCTCGCTGGTGGTGGACTTCAGCATCGACCGCGGCGGCGTGCGCTGCACGCAGGGCCGCCTGCGCTTCGCCGCCCCTTCCGACGTCCTGGGATGAGCGCCCCGAGAGTCTGTGCCGTCATCCCGACCTACGAGAACCCGCGCACGGTCTGCTCCACGGTGCAGGCCGTCGGGCGGCACCTCCCCGACGTCCTGTTGGTGGACGACGGCAGCGGCCCGCAGGGGCGCGAGGCCTGCGACGCCGTGGCCGCGAGCGGCCTCGCCACGCTGCTGCGTCGGCCGCGGAACGGGGGCAAGGGCGCCGCGGTCAAGGCGGGCTTCGTGGCGGCTGCGGAGCGTGGCTTCACGCACGTCTTCCAGATCGATGCGGACGGACAGCACGACCTCGGGTGCATCCCAGCCTTCCTGGCGGCCGCCCGGGAGCAGCCGGAGGCGCTCATCGCGGGTTATCCCGTGTACGCCAGCTCGGCGCCTCGCAGCCGTCTCGTTGCGCGCGGGCTCACCAGTTTCTGGGTGGCGGTGGAAGTGGGCAGGCGCCAGTGCATCCGGGACGCCATGATCGGTTTCCGCGTGTATCCGTTGTCCGCCGCCCTCGCGGCACGCACCCGCGGTGACCGCATGGACTTCGACATCGAGATCGCGGTCCGCATGGTGCGCGCTGGCACGCCGGTGGTGAACCTTCCGGTGGGCGTGCGCTACCTCAGTGCCCAGGAAGGCGGCGTGTCGCACTTCCGGATGCTCGGCGACAACCTGCGCTTCTTCGGCATGCACAGCCGGTTGTGCACGTCGGGCGCCCTCGGCTGGATGCGTCGCACCCTGCTGGGCCGCCGAGCGTGACGGCGGTCGAGGCCACTCCCCCAGGCGATCCAGGGAGCACCTGGCTCAGCCAGCGGGAACGCGGCACGCTGCTCGGCATGCGCGTCGCGTTCCGGCTGGCGACGTTCATCGGCCGTCGGCCCATGCGCGTGCTGGTCTGCGGCCTGGCGCTCTGGCACAGGCTGTTCGATCGCGAGGCCGTGGCGGCATCGCGGGACTGGCTCGAGCGGGTGCACGGCCGACCCGCAGGTTTCTGGGAGGTCTACTGCCATTTCCGCACCTTCGCGCAGGTCACCCTCGACCGGGTGTTCCTGCTCACGGGCCGGACTGCAGGCCTGGAGTTCAGCGCCACGGGCGACGAGCACCTCGAGGCGCTGAAGGCCAGACGCCGCGGCGCCGTCCTGCTCGGTGCGCACCTCGGGAGCTACGAGGCCATGCGCTCGCGCGGCGCGGAAGAGCGCACGCCGATCCAGGTCTTGGGCTACTTCGAGAACGCGCGCATGATCAATGCGCTGCTGGAGAGGCTCAACCCGGCGCAAGCCGAGCGGGTGATCCACCTCGGTGACGACCCCGTGGGAGTGATGGTGAAGGTCAACGCGCGGCTGCAGGATGGCGAGATGGTCGCCCTGCTCGGAGACCGCATCGGCCTCAATGACCGGGTCGTGCGCGCCCGCTTCTTCGGCGAGGAAGCGCCCTTCGCCTCGGGTCCGTTCCTGCTGGCCCTCGTGCTGCGTTGCCCCGTGTACCTGGTCTTCGGCCTGTTCCGCGAGCCGAACCACTACGAGCTGCATTGCGAGCCCTTCGCCGAGCGCCTGGAGGCGCCGCGTCACGCACGCGATGCGGCGATCGCCGCCTGGGTGCAGCGCTATGCCGAACGCCTGGAGCACTACGCCCGATCGGCGCCCGACAACTGGTTCAACTTCTTCGACTTCTGGAGCCCCAGGTGAGCCGCCCGCAGCGCCCCGACCACGCGATCACGGTCGATTTCCAGGTGGCGTTCCACCAGTGCGACCCGCTCGGCGTCGTGTGGCACGGCCGCTACTTCGAGTTCTTCGAAGTGGCGCGCAACGCGCTCATGACCAGGTTCGGCCTGGGCATCCCCGACATCCGAGCACTCGGCTACCAGATGTACGTGACGGAAGCGAACTGCCGCTACATGCAACCGCTGGCACTCGGCGACGAGATCCGCGTCACGGCCTGGTTCAGCGCGGTGACGCCGCTCATCCGCGTGGCGTACGATGTCAACGATCCCGCCGGCACACGCTGGTGTTCCCGCGCGACGACCGTGCTGGCCACCACCGATCGCCATGGCTGCCTTCTCCCGAGGACGCCCGATGAAATCCTGGCGCGCCTGCCTGCTCGCTAGCGTCGCAGCACTGATCGGCGCGCAGCATGCCCCGGACCCGGCCCAGGGCGGCGCGCACGAAGTGCCGGCAGCGGAGGCCGCGCGCGGTCAGCCCGCTGACGTCGCTGCCCCGGCTCCGGGCGACGCTGCCGCCCTCCTCGCGCTCTTTTCGCGCATGGAGGGGCTGCAGGCCCGTTTCGAGGAGGACAAGTTCCTGGCCCTGCTGGCCGCGCCGCTGTCGTGTCGCGGCACGCTCTACTACCTGAAGCCCGGTCACCTGACTCGCATCGTCGAGGCCCCCGAACCCTCCACGCTCTGCATCTCGCCCGACACGCTGCGCATGACGGACAGCCAGGGCGTCGAGACGATCGACCTGCGGGTGAGTGCCGACCTGCGCGCGTTCGTCCACTCGTTGCTGCAGGTCCTCTCCGGGGACGAGTCGGCATTGCGCGCGGCCTACGAAGTGGGCTTCGAGGCACGCGAGGGCACATGGTCGCTGACGCTCGCCCCGCGCGAACCGCCGTTGACCGCCATGCTGACCAGCCTGCAGCTGTCCGGCAGCGGGCACACGGTGACGCAGATCGTGGTCATCGACCCGCAGGGAGACCGCACCGTGACGCGTGTCACCTCGGCCGACGTCGAGCGTCGCTTCACGAAGGATGAGCTCTGGTCGATCTTCGGGATCAGGGAGCCCTGATGCGCGCCGAGCGCCGCACCCTCGTGTTCGGCGCACTCGTCGTGCTAGGGCTCGCGGTCTTCGTCGCCGCGCGCCTGGAAGTCAGCAATGACATCTCGCACTTCCTGCCGGATGGCGAGTCCGGGCTCGACGTGCCGCTGGCGCGCGAACTGGTCGTGGGCGAGCTGGGCCGCACGATGTTGCTGCTCGTGGCCGCCCCCGACGCCTCGGAGGCTCTCGCGGCAGGGCGGCGGTTCGAGGCCCGCCTCCGCGCGGAGCCACGTGTCCTGCAGCAACTCGACTTCCTGGAGGGTGGGCCGCCCGCAGGCCTCGAGCAGGCGCTGTGGACCACCTATCAGCCGCGGCGGCTGGCGTTCGTCGCCGACACGCCCGAGGAGGCCGCCGCGCGCACCACGCCGGAGGCGCTGCGGCAGGCGGCCGCCGAGTTGAAGCGCAAGCTGGCGCTGCCCGTTTCGAGCCTGCTGAGCCGCGTGGCGCCCGAGGACCCCCTGCTGATCCTCCCGTCGCTGATCGAGCGCATCGCAGGCGCACCCGCCGAGCAGCTGAGCGTGGTCGACGGCCGGTTCCTGTCCCGCGACGGCCTGCAAGCGGTGCTGTTCCTCGGCACGCGCGCGGCGTCCTTCGACGCTCCCGCGCAGCGGCCCGTGCTGGAAGGCGTGCGGGCCGCCTTCGATGCCGTGGACGCGGAGCACGGCGGACGCCTGCAACTCTCGGTCAGCGGCGCCCAGCGCTTCGCCGTGCGCAACGAGGACTCGATGCGCGCGGACATCCAGCGGGTCAGCCTGGGCTCGTTCGTCGCCCTGGGCCTGCTGCTGCTGTGGGTGTTCCGTTCGCCTCGGCTGGTGCTGGTCACCCTGCCGGTGCTCGGAACCGGTTTCCTGGCGGGCACCGCGGCCTGCCTGCTGCTGTTCGGGCGCGTCCATGGCCTCACCCTGGCCTTCGGGTCCGCACTCATCGGGGTCAGCATCGACTACACGGTGCACGTCTACTGCCATCACCTGCTGGCGCCGCAGCCAGGCGGTCCGGGCGCTACGCTGCGCGCCTTGTGGCCCGGGTTGATGCTGGGCGCCGCGACGACGGTCATCGGTTTCGTCGCGCTGGTGGCGTCCTCGTTCCCCGGCATGCGCGAGCTGGCCACCTTTGCGGCCGTCGGCATCGGCGCGGCCCTGTACGCCACGCGCCTGCTCCTGCCGGGCCTGCTGCCGGACACCCTGCTGGTGCCTGCGGCTGCCGAACGGGTGGCCGATGCCGCCGGGCGCGGCGCGCAGTGGCTCGGTCGGCGACGGGCCCTGGCGCTCGTGCCCATCCTGGCATCGCTCGTCGTGGCCGCCGCGGGGCTGCCGTACGTGCGCTGGAACGACGATGTCGCCGACCTCAACCAGCTCGACGCCGACCTCCTGCGGGAGGACGCCGAGGTCCGCGCCCAGGTGATGGCCTTCGAGCAGCGCCGCCTGGTCGTGGCCCGCGGTCGCGACGAGGAAGAGGCGCTGCAGGTCAACGATCACGTGGCGGACGCCTTGCGGGCCGCACAGGCCGAAGGCGCACTGGGTGGATTCCGCAGCGTGGCCGCGCTCCTGCCGAGCGTCGAGCGCCAACGGGCCGTCGAGGCGGCGATGCGGCGCGATGCTCCCGGCCTGCTTGCATCGCTGGAAGAGGCGCTCGTCGAGGAGGGCTTCGTGGCGGCCGCCTTCGCGCCCTTCGGCGAGGCGCTCGCTTCGCCGCCGTCCGAGCCGCTGCGCTGGTCGGACCTGACGGGCACGGCGCTCCAGCCCCTGGTGCGCCCCTTTCGTGCGAGCCTCGGAGTCGACGTGTGCTTCGTGAGCTTCCTGCACGAGTTGCGCGACGAGGCGGCCCTGCGGGCGAGGCTCCAGCTCGTGCAGGGTGCTCACCTGATCGACATCGCAGCGGTGCTCTCCGAAGCCTTCGGCTCCTACCGGCAACGCATGACGCTCCTGTTGCTCATCGGCCTGCTGGCGGTCTTGGCGCTGGTCGTGGCGCGACATCGCAGGCTGCGCCCGACGTTCGCCGTGTGTGCTCCCGCGCTGCTCGCGGTCGGCGGCACCGTGGGCGCTCTGGCACTGGCAGGCGTGCCGCTGAACCTGCTCTCGCTCACCGCGCTGCTCATGGTCGTCAGCATGGGCGTGGACTACGGCATCTTCCTGGAGGAGGCGGGTGTCGATCCCCGTACCCTGCGCGCGACGCGACTGTCGGTGCTCATCGCGGCCCTCTCCACCATCCCGGGATTCGCGCTGCTGGCGTCCTCGGACCACCCGGCACTCGCCAGCATCGGCCTGCCCTCCGCGATCGGCATCTCGCTGTGCCTGCTGCTCGCTCCCACGGTGCAGCAACTCCTGCGACCCCGTCAGGCTCGCCGCCCGTGAACTGCAGCAGGCAGTGGCCGCCCGGTTGGCTCTTGCTCGTGCTCGGCCTCGCAGCTGCCTGCGCCAGCCCGCCGGCTCGACTGCCGTCCCTGCTGGACCGCGACTACCCTGGCCTGCTGCGGACGCCCTCGGCGCTCGGTTCGGACGTGCTCTGGCAGCAGCGCGTGACCGCGCGGTGGGGTGACGGGGACGAACGCGGCTTCGACGCGGCGCTGCAGAAGCAGGCCGACGTGCTCACCCTGCTGGCGCTCTCGCCCACGGGTTCCGTGGGGTTTGCGGTGCTGCTGCGCGGCGAGGAGATCGAGGTCCAGAACCGCGGCGGGGAGGCGCTGCCCTTCCCGGCGCGCTTCGTGCTGCTCGACGTCCAGCGGGTGTACTTCCCCTGGCTGTCCGACGACGGAGGCGCCAGACCGGACGGTGTGTACACGGGCACGATGGGTGACGAGCAGATCGAGGAGGTCGTGCGGGAGGGCCGCCTGCGGGAGCGCCGTTTCACGCGGCTCGACGGCCACCCTGCCGGCACCATCCGTATCGAATACACCTGGGGCCAGGACGGCTGGCTCGGGCCGACGCGCGCGAGCCTGGAGAACGGGTGGTTCGGCTACCGGCTCACGCTGGAGACGCTGCGCGAGACGCGGCTGCCGGATCCATCGCCGGCACCCGACCCGCCAGCGGCGCCCGATGCACGGGGAAGCGGGTGATGGGCACGCGCCGCCACGTGCACGTCGCGGGCCGCGGGGCGGTGAGCGGCTTCGGTGCCGGCGTCCAGAAGCTCGTCGATGCGGTCTTCGCCGGGCGCAGCGCCGTGCGTCTCCGCGAGCGCACGGCGCCGATCCCCGCTCCCACCGCGGTGGCCGCCGAGGTGCCGCCCGAATGCCTGCCTCCGGCGGGCTCACGGTGCAGCCTCGCCGCGCACCTCGCCGTGCTCGCCGCTCGGCAGGCCCTGGCCGAGGCCGACGCCGATCCTGCCGCCGTGCAGCTCGTGCTGGCCAGCACCAAGGCCGACCTGTCGGGCCTGCTGGGCCCCGGCACCGGTGAGGGGCAGCCCGCGCGACTGGCCCGGCGAGTTGCCGAGGAACTGGAGCTCGCGGGAGTGCTGGCCGCCGTCTCCGCGGCCTGCGCCTCCGGACTCGTGGGGCTCTCGCTGGCTGCGCGGCGCCTGGCGCGCGGCGAGGTCGAGCAGGTGCTCGTCGTGGGCATCGACGTGCTCACCAGCTTCACGATGGCAGGCTTCGGCGGCCTGCACGCCCTCGACCCGGAACCCTGCCGGCCGTTCGACATCCGGCGCCGAGGGATCTCGCTCGGCGAAGGGGCCGCGGCGCTGCTGCTGACGGCTGACGGGTCGCGCTCCATCGGGGTCCGCCTGAGCGGCCACGGCGTCTCCAACGACGCCTTCCATGCGCTGCAGCCGGACGCCCAGGGAGATGGGCTGGTGTTGGCCGCGCAGCGCGCACTGTGCTCCGCCGGGCTGACCAGGGAGCAAGTCGACCTGTTGCACGCGCATGGGACGGGCACGACGGCCAACGACCAGGCCGAAGCGCGTGGACTGGCGCGCCTCTTCCGGGGGGCCACGCCGCCGGCCTTCGGCACCAAGGGGCAGACCGGGCACACGCTCGGCGCTTCGGGGGTGCTCGAGAGCCTGCTGGTCATCGCCGCCATGGAGCGGCGGTGCGTGCCCGCCAATGCGGGCCTCGAGGAGCCCGATGTCGATGCCGGCCTGGACCTGGTGCGCGCGGCGCGCAGCCTGGGCCGCGCGCGGCATGCCCTCAAGGTCGCCGGCGGCTTCGGCGGGCTGCAGGCCGCGCTGGTGTTCTCGACATGAACGACGCGCCGATGCTCCTCGGGCTCGGTGTGGTGGACGACATCGGCGTCGTGGGGTCGGCCAAGCCCGCCACACGCTGGCAGGACGTCGGCGTGACGCAGGCTTGCATGGGTCGCTCCTACTCCGCGCTCTTCGGGCGCCGCGATGCCACCTACCGGCGTCTCGACCGGCCGTCCCGTGCACTCGTCCTGGCGGCCGAAGCTGCGGACGTCGACGGGTTGCTGCCGCGGGAGGCGCGCGATGACACCGCGATCGTCCTCGAGACGGTCTGCGGGTCGTTCGACTCGGACAGACGCTTCCTGGACAGCCTCGCACGGGGCGTCGTCGAGGGCGCGGTGTTCCCGTACACGCTGCCCAGTGCAAGCCTGGGGGAACTGGCTCAGCGATATCGCCTGCGCGGCCCCTGCGTGTGCCTGTCGATCGAGCCCAGCCAGGCGGGCGAGTCGTTGCGCGAGGCGAGGCGATTGCTGGAGGACGGCGAGGCGCGCTGCGTGCTCGCCGCGCGCGTCGAGTCGCTGGCCGAGACGTGGGCCGGGCGGGGGCCGCTGCTGCTGGCCGTGGTGGCGGTGCTCGGTCCGGCCACGCTCGGCCGCCCGACGCTCGGGCCGTGGCCCGCCGATGGTGGTGATCCGTTCGAGACGTTGGCTCGAGCCCTGAGGGCCTGAGGCCGTTGCTGCTGCGGCGCGCCTAGTCGCCGCCCATCGCGCCCATCGCGAGCGGCTCGAGTGGTCGCCCGGGCGCTCCGAGCCGAGCGGCGGCAACCAGCGATCGGGCGGCGTTCAGTCGGCCATGTCCGTAGGTGGGATCCCAGCCGGGCATGTCCTGTTGGGAGTCTCCGAGCTGATCCTCGGCGCCCAGTCGGAGCAGCTCGTAGACCTGGTCCTGGGACAGATCCGGATGCTGCGCGACGAGCAGGGCGCACAGGCCGGCCGCCAGCGCCGCTGAAGCCGACGTCCCCGAGAACAGCAGTGGTTCTTCCAGCGCCAGCGACGCACCGAGGGTGCTGACGTTGTCGCCTGGTGCCACGAAGTCCAGGGTGTTGCCCGTGGCGGAGTGGAGGAGACGCCGATCGCGCGCATTCGTCGCGCCGATCGAGATCGTCCACGGGCTCTTCCCCGGAAACTGCGAGTCGGCGGCGGCGGTGTTCCTGGGGCCGATGCCCGCGGAGGCGACGAGGATGCAGCCCGCCTCGCTCGCCAGCCTCAAGGCCTCGTCCACCATCGCGTGCTGCGTGCCCGGATCGGGGCAACTGGCCGCCATCAGGACGACGTCCGCCCGCGCCCGGGTCGCGTGGGCGATCGCCTGCACCATGTCGAAATCGAACGTCTGGGTCGGGCCGTGCGCCCTCAACGGCAGGAGCTTGCATGTCTGATCCACGCCCGCGACGCAGAGGTCGTTCCCCTCGTTGGCCGCGATCAGGCCGGCCACGGCCGTGCCGTGATCCAGGAAGGAAGACGGGTCGGAATCCTCGTCGACGTAGTCGTGGCCCGGGAGCAGCCGGCCGGCCAGGGCCGGATGATCCAATCGGAAGCCCAGGTCGATCACGGCCACGACCACGTCGGCAGAGCCTCGCTGGAGCTGCCATGCATCCTCTACGGCCATGCTCGGACCGCCCGCGTTCTCCAGATGCCAACGTCGGCCCAGAGAACGGTCAGGGGTGTAGTGGGATGAAGCTGCGTAGCTGCCTGACACGACCCAACAGTAATTGGGTTGGACGCTGAGGATCTCCGCGTGGCCGAGGAAGGCCGACATGGACTCGAACTCCTCCCAGCGCGGCACGGAGATCTTCATGACCCGGGCGTCTGGCACCTCCCCGAGCACGCGCTGGCCCTGCGCCTCCACGATGGCTTCGACGCGGTCACGGTCCGCCCAGTCCCGCAGGAGGAGCAGCAGCTCGCCGGCAGCCCACCTCTCGGAGCGGCCGAGGCACGTGGCGGCCGGAGGCGTGTCCCAGCCGCCGCTCGGCGCCAGTTCCTGCCCTGCCTCGACCGGCCCGCTCCCGGCGATGGCAAGTCCTTCGGCATGTGGAGTCGCCGCGACCAGCGGCACGCCGCCCTCCTGGAGGAGTTGCGTCCCGCGGCGATCGTGGGTGCAGGTCAGGCGTTCGCCCGCCGGACCGGTCCAATGGAGGAGGCGATTGCGGGCGCCGTCCTCCTCGAGGCTCTCCTCGACCTGCCACAGCCCGAGGTACGTCCAGCCTGAGTGTCGGAGGTCTTCTGCCGGGCCTGGCAGCGTGTCGGCGAACTCGGCCCTGTAGAGGGCCAGGATCTCGCCGGTCTCCGACCAAGGCCGCTGCTGCGTGACGAATACGTACAGCGACTCCGGAGCGCCCGCTCGCATCCCGAACATCAGCCCGCCGGAGGCGATGAGCCATTCGCCCGTCGTGTCGATGATGCGCTCGTCCCCGACGAGCGCGACGGCGTCTCGGCGGGAGACGATGAGGGCCAGCTCTTCGGCGGGAATCGCCTCGGGCGCGTCATGCACCTTCCAGACGCCGCTGAGCGCTTCGGCGCGGCTGTCGCCGCCGACGAGGTAACCCACCTGCTGCGCACAAGAGACAAGGACCAGTAGCAGGAGTCCACCAGCCGCCCGGCGACCGCAGCGGATCCACCCGGGATCGCGTGCGGTCCGCCGCTCGGCGTGCGGCATGCCCTGCTCGAACGGCACGCGCGCAGAACTCCTGCCCGGCGTGCAGTGACGGCTTCGCATGGTCGCTCCTCGGTGCTGCACTCCCCGTGGCTCTGCCGGGTGGCGCGCTGTCGCGGCCGGCGAGCCCCGCTGAGCCTAATCCTCTCCTCGGACTTCGACAATCCGTCCGCCAGCGAGCTCACGGACCGGCTGGAGCGGCTGTGCACGATTGCCAACGAGGCGCCGACCGACGAGACCTTCCTGCACCCGGTGGGTGGCGCCATCCTGTTGCACCACCAGCTCGCCCATGACCACCCCTTCGCAGAAGGCCATGACCGCACGGCGCGGGCCCTGTTCATGTGGTCCATCCTGCGCGCCGGCTACACATTCTCCTTCGCCACGGAGCACGCACTGTTCCACGGCGAGACCCAGCCGACGGCGTAGAAGGACCGCACGATGCGGTCGCGATGCGGCTGCTCGACGAGCTGGCGGCGGAGCGGCCCCACGTCTGGCGCGCTGAACCAGGGCGCGCCCGCGGCCCCCGCTCATCCGGCCCTTCCCGGGTGCGCGTGCCCGGCCCCACCCCGCTGCGCGCTCGGCGGGGCCCGGCGTTACGCTGCTGCCATGCTCTCCCTCGACGCTCTGCTCGTCTTCGTGCACGTGCTGTGTGCCGCCATCTGGGTCGGCGGCCACCTCGTGCTGGCCCTGCGCATCCTGCCCACGGCCCTGCGGGCGGGAGACACTGCGGCCCTCGCGCGCTTCGAGGCGCTCTACGAGCCGCTCGCCGCGCCCAGCCTGCTGCTGCTCGCGCTCACGGGCCTGGCGCTGGCCGGTCTGCACCAGCCCGAGGGCTCGGCCTGGTTCGGGTTCGCCGATGCCTTCTCCGTGCTCGTCACGGCCAAGCTCGTGCTGCTCGCGGCGACGATCGGCCTCGCGTTGCACGCCAAGCTGCGCCTTGGCGCCATCACGAGCGCCAAGCTGGGCACCTACGCCTGGCACGCTCGGGCGGTGACCGTGCTCGCCGTGCTGCTGCTCGCCAGCGGCGTGGGCCTGCGGCTGCTCTGACCGCGCTCGCCGGGCGGGCAGCCCGCCGCACGCCGCGCGACTCAGTTCGCGGGCACGTCGTCCATGCGCACGCGCACGCCCTCGCTCGTTTCGCTCAGGGCGATGCGCCGGCAGGCGGCGGGCACGGGGAGCCGCCTGCCGTCGGGGAGCAGCACGGCGTCCTGGGTCACCGTGATGCGCTGCTCGCCGAGCTGGAACACCGCGCCGGCGGGCTCCATCGAGACGTGCGCACCGGAGAGCGCGTGGGCCGATTCGGCCCAGACGAAGCGGTCGCCGAGCTTCGTGGAGACCTCGTTCCCGATCAGCGCGCCGGTGAGCGTGACTCCCAGCAGGCCCAGGAACAGCACGATCAGGAGGTAGCGGCCGCGCTTGCTGGCCATGGGGGTGTCCTCTCTGTGCAAGGTGATGCCACGCAGCGAGCGGGTCGGCCGCGAGCGGGGAGTGTAGACCACGCAGGCGCGGGCGCGGTGCAAGCGAAGCGCGGACGGAAGCGGGCGCCCGCGAAGGCGGGGCGACGGCGAGGCACGGGCGCCGTCGTCGGAGCCGCCGGACGCGAGAAACCTCCGCTCGACTCGGCTCCGCAGGGGGGATCAAGGACGCATGCCAACCCGCGGCATTCGCTGGTTCCGGGCACGGCGCATCCTCATCACCCTCGCGGCCGGGGCGCCGGGTGCGATCGTGCTGCCGGGCGGTGCGAGCGACAAGGTCCTGCAACACGGTGGACCTCGCCACGCGGCAGCAGCTCGTCGCCGGCACATCCACCCGGTCGGACGCCATCGCGGCGCTGGGGGCTCCGCACGGCCAGATCACGTTCCCGTCCATGCCCCTGCTCAGACAGTTCGGGTCCATGCCGGAGATCGAGGCGCCGCCCGGCGCGGTGTCGGCGCTCGTCCACGACACGTTCAGCTACCGCACCGAGCACCCTCTCGATGTCCTCGACATCGAGCAGATCTTGGTGTTCCTGGCCGAGGCGGACGTCGTCCTGGCCGTGAACTGCCTCGATGGCCAGGTGCTCGGCTGAGCCTCGTGCGGCGCGGCAGCTGCCGGAGGCCGGCAAGCGCGGGGGCAGCTCGCACCGCGCGAGCATGCGCAGGCCTGCGCTCTTCACGCGTCTTGCGTCGAGATGCCCTGCACGACGCACCGCGTGTCGCGCGCGATGAGCAGTTCCTCGTCGGTCGGGATGACCCAGGCCGCGAGGCGTGAGCCGTCCTGGCTGATCGGGCCGGCCTGCCCGCGCGCGAGGCCGGTGTTGCGCTCGGCGTCGAGCGTGAGGCCGAGCCACTCCAGGCCGGTGCAGAGGCGTGCGCGCACCGCGGCGGCGTTCTCGCCGATGCCGCCGGTGAAGACCACCGCGTCGGCACCGCCCATGGCCGCCAGGTAGGCGCCGACGTACTTGCGCGCGCGGTAGCAGAAGAGGTCGATCGCCAGGGTCGCGCGGCGATCGTGGTGCTCGGCCTCCTCCGCCAGCAGGTCGCGCATGTCGGCCGTCAGGCCCGAGACGCCCAGCAGGCCCGACTGCCGGTTGAGCAGCGACGTGACCTCCTGCAGCGAGAGGCCCTCCTTCTCGCTCAGGTACTCGAGCACGGACGGGTCGAGGTCGCCCGAGCGCGTGCCCATGAGCAGGCCCTCGAGCGGCGTGAAGCCCATGGAGGTGTCGACGGAGCGCCCGCCGCGGATGGCGCAGGCGGAGCAGCCGTTGCCGAGGTGCAGCGTGACGAGGTGCACCTGCTCGCGCGGGATGCCGCGCAGCACGCGGTAGCGCTCGGCGACGTAGCGGTGCGAGGTGCCGTGGAAGCCGTAGCGCCGCAGCTTGAAGCGCCGGTAGTACTGGTAGGGGATTCCGTAGAGGTACGACACCTCCGGTAGCGTGGCGTGGAAGGCGGTGTCGAAGACCGCCACCTGCGGCACGCCGTCGCCGAGCAATGCCTGCGCGGCGCGGATGCCCTTGAGGTTCGCGGGGTTGTGCAGCGGCGCGAGGTCCACGCACGCCTCGATGCCGGCCAGCACCTCGGCGTCGATGCGCACCGAGCGCTGGAAGCGTTCTCCGCCGTGCACGACGCGGTGGCCCACGGCGTGGATGTCGGCCAGCGACGTCAGCGCGGGGATGCCGGCCTCCGGTGAGACCAGCCAGCGCAACACCCAATCGACCGCGGCCCGGTGGTCGCGCAGCGGCACGCCCTCCACCTGCCTGCTGCGCCCCGCGACGTGCAGCTCGATGACCGCATGTCCGCCCACGCGCTCGACGCGGCCCTGCACCAGGCGGCGCCCGGCGTCACGGCCGGGGCCCCGCGCGTCGGCGTCGAGCTCGGCAGCGGCCTCGCCGTCGTCCCCCGTGTCGATGAGCTGGAATCGCAGGCTCGAGGAGCCGCAGTTCAGCACGAGGACGTTCATGGAGCGGCCGGGACGGGCACGTTCCAGATGCGTTCGGCGTACTCGCGGATCGAGCGGTCGGACGAGAAGCGTCCGACGCGCGCCGCGTTGAGCACCGACATGCGGTCCCAGCGGCGGCGGTCGGCGAAGGCCTGCGAGACGCGCTCCTGGCAGGCGCTGTAGGCGGCGAAGTCGGCCAGCACGAAGTACTCGTCGCGCCCCAGCAGGGCGTCGAGCAGCGGGCGGAAGAGCGCGCGGTCTCCGCGCGAGAAGCGGCCGTCCGCGATGAGATCGAGCACCGCGCGCAGCTCGGGCTCGGCTTCGTAGTACGCGCGTGGGTCGTAGCCTGCGGCGCGGTGCGCCTTGACCGCGTCGGCGTCGAGGCCGAACAGGAAGAAGTTCTCGGCGCCGACGGCCTCGCGGATCTCGACGTTGGCGCCGTCGAGCGTGCCGATGGTCAGCGCGCCGTTCATGGCGAACTTCATGTTGCCGGTGCCGGAGGCCTCCTTGCCCGCGGTGGAGATCTGCTCCGAGAGGTCGGCCGCCGGGTAGATGCGTTCGCCGAGGCGCACGTTGAAGTCGGGCACGAAGGCCACCTGCAGCCGGTCGCGCGTGGCCGGGTCGACGTTGACGACCTCGGCGATGCCGTGGACGAGCCGGATGATCAGCTTGGCCATCTGGTAACCAGGGGCCGCCTTGCCGCCGAAGAGATAGGTGCGCGGCGGGCACTCGAGCCCGCGCCGCAGGCGCTCGTGCAGCGCGATGATGTGCAGTGCGTTGAGGTGCTGCCGCTTGTACTCGTGGAAGCGCTTGACCTGCACGTCGAAGAGCGAGTCGGGGTCGGCGGTGACGCCGGCGCGCGCGCGCAGGATCCCGGCCAGCCGGCGCTTGTTGTCGCCCTTGATCTGCCGCCAGCGCTGCAAGAAGGCCGGGTCGTCGGCGAAGCGCTCGAGGCGCGAGAGTTCGTGCTCGGCGTGCGTCACCCAACGGGGGCCGATGCGCTCGGTGACGAGCCCGGCCAGCGCCGGATTGGCCTGCACGATCCAGCGTCGCGGCGTGACGCCGTTGGTCACGTTCACGAATTTCTCCGGCTGCAGCTCGTGGAAGTCGTGCAGTACGTCGCGCACGAGCAGCTCGCTGTGCAGCGCGGCCACTCCGTTCACGGCATGGCTGCCCACGACGGCCAGGTGCGCCATGCGCACGCGGCGCCCGCCCGACTCGTCGATGAGCGACATGCGCGCGACCCGCGCCTCGTCGCCGGGGAAGCGCGCGCGCACCTCGTCGAGGAAGCGCCGGTTGATCTCGAGGATGATCTCCAGGTGCCGCGGCAGCACGCTGCCGAAGAGCTGGAGCGGCCAGGTCTCGAGCGCCTCCGGCAGCAGCGTGTGGTTGGTGTACGAAAAGGTGGCGCGCGTCGCGTCCCAGGCCTTTTCCCAGGGCAGGCCGTGCACGTCCACGAGCAGGCGCATGAGTTCGGCCACACCGATGGCGGGGTGGGTGTCGTTGAGCTGCGCCGCGAAGTGCCGGCTGATGGTCTCGGGCGCGTGCTGGCGGATGGCGAGCAGGCGCAACATGTCCTGCAGCGAGCACGACACGAAGAAGTACTGCTGCTCGAGGCGCAACTGCTTGCCGACCGCCGGCCCGTCGTTGGGGTAGAGCACCTTGCTCAGGTTCTCGGAGGCGACCTTCTGCTCCACCGCCCCGTAGTAGTCGCCGGCGCCGAAGGCGGCGATGTCGAGCGACTGGCAGGCCTCCGCCTTCCACAGGCGCAGCAGGCCCACGCTGTCCACGCGGTAGCCGGACACGGGCGTGTCGCAGGCCATGCCGCGCACCACGCGGGCCGGGATCCAGCGCACGCGAGCAGCACCGTGCTCGTCCTGGCTCCACTCCGTGCGGCCACCGAGGCCGACTTCGTAGGTGATCTCGGTCTGCATCAGCTCCCACGGGTTGCCGTGGCGCAGCCAATTGTCGGTGGTCTCCACCTGCCAGCCGTCGCGGATCTCCTGGTCGAAGATGCCGAACTCGTAGCGGATGCCGTAGCCGATGGCCGGGATCTCGAGCGTCGTGAGCGAGTCGAGGAAGCACGCGGCCAGGCGCCCGAGCCCGCCGTTGCCGAGCCCCGGCTCCTCTTCCTGGGCCACGATGGCGTCGAAGTCGAGGTCGAGCTGCGCGGTGGCCTCGCGGATGGTGTCGCGCAGCCCGAGGTTGACGAGGTGGTTCTCCAGGTGCGAGCCGGTGAGGAACTCGGCCGAGAGGTAGGCCACGATGCGCGGGCTCTGCTCGAGGCGCTCGAGCGTGCTGATCCAGCGTCGCAGCAGCTGGTCGCGCACGGTCGCGGCCACGGCCAGATACCAGTCGTTGCGCGTGGCGATCTCCGGCAGCCGCCCCTGCGAGTAGCAGAGGTGGTGGAGGAGGGCCGCCTTGAGGGAGTCGGCCGTGGGTGCGCCGTCGCTCTTGGCGGCTCGTGTGCGCGGCTTCGCCGTCTTAGCCATGGTCTCCCTCCGTGGAGGCGGTGCGGCGGCCGCCCTTGGCCTTCGCGGACCAAGCCCAGTCACGGATCTCCGGCATGTCCTCGCCGTGCTCCCGGATGTAGCAGCGGTGGTCGATGAGCTTGTCACGGATGGCCTGCTTGGCGTAGGCCGCTCGCGCGCCGAGCTGCGGCACCCGGTCGATGACGTCGTCCACCAGATGGAAGCGGTCGATCTCGTTCAGCACGGCCATGTCGAAGGGCGTGGTCGTCGTGCCCTCCTCCTTGTAGCCGCGCACGTGCAGGTTCTTGTGGTTGTTGCGGCGGTACGTGAGCCGGTGGATCAGCCACGGATAGCCGTGGAAGGCGAACACGATCGGCTTGTCGCGCGTGAAGAGCACGTCGAAGTCCTTGTCGGACAGGCCGTTCGGGTGCTCGCCGGCCGGCTGCAGCCGCATCAGGTCGACCACGTTGACGACGCGGATCTTCAGCTCGGGCACGTGCTGGCGCAGCAGCGCGACCGCGGCCAGCGTCTCGAGCGTGGGCACGTCGCCGCAGCAGGCCATGACCACGTCGGGCTCGCCGCCCTTGTCGTTGCTGGCCCACTCCCAGATGCCGATGCCGGCCTCGCAGTGCCGCAGCGCCTGGTCCATGTTCAGCCACTGGGGGGAGGGCTGCTTGCCGGCCACGACCACGTTGACGTGGTTGCGGCTGCGCAGGCAGCGGTCGGTGACGATGAGCAGCGTGTTGGCATCCGGCGGCAGCCAGACGCGCACGACCTCGGCCTTCTTGTTCACCACGTGGTCGAGGAAGCCCGGGTCCTGGTGGCTGAAGCCGTTGTGGTCCTGGCGCCAGACGTGGCTGGACAGCAGGTAGTTGAGCGAGGCGATCGGACGTCGCCAGCCGATGTGGTTGCAGACCTTCAACCACTTGGCGTGCTGGTTGAACATCGAATCGATGATGTGGATGAAGGCCTCGTAGCAGGAGAAGAATCCGTGGCGGCCCGTGAGCAGGTAGCCTTCCAGCCAGCCCTGGCACTGGTGCTCGGAGAGCACCTCCATGACGCGGCCGTCGGGCGCGAGGTGGTCGTCACCGCGTTCGCGTGAGGCCATCCAGGCGCGGTTGGTGACCTCGAGCGCGTCCTGCCAGCGGTTGGAGTTGTTCTCGTCCGGGCTGAAGAGGCGGAAGTTCTTCGCCTCGGCGTTGAGCGCCATCACGTCGCGCAGGTAGCTGCCCATGACGCGCGTGGACTCCGCCACGGTCGCCCCGGGCTCGGGCACGGCGACGGCGTAGTCGCGGAAGTCCGGCAGACGCAGATCGCGCAGCAGCAGGCCGCCGTTGGCGTGCGCGTTGGCACCCATGCGGCGCTCGCCGGTCGGTGCCAGCGCGGCGAGCTGCGGCACGAGGCGGCCGCGGGCGTCGAACAGCTCTTCCGGGCGGTAGCTCTTCATCCACTTCTCGAGCAGCGGGATGTGTTCGGGCTTCTCGTGCATCTGCCCCATGGGCACCTGGTGCGAGCGCCACGAGCCCTCGACCTTCTTGCCGGCCAGCTCCTTGGGGCCGGTCCATCCCTTGGGCGTGCGCAGCACGATCATCGGCCAGAGCGGGCGCTCCGGGGCGGCCACGTCGCGCGCCGCGGACTGGATGCGGCGGATCTCCGCCACCACCGTGTCGAGCGTGCTGGCCATCAGCTCGTGCATCGCGCGCGGCTCGTCGCCCTCGACGAAGTGCGGCGTGTAGCCGTAGCCGCGCATGAGCTGCTCGAGTTCGGCGTTGGGGATGCGCGCCAGGAAGCAGGGGTTGGCGATCTTGTAGCCGTTGAGGTGCAGGATCGGCAGCACGGCGCCGTCGCGGCCGGGGCACAGGAACTTGTTGCCGTGCCAGCCGGTGGCCAGCGGCCCGGTCTCGGCCTCGCCGTCGCCGACGACGCAGGCCACGATGAGGTCGGGGTTGTCGAAGGCCGCGCCGAAGGCGTGCGAGAGCGCGTAGCCCAGCTCGCCGCCCTCGTGGATGGAGCCCGGCGTCTCGGGCGCCACGTGGCTGGGGATGCCGCCCGGGAACGAGAACTGCTTGAACAGGCGCTGCATGCCCTCGGCGTCGAGCGAGATGTCGGGGTAGACCTCGCTGTAGGTGCCCTCGAGGTAGGTGTTGGCCACCAGCGCCGGGCCGCCGTGCCCGGGGCCCGCGACATACAGCACCGAGAGGTCGTGCTGCTTGATCACGCGGTTGAGGTGCGCATAGAGGAAGTTCAGGCCGGGCGTGGTGCCCCAGTGGCCGAGCAGGCGCGGCTTGACGTGCTCCTTCTTCAGCGGCTCCCGCAGCAGCGGGTTGTCGAGCAGGTAGATCTGTCCGACCGAGAGGTAGTTGGCCGCGCGCCAGTACGCATCGAGCAGGTCGAGTTCGTCGGGAGCGCCGGCGGGCTTGCCCGACAGCGAACGCGTGTCGGCCTTCTGTCGTCGAACTGATGGTGCCTGTGCCATGGGGAACTCCCGTGCTGGTGAGGTTGCGACCCGAAGAGGCCGCCTGCCACGTGCGTCGCTATGCTACCGGCCCCCTTTCAGTCCACTCCTCCGAAGAAGTGCGTAACGATCGGGAGACAAAGCCGATGCCCGCGACCGGTCCGTCCCTGCGCCGTGAAGGGCGCGTCTACTACCCCGCCGGCCGTGGCCGCATCGTGATGCGCACCGAGCTCGATTGGGAGCGCGACCTGCTCCCCACTTCCGTCAGCGACGACGGCACCTGTTCGATCTTCACCGTCGAGTCCGACCGCCCGTTCCTGTACTGCAAGGCCTGCTTGCGCACCGCGGACGGGGGCCTGCGCTGGGCGGTCGGCCCCAACTCGCTCGCGCTCATGACCACGACGGCGCTGGGCGAGCTCTACCCCTATTTCGACGGTGCGGAGCTGGGCTCGTTCTCCGATCTGATCGAATTCGATTCCGCGATCCTCGGCCGCAAGCACCTGCTGCGCGTCTACCTGCCCGCCGGCTACGCGGAGAACCCGCTGCGGCGGTATCCGGTGTTCTACATGCAGGACGGCAAGAACCTCTTCTTCCCCGAGGAGGCCTTCCTGGGGCGCGACTGGAAGGTGGGCGAGGTGCTCGCGCTGTTGGACGCGATGAACGCCGCCGAGCGCGTGATCGTCGTGGGCATCCACTCCGGCGACCGCATGAACGAATACACGAAGCCCGGCTACGAGGCCTACGCCCGGTCCGTGGTCGAGGAGGTGCGGCCCGCGATCCACAGCCGCTTCCGCGTCTTCGACACGCCGCGCGAGACCTCGGTCGTGGGCTCGTCCCTGGGCGGCGTCGCATCCTTCTACATGGCCTGGCAGTACCCGCAGGTGTTCGGCTACGCGGCCTGCATGTCGAGCACCTTCGGCCACCAGGACGACCTCATCCAGCGCGTGCTCACCGAACCCAAGTCGCAGGCCAAGTTCTACCTCGACAGCGGCTGGCCGAAGGACAACTACGAAGTCACGCTCGCCATGGCCATGGCGTTCGTCGAGCGCGGCTACCGCGTGCGCGAGGACTTCCTCTACTTGGCCTTCCCGTTGGCCGAGCACGACGAGCAGGCCTGGGGCAAGCGCCTGCACCTGCCGATGCAGCTCGCGCTGGGCCGGCCGGGCATCGCCCAGCGGCGACGCGCCGACTGATGCCCTGGGCCACGCGCGCCGTGCACGGCAACGCACCGAAGTCGGCTGCACCCACACTCCCGGAGGCACGCAAGCCATGACCGAACCGAAGCCCGCCACGGATGGCTCGGACCTGATCGACCTGCAGGACCAGCGGCGCACCCTCGAGGTCGTCGCGCAGTCGGTGCTCGGGCTGTGGGACGTGGTGAACAACCTGACGCGGCTGCGCCCGACGCGTCGCGAGGAGTATCGCGTGACGCTCTTCGGTTCCGCGCGCGTGCAGCCCGACCATCTGGGCTACGAGGCCGTGCGCGAGCTGGCCGAGGAGCTGGCCCGCATGGGCTGCATGGTCATCACCGGTGGGGGGCCGGGGCTGATGCAGGCGGCCAACGAGGGCGCGGCACGCGCCGCCGAGGGAGGCAAGGCGCGCTCGATGGGCATCCGCGTGGAGCTGCCCTTCGAGCAGGACGTCAACCCCTTCGTCGAGCAGGCCTTCGAGCACCGCACCTTCTTCTCGCGCCTGCACCACTTCGTGCTCGTGTCGGACGCGTTCATCGTCCTGCCGGGCGGCATCGGCACCGTGCTCGAACTCATGATGGTCTGGCAGCTGCTCCAGGTGCGCAAGCTGCAGGACACGCCGTTGATCCTCATCGGCGCCATGTGGCCGGAGCTCATCGACTGGCACCGGCGCTCCATGCTCCGACCCGGGGCCGGGCTGGCGTCGGAGAGCGACCTCGACATCCCGCGCTGCGTGTCGGGTGCCGCGGATGCGCTCGCCATCCTGCGCCAGCACCACGCGGCCTGGCAGGAGCGCTCGCGCGGCTGACCGCGGGACGATGCAGCGGATGCCGCCCGCCAGGTCCTGACGGCGACTCGGGGCGTGTGTCGCTGGTTCCCCGCCGCGCGCCCCGTCCACCGCCTCTCAGGCCGTGGCGTGGCTCCGGCCGCGCGTGCGCACCAGCTCCATGAAGCGCCCGAACAGGTAGAAGGCGTCGCGCGGCCCGGGCGCGGCCTCGGGGTGGTACTGCACCGTGAAGAGCGGCAGGTCGCGGTGGCGCAGGCCCTCGACGGTGCGGTCGTTCAGGTTCTCGTGCGTCACCTCGAGCATGCCCTTGTCGAGCGTCGAGGGATCGACCATGTAGCTGTGGTTCTGCGAGGTGATCTCGGTGCGCCCCGTGGTGAGGTCGATCACCGGCTGGTTGGCGCCGTGGTGGCCGAACTTCATCTTGGTCGTGCGGCCGCCGAGCGCGAGCGCCGTGAGCTGGTGCCCGAGGCAGATGCCGAAGGTCGGCAGCCCGGTGTGCACCAGCGTGCGGATGGCCGCGATCGCGTAGCCGAGCGGCTCGGGGTCGCCCGGGCCGTTGGAGAGGAACAGGCAGTCGGGCGCGTGCTCGAGCACGGCCGCGGCGCTCGTCGTGGCCGGGAAGACGGTCACGTCGAAGCCGCAGGCGTGCAGGCCGCGCAGCATGTTGCGCTTGATGCCGTAGTCCATCACGGCCAGGCGCGGGCGCGGGCCGTCGTCGGGCGCTTCCATGCGCGGCAGGAAGGGCTCGTCGAGCCCGGCCGACCAGTGCACCGGCTGCTGGCGCGTGACCTCCTGCACCAGGTCGCGCCCGTGGATGCCGGGCCAGGCCGCGAGCTTCCTGCTGAGCGAGGCCGGGTCCTCGTCGACGCTGCTCAGGATGACGCGCATCGAGCCCTGCTGGCGGATCTTGCGCACGATGGCGCGCGTGTCCACGCCTTGCAGCCCGACGATGCCGCGCTCGGCCAGCCAGCTCGAGAGGTCGCCCGTCGCGCGCTGGTTGGACACCACCGGCGACAGCTCCTTGATGATGAAGCCGGAGAGGTCGCAGCGCCCCGACTCGACGTCCTCCTCGTTGATGCCGGTGTTGCCGATGAGCGGGTAGGTCATGAGCACGATCTGCCCGCGGTAGCTGGGGTCGGTGACGACCTCCTGGTAGCCGGACATGGCCGTGTTGAAGACCAGCTCGCCGCACGACTCGCCGTCGAAGCCGAAGTGGGTTCCGCGATGGACGTCGCCGTCCTCGAACACGAGCAGGCAGGGTTTGGGGGTGCGCATGAGGGGCGATCGTACCGGGAGGAGCGCGGGGCCGTCGAGGTGGAGGTGGGGGCGGGGCGGGGTAAGTCCCGCTGCGGAGCGCCTCGAAACTTCGAGCCCGGCCACCAGCCCGCCGGCGCTCAGTTCACCGCACCCCGCGGCTTGTGCTTGGGGAACAGCAGCGCGAACTGCAGCCGCGTGCTCCACTCGGGCGCTCCGTGCGGGCGTTGCACGTTGCTGAAGGCCTGCAGGCTCACGTTGACGGGCTGGCTCCCGATGCGGAAGGTGCGCCCGGCGCCGCCGCCCAACGGCACGGTCCAGATGTTGCCGCCGTCGCTCGCCTCCCAGTTGGCCGTCATGATCGGCGCCGAGGTGAGGTACCAGCCGCCCTCGAAGTTGTAGTTCACGAAGGGCTGCACCGTGGTCAGGTTGGTCTGGGCATGGTTCTCGGTGCCCCAGACGTGGGTCGCCAGGGTGCCGACCACCCAGGGCCCCGCGTTGCGCAGGATCACGAAGGCCGGGCCGAGGCCCCACTCGTCCGGCCCCAGGCGGTCGCTCTCGGCCGTGGGCAGCTGCACCACGGGGCCGACGCCCCAGATGGCGCCCTCGGGATGCGCCGGCGAGAGGAAGCCCTGGTACAGGACGTTGCCGAGTCCGCTGGTGCTGTGCACGCCCGGCGCCAGGGACGGCTGATCGATGAGCGGGATGATCGCGCGATGGATCCAGTTCCAGTCGTCGTCGACGCGCTGCGGCACGACGGGCTGGATGTTGAGCACCTGCTGCGTGTTGTCGCGCGGCCCGGTGTCGAAGTTCGAGTTGAGCTGGAAGGGCACGCTCACCAGGTCGGCCACGGGGTTCTGCGTCTGCTTGGCGAGGTCCGTGTCGTCGTGTTCGTCGGCCGCGTCCGCGGCGGGCAGGCGCCAGCCCATGAGTCCGTCGCCGGCCCCGGAGTGTCGCGGATTGCCGGCAGCACAGCCGGTGGCGACCAGGCAGGTGCCCACGGAGAGGGTCACGGCAGTCAGTGCTGCATTCCAGCCGGTCTGGGTCATGGACAGGTGCTCGCTTCGGGGCTGCGGCATCATTCCAAGTCGACCGCCGTCTGTCGACGCCGCCGGTGGGGCGCGCGCGGAGGGGCCGCCCCGCATTGCGCCCGCCGTCGCAATGGGCATCATGTCGCGGGTCTGCGACGCCGTGGAGGCATGCGCAGCACGCCCCCGGTCCCGGATCTCCACGTGAGACTAGCCCCCATGCTGACCACCATCACTCGCCGCATGTTCTGCTGCGTGGCTGCCCTGCTCCTGTCGTGCTCGTCTCTCACCGTGCATGCCCAGGGCACCTCGGCGCTCAGCGAGCAGGAGGCCCACGACATCGGCGTGCAGGCCTACGTCTACTTCTACCCGCTGCTGTCGATGGACGTGACGCGCAAGCAGTTCACGAACGTCGAGGCCGGCAAGGAGTTCGGCAAGGGGCCGATGAACACCTTCGCGAACGTGCCGGAGTACCCGCCGGCCGACTTCCGCGGCGTGGTGCGGCCGAACTTCGACACGCTCTACTCGGTCGCCTGGCTGGACCTCACGCACGGGCCGCTGGTCGTCTCGGTGCCCGACATGCAGGGCCGTTTCTACCTGCTGCCCATGCTCGACATGTGGACGGACGTGTTCGCCTCGCCCGGCTGGCGCACGACCGGCACGGCGGCCGCGAACTTCCTCGTCACGCCGCCCGGCTGGACGGGCAAGGCCCCGGACGGGGTCGAGCCGATCGCCGCTCCGACTCCCCACGTCTGGATCATCGGCCGCACCAAGACCGATGGCGCCGCCGACTACCCGGCGGTGAACAAGCTGCAGGCCGGCTTCCGCGTGACGCCGGTGGCCTTCTGGGGCCAGGCGCCGGCTTCGGTGCCGGTGCCCGGCGTCAAGGTGGACCCGAGCGTGGACATGAAGACGCCGCCCAAGCTGCAGGTGGACGGCATGCCCGCGGCCGACTACTTCGCCTACGCGGCGGAACTGCTCAAGCTGCATCCGCCGCACATCACCGACCAGCCGATCGTGGCGCTGATGGAGCGCATCGGCCTCGTGCCTGGCCAGAGCTTCGACTGGAAGGCCCTGCCGCCAGCCGTGCAGAAGGGCCTGGCCAACGTGGCCGCCGACGCCCAGGCGCTCATGGCATGGAAGCTGAAGACGCTCGCGCGGGTCGAGAACGGCTGGTCGATGAACACCGAGACGATGGGCGTCTACGGCAACGACTACCTCAAGCGCGCGATCGTCGCGCAGGTGGGCCTCGGCGCCAACCTGCCCGAGGACGCCATCTACCCGCTGAACCTCGGCGACGAGTCGGGCCAGCCGCTCGACGGTGCGCACGCCTACACGCTCCACTTCGACAAGACGGAGCTGCCGCCGGTGAAGGCCTTCTGGTCGATCACGCTCTACGACAGCGAGGGCTTCCAGGTGGGCAATGCGCTCAACCGCTTCGCCGTCAGCAGCTGGATGGACTTCGCGCGCAACGCCGACGGTTCGCTCGACCTGTACTTCCAGCACGAGAGCCCCGGCGCCGGCAAGGAGGCCAACTGGCTGCCCGCGCCGGCGGGGCCGTTCAACCTGACGATGCGCCTCTACGGCCCGCAGCCCGACGCGCTCACCGGCAAGTGGAACCCGCCGCCGGTGAAGAAGGCGCGGTAGGGCGGCGCCGGGCGCCGCGCGCGTCCGAACTGCGCGTTCGCCGCGTGTGTCCGCCCCGCGCGTCAGCTGCCCGGGAACACGAACTCGTCGTCGTCCTCGGTGACCGTGATCCGCGCGTGATCGTCGGCGTCGCTCACGTCGAGATCGATGGCGCGGTAGAGCTCTCCCTTCTCCCTACTGATCGTGAACCGGAACGGCTCGAGTATGGCGCTCGCGCCGCCATCCACGTAGTCGTCGACGGTGAAGAAGCCCGACGATTGGAGCCCCGTCCACCGCTGGTCGCCGCGGCTCACACGGACCTGCCGCTCCCCGCCGCCGACGAGGATCTCGGTGCCGTCCTCGAAGTAGAGCCGCAACGCGGGCAGTGCCTGCCTCACGGGCTCGGCATGCGGCGTCGGTGGCACGGCGACACTCGGTGCCGCGAGCTCGGCGCGAGTGTGCCCCTGCTCGTCCACCACGACGAAACGCCGCGCAGTCAGCTCGTCCGGCACGTCGGCGACGCCCGAGGCGAGCAGCAGCAGCGGCCAGGGCAGCGCGACCAGCAGGACGAGGCGGCGCAGGCGCGCCACCTCGCGTCGAAGCGCGGTGACGGACGAGGGCGTTTCGGGTTGGGACATGAGAGCCTCCGGTTCGGGGCACGTTGTACGAAGCGCGGCCCGGCTCAGGCTCGCGAGGGCCTGAACGCGGCTCGCGCCGGCCTCGGACGGACGGCGCGTAGAGGGCTCACGCGCCGCGGTGAGCCTTGTTCGCCAACATCGCGCCCTCACCGCAACCCAGCCAGCACCTCGCGCGCGTTCGTGTTGCCCGGGTCGAGCGCCAGCGAGCGTTCGTAGTTCGCGATCGCGCGCTCGGTGTCGCCGGCCTGCAGGCAGGCCTCGCCCAGGCTGTCGTAGACCTCGGCGGACTCCGGGTAGGCCTCGACGTTGAGCGCGAAGGCGGCCAGCGCGTCGTCCGTGCGATCGGCGTCGAGCAGCGCGTAGCCGACCTCGTTGAGCGCGCTCTCGCGGAACAGCCGCGCGTGAGGATCGCGCTGGCGTGCCTCGCGGAAGCGTTCGACCGCCGGCGCCACGCCCTCCTCGCGCAGCAGTTGGAGGAAGCCCTCCTCGTCGCGGTAGAGCGTCTCGAGCGCGGCGAGCTGCGATGCGAGTTCGGCCGCCGGCAGCCAGCGGCCGCGCACCATGACGCCCACGGGCTGCGCGGCGTGGGCGACGTCCTCGAGCGGGTTGCCGTCCAGCAGCAGCAGGTCGGCGCGCGCGCCCGCGCGCACGACGCCGACCTCGCCCTCCTGTTGCATGAAGCGGGCCGGGTTGGCCGTCGCCGTGGCGAGCGCCTCGTAGGGGGAGAGGCCGCAGCCGACGAGTTCGCTCAGCTCTTCGTGCAGCGACCAGCCCGGCAGCACGAAGGGCACGCCGAAGGCCACACCGGCGTCCGTGCCGGCGAGCAGCGGCACGCCGGCCTCGTGCAGCCGGCGCACGAGCAGGCGCAGGAAGCGCAGCTGCTCGCGGAAGCGAGCGGCGTCCTCCGGCGCGAAGTCGCGCAGGTAGCGGTTGTCGGTGGTGAGCCAGCGGCGGCGCGCAGCGGGGTCGGCGAAACGCAGCTCGGGGCGCCGCGCGAGCGCCTCGGCGTCGGCGATCTGCGCGCCGATGCGCTCGAAGGTCACGAGCGTCGGCGTGACCCAGGTGCCTGCCTCGCGCGTGCGGCGCACGGCGTCGGGAAGCTCGTCCACGCCCGCGTTCCGGAAGACCGTGCCGAGGAACTCCTCGGCATGGTCGATCGACGCCTGGCCGGCGGCCAGCGCGCCCTCGAAGCCGACCGCGCGCGGCAGGTGCCCGACCACCTTCAACCCCGTGCGCCGGGCGGCCGCGATGATGCCGGCGTAGGCCTCCTCCAAGAGGCCGCCGTACACCTTGATCAACTCGTAGCCGTCGGCCGCGCTCTGCTCGACGGCGCGCTCGCCCTCGGCGCGCGTGGTCACGATGACGCGGTTGCTGCCCTCGGGCGGCACGCCGTCCAGCGTCGGGCTCGTGGTGACGAGCGTCGGCCCGCTCATGCGCCCCTCGGCCAGCCGCTGCCGCCAGACGAGATGGAAGGGCTCGCCGCTCATGTTGCGGACGGTCGTCACGCCCTTCGCCAGGTACAGCAGGAACTCGTCTGGGTCGAGCACGTGCATGTGGCTGTCGCACAGGCCCGGCATGAGGTACTGCTCGCCGCGCCCGTCGATGCGCTGCACGCCGTCCGGCAGCGCGACCTCCGCCGCCGGGCCGACGCGCGCGATGCGCCCGTGCCCGACGAGCACCGTCTGGTCGGGCCACACGCTCTCGCTGTCCATCGGCACGACGTTCACGTGCACGAAGGCCAGGGCTGGCGGCTCGGCGGCAAGGGCGGGCTCGGCAGCGGGAGCCGACTCGCCAGCGAGGACCGCTTCCTGCGACACGGCGGCCCCCGCTACGAGGGCGAGCGGACCAGCGCAGAGGGCGGCGAGCGCCCCGGTGCCCAGCGCGTGGCACAGCGCGCGTTGCAGTGCGGGGCGCAGCCTGCACCGCTGCGGACTCGGGTCGGGGTCTTGCACGGGCCGCACGCCTCCTTCGGGTGAGCCCGCTAGAATCCGGCCCGTGCGCACCGCCCGCTATCAGGATCTTGTCCTCCCGATCCAGCCGGTGCGCCCGGCGCGACGAGCTTGCGAGGCCCGGGCTTCCCGCGCAGTCCACGCCCGCAGTCCGATGCGTCCATGATCGTCGTCGACCCGCGCCTCGAACGGCGGCTGGCCTTGCGCCGGCTCTTCGTGGACCTCGGGGTCGAGGTCGTGGCGACGCGCTGGAGCCGCGCGTGCCATCCTGAGCGCAGCGAGGGCAGCAGCGCCTACGCGGCGGTCGAGATCATGCGGGCGGGCTGCTTCGAGAAGCGCGGCTCCCGCGGCCGCGTGCTGGCGGACCCGGCGACGCTCGTGTTCTTCGACCCGGGCGAGAGCTTCGAGATCCGCCACCCGGTGGGCGCGCTCAACGCGGGTCTCACGCTGCGCGTCGCGCCGACGCTGCTGGCGGGCCGGCCGGGTGCTCGGGATCGCGCGTCTTTCCGGCATGCCTCGGCGCCCTGTCCGGCGCCCGTGCTCCTCGCGGCCCAGCAGCTCGTCGCGCGCCTCACGGCGACCGGGCGCGCGGACCCGCTGGCCGACGGCGAGGCGGTGCTCGCGCTGCTGGACCAGGTGCTCGACCTCGATGCGCGCGACACCGGGCCCCGTGATGCGCGCGAGGCGGCGCCGACGGCAGCGGCGCAGCAGTGCGCACACGACGTGCTGGCCCTGCTCAACGCACGCTTCGCCGAGCCGCTGCGGCTGCAGGACGTGGCCGCCGCCGCCGGCTGCTCGGTGTGGCACGTCAGCAGGCAGTTCCGGCGCGCCACCGGCGGCTCGATCCACGCCTGCCTGACGCGGCTGCGCCTGCGTCACGCGCTCGAGGCACTGGCCAGCGGCGCCGAAGACCTCTCGCAGCTCGCGCATGCGCTCGGCTTCAGCAGCCACAGCCACTTCACGGCGGCCTTCCGGCGCGAGTTCGGGCTGGCGCCGGCACGGGCACGCGCGGCTTTGCGCGCTGCCCGCGAGGTGCCGCGCGCCGTGCGCTCCACGCCGCGCCGTGCCAGCGAGGCCTTGCGCCTGCGCCGGCCTCAGCGCGCGAGCAGCTCACGCGCCGCGACGACCTCGGGCAGATCGCCGGCCGCGCCCCACTGAGCCACGAACTCCTCGAGCAGCGCGCGTCCCTGCTCGCTGCGACCCTGCTGCACGGCGAGCTGCCCGCGCCGGAAGAGCGACAGCACCCACGGGATGGGCGCCCGCAGGCGTTCGAGGCCGGCCGCGGTGAGCGCGGCCCAGGCCTCCTCGGCTGCGGCGGCGTCGCCCGCGGCCAGCGCCGCCCGCGCCAGACCGTCGCGCACCCACGGCCCGAGGCTGTCCTCGTGCACGTACCAGTCCTCCATGAGCCGGCCCGAGGCGACGAGTGCGGAGAAGCCGGCGCGAGCCGCCTCGACGTGGCCGGCGGCGAGCGCGAGTTCGGCGGCGAGGGCCTCGCGGTAGAGCGGAGTGGCCGGGCTCCCGCGCCGGTCGACGAGCACGTCGAGTCGCAGGAGGCGGTCGTCGGCGCTCGCGGTGTCGCCCGCGCGCAGGGCCAGGAGCGCGTCGAAGTACAGGCAGCGCGCGCTGTCGGGCTGCAGCTCCAGCGCCGCCTGCGTCTGCGCGCGTGCGGCGGGCAGCTCGCCGCGCAGCGCCAGCAGGCAGGCCAGGCGCTGGCGCGCGCCGTTGCGCAGGCTGGTGTGGAAGTTGTCGCGACTCACCAGGCCCGGCACCACGCTCGCCTCGCGATAGAGCTGCGCGGCCTCGTCGAAGCGGCCGAAGAGCACCAGGACGTCTGCGCGCAGGTCGAGCGCCAGCACGAGGTAGGCGCCGTGCACCTCGGCCAGCTCGTCGGGCAGCCCCGGGCCGCGGCTGGCGAGCACGGCCTGCACCGAGGCACGCGCGGCGTCGCGCGAGAGCACGTCGGGCGCCAGCGGGTCGGGGAGCAGGCGCGCGGCCTCGTCGAGGCGGCCCTCCCAGAGGGCGAGCGTGCCCTGCAGCGCCGCGAGGTCGGCGGGCGCGCGCGGGGCCCAGGCCGCGAGCTGCGCGCGCGCCTCCTCCCAGCGGCCGAGGCGCAGCAGCGCCTGCAGGCGGTGGTCGTAGACCAGCGACAGCCCCGGGTCGAGCGCCAGCAGCTGCTCGTAGGTCGCGGCCGCGCGGCCTGAGTCGCTGCGCAGCGCCGAGTGCGTGTAGATCTCGCCCGCGAGGTAGAGCGCGTCGCTGTTGTCCGGGTCGCCCGCGAGCACCTGCTCCAGGCGCGGCAGGATCACGCTGTCGTCCTGCTCGGACGGGTCGGGGCCGAGTGCGTCGAGCACCTGGCCCAGGCTCGACGGCAGCTTGTCGCGGAAGGCCAGCGCGCGCTGCATCGCGAGCGTCGACTCCTCGAACTCGCCGGTCCAGATGAGCGCCATCCAGAGGCGGTACTGCGCCAGTGCGAAGGCCGGGTCGATGGCCGTGGCCTCGCGCAGGGCGGCGACGGCCCCGCGCGGCTCGTTGCGCAGCAGCGCCTCGAGCCCGCGCACGAAGGCGCGATAGGCGTCCACCGAGGTCGTGAGCTGGTCCGCCAGCGCCTGCCGCACGTCGGCGCTCAGCGCGGGCTCCTTCAGCGCCGCGCGGATCTGGTGCGCCAGCGAGTCGGCCATGGTGAAGACCTCGGCCTGCCCGCTGCCGCGCGCCTGCAGCGTGGCCAGCGTGCGGCCGCTCTCGAGTTCGACGAGGTCGGCCGTTGCGACCAGCGCCCCGCCCTCGGCGCCGAAGCGCCCCAGGACCATGGTGTCGGCGCCCGCGCGCTCGGCCACGGCCCGCGCGTGGGCCGGGTCGATGCGGCCGTCCGCGCTACCGGTGCGTCGCGCGGCCTCGAACAGCTGCTGCTCGGAGACGACCTCCAGGCCGCTGCCTGCCGCGAGGTGGCTCGTGACGAGGCGCGCGAGCATGGCCCCGATGCGCTGGGCGTCGCCAGGGTCCTCCGGGTCGAGGAAGCCCGTCACGGCGATGACCTGGTGCGGCGCCGTGCCGCGCGCGCTCCACTGCAGACCCACGAGCGTGGCTGCGACGAGCCCCGCCAAGGCCAGCGCGACGAGTGCGAGCCGGCTCCGACGCCGCGCGGGCGCGCGGTCCACTTCGCGCTCCATCCGTCGCAGGGCCGCCGCGATGTCCGCCATGGACTGGATGCGCGCGGCCGGTTCCTTCGCGAGCGCCGTCTCGACGAGCGTCGCGAAATCCGCCGGCAACTCGGGACGAAGCGTCGCGAGCGGCGCCGGTGCGCGGTGCAGCACGGCGTCGAGGGTGTGCTGCACGTCCCGGCCCGCGAAGGCCGGCCGGCCGGCGGCCAGTTCGTAGAGCAGGCTGCCGAACGAGAACACATCGCTGCGTGCATCGAGCGGCTCGCCGCGGACCTGCTCGGGTGACATGGCCGCGGGAGTGCCGGCGGCGTCGACGAGGGCCGCAGCCGACGCCACATCGACGGCGGCCGGGCCGGCCGGGCCGGATGCGCCGGATGCGCCCCCCCTCTCGCCGGTGCTGCCCGTTCTGCCCGTGGCGCCCGACGCATCGGCCCCGCCCGTGGCGCGCAGGCTGGTGGCCAGGCCGAAGTCGAGCAGCATCGGCCGGCCGCGCTCGTCGAGCATGACGTTGCCGGGCTTCACGTCGCGGTGGATCACACCGCGTTCGTGCGCGAAGGCCAGGGCGTCCGCCAGGGCGTGCCCCACGGCGAGCAGTTCGGCGAGCGGCAGGGGGCCCGCGGCGAGGCGCTCGCGCAGCGTGCGACCGCGCACGTACTCGAAGCAGATGTAGTCGCGTTCCGCGACGCTGCCGATCTCGTGGATGGCCGTGATGTTGGGGTGGTTCAGGCCGGCCGCCGCGCGCGCCTCGCGCAGCAGGGCGTCGCGCGCCTCCGGCCGGTGAGCGAGCGACGCGGGCAGCACCTTCAGCGCCACGTCGCGCCCGAGCGCCGGCTCGTGCGCCAGGAACACGCGGCCCATGCCGCCGGCGCCGAGCAGCCTGCGGATGCGATAGCGACCGAAGGTCTCTGGCAGCGGATCGATCTCGGTGTCCGCACGGGATGGACCCGGCGGGTCGGGCTGGGCGGCGCCTGTCGCATCAGGTTCGCCCCAGCCGCCGGCGGGCCGCGTGGGCGCGTCCATGAAGCCGTGAGCGCTCTCGTGCGCAGCGAGCAGCCCCGAGAGCTCATCGGCGAGCGCCGCGTCCTCGGCCAGCGTGCGCGCGAGCAGCGCCTCCCGCTCCGTAGCACCGCGCTCCAGCGCCAGCTCGAAGAGGTCCTTCAGGCGCTCCCAGCGTGCGGCCGCGTCGTCGTGACTCACCGCAGGCCATTCGCGTCATGAAGCGGGCGTCTGGACACGCAGTGGATGCTCCGGGGGACTACGGATGATACTCATCCGCACCGATGTCGGCGACGCGGCTGCCGTTGTCGTCGCCGTCCCACAGGCGGCTTTCACCGTCGATGTCGGTGGTGTTGCCGGTCGGATCGATTACGTTTGGCGTATTCGTCGCATGGTCGATGCAGCACGACCCCGCGACGATGTGATAATCACCTGAGGCGGGATCGGCAAAGTCAGGATCAACGTCCATGTTGTAGTCGGTTCCTGAAGCTGAATTGCAGCCGGAGGCGACACACGGAAGATCATACTCGTCCAGACACGCGGACCCGAAGCACTCCCAGATGTTGTGATGGAAGTGTTCAGACACCGTGTTGAGGCATGGATACCAGCCCAAGGCACTTCCCAAGACGTTTCCCCAGACGACGCAGTTCTGGATGTACGCCAGGTGCTCGGGCACTGCACCCGACGGTACCTCGATGCCGTACTCGGTGTTGCCCGTCAGGGTGCACCACAGGAGCCCGACCTCTCCGCCGCCATCGCCATCGCCGTAGTCGACATAGAGTCCGCTCTTCCCGTTGTCCGCGATCAGGTTGCCACGCGCGAAGACACGCAGGTAGGAGTTGGTCAGATTGTCACCGTTGTCGATCACCAGTCCGTATCCGAGGTTGTCCGTGATGATGTTGCGATCGACCTTCCATGACTGGATGTTGAGTTGAGACCCCTCCAGCCCATCGATGGTGCACTCGAAGGCGAGGGCCCGCAGCCCGCAGCCTCGGATCTGGTTGTCCTGTACCAGAGTTGTCGACTTGTTCATGCTCACGGAGCCACCGTGGCGCACGTCAGCCCCAATGACGATGCCGCGATTGAAGCGAGATCCGGAACCGGATGCCTGCAAGGAGTCGATCACGTTGCCCTGGATGGCGAGGAGGGCGACTCCGAACAGCGGTCCAGGATTCTCCTCGTCGGTCAGGTCGTAGGCCTCGAGCTTCACGTCCACCGCGGCGCTGGACCCCTGACTTCCCTCCAGGAGGAACACCGAATCCTGGACCGTGAGATCGATCAGGCCTGCCTTGGTTCCGCTCTCGGAACAGTCCTTGCCAAGGTCCACCACCACGCCGCCGGGTGCGTTGGCCTCGAACCTGCACGCCACGATCTGCAAGTCCAGCGACGCGTCGGGGTTGTTGCCAGCCGGAACATGGCCGGCAATGGCCTGGATCGACGGATGCCCGCCACCTGCTGAGTCGTTCATCTCGGAGCGGCGGAAGACGCAGTTGTCCGCAACGACCTGCACCTTGCGGCCATTCTTGGACTCGATGTACGGCGCGCCTGGAGCGTTCATGCTGGAGGTGTCCTCTCCGGCAAAGACGAGGTTTCGGAAGACCACGCCCTGCAAATCCTGGCCGGCGACTTCTGTGACGACCTCGAAGAGCGCGCGAACCGCCGTGTTCTCGACGCCGCCGCCGATGACCGGGAGATCCTCGTCGTCGTAGGCTTCGAATTCGAGGGGCAAAGTGAGTTCGATCGGGAACCCACCGGCAGGCCCCTCTACTGTCTGGTCATAGACCCCACCCTTGATCTCGATGCGATCGATCGTGCTGAATGGGTTTTCCGCTTCGGAAACGGCAAAGTTGATACTCTTCCATGGCGTCGACTCCGAGCCGTTGCCACTCGAGTCGTCGCCGTTTTCCGCATCAACGAAGGCCGTCGACTGACTCGTCGCTCGCACGGTCATGCCCAAGCTGAGACCAATCGACACAAGGACGATCGCCCAGTGCGCACTCGGGTTCACGGACTCATTCATCTGCACTCTCCTTTGGTGTGTTGCTTCGTTGTTTCGCTAGCGACCCAACAGAAGGACTTTGCCGCCAGCAACGCCGTTGACTGCTGCCCCTTGGTTTCCGATGGCCAACTCCACGGCACCATCGCCATCCAAGTCGCAGGTTCTGAGCGACCAGCCGAATAGCGTCATGCATTGCGGTGTGGCATCGAAGAGCACATGGTGAGTTGCGAAGTATGGCCCCAATGCGACAAACACTGCACCACCGGGATTGAATGAACAACTCGTGATCGGCCCAGTGAAGGGGTCGTTCACCACGAGATCGTTCCATCCGTCACCATTCACGTCGTCGGTAGTTGATTGGTAGCCGAACGAGAGGCTGTCCTCGTTCTGCGCGAAGATCGATGGTGGGCGATCGATGGCCGTGAAGGTCGAGAACGTAGGCGCCCAGAAGATGTAGGCGTGATCGTTCTCGTCGGTGGTGACGAGGTCGATCAAGCCGTCGCCTTGCAGGTCTGCCACAGCGAGTGAATTCCCAAAGCGCGAGTTCGGACCGGCCGGAAGGGGATTCTCTATGAGATGTGCAAGCGTCAATGACGGTCCTGTGAACACATAAATCCGGCCGAGATTGAGGATGCCTCCAACGTCCTCCTGGGGAACTGCCACGATGAGGTCCTCGATGCCGTCGCCGGAGACATCGCTGGAAAGCAATCGCGCTCCGAAGGAGGCATTCGTAGCCGGAATGGGAGACGAGATCGTCGTTACGGACTGAAGCGTCGGCCCCCAGTACACTTCGATCATGCCGGCATTGGTGTGGCCACTGACAGGCGCAACGATTCGGCCCACCGCGACGTCGGCAGCGCCGTCGTCGTCGAAATCACCGACTGCCATACAGCGCCCGAACAAAGCGTAGGTCGGCCCTGTCCCGACGCTCGAGACCGACCAGCCGGGTGCAACACCCGAGAAACTGCGCCCGCCCCAGTACACGTAGAGATGGGCACTGGCCGTGGGAGGAATGGGTTCAAGGCCCGGCGACTCACCCAAGACCAGGTCCACCTGCCCATCGCTATCGATGTCGCCGAGGCCGAGTTCACCCGCGAACTCGCCTCGCTCGATGGGCTGGGGCGACTCGAGCGTCACGGCGTTCGCGAAGTCCGGGCCCCACATGACGTACGCTCGACCCGCATGCGAAAGCCCGCCCACGCTGGCGAACCAGCAACCGACAACGAGATCCTGCGCCCCATCGCCGTTCAGGTCGGCAAAGGCGACTCTCTCTCCGAAGTGCTCGCCCGGCTCTGGATTCGGGGCGGTGATGACCTGCGCTGCACTGGCCTCGAAGTACGGCAGGTCGAGCGGCAAGGTCGCGGGATTGCTCAACCGTTCGAGCACGTAGCCATGCACCACGAGATGGATCCCGATCGCGCTAGGGATCACGGGCCCTACGTTGAAGAGCACGTCGAGCCGGCCGTTGGCCGGCATGAAGCCGGCCGGGATCACCCTGAGCAAGGTGCCAATGGCCCAGGGCCCGATGGCGGTCGGGACCAAGGCGTGCAGCGGCGCCGGATCGAGCCCGAGGGCTGCCCAGGCGAACTGCCCGCCCGAAGTGGGCTCGCTGAGCGTGAGCGCCATGTCGCCACCGAAGTACGGGGCGCCCTGCAGGGCCAGCTTGGGCTTCACCTGGGCTGAGAGCCCTGCGGCTGAGCCGAGGAGGATGCAAACGGCCCACACGGCTGCTGGGTTCATCATCGACGCTCCGGTGTCCCTCCCCACTTCCCAGGGCGAACTGCTACCTGCCAGTCCGCGCCCGGTGCGTCGGCAGGGTACCACGGGTACACAAAGCCAGGTGGCTGGCGTCCCAGGGCGGCCGTGCCTTCCCGCCTTCACGCGCGGGCAACGCCCTCACCCGTGCTCGTCGCCCCCGTCCCGGTGCGCCTCGGCTAGGCTGAAGGCTGGCAGGCAGACCGCGATGTACTCGGCGCCGCCGGGCTCCGGTGTCGTGTAGCGCACCCACTCGCCGGGGCGCGTCACCACGGCCGAGCCGGCGGGCGCGATGAGCGTGCCGCCTTCGTGTTCGACGCAGAGCGTGCCGCGCAGCACGATCGACAATTCCATGAACGCCGGACGCTGGCCGGGCTCGGACCAGCCGGCGGGCGAGATCATGCGCGCCACGCTCACGTGTTCATGGCCGGTGTTGAGTCGCCCGACGTACTCCTCGATCTGCTTGGGCGGCGAGCCGGCCGCGCTGAGCGTCGCGGGCTTGCGGATGAGCCAGGGCATCTCAGGCTCCCGTGGTGGGGCGTGCGATGGTGTGCTCGCTGGAGCGCCCCTCGGTCGCGCGCCGCCCGAGGCGCGGCAGCAGCGCCGGCACCGTGGCGCGGTAGCGCGCGTAGTCCTCGCCGTGCAGCGCGACGAGATCGCGCTCCTCGAAGGGGATCGCCAGCAGCATGTAGGCCGTCGTGCCGAGCGCGAACAGCAAGTGCCCGACGCTCATGGTCGGCGTGGCCCAGAAGGCCAGCATCCAACCCACGTAGAGCGGGTGCCGCACGACCCGATAGAGGCCGGGCACGCCGAAGGGCCGGTGGGTGTAGGCGCGGCCCTTGAAGGCCAGCCACACCTGGCGCGTGCCGAAGAGGTCGAAGTGGTCGATGAGCAGGCTGACCACCGGGATCATCAGCCAGCCGGCGGCGAACAGTCCCCAGAGCAGGGGACGCCCGATGGGGTGCTGCACGTCCCACACCAGCGGACCGAGGGTCTGCCACAGCAGCAGCAGCCCGACGACGCACACGCACGAGACGAGCACATAAGTGCTGCGCTCGAGTTCCGCGGGGATGACGGTC
>Ga0315912_10000573_pt1 | contig 62734 bp, 54 predicted proteins | sample VfabasoilMG_FD_204469 | JGI IMG/M metagenome (GOLD analysis project Ga0315912, IMG submission 204469) | Garden soil microbial communities collected in Santa Monica, California, United States - V. faba soil | ecosystem: Environmental > Terrestrial > Soil > Garden | place: USA: California...
GGCCTTTTCCCTGCCGCCGATTTTGGATAGCACTTACCGCCCTCTACAAAGGACAATACCCCAACCTCAATTCCGGATTAGCGGTTCTCCAACGCAAACTCCTTTGTTTTCAAACCACCGTCAATCTTCCTGACCTAATTTGGACAGCCCTGGTTTGGGACGCAATCTCTGCCCAGAAAATGGTCATGGACAGCCGGCTATCTGCAACAAAATCAGGAAGTGGTGGCCGACCAGGAATGGACGCCTCAGCAGCGGGTGTTCTCTTCGCTAAGCCGGCCATTGCGGACCCGGCGGCTGCAGCACTCTCCGCGCTTTCAGTACGACTATCTATTCGACATGGCGGTTCCCTCGTATGGACGCGTTCGACTTGCCTGGCAGACCGAATGGATCGCCCGATTTCGGCCCTACGCAGGAGCGGAAGAATTTATTGAACGCAGAGGAGTCCAGCGATTCCGGCCGAGAGTGGGCGTTCGCTTCAGTCCGGCGAGTCACATGGACGCCGATATCGTCTACATGTACGACCGGATCTACTTGCGCGGCCTTACCAACCGGCATATTCTGCAAACAACCCTGAATTTTCACCGGTCAAAGCGAGACTAGAGGGCCCGTTCTGATAGAATCCATGGCCATGATACGCAAGGCGATTTGGATGTTGTTGGCGGGCGCCAGCCTGCTGCCGGCCGAGACGCGGGTGTTTCAAGGCTTCACGCTGATTGATGGAACGGGCAAGGCTCCATTGGCCAATGCGGCGATGATCGTCACCGACGGTAAGATCACCTACGCCGGGCCGAAGAGCGGCTTGAAAATGCCCGCGGGCAAGCCCGAAGTGATCGATCTGGCGGGGAAGTTTGTCATCCCGGGGTTGATCAACCTGCACTGCCACCTTGGGAACACCAAGCGCCTGGCGCAGGATCCCAAGAACTTCACGAGGGAGAATGTCAACGACCAACTAAAGACCTATGCGAAGAATGGCGTGACCGCCGTACTAAGCATGGGGTCCGATCAGCCGCTGGTCTTTGAAATGCGCGCGGAGCAGCGGGCGGGACGTCCATCGCTGCCCCGTATTTACACCGCCGGGAGAGGCTTCACGGGAAAGAACGGATACCCGACGGCGGCGCCGGGGATGAAGGGTGTTCCCTACGAAGTGACGAGCGAACAGCAGGTAATCGACGCCGTCAAAACTGAGGCCGGCAAGAAGGTCGACATGCTGAAGATCTGGGTGGACGACCACTTGGGCAAGGAAGTGAAAATCCCGCAGAACCTCTCGGCCGCGATCATTCGCGAGGGGAAAAAATACGGAATCCCCACGTCGGCGCATATTTTCTACTTGAGCGACGCCAAACAGCTTGTCGGCGCCGGGTTGCACGGCTTGGGCCACAGCGTCCGCGATGTCCTCGTCGATGACGAACTAATCAAGCTGATGAAGCAGAAGGGCGCATGGCTGTCGGCCACTACTCTTACGCGAGAGTATTCGGTTTTTACGTACGCCAAAGGATCCAAATGGGCCGACGATCCGTGGTTTGTTCGCAGCGCGGATCCGGCCGATCGCGAGACGATTAAGTCCTCCGCCTATCAGCAGCGGTCGGCGGCGGCCGATCCTCACTGGCAACGTTACGAAACCGAATTCATCGAAACCGCCAAGAAAAACCTGAAGAAACTGGCCGATGGGGGCGTGAAATTCGGCTTCGGCACCGATACGGGTCCGCCCGCGCGATTCCCCGGCTACTTTGAGCACCTCGAGATGGAGTTTATGGCGGATGCGGGGCTAACCCCGGCACAGATCATCGCGGCGGCAACGCGGAGTTCGGCGGAGTTCCTCAAGATCGACAAAGAGCTCGGGACGCTGGAACGCGGCAAATGGGCGGACTTCGTAGTGATGGGCAAGAACCCGCTGGAGAACATCAAGAACACCCGCTCCGTGGAGCAGACGTGGGTAGCTGGGAATAAGGCCTACTGACGGGCCATTGTCACGACTACGAAAAAGATCAGGGACAGCACCCAGCTCGGCGCCGTCGTTACGAACGAACGAACCAGGCTGATACGCCCGAGCTCGGCAAAACCGATTGTGAGCATTACGATGTGCCAGATGGCGAAGGGCGAGAAATACCCCGCGATTCCTTTGAGGTACTTCGGAGCATCGGCGGCTAAATAGCCTTGCAGACCGAAGGCTGGGATGAGGTCCGCCATCGTTACGCCGGTTCCCTTCTCCAGGACCAGGTATAAGTGCCAAAGCATCTGGAGGATGTTAATCAAGCTGACGTGCGCCATGAAGCTGTAGAGGTCCGGGAACCGGACGTTCACGGTAAGTAAGATGCACATCGCGAATATTAAGGCGGAACCGATCAACGTGATCACTGCGAATGCTAAAGGGGCGGTAAGAGTGCTGAATCGCGCGGTCGTTTGCATGTTGGGAACAAGTTCCTCAAGCTTCTCCGCCGTCATGCCCGGGGGCGGTTGATTACGGCGGGCTTGCATCTCGGCGCGCGGCATATTGTAGTTGTAGGCCGCGAAGATCAAACCGCCCAGCACAATCGGCGGGAACCATGCCAGCGTATTCCCCCGGATGCGGCGGACGGTTTCCGCGGGATTGAAAAAAACGTTGAGAATGGCCAGAAGTGCGTTCACGTCCCTCTGACGATACCATCACGGCTCTTTGACGTTTAATACCTGATTGGCACGGATTGTGGTAAGCGTCTGACTGGCGCCGCCGGGCCAGTGGATGACAATTTGCGGGACTACGGTCTGGGCGCCGAGGCCGAAATGAACGACGCGGCTGCTGGCGCTCGCGTAGCCCACGGCGGTAGTGACATGGTTTGTTTGCTTGCCGATCGTGATCCGCGCGCCGAGCGCGTCCCGGTTCGACTTCGTTCCTTGCAGGCGCAGTTGCAGCCAATGCGCCGCGGGTTTGCCGCCAAGTTCCAAAACAGGGGCTTCCCCAAGCCGCGTTACCACGACATCCATGCTGCCGTTCCGGTCAAAATCCGAGAACGCGGCGCCGCGGTGCCAGGCGGGCACGCTCTTGGGAACCGGCGCGAACGTGCCGTCGGCATTGTTGTGCAGGAGCAGATTCGTCTGCTTCGACGCACGGCTGGAAAACTTTTCGGTGTTGGTCTGTACGTCTCCGCCCGCAATGAAAATATCCTTCCAGCCATCGTTGTCGAAATCGTAGACACCGCAGCCCCAGCCGCTGAATGGCATGGTCGCCTTTCCGATCTTCGATGGGTAGGTCCGGTCCTCGAACAGCACTTTCCCGGTGTTGCGATAGAACGGGAATGTCTCGTTATGCAGCGCCGTTACAAACAGATCATCGCGGCCGTCGTTGTCGATATCGCGGAAGTCGGCGCCCATGGAGGAAAGCGCGCGTCCGTCGTCGTTGAACGCAACGCCGGCGCTGTCGCCGATCTCTTCGAACGTTCCATCGCCGCGGTTGCGGAACAGAAAATTGGGGACCGTGTCATTCGTCACAAACGCATCTTCCCAACCGTCATTGTCAATATCGCCGAACACAACGGCCATCCCTTTGCCGACCGCGCGGGCGATGCCGCTCACTCCGCTTACATCCACGAATTTCAAGCCGTCGTTCCGGTACAGAAGATTACTCATCCCGGTATAAAACTGCGGGTGGCAGTAGGTTCGTAGGCCCTGCGTCGCATCGCCGCAGTACGGCTCCGTGGCCGGGTCCCAGTGCACGTAACGAACGATGAAAAGATCAAGGTCGCCATCGTGGTCATAGTCTAACCAACCGCCGCCGATGGCCCAACCGGTTACTTTGGGGATGTCCACGGGCGCGAAGACGCCTTGCCCCTGATTGCGGAACAGGGCTGATTCCCGCACTCCGGCGACGAAGAGATCCGTAAGGCCATCGTTGTCAAAGTCCCCCGCCGCGGCGCCCATGTCGTAGCCGGTACCGCATAAGCCGCTTTTTGCCGTTACATCCTCGAACTGGCCTTTGACGTTCCGGTAGAGCCGGTTACAGTCGCCGGGCTTAGTCTTCAATAGCGAGGGCTGCGGCGCGCCGTTGGTGAAGAAGAGATCGTCCCAGCCGTCGTTATCGAAATCGATGACGGCTACGCCTCCCGGCATAGTCTCAATCTGGTGTTTTTCGGCCGTTTCGTAATGGTTCAGCGTCATTGTCAACGCCAGTAGCAGCGGCCGCATTACCGGGCGACCTTGAGTATTTGATTGGCCTTAATCCCGGAGAGCGTGCGCCGTTCGCCCGTGGGCCAGCGAACCTCCAGCGTGTCGACGATCTCCGCTTTTCCTAGACCGAAATGCACGCGCATAGGGCTCGTGGCACCGAAGCCTTCGCTTCCTTTTACCTCGCGATGCTGTTTGATCCCATTGGCGATTAACGTCAGGCTGACGCCCACGGGGTTACCGCCCGTGAGATCGATCTCTAACCAATTGAGCCGGTTGCCGCTCTGGTTTTCATAAAACGCATTTCGCGCGTGATCGCCCTGATAGTGGCCTCCCAATTGGGCGTAAATCTCCAAATCGCCATCCTCGTCCAGATCGATAAAACTAACGCCATGCCCTTTGTTTCCAGGCCTTGCGAAGTTAGTCAGGGCGGTGACATCCAGAAACTTGCCGTTCCCTTGGTTGCGGAAAATGCGGTTCGGCTCCAACCGCGAAAGCTGCGGGTCGCCGGTTCCGAAGTAGAGGTCGATGTAGCCATCGTTGTCGATATCGGCGACGCCGGCCCCCATCACTCCCATCGGGTAGAAAAGGCCCGCCGCCATCGTCGCATCGGTAAATGTGCCGTCGCCGTTGTTGCGGAAAAGGCGCACGGCGTCCGGGTGAAGTGCTTGAGGACGGTAACCGGCCTTCATCGCCTCGACGACGGCTTCCCAAGGGGCGAGGCTGGTGGTGAGGATGTCGGGCCGCGCATCGTTGTTGTAGTCGAAGAAAAAGCAGACGAAGCCGTTGTGCGGCGGTTGAAGAATTCCCGCCTGCCGGGCGACTTCGGTGAACTTCCATTTCCCGTCATTGCGATAAAGACGGTTTGGCGTGCGATCCAGGCCGTTGACCAGCAAGTCAGTATCGCCGTCGCCATCGTAGTCCCCAAGCGCAATGCCGATCGTGCCGTACGAGGACGGCTCGACGATTCCCGCCTCGCGGGTCATGTTCGTAAAGGTCCCGTTGCGGTTGTTGCGGTAAATCTGCGGCGTGGAGCCATCGCGAAGAACGCCATTAGCAACGGCCAGATCCAGATAACCGTCATTGTCCAGATCGCCCCACAACGAAACAAACCCCGATCCCGGATCCCCGGCGCCGCTCTTTTCCGTAACGTCTTCGAATCGCCCGCCGGCGTTGTGAAACAGACGATCCACCATGGGGCCGTTCCACCCGTTCAAGGAAATGAACAGGTCCACGCGCCCATCGTTGTTGTAATCGATCAGGTTCAAGCTATATCCCGAGGGCACCTTCGCCAAGCCTACAGCCGCGGTGACTTCGGTGAATTTTCCGCCGTCGTTGCGATAAACCGCCATGAAAATTCCCGACCCGGCCAGGAACAGGTCCATGTCGCCGTCGCTGTCGTAATCACCCCAAGAACAAGTTCCGTTGCCATTCAGGCGATTGACACCAAGGCGCGGCGCGATGTCGGTGAACAGGAGCGCAGGCTGGCCTTCCGGCCGCGGATTGCCTGGAAACAGGGCAGAAGCCGGCAGGTTCGGAACGGCCCCGGCGGGCAGTTGTTCTATCGCGGTCTTCAGCAGCCATTGATCGATTCCCATCGATCCGCCCAGTTGCGTGGCTTGATAGAAATTGCTGGCAGCGTCCTGGAACAGGCCATGACGATACAGGCTCGCGCCACGTTCACGTAATACCTCCCTGCGCTGCAACGGGTTCTTGGCGCGGGCAAGAGCCTGTTCATAGAACTCCAGCGACGGCCCGTATTCGCCTTTTCGGGCCAGCGCCTTGGCCATCAGGAATAAAGCCGCACCCTCCTCCTCTGTGTATGGCGTGGCGCTTGTAATTACGCGGTCAATCAGCGGGATCGATCGATCGATGCCCAATTGCGGGTCATGGGGGACACGATGTTCGGAGTGTTCGGAGAATCTTACTTCCCCAGTCATCCATTCGGAAAGATTTAACAAGTACTCATTGGCGGAGGGTTGCAGCTTTACTACGCGCGCGGCCAATGCGTACGCCAGGTTCGGATCGTAGTGCAACAACTCAGCCCGCGCATGCAGGATGGACTTGGCCTTCAGGGCGTAAACGTGATCCGGGTTTTCCTTCAGCGCCGCCGCCAGCGCCTCGATCGCTAAATCAATGGAGATGCGGTTTTTAGCGGCGTCTGTCGATTGCGCAAAGTCCGCCAAATGGGTTCGCGCCATCTGAAACCAGGCCTCCGGATCCCGCGGATTCGACTGCAGATGGCGATTCAATTCAGCTCGGGCTTCGGCGGTTTTCCCTGATCGCAGCAACCGGGCGGCGACGGCGACGGAGTCCTTGGCTTGGCCCCAAGCGATGAGTATTACGGCGATACCACCGGCACAAACAAGCCTGGATATTCCTGACGCCACGCTGACATAGTTGCACACCACTTGCAGTTTTCGATAGAGTCTTGCAAACGCTTCCGCGTTGTCGGTTTCTCAAGAAACCTAAAGTTTTCTTAAGAAATATTAGGTAGAAGCGAAAAATTAGGGAGTTACCATGTCAAGTACCTTCAGAGTGTTGTCGACTCTGTGTTTACTGGCGGGCGGTTTGCTCGCTCAGGAATTCCGCGCAACCATCACGGGGCGGGTCTTCGACCCCACCGGCGCCGCGGTGCCAAACGTTGCCATACATGTGGTGAATACCGCCAACAATGAATCCTCCAACGCCACAAGCGATGCTTCGGGCGCGTACACGATTCCATTTCTTCGCCCGGGCCTTTACAAGCTCACCGCCACGGCCCAGGGCTTCAAAGTAGTCAACCGCGAAAACATAACTTTGCAGGTCAGCCAGTTGGCTGGTATCGATATCACCCTGGAGATCGGCGCAACCACGGACACAGTCAACGTGACTGGGGAAGCGGCCGTGCTGGAAACGCAGACGGCGTCGCGCTCCGGCGTTGTTAATTCTCTGGCTGTTTCCGAGCTTCCGCTGAACGCACGTAATCCGTTCATGCTGGGCACGATGATGTCCGGCGTGGTCTTCCGCGGCGCGGCCATTTGGCAGCGTCCGTTCGATAACGGCGCCATCGCGCAGTGGTCGGTGAACGGCGGCCGTGAGTCGAACAATGAGTTCATGCTGGACGGCGCGCCGAACAATGGCCAGGCGGGCAATAACAACATCGCTTATGTACCGATCGTTGATGCCGTGCAGGAATTCGTCGTGCAGCAGAACGCCTACGACGCGCAGTACGGAAAAACCGGCGGCGGCGTTTTTAACGTCGTTCTGAAGTCCGGCACCACCGGCTTCCATGCTACCGGTTGGGAATTCCTGCGCCGGCCCTGGCTGGATGCAAATACGTTTCAGGGCAACGCGATCCCGCGAACCGATGGCCAGAAGAACAAGCGCGCCGATCATACGCTGGACCAGTACGGGTTCCAACTGGATGGCCCGGTATATTTGCCGAAATTCCTTACAAAGAACTCGCCCGTCAAACTGTTCTACCTGGGCAGCTTTGAGAACTATCGGGAGAAGACGCCGAACCCCTTGACCAACTCCTGGCCAGAACCGGAAATGCGGACGGGCGATTTCTCGAAGTTGCGCACCGCCGCCGGTGCGCCGATCACCATCTACGACCCGAACAACTACACGCTGGTAAACGGCGACCCGATTCGCCAGCCGTTTGCGGGTAACATCATCCCTGCTAACCGCATCAGCCCGGTAGCGGCGGCGGTGACCAAATACATGCCGCTGCCCAATTCGCCCACTCCGGCAAACATTCAGTATTCGCAGCAGAACCACCGCCTACCGGCCTACGTCAACAACGACAAATTCTACAATCTGGTTCTCAAGTTTGACTGGAACTTCGGCGACAAGCATCGTGCGTTCTTCCGCCATGCCTCTAACGACCGTACCGAAGACCGAGCGGTCAATGGTATCGACAACGCAGTGGGCACCGACGGTCAACAGCCGTTCCAACGCATTAACGACGCCTACGTCGCTGACTGGCTCTGGACCGCTTCCCCGACGCTTGTTTTCAACGTGCGAGCCTCCTACAACCGATTTATCGAGAAGGGCTTCGGCCGCGCCAATGAAGGCTTTAATCTTACGAGTCTGGGACTACCTGCGAGTCTGGTCAACTCCCTCCCCGGGCCGACATATTTCGGCCTCTGGCAGAATTCCGGGTATTCCAATCTCGGCCGTTACCAGAGCAACAATTACACAAACAACTACAACTTGTTTGCCAACGTCACGAAGATTGTGAACTCCCACAACCTGAAAATTGGCATGGACTTGCGGCGCATTCACTATCTGATACAGAACAGCGGCAACATTCTGCAGTTCGCCGGCGACCGCGTTTTCACGCAACGCCTGTTCAACCAGGCCGAAGCCAATGCGGGTGATGCTTTCGCCAGTTTCCTGATCGGTGGCATCTCCGGTAACCAGAACTATCCTGTCTATCCGTTCAATCGTCAGTGGTACTTCGCTCCTTATGTCCAGGACGATTGGAAGGTTTCGCGCCGGTTAACGCTCAACCTGGGCTTCCGGTGGGATTACAACGGGCCCCCGGATGAAAAGTGGAACCGCAACAATCGCGGATTCGACGCAACGCTTCCAAACCCGGTTGGGGGCCAGATCACGCCTCCGAACCTCGCTCTTTATCCGCAGTTGAGAGATCTGAAGGGCGGGTTTCAGTTTGCTGGCGTGAATGGAAATGAGCGTGGCGCAGGCAATCGAGATTTGAACAACTTTCAGGGCCGAGTAGGCGCTGCCTTCCAGCTCAATGACAAGGCGGTCCTTCGCGGCGGCTACGGGCTCTATTTCCTGAACCCGAACAATAACTACCTGCAAACGGCCGGATTTGCCACGAATACGGACGTCGTTCGGTCTAACGACGGAAACCGGACGCTGCTCCCAAATCTGCTTTCCAATCCGTATCCGAACGGAATTGGCGTTCCAACCGGAGCAAGCCTGGGAGCGGCTACATTTGTCGGCCGGAACAACAACTGGTTCGATCCGAGATTTGTAACTCCCAAGGTTCATCAGTTCTCCTTCGGCATCCAGCGGCAGCTCACCTCGAGTGCGTCGCTGGAAGTCTCCTACGTTGGAAGCCGGTCCCAGGACCTGAACAACGAAAAGGCATACAACATTCCGACTCTTGCTTTCCGCAAGCAGTGCAATCCGCTGGAAGGCGGCTCGGTAGCCTTCTGTGACGCGCAGATTCCGAACCCATTCCAGGGTATCGAAGCGTTCCGGGGCACGAACCATTTCACGTCTGCGACGATCCGCCGCTATGACATGAACCGGCCGTTCCCGCAGTTCAACGGCGATCTACTCCGCCAGGGCGTGAACAACTCGAGCATCTGGTACAACTCGGCGCAGGTCAACTACAACCAGCGCGTTTCCGGCGGGTTGATGATTGTCACCAACTACACGTTCAGTAAGATGGTCGAGCGGTGGGGCTACACCGATCCCTTTGCAGACGTTCAGCAACAGGGTCTGTACTTTAACGATCGCCCGCACTTTTTCAAGTTCACGGGAATCTATGAGCTGCCCTTCGGCAAGGGAAAGAAGTTCGGTTCCGGCGCCAGCGGGCTGAAGAATGCCTTCATCGGGGGCTGGGAAGTTACGAGCTTCTTTACCCAGGCCTCCGGCGAGCCCCAGGACTTCGGGACCAATACGCTGATCGCGCTTAAGGATCCCCAAACGCCTGGCGGTCCGTTCAAGGGCTCGATCGATTGGAAGGCCAATCAGGTGTACGGCTTCAATCCCTGCGTTGCCCGTCTCCAGAACGACGGCACCACCATCATGCAGCCGTTCTCGGTCCAGCGTGGTTGCGCGAACGATATTAGCCAGGCCGCCTGGCTGATGCTTCCTTCGTATGCTCCCCGGGGCTTGCCGACGCGCTCCGGCCAGATCCGGAAGCATCATGCGTTCACGCTGGATTCTTCCATCATCAAGAACACGCAGATTACCGAACGGCTCCGCATCCAGTTCCGCGCGGAGGCGTTCAATCTGTTCAACCACAACTACTTCGGTCGCGACAGTTTTACCGCAGATCCGAACAACGTCAACTTTGGCTCGCTGTTCCCGGCAACAGTGTCCAATCAGAACAGCTTCCCGCGGCAAGTCCAGCTTGGCATTAAGGCCTACTGGTAGCCCCACGGAAACCTACACTTAACCACAAAAGGCGGCGCCTCTCGGCGCCGCCTTTTTTCTTATCCCTTCGTTACGGCACCATCGTCACCACGATTGCCGTCGTCCGCCTGCTTCCCATCCTACGGTAGGAGTGGGGAACGGTCGAATCGAAATAAACTGCGTCCCCTTCCGACAATTCATGTTTCTCCTCCCCCGCCTCCAGTTCCAGTTTCCCCGTCATCACGTACAGAAATTCGATGCCCGGGTGCTCATGAGGCTTGCAGTCGGCTGCCTCCGTGGCTTCGAATTCCGCCAGGTACGCGGATAGCTTTCGCTGCGGCACCGGAAAGTCCAGGCTCTCAAAATAGTACGAAGGCTTAGGAGCCTTCGGTGTATCCGGGAAGCGGAGCCGATCGGCCTTGCGAACAATCGCCAATACCGGCGTGGGCTCCGGCGCAAAGAAATAATCCAGGTCCACGCTGAAGACCAGTGCAATCCGCAGCAGCGTCGGCAGCGTCGGATGCATCACTTCCCGCTCCAATTTCGAGAGCAGCGCCGGGGAAAGTCCCGTATGCTTGCTTAGCTCCACCAGGCCCATGCTCTTTCGTAATCGAAGCCTTCTCAGCTTGCTTCCAATTCGATACTTCCCCAATCCTTTTGTGATCGTCTCGGAGTTCATCGCGATTCGTTTTCCTCTCGCGCCGTCATTGTCCTGCTTTTTCTCCGCACAGGAAAAGCAACGCCTCTGTTGTCTTTAAAGTAAAATACATTTTCTCTACACTTAAATCAAGGCTGGCTACCGCCGGTCAAACAAATAGAACTCTGTAACCCCAAAAAGGACAACCCAATGACCAAATGGAAATCGATCTGGATGACGGCCGCCCTCGCGCTGGCCACGATCACGCCCGCCACCGCGGCGGATATCGTCGACACCGCCGTAGCTGCCAAGTTCAATACTCTGGTCGCTGCCGTAAAGGCCGCCGGACTCGTCGAAACATTGAAAGGACCGGGCCCATTCACCGTCTTCGCGCCCACCGACGAAGCATTCGCCAAGCTGCCCGCCGGTGCGCTTCAGGATCTTCTTAAGCCGGAGAACAAAGCGAAGCTCCAAAGCATTCTCACTTATCACGTGGTATCGGGAAAGGTCATGGCAAAGGACGTCGTGACGCTCCACTCCGCCAAAACTGTCGAAGGCCACGAAATAGCCATCAAGACTGTCAACGGGAAAGTCATGGTCGACAACGCTAGGGTTGTTAAGACCGACGTCCCGGCTAGCAATGGGGTAATTCACGTCATCGACTCGGTTATTATGCCTTCCAGCTAAGGTCCTCCTCGCCGGGGCTATCGGATCCATCGGCACGAAAGGCGGCGCCCTCGGGTGCCGCCGTTTTGTTATTCTGACCACGGATTCATGCACCCATTAACTCTCGGCTTGGTCCTCTCACTCGGCCTTTCCGCCGCGGATCTCTTCACCGCCATTCGTAACGGCGAGCCCGGCGCTGTCAAGGCGGCACTACGCGCGGGCGCGGACCCCGCGGCGATAAATTCCGACGGACTCACGCCGCTCATGTACGCCGTAATGACGGCGGGAGCACCGGTCATGCGGGTGCTGCTTGACAACGGCGCCAGCGTAAATGCGGCTATGCCCAACGGCATTACGGCACTGCACATCGCCGCCTACGATCTCGAAAAAACCAGCCTGCTGGTAGAGCGCGGCGCGTCCGTCAACGCGGCCACCACTGCCGGCGAGACGCCACTCCTGGTTGCGGTCGCCCGCCCCGGCACGCAGGAGATCGCCGCGATGCTGGTCGCCAAGGGAGCCGACCCAAACGCCAAAAGCGGCCAATCCACGGCGCTGACCCGGGCGGCGCTGACGGGCGATTTGGCACTCTTTCGTCTGCTAATAGCCAAGGGAGCCCGCATCGCGGATTCCCCCAATCTCGCCCGTTATGCGGCCGCCGGCCACTGTCGCGAATGCCTCCGGCTGGCGCTCGAAGGCGGTGCCGACCCGAATGGCGCCACCTCCTCGCGCCGTTCCGCCCTGCAGGACGCGGCCGCGTTCGGCGATTTGGAAATGGTGCGAATGCTCATCGAGAAGGGCGCGGATATGAATGCCGCTGACCGCCGGGGTTATACAGCGCTGATGCGAGCGGCCCTCTGCTATGAGCCCGGTAGCAACACGGTCGTAGCGTACCTGCTGGCTCAAGGCGCCAAAACGGAGCCGAAAAACGAGACCGGCGAGACGGCCCTCTCGCTGGCCCGCCGGTTCGGCGGAACTCCAATTGTAGCCATGCTTCAGAAATCCGGCGCACCGGAACCGAAAACGGCGATCCGCGTTCCGCCGCCGCTGGAAACGAATTCCCCCGGAGAAGCCGTTCAGCGTAGCCTCGCACTCCTTCAACGCATCGGCGAACCCGTCCGCAAGCTCAACAAATGCACAACCTGTCACAACCACACCTTGCCTGCAATGACGGTGGCGATGGCCCGTGCCCGGGGCTGGGCGATCGACGAGGAAGCGGCTCGCAACGAGGCGAAGCAGGCCAGCGCTCCCGATCCCGGCCGCCTGACGGCCGTGCTGTTGGGGGGCGGCGTCCCGGACTTCTTCCCGTATCAACTCATCGGGATCGCCGCGGAAAGAATCGAGCCCAACGCCGCCATCGACGGCATGCTCCACCATGTATCGACGCGCCAGGATCCCTCTGGCCGGTTTCGCGGAATGGACTATCGCCCTCCGCAGGAATACACCGACATTACATTCACCGCCACCGCTTTGCGCGCCATGCAACTCCACACGCTGCCCGGCCGGAATGCGGAAATGAAGGATCGCGTTCGCCGCGCCGCCCGGTGGCTCCTGGCGCAGACGCCTCGCGATACGGAGGAGCACGCGCTCCGGCTGATGGGCTTGTCCTGGGCGGAAGTCGGCAAACCGGCCCGCGATTCGGCGGCAAAGGAACTGATCGCCCTGCAACGCGCCGATGGCGGTTGGGGTCAGACAGCCACTCTTGCTTCGGACGCCTACGCCACCGGGCAATCGCTCTACGCCTTGTATCTCGCCGGCGTGCCCGCCTCCCATCCCGCGTACCGGCGCGGCGTTGACTACCTATTAAAGACGCAGCGCAAGGACGGCTCCTGGTACGTCACCAGCCGCAGCCATCCGGTACAACCTCTGATCGACGGCGGTTACCCGTACATCAATCACCAGTGGATCTCGGCGGCGGGTGGCGCCTGGTCCACCATGGCGATACTCGCCACGCTGCCGGAAAAATCCGCTAGCCGGTAAGGCGGCTCTTTTCTTTTGTGGAGAACTCGCCGGTAGTTTGATAACCTTTTACGAAGTCATGCCGGGAACCCTGGATACATCGCTCGAGTCTAACCTCGAAAGCGTGGACAAAGCCGAAACACTCTGTGTGGACGCTGGAAAGCTCCTCGGACTTGATGAGGATGCCTGTCTGGACCTCGGTCTCGCGGTTCGCGAGGCCATGGTTAACGCCGTCGCTCACGGAAACAAATACGACGCGGCGAAACAGGTTCGATTGGTGCTTGAAACTCGGGCCGATTCTCTCCGTATCACCATTGCCGATCAAGGAGATGGCTTCGATCTCAATCGCGTACCGGATCCAACCCAGGGTGACAACCTAATGCGCGGCAGCGGACGCGGGCTGTTACTTATCCAAACGTTTGTTGACGAATTCACCGTCAAGAAAACGCCCGCCGGCGGCGCGGAAGTGACTTTAGTGAAATACGCAATTTCTGACTGAGGAGACAAACGGTGAGTGCGACCATTACAACAAGGCAAGTAGGCGACGTCACAGTTGTGGACGCCGCTGGCAAAATTACTCTCGGCGAGGGTTCGGCCCTGCTGCGGGATCAGGTCCGGAATCTTTTGGGTGCCGGCAATCGCAAGATTCTCATTAATCTGGGCGAAGTGAACTACATTGATAGCTCCGGGATCGGCGAACTGGTCTCCAGCTTCACCACCGTGAGCGGGCAGGGTGGACAACTCAAACTGTTAAACCTCACCAAACGCGTCCACGATCTGCTTCAAATTACGAAACTCTACACTGTCTTTGAGATTCACGACGATGAAGCCAAGGCCGTACGGAGCTTTTCCTAAGCGCATTCCATTCCATTTTCCGGGGAATGTAATTCCCCGGAGAAATATCCGGCGGTTCAGCCACTTCTTTATAGTTGGAGCCCGTTTTGCGGGCCTACTCACACAGGAAGCTGCCGGTAAATGGAAACCGTAAACAAAATTCGAATCCTGATCGCGGAACCGCTCCCGCTTTTGCGGGAGGCCCTTTCTTCGCTTTGCGTTCATAGCGGAAATTTCGACGTTGTGGCGGTTTGCGCCGATGGCGCAACCGCCTACCGTCTGATTCTCGAGCTTGCTCCCGACGTAGCATTGCTTGATCTGGATCTGCCGGAGGTTCACACATTGGAACTTCTCCGGCGCGTTCGCGAATCGGACAGCGATACGCGAATGGTGCTGATGTCATCCCGTTCCGACCGGAAGACGGTTATCGAATCGCTGCGCTGCGGTGCCCAGGGCTTCGTCCTGAAATCGGGTTCCCCGCAGCAGCTTTTCGATTCCCTGCGTCAGGTTCGCGCCGGCGGCGTCTACATTTCGCCGTCCGTCGAGGTGGAGAAAATCTTCGGACCCCAGCGCGGCCGCCGGACGGACGAGGACCCCGTCGAATGCCTAAGCGCGCGCGAGCACCAGGTGTTCACCATGCTAGTGGAGGGTCTGCGCGCCAAAGAGATCGCCGCGCGATTGTCGGTAAGCCCTAAAACGATCGACACGTATCGCGCCAGCATGATGCGCAAGCTCGATATCCATGACGTTGCCGGTCTTGTTAAGTTCGCCATTCACAGGAACTTAACGGAACTGGCGCCGCCCGAACCGCTCCGGACGCGGGCCGCGAATGGCAGTTTGGAGTAATTTGGCGGGGTTCTCGTGCTAATCTAGGTAGTTTGGGATAGTTGTGGATAAGCACGAACGCGAATCTTTAAAACATGATGTCTTCGTCGAGGAAGTCACGCACTCCATCGACTACGCAGCGACACATAAGAAGCAGTTGGGAACGTACATCGGGATCGGCTTAGCGGTCCTGGCGGCGGCTGGCGGCTGGTGGTGGTGGTCCGAGAAGCAGGCGGCTGAGCGTCAGACAGCGCTGCAAGGCGCATTGCAGGATCAGCAGGCTGCCGTCGGGCCCGGCACGAATCCGTCGATTCGCATTTACCCCACGCAGGAAGCCAAAGAAGCCGCCATCGTCAAGTCCTTCACTGAAATTGCCAACAAATGGCCATCCAGCGATGAGGCGGCCATCGGCCACTACTACATCGGTATCACTTACGCCGATCAGGGCAAAATGGCTGAAGCGGAAAAAGAATGGCAGACCGTTGTCGACAAGGGCAGTAAGGAATACGCCTCTCTCGCGCGCTTCGCCTTGGCCCAGCTCTACGCCAAACAGGGCAAAACTGCCCAGGCCGAGCAACTCCTGCGCTACTTGGTCGACAACCCGACCGTGCTCTTTTCCAAAGAGAACGCGCAAATCGAGTTGGCCAAGCTCATCGCTCCCACCAAGCCCGACGAAGCGAAGAAGATCCTCGAACCGCTTCGCCAGTTGAGCACCCGCAACGCTGTTAGCCGCTGGGCTATCACGGCGTTCGGCGAAACCCGGCCCGGCGCTCCTAAGTGATCCCGTGACCGGCGCCGACGGTCCCATCGCCCATCTCCGCCTCTGGCCGGAAATGACGCGCGGCCGCCGCTTCCCCGAACTCCGCCACCCCTACCGCAACGATTTTCAACGCGACCGCGACCGCGTTATACATACACGCGCCTTTCGCCGGCTGGAAAACAAGACCCAGGTCTTTACTTCCGGCCTCTCCGACCACTTCCGTAACCGCCTCACCCATTCCATTGAGGTTTCGCAAATGGCGAGAACGGTGGCCCAAGCGCTAGGCGTCGATCCCGATCTGACCGAAGCTCTGGCCCTGGTTCACGACATCGGCCATCCGCCCTTCGCCCATTCCGGCGAAGAGGAACTATCCCGCCAAATGGCCCGCTTCGGCGAGACCTTCGACCACAACCTCCACGCCCTTCGAATTGTCGAAACGTTCGAGCAGCGGTACGCCCGCTTTCCCGGCCTCAACCTGACTTTCGAGCTCCGTGAAGGCATTGTTAAGCACTCCCGCGATCTGACTCCTGGCGAGAATCCCGATCTCGAAGAATACCTTCCCGAGCTGAGGCCCCCCCTTGAAGCCCAACTCATCGACCTCGCCGACGAAATCGCCTATTCCACCGCCGATCTTGACGACGCGCATCAAGCCGAGTTCTTCACGCTGGCCGATGTCGCCAAAGCCGTTCCCGCCTGGGCCGATCTCTTCGACACCGTCGAATCGATGTACCCCGGCGCCGCTCCGCGCGTGCAGTTCCAGGAAGCGCTGCGCCAGATGATCGACCTTCTGGTCACCGGCTTTATCGAAGGCACAGTCGATGCCTGCCGCACCGCAAATGTTCAGACGGCCGACGATGTCCGCCGTCATCCCCAACGGCTAGCCTGCTTGCTGCCGGAGGCTCGCAAAACCTGCCTGGAGCTGAAGCGCTTCCTGCGCCAGCGCGTCTATCTCTCCAAAGCGCTCAACACCGAACGCGAACGCTCCGTGCAGATGATCGGAGAACTGTTCCAATACTTCGTCGCGGACCCCGCGCGCCTCCCCGAGCCGTACCGCGACCAGGTCGCCATCCGTCCCCCTCACAACGTAATTTGCGAATATATCGCCGGGATGACCGACGGCTTCTGCCGCCGCCAGTATTTGGAATTGATCGGATGAGCGCCCGGGTACAATGAACACGTGAGCGATTCTGTTCTTGTTTTCGGCGCCGGCCTGGCCGGTTCCGAAGCCGCCTGGCAACTGGCCCAGGCCGGCATCAAAGTCGATCTGTTCGAGATGCGGCCGGAACGATCGACTTCCGCCCACCAAACCGGCAAGATGGCGGAGCTGGTTTGCAGCAACTCTCTCAAGAGCGAGGCGGAGAATTCCGCTCCTTGGCTGCTGAAGCAGGAGCTTCGGCGCCTCGGCTGCCTGCTCCTGGATGCCGCCAACGCCGCACGAGTACCCGGCGGCCAAGCGCTCACCGTCGACCGGGACATCTTCTCCGATTGGGTAACCGCGAAGGTCACGGCTCACCCGCTGATAACTCTTCACCACGAGGAGATACGGACCATCCCGGATCGCGGCCTCGTTATCATCGCAACCGGACCGCTGACCTCGGCGGACCTGGCCAAGGACATCGCCCGCGCAACCGGCGCCGACCGGCTCTATTTCTACGACGCCATCAGCCCCATCGTCGAAGCTGATTCCATCGACTACAGCATCGCCTTTCGCGCTTCCCGCTACGGCAAGTCGATAGACTCCAGCGACGACTACGTCAACTGCCCGTTCAACAAGGACGAGTACGAGACGTTCATCGACAGCCTCCTGGAGGCAAGTAAATATGAGCCCCACATTCCCGAAGACAACACGCCGTACTTCGAATCCTGCCTGCCAATCGAGGAGATCGTGCGCCGCGGCCGGGACACGCTTCGCTTTGGCCCCATGAAACCCGTCGGACTGACCGACCCTCGCACCGGCCGCTGGCCCTACGCCGCCGTTCAACTTCGCCAGGAAAATCTGCGCGCCGACAGCTACAATCTCGTCGGCTTTCAAAACAGCTTGAAGTTCGGCGAGCAGGCGCGAGTTCTTCGCCTGATTCCCGGCCTGCAGAACGCCAAGTTCGTCCGGTTCGGCCAGATTCACCGGAACACCTATGTCAACGCGCCCGCCTGCCTCACCCCGACGCTTCAATTGAAAACCGATCCGCGGATCTTCTTCGCCGGGCAGATCTCCGGCGTCGAAGGGTACGTGGAGTCGATCGCCACGGGCCTGATGGCCGGGTTGCACGCTACAGCGCTGATGAAGGGCGAGCAGCCGCGCCCCTTTCCCCGCGAGACGGCGCTCGGATCGCTCTGCCACTACATCACCGGCGCCGATCCGAAGAACTACCAGCCGGCGAACATCACCTTCGATCTGCTGCCCCATCTCGATGAAGCCACGCGCAAGAAGTTTCGCAACGATAAAAAGGCGCGCCACGCCGAAGTTTGCCGTTTGGCGCAGTCGGCGCTCACCGCCTGGAGCGCCTGATGCCTGCGCTGTCTGTAGAGATCGATGCGTTTCTCGACAGCCTGCGGCGCGAAAACGCTTCCCCGCACACGATTCGTAACTACGAGAGCGATCTGCGTCAGTTTGAAACGCACATTGAACCGGCGCCCTCGACCGAAGAGATCGATCTCGTCCTCCTTCGCGGCTGGGTATCGGCGCTGTTCAACGATAAACAAATGGCGACGAGTATCCGGCGGAAGGTGGCGTCGCTTCGGGCCTTCTTCAAGTACCTGATGAAGCAGGGGCGTGCCGCGTCGAATCCGGCCAAACTGCTCATCCTCCCGAAGCTGCCCAAGTCCCTCCCCAAGGTCCCGACGGCGGAACAGGTAAATAACCTCGTCGACGCGGTGGACAACAACAATCTCGACCGGCCGTTCCCGAAGCGCGATCGCGCGATGTTCGAGTTTCTCTACGGCTGCGGCTTGCGTATCAGTGAACTGGAAGGACTAAACCTCGATGATATCGACACCAGCGAACGTTGGATTCTGGTGCGCGGCAAAGGGCGAAAGGAGCGCCAGGTGCCCTATGGTTCGAAGGCCGCCGAGGCGCTGGCAAGCTGGCTGCCCGAGCGGCGTGCGAAGCCGGGCGAACGGGCGGCCTTTGTCAATTTTCGCGGTGTTCGAATCTCCACGCGCGGGATCCGGAAAATTGTCGCTATGTACGCCAATCTGCTTTCGGAAGATAGCAGCGTTCACCCGCATACGCTGCGCCACGCCTTTGCCACCCATCTCTTAAGCGACGGCGCCGACTTGCGGGCGATCCAAGAACTGCTCGGCCATGCGCAACTCTCCACCACGCAGAAATATACACAAGTTGCGCTGACGGACTTGCTGGCCGTCTACGACAAAGCGCATCCTAAGGCTAAGTGATGCGCGCAATACCTTGCCTTTTGCTTTTCTCGGTGGTGCTCTTCGGCCAGACACTACCCAGGTTTGAAGACTTTCCGACTGCCGAAGCATTCAAGAGCGGGGAAGAGCCGCCGAACAAGGTGACCAGGGACCCGAAGCTACTCAGAAACATTTTTGGGTTGGATGCCTCCCGTGGACCAAATTTTGCGGGACAACTGACCGTCGCTACTTTGAGTTGCGGCTTTACTTGTCTCTTCATCACTGTCATCGACCCCGTGGGTAGCACCCTCTATCCGGCACCCTTCCCTATTATTCTTGCCAATTTGCTTCCGAATGCGCTCTTCGACGGAAAACGAGTTTCCTGGGAAGATCATCCGCCAATCGCATTCCGTCTAACCAGCCGACTCCTCATCGTGCGCGGGTGTCCGGACGAAAATCTGGACGCATGCGCGTCGTACTTCTACGAATGGACGGGCAAGGAATTCAAACTCATTCGCAAGATCCCCGCGAAAAGACTAGCCGAACTGCAACGCTAACAACGTCGCCGGCTCCGTGTATAACCCATGCAACCGAAGCCTAACTGCTGATGCGGTCCCGTTCGAACTCCATACTGAGCCCTTTGAACGGAGAATTTGCAAACAGTTCGACCAAGTTCTCAGCCTTCGATCCAGGGGATTCGGTCACTGCAGCTAGAGAATTGTTCGCCTCCCGCGCCACCATCTCCTGCACGTATTGTTCGAGGGACACGCCATGCGCTTGCGCCTGTACAAGCAAGCCGCGTTCGATCTCGGGGTTGAGATCAAGAGTGATAGTCATGACGGATGCTCCTTTCCCTAGGCTACGTTTGATTATCGCTCCGCTCAACGTACAACCAAAATGGCACCAGTAATGCTACCCGCAACTTCAGGCGCCTTTCGTCGGAGCCAGCAAATCGTCGGTTCCGGGGAAGCGAAATGACTAGCCGAACCGCAACGCTAATAGCGTCGCCGGCTCCATATATAGCCCCTGCCACTGCACCCCGAAGTGCAGATGGGGTCCCGTAACCCGCCCGGAGCTTCCGCTGCCGGCGATCTCTTCGCCCTTCTTCACCAAATCCCCATCCTTCACACGAAACTCCGACAGGTGCATATAGAGCGTGAACAACCCCTCGCCGTGATCCAACACCACAAACCCGCCTTCGTAGTACATCTCCTGCGCAATCAGCACCCGTCCTGTGTTTGACGCCTGGACTGGCGTGCCCACCGCAGCCCGGAAATCCAACCCCTGATGAATGCTCTGCGTCTTGCCGTTATACGTCCGCCGCGTGCCAAATCCCGAAGTTTGAGCCGTATCCGTCGGGGCCGTGAACGGGCCACTCCACACCCGCTTCGTACGCAATGCAAACGCCGTTTTCTTGATCTCGCGCTCTTCTGCAATCCGCTTGGCCACCGATTTCGGCGGGCTCACGAACTTCGGCGGCACCGTCAACCGCCCGGTCCTGTAAGCATGCGGCACAATCCGAATCGCCTGCTTGCGACTAACCCCCAGTATCAGATCGTGCTCTCCCGGCTTCGTATCCAATCCAACAGCCGCCAACGCCACCCACCGCTTCGCAATCTCATCGAATTCGAACTGGAGCGGCCGATCCATCCATGTGCCCGCCACCGGACCTTCGGAAACCGAAAACAAAATCGGCGATCCGGGGAATGGCGCCGCCGGTTCAAACCGGAACGGCACCACGGACTGCGCCGCCAGCGGCACAGCCGCTAAAAACGCGCGGCGAAGCATGCTGTAATCGAGCGTAGCGCAATGCCGCCCACCGCCATCGAATCCCTCCGCAAAATCATCCTCGCCGCCCACCCGGAAATCGGCGAGGGCATCAAGTGGAACTCCCCCAGTTTCTACTACCAGACCCCGACGAAATACTTCGCGACGATTCACACGCGATCCGGTTCTAGCCGCCTCATCCTCCACCAGGGCGCGAAGGCCACCGGCGCCCCAAAACCGGAAATCCACGATCCGCAAGGTCTGTTAGATTGGCTGGGCAAGGATCGCTGCTCCATCGTCATCCCGGACGCAAAGCAGCTACAGGCCAATGAAACCGCTATCCAGGACATCATCCGCCAGTGGATAGCCGCACTGTAAGAAATATTTTCAACTCTATGTCGAGAATTCCATTCCAGCCCCGACTCCCTCATGAAAGCGCACAAACCCGTGCGAGACTCGAATGGAGAAAACGATGAAATTCATGTTGATGATGCCCTGCACCATAGCAGGAATGAAGACCTTCGGCGCCTGGCCGAAAGAAGACCTCATGGCGCACATTGCGTTCATGATCGACCTCAACAAGCAACTCACCGCGTCCGGAAATCTGGTCTCCGCCGAAGGCCTCGCCGGCCCCGACCAGGCGAAGTTGGTTCGCTCCGGTCCCAACGGCGAACCGGTCACCGACGGCGTCTATCCCGAATCCAAGGAGTATCTCGCCGGCTACTGGATCGTCGACGTTGAGACGCCCGAACAAGCCTACGCCATCGCGGCGCGCGCCTCCGCCGCTCCCGGGCATGGCGGCAAGCCCATGAGCATCCCGATTGAAGTCCGGGAAATCATGAGCGGACCGCCCCCGGACCTCATCTGATGCATCCCGCTTCCGCCGAGCACCTGTTGCGCGAACTGGCGCCGCAGGTACTCGGCGCCGTTGTCCGCCGTTTTCGAGACTTTGCCGCCGCCGAAGATGCCGTGCAGGAGGCGTTGCTCGCCGCCGCTACGCAATGGCCGCTGGAAGGGCTGCCGGATAATCCCCGCGCCTGGCTGATCCACGTCGCGTGCCGGCGCATGACGGACCATCAGCGCGCCGAAATCGTGCGCCGCCGCAGGGAGTCCATCGCGCCGCTCAATCCCAATCCCATTGAGCCGGAAGCGGAGCACGACGACACGCTCATCCTGCTGTTCATGTGCTGCCACCCCGCGTTGACGCCCTCCTCGGCCATCGCGCTTACGCTCCGATCGGTTGGCGGCTTGACCACCGCCGAAATCGCCAATGCCTTTCTGGTTCCGGAAACCACCATGGCCCAGCGCATCAGCCGCGCCAAGCAAAGCATCAAGGCCTCCGGCGTGCCTTTCCGCCTCCCCGATTCACACGACCGCGCCGAACGCCTCCGCCTCGTCCTCCACATCCTGTATCTGATCTTCAATGAGGGATACACCGCAAGCACCGGCGCCGAACTTCACCGCACTGATCTCGCTCACGAAGCGATCCGCCTGACGCGGGCCGTTCAAACGCTTCTCCCCGCCGACACCGAAGTCGCGGGGCTCCTGGCTCTCATGCTGCTCACCGACGCTCGCCGCAACGCCCGCACCGGACCCGCCGGGGAACTCATTCCCCTCCCCGAGCAGGATCGGACGCTTTGGGATCAAGCGCAGATCGCCGAAGGCGTCAATCTACTTTCCGCGACACTGCCCAAAGGCTCTATCGGCCCCTATCAAATCCAAGCCGCCATCGCGGCCATCCACGATGAATCCGAGACTGCTGCCGAAACGGACTGGCCGCAAATTCTGGCGTTCTACGAGTTGCTCAAACGCATGGCTCCAAACCCGATGGTCACGCTCAACCACGCCGTGGCCGCCGCCATGGTTCATGGACCGGCCACCGGCTTGGATCTGTTAAACGCACTCGATGCCGAAGGCAGCCTGGCCGGACATCACCGGCTCGACGCCGTCCGCGCCCATCTGCTGGAACTCGCTGGAAATCCCGAGACGGCCATCATCCACTTTCGGCTCGCCGCCGATCGCACCGCCAGCCTCCCCGAACGTAACTATCTTCTTACGCAAGCCGCGAGGCTGGCGGCGATGAAACAATAGAGGGCATGGCGCAACAAGTATTTCTCGTCCGCCACGGTGAAACCGAGTGGTCGCGCACCGGCCAGCATACGGGTCGTACGGATCTCCCATTAACCGCCCTGGGCCAGGAACGGGCGAAGGTGATCGGGGCGTATCTGAAAGGCCGCAAACTCTTGGTCCGCACCAGCCCCCTCCTGCGTGCCCGCGAAACCTGCCTGCTCGCCGGAATGGCGGACAGCGCGGTCGTGGACGACGACTTAAAGGAGTGGGATTACGGCATCTACGAAGGCCGCACAACGCTCGATATTCGAACGGAAAATCCGGCGTGGTCGATCTGGCTATCGCCCATTCCCGGCGGCGAATCGCTCAACCAGGTTGCCGCCCGGGCCCATCGCGTCGTGCAACGGGCGATGGCGGAGAACGGGGATGTCGCCCTGTTCGCGCACGGCCATATATTGCGGGTTCTTGCCGCTTGCTGGATCGGACTCCCGCCCATAACCGGCCGCTATCTGGCACTCGATACCGCAACCGTCAGCGTCCTGAGTTATGAACGCCAGACGCGCGTCATTCGCCATTGGAACGTCGTTCCCTGAGCGGCATCCGCAGCCACAGGAACGCGCTGATCACGTTGAGCGATGCCGCGGCCATGAAGTAGAGTCCGGCATCGCCGCCGTTCCATCGCGCCAACGCCGGGAACGCGCTCGCGCTGACGAACGCCCCCAAATTCCCCACCATGTTCATCGCACCGGATACCTGACCGGAGCTTCCGCCGCCGATATCGATGCAGTACGCCCAACTGGGGCTGATCGTCATTTCCGTGCCGAACGTCGCAAGGGTGAACAGCGCTACCGCCGTCTCCGCTGTACTTGCTTGCGTCAACATCGCCAGCGCTGACGCGGCCAGAACGAATCCGCCCAACGCCGGCCCGCGCCGGCTCCATCCGGGCTGCACTCGAAATAGCCAGTCCGTCAGAAAACCAGACACCCATTGCGCTGTCGCGCCGACCAGCAGAATGGTCATCGAGTACCACGAGGCCCGCTCCCGGGTTAGCTGATAGCGCTCCATCAAGTACGGCAGCATCCACGAAAGGCAAAGAAAGAACGTAAAGTTACTTGCGAAATACTGCGCCATTACCTGCAGCATTCCCCGCGATCGAAGAATCTCGCCCAAAGGGCGATCGAGGCCCCGTGCCGGCGGGGCCGGCCGGTCGCGAAACCACGCGTACCAGATGGCGGCCCAAATCAATCCGGGCAATCCAAGTAGGAAGAAGGCCGCGCGCCATCCGAACCCGTCCAATAATCCCGCCAGTATCGGAAACGATAGGGCCGCTCCCAGCCGCGAGCCCGAGAAAATAATGCCATTCGCGCGGCCGTGCAACTCGGCCGGCAGCCATGTGTAGAAAGCCCTGGCGGAAGCGGGAAACGCTCCGGCCTCCGCCAGCCCGAAGAGGAATCGAATTACGACGAGAGTTGCGAACTCCGGCGCCAACCCGGTCAGCGCCGTGAAGCCGCTCCATGCCGCGACCACCGTGGTCAGGGTCAGTCGCGGCCCGAAGCGGTCGGCCAGCCATCCCGCCGGAATCTGCCCCAACGCATACGCCAATGCAAAAGAGCCAAATACGACGCCCATCGCATCGTCCGACAACCGCAGATCCCTCGCGATCAGATCCTTCGCCGTCGAAATCGCGGCCCGGTCCAAATACAGGATCCACGAAAGGACAAACAGCAGGATCAACAGGATGGCCCGCGCCATTAGCCTTTAACCAACGCCGAAATATGCTGATTCGCCAATGAGTCCGCGTTGCCCGGCTCCAGCTTTCCCCAGTTCGCGCTCATCGCCACCAGCACCAACTTTCTGCTGGGAATCATCACAGCGCAGTTGCCGCCAGCGCCGATGGACATAAACGTGTCGCGCGGCGCATCGGGCCAGGTAATCGCATTCGGATGCAACCGCCCGGTTCCGTTGAACCACCAGTTGCCCCCGTAGATTCCAGCGCCGTATTCCGTGAAATGGTCCGAGCCGCCGCCGTAAGTTCCGATCTTCAAGTAATCGTTCGTCTCGGCCTTCGCCGTGTGAGGCAAGTCGCGCGGCGTCTGCGGCCGGCAATACTCCTTAAAGAACCGCTCCGGCAGAACGCGGCGCCCATTCCATTTCCCTTTATTCAGCCAGAACTCCGCAATCCGCGCAAAGTCCCGCACGGAGGCGGAAATGCGCCGGTTAGTTGCGCGAAACGCCAGCCCATCCTGAAGGCCCAGTGCATTGCCGAGGCGCGCACCCACGTTCTCCGGCGATTCCTGAAAAAGCCGGTCGAAAAGTGTCTTCTGGTACAAGTTGATTGCGAAGTCGTTATAGGCCCACGCCGCGCCTGGCGCCTCCGGCCGGCCGTAGCCGCTAGTCATCGAAGTGAGATGAGCAAACGTCATCGTCCGGTCCCTCTCCGCCAGATCCCAACCAAACTTTGCGATTCGCTCATCCAGCCCGCGGAGCTTCTTCTCCTGAATCGCGAAGAAAAGCAACGTCGTCATCACCGGCTTAGCCGACGACAACACATCCCGCCGTTCCGCCTGATCGCCCCACGCCGTAATCGTTCGACCGTTCCTGACAATACACCCTCGCCCGCCCAACTCAGGCTTACTCGCCGCCAACAACGCCAATAACTCCCGCCGGGTCATTCAGATAATATACATGCCCCTTCACAGTAAAATGCTAAATACCAATGCCGCATTCGCCGGAACAGATTCGGACACAAATGAGCAAGCTTCTGGCGAGTCCGACGTTCGCGCAAGCCGAGCGCATGCGCCGGCTCCTGCGGTTTGTCGTTGAGCACAATCTATCCACGCCGGGCGTACCGTTGAAAGAGATCAATATCGGAATGGAGCTCTATGCCTCCGGAGGCGATTTTGATCCCCGGGTCACCGCCACCGTGCGAGTCGACGCCACCCGCCTGCGCACCAAGCTTCGCGAATACTACGGTTCCGATGGTTCCGTGGACCCGCTCGTCATCGAACTTCCCAAAGGCGGATATACCCCGGTCTTCCTGGACCCGAAGGCCCCGGCGGCTCCTCCGGACGAACCCTCCATCGCCGTCCTTCCCTTCGCGAATCTTAGCCCGGAACCGGAAGACTACTTCAGCGATGGTCTTACCGAGGAGATCATTCATGCCCTATCGTCGGTGCCGGGATTGCGTGTGGTTGCCCGCACATCCGCATTCGCGCTGAAGCACCGCAATGCCGACGTCCGTCACGTGGGGCAAGCCCTAAGCGTCGGATATGTTCTGGAAGGCAGCATCCGCAAATCCAACCAGGCCCTGCGCGTAACGGTACAGCTCGTGAACACCGCCGATGGCTATCAGCTCTGGTCGCGCCGCTACGAACGAAACGTAGGCGATGTCTTTGCTGTGCAGGATGACATTGCTCGCGAAATCGTCGAGCTGCTACGGGCAACAACCGGTATCCGCCCGCCGACCGTCCCCACCGCGCCCACGCGCAACTTCGAAGCCTATTCGCTCTATCTGGAGGGCCGCTATCATTTGAACCGTCAAACCCGCGGCTCGCTGCAGCGTGCGATCGATTGCTTTCAGCTCGCATTGGACCAGAGTCCGAGGTATGCGCCAGCCTTCAGCGGCATGGCGGTCGCCTGGCTATACTTGGGCGTATTCGCCAGCAGGGCTCCTCGGGAGGCAATGCCGAAAGCACAGGAGGCGGCCGCACGAGCGCTGGAAATCGATCCGCAAAACGGAGACGCGCTATCCGTAGCCGCATGCGTCAAGGCCATGTTTGAGTGGGATTGGACCGGCGCCGAGGCGCTCTTTCGAAAGGCTCTGCGTTCCCAACCCGCAAGCGACCTCTGCGGCCACATGTACGTCATGTTTTCCCTCCTTCCGATGGCTCGGATCGATGAAGCGCTTGCCGCTCTGGAAGATACCCGCCAGGCCGATCCACTCTCGTTCTTTGTTTCAGCGAGTAAGGGCGCTGTCCTGTTGATGGCGCGCAGGCCCGCGGAAGCGGAACCGGACTATCGCCGTGCGCTTGAACTGGATCCCGATTTCTGGCGTGCCATCATCGGCCTGGGGCGCTGCCACGAAGCGAAAGGGCATTTCGACGAAGCGATCGCGTGCTTCGAACGGGCCAGGGTTGTATCGGACTCGGTTCCGACGGCAATCGGCGCGCTTGGCCATGCGTATGCGTTGTCCGGCCGGCCGGAAGCCGCGCGCGCCCTCCTCCGGGAACTGGATAGCATGACCGCGTCCCGATACGTCTCCTCGTATGGACGGACGCTGATCCTGCTGGGCCTCCGCGATGACGAGGTTTTCCATTGGCTGGACCGAAGCTACGAGGAGCGAGCCTCATGGCTTCTGTACCTGGGTCTGGACCCGCGTTTCGACCACCTCCGGGCCGATCCCCGTTTTCAAAAACTCCTGAATGGCATGGGGCTGCCAACGCTTTGAAACCGTTTCAAACTGGAATATCCGGATTTCGCGGCGCATACTCAATCTGGCTCAACCAATGTGGACTGCGGCGCTAGCGAAAAACCCGGAAAAAGTGGCGATTGCCTTTGAGCAGCAGTCCTGGACGTACGCCGAACTGGATCGAATAACGACCAACCTGGCGCTCAATCTGATCGAAGCCGGCGCCGCTCCGGGCGACCGGATCGCTTTGCATCTTCCCAACAGCCCGGAACTCGCGTTCAGTTTCCTTGCCTGCCTGAAAGCCGGGGCGATCGCCGTACCCATCAATACGCGGCTAAAAGGCGCCGAGATCGACTATATCCTGCGCCACAGCGGTTCGGCCTTCTATATCGGGCAGCCCGACCTTTATGCGCCATTGGAAGGATCCTGCCCGGCAATCGCGGGCCTGGAAGTCCGTTACCTTACCGGCGGCCGCTTCGATGAACTCCTCCGCCCGGTGGCCGGCGCGCTGCCTGCCGTAGCTCCTGAGCAGACGGCAACTATCCTCTACACGTCAGGGACCACCGCTCATCCGAAAGGCGTGACCCATTCCCACGGAACGCTAATGGCGATGGCGGAATGCATGTTCGAGATGTATCTCGATGACAAGCAAACGGTGCTCGTCCTTTCGTCGATGGCTCACATGATCGGACTCGGCATGTTGTTTTTTTGCGGGATTACGAACGGCGCCACAGTGGTCATTTCCCCGCCGATGCAATATCCCCAAAATTTGAACATGTTCAAATTTTGGGGATGTACCTACACGCTCGCCCTGCCGGTCATGCTGGAGGGCCTCCTACGGACGCAGCGCGAATTAAGTCTCAATCTCACTCCCGGCCAGTATTTTTTCGCCGGCGGAGACTCCGTCTCGCCCTCGGTCAAACAGTCCTTTGAAGAGGAATGGATGCCGGTGCTGGAAGCCTACGGCGCTACGGAAGTCGCACCGATCTGTTGGAACAGCCCGGCCGCCGGCTGCGCCGGATCGCTTGGAATGCCTGGAAAAAGCATCGAAATCCGGCTGGTCGATGCTGATGGCAATCCGAGCGATGCCGGCGAACTCTGCTTGCGCGCTCCGCATTTAATGACGGGCTATTGGCAGGATCCGAAGGCCACTGCCGATGCCATTCGTGACGGATGGTTCCGCACCGGAGATCTTGCCCGCCGCGATTCCAATGGCTTCTACCACTTTGCCGGCAGAAAGAAAGAAATCATCATCCGCGGCGGCAGCAACGTCTCGCCGCAGGAAGTGGAGGCGGTTCTCCACGATCATCCCGCCGTCGCCGAAGTCGGAGTTATCGGCTGCCCCGATGCCCACTGGGGCGAGATCGTCGCCGCCTACATCGTGCTCCGCCCCGGACGCACCGCGTCGGCCGCAGAACTGATTGAGTTCGCCCGCCAACGCCTGGCGGACTACAAAACGCCCGAAAAAATCACTTTTCTCGACCAGCTTCCCAAAAGCCCGAGCGGAAAAATACAGCGTCGCGCCCTACGGGAAGCGGAACGCGCCGCTGTACTTTCCCACTCAATCTGAATACGCCGAATCAGGAGAACTCTCACCATGGCCACCATAGCCTCACCGGCCCTGCCAGGCAGGTCCGTCTCTACAGCCACGCAACTGCTCATTGACAATCAATGGGTGCCCAGCCAATCGGGCAAAACATTTGCGACTTACAATCCAGCCACTGGCCACGAACTCGCGCAAGTCGCCGAAGCCGACATCGCTGACGTAAACCGCGCCGTGCAGTCCGCGCGGAACGCATTTGAACGCGGCCCCTGGCGTCGCACGACCGCCACGGAACGGGGCCGCCTGATGAACCGTTTCGCCGATCTCCTCGAGAAACACGCCGACGAGCTTGCCATGCTCGAGTCCCTCGACAATGGCATGCCTTTAACGATCGCCCGCCACGTCGCCGTTCCGCTCACCATCGCTCATTTCCGCTATTTCGCCGGCTGGGCCGACAAAAACCACGGCAAAACCATCCCCATTAACGGCGACTACTTCTGCTACACCCGCCATGAGGCCGTTGGCGTATGCGGCCAGATCACACCCTGGAACTTCCCACTTCTGATGTACGGCATGAAGCTCGGGCCGGCCCTCGCAATGGGAAATACAGTAGTTTTGAAGCCCGCCGAGCAGACGCCGCTGACAGCGTTGCGAATCGGCGAACTGCTACTGGAGGCCGGCTATCCTCCGGGCGTGGTCAACATTCTGCCCGGCTACGGACCCACGGCGGGCGCAGCCATTGCGAACCACATGGATATCGACAAAGTCGCGTTCACCGGCTCCACCGAAGTCGGTCGACTGGTGATGCAAGCGGCCGGCCAGTCGAACCTGAAGCGGGTCAGCCTGGAGCTCGGCGGTAAGAGCCCGAACATAGTCTTCGCCGATGCGGATATGGATCAGGCCATCGAAGGGTGCCACTTCGGCGTCTTTTTCAACCAGGGTCAGGTTTGCTGCGCCGGTTCCCGAATCTACGTTGAAGAGAAGGCGTACGACTCGTTCGTGGAGCGGAGCGTGGCGCGTGCGCAGCGGCGCACCGTAGGCGATCCGCTCGATGCCAACACCGAGCAGGGGCCGCAGATTGACGGGACGCAGTTCGACCGCGTTATGTCCTACATCGACGCCGGTAAGAACGAAGGCGCGGAACTGCTTTGCGGCGGCGGGCGGGTCGGTGACAAAGGCTACTTCATTCAACCGACCGTTTTCGCCGATGTGAAAGACGAGATGAAAATCGCCCGCGAAGAGATATTCGGCCCCGTGATGAGTATCATCAAATTCCGCGAGATCGAGGAAGTCATCGAGCGCGCCAACAACACCACCTATGGCTTGGCGGCCGCGGTTTGGACGCGCGACATCGGCAAGGCCCACGCGATCTCCAACAATGTCCGTGCGGGAACGGTTTGGGTGAACTGCTTCGATGTTTTCGATGCGGCGGCCCCTTTTGGCGGATACAAACAATCCGGCATCGGCCGCGAAATGGGCGAGTACGCTCTGCATAGCTATACGGAGGTCAAGACCGTAACCGTCAAGCTCTGACGAAACTAACGCCTCAGCCTTCGACCCATTCTGCGCTATGCTGACTGGTAGAAGGTTGAGGCATTAATGTCCACTCCGCGCTTTCCGATCCCGCAAGGTACGCTCGATATGCTAATCCTGCAGATCCTGTCGTTGGCGCCGGCGCACGGTTACGGAATCGCCCAACGTTTGGAGCAGATTTCGCAATCCGTCTTTCAGCTAAACCAGGGCTCGCTCTATCCGGCCCTTCACCGGCTGGAACAGAAGAAATGGCTGAAGGCGGAGTGGAAACAATCGGAGACGGGCCGCGAAGCGAAGTTCTACGCCTTGACCCCGGGGGGGCGAAAACAACTCGCAGTCGAAAAGGACGGCTGGGCGAGGCTGACCACCGCGGTGCAGTTGATCTTCGACGAACGATGAAGAGCTTAAGCCCCCGGCGAAGCAATCGCCGCCTGCCATTTGTCCGGCAGAATACTGCGCCATTTGCGAACGACCAGCTCGAGCAAATTCAAAACAACGGCGAAGCCCAGCAGTCCGGGCCACAACCTGGTCATCGCAGGTACGCTGCGCCCCTGTGAATCGAAGACTTGGCGCGCGGGCGGATTGTAGCGGCCACCGGTAAAACCCGCCATCTGCCGCATCAACTGCTCGTTGTTACCGTAGTCGGCCAGTTCGACTTCCTGGCGATAGTATCCGGTCTCCGGAAACAGACGGCTGTCCTCCACCGGCCGGATCCGGAACAGGCCCTGGCGTGCGCCGATATTCACGCGGCCCGAATAAAGGCCATCGCCCGTCTTTCGAATATCCACGGGCTGCCGGAAATTGTCGGGGCCAAGGATAAAGATCGGCGGCACGGTTTTCGGATCGGGTACGTTACGCGCCAGCCGGTAAGTAACGTCCAAGGCGCCATTCACCGCGTCGTAGGAAGCCGTGGCTTCGCCGGACTGCGCGTGCGGCAAGATGTCGCGGAAAAGGTTTGCCCACAACCGGTCGAAGCCCTTCCAGGCCAGCCAGGGTTCGGCCCAGCGATTCTTCGCATCGGAAGTGAATACCGTCGCGCGCCCCAGTCCATACTGCCACCGGGCCAGCAGCGGATCCCGATGGTCGATGCTGAGAATCGTCTCCGCAGTGGGCTTCGCCACGAATTTCGTATAGCCCTTCAACGCCGGGGCGGTCTCGATGCCAACGCCATCGAGAATCTCGGTCTGCCGTTCCACCACAGGAAGAATCGCCTTTTCAATCGCGGTTGAACCCGTGAACTCCATAACGTCCTTCAGCAGAATCTGCTCCAGGCCGGAAGGATCGTTCAGGAAATAGGACTTGCCCTTCGAAAACGCCGCGATCTTTTCCAGGTAGGCACGGTTCACGTCCTGGCCCAGCCCGACCGACGAAATCGTAATATTCTGCGTAACCGCTTCCTTGGCGATAGAGAGACTGTCGCCCTCCTCTGAAATTCCGTCGGTGAGCAAAACGATGTGCTTAAACGTGGCCTTAACGGGAACCGTCTTCCGGTACGCTTCCGTCAACGCGGGCGCGATCTGCGTACCGCCGTCCGGAGTAATACCGGCAACGATACGTTTGATCAAAGTCCGGTCCTCCGCCTTTCGAATCGGAACCGCCCATTGAAAGGAGTTATCAAAAATCAGAACCCCGATCGTATCTACGTTGCGCAGATTTTCGACGACACCGATCGATGCTACCCGCGCCAGTTCCATTTTCCGGCCTTCCATCGACGACGACTTGTCAACGATCAGCACCACACAGGTTCCTTCGGGAGAACGCGGCGGCGCCAACTTCGCCGGCATTACGCGGTCCAACGCATCTTCCTGCTTCTTGTTCTCCAAGTAGGTCATCCGCTCGCCGCCGATCACCATCAGGCCGCCGCCCTGCTTCACCCACTCCTCGATACGATCCTTATCGCCCACCGCAATGGTCTCAATGTCGTAGTTGTTCAAGAGCAGAAGCTGGAAATCGTCGAGCTTCGACACATCCAGCGACTGCGACATCGTGACCTCATACTGCGCGGCGCTCAGTACGCCGGAGAGATGTTTTTCGCTGCCGGCCGGATCCTGAGTAACAAACATAGCCCGGGGACGGAGTAGCGAAATCGACTGCGCAAAGCGAACCTCGCCTAGGTCTTGCGAGCGAATGGCGCCGGAAATGTCGATCGCGCCCGGTACATTCAACGCAACATGCACGCGCACCCGGTTAAGACCGGATTCCAATTGCACGGATTGATTCCCTAACGGCTTGCCCTCGGCGGTAAGCAGCACTTCCGCCGCTGCGCGCCGGGGGGATTCGATGGCGAGGTCGATCGGGAAACGGTCACCGGTAAAGGCACGCAAAGGCAACGAGACCGACTCCAGCCGCAGATCCGGCTTCGGACGTCCGGAGAGCGGAATCACATCGATCGGGATATTCAGTTGGCGCGCCTGGTAAAGCGCACGGGTAACGCTGCCCTTGTTCTCCTTGCCGTCGCTCACCAACACAACCCGCGGCACCAGCCCTTCCGGCATCGCCGCCAGCGCCTCGCGAATCCCCGCCTCCAGATCCGTTCCGCGTCCGTTCTCGCCGGCGGTGCGGCCAACGGCACGGGACTGTTCTTCGGGCGTAAGAGCTCGGGTGCTTCGCGCGAATGGAATGACCTTGAGCCAATTCCGGCCGCGTTCGGATTCGATTTCTTTGACCAGTCGATTGGCTCGCGTAAGATCGCTGTCGGAAATAGATCCCGACGTATCCACCAGCAGCGCCACGGCGCTTTTGGTTTCCGAGGAATTAATAGAGGGCTCCGCCAACGCGAGCAAGACGGCCGTCAACGAAACCGCTTTCAGGATGAGATTGGTCCGCTGACGTCCCGAACGCCATTCCCACGCCAGCCACGCCAGTGGCAGCCAGGCAATCGCAAGCATCCAGACGCGTTCGAAGCTCATGAGGCCTTCCGGAAGGGCGCCGTAAACCGGCTCAGAATATCGACAACAGGCGCGGGGCGCCCGCGGACCGGGAGCCGCAGCCGGCCAAACAGCAGCCACTCCGCCAAAAGCAGCCCGGCGCCGGCCAGCGCGAGCCATGGCCATAGATCGTGAACCGGAGAATCGCTGCCGGCGATACGGCCCTGTCCACGGCGAATTTTCGCCGGGGCCTCCCATGCCGTATCCCCCACATCGGGGATCGAAAGCGAATAAACCGTCTCCCGCGAACCGGTCCTCACGCGCACGTTGCCGCGAGTAGCCGAGTAAAACTGCAGCGTATTCTCGGAAATCGAGAACGGCAGCGGTTGCTGATCTTCCCCGACCACCGTCACGCCCGCAGGATCCGTATTCGCGTCCAACGCGACCTTAACCGTACCCACGCGCTCCCCGTCCAGTTCCCAGCGCCGCAGCGCCTCCGGAGCCAGCCATTCCATAATGTTCGCCATCAACAACGGCGCAGCCAGTTCGAATCGCAGCGCCCCGGCGCCGGGGTGTACGCCAACGAACACCGCCGGAGGATTGGATTGAGTCGCGACCAGACTGCCGCCCTCCGCCTCAACTACCGTCTGCGCGGCTTGTGATTGCGTAAAAAGGGTAGCGCCTTCCAGTTTCAAATCCAGCGTATGAAGCCCTCGCGCGATTGGGTGTTCGGGATGCCAGCGAGTAATGCGGGCACTGATATTCGATTTCGTCACCGCAAGCGGTGAGCCCTCCGCCGGAGGCGCGATCCAAACGGCCGGACGCTGGGGCTTCTGCGGCGGCCGGAATCGATCGATGATAACGACATCGGCGTCGATGTCGGCTTTATACATTTCCGGCGCGGCAAAGGCGGCGCTGATCCGCGGATTAGCCGCCATTAGCGGTCGAAGCTGTTCCGGCTGCCGGGTAAACACCGCCACCCGCACCTGCTTCTGTTCCGGAATCTCCAACAGCGCAATGTTGTCTTCCATCAGGCCGTCGCGCACTTGCAGGCGGGCCTCCATCCATCCGGCTGATTTCGTCCGGAACTCGAAGCGCACCGTCTCTTCCGCACCCGGCGCCAGGGTCAGCCGGCTGGATCCGATGGGCGCGTTACCAAACGTGACCATTAGGGGTACGGCCTCCGGCGCGCGGCCGAAGTTCCGAACAGCGACAAAAATCTCCCACAACTGAGAATCGCTTGGCGCGCGGCGCAGATGGAACCGCCGGATACCGACATTCCGCGAAGGCACTTGTACCGGAAGCAAACGGAGCGTCGGCGGCAGGCTGGCATCCTCCGGCAAATCGGTCTGGTTGGAGCGCCCGGCGCCTGAAAACACAATCTCGCCGGTGCTCTGACCGTGTTGGCGCTGCATGCGGCGGGCGAAATCGAAAGCGGCCTGCAGATTTAGCGCCGACGAGCCCGGCTGCGATTCAAGAATCGCCTTCTCAACCGTCGCGCGATTCGTTTCAAACACGGTGGCCGGTGTCGGCAGCGCGTCGGCCCGCACCAGCATGACGCGGTCCGAACCGGGCAATGCGCGCAGCCAACGGATCGCATTGACCTTCCCTTCATCGATCAGCCGCCGCTGCGGATCGGCTTTCGCCGCGGTCCAGGCCGATGTGTCGAGCAGCAGGACGTGATCCCGCGACGAACGGTCCGGCGAGCCTAGCCGCAACTGGGCGACGGCGGCCAACAGCAGTCCCATTCCGAGGATCTGCATCAGCATCGACCAAGGCTGCTGAATACGGCGGCGGTGCTTGGCCTCCGGCGGCTTCTCGCTCGGCTTCCAGAATCGCAGCGTTGCGACTTTTAGCTTACGGCGCGACCGGTCGAGAAGGTACAGCGCCAGTACCGCACCGCTTACGGCGCCGAATAGCGCCGTGAACTCGCCGAGACTGAGATTGAAGAAGAACAACTATTGCATGCCCTTTGCTTCCTGGAACGATCCGAAAATCGCCTGTTCGATGGACGTGCTGGTCGGGAATCCGATGTACCGGCCGCCCTTTCGCATAGCGATTTCGCGAATCGATCGAGCGTAGCCGTCAAATGCTTCGACGTAGGCGGCGCGGGCTTCGTCGTCGAAATTTAATTTTACCGATTCCCCGGTTTCCGCGTCTTCCAGTTCCAGTTCCCCATTGTGCGACGGGTTGCGATCCTCGTCGCCCCAAAGGTGAATCAGGAACAGTTCGTGCCCGAAGTCGGCAAGATACTGGATTGGCTTTTCGCAGGCCTGATCGTCCAGGAAATCGGAGATCACGATTACCAGCCCCCGCTGGGGATACTCCGAAATAAAATTGCGCAGCGCGGCGGAAAAATCGCTGCGTTTTCCGGGCTTAAGGTTCTCCAGAAAATCGACCGCCGGGCGGATTCGATGCCGTCCGCCGCCGCAAGTGTAGGGATCGTGAAGCGATGCATCAAAGGGCTGGATCAGGATTGTTTCCAGACGCACCAGCCCAACATAGGTTAGCGACGCGGCAAGCTTTCTGGCGTAGTCGAACTTGGACGGGTCGCCGGTGGTCATCGACGCGCTGGTGTCCAGCAGAATCCGGACCGGCACGCGAGGCTCGACTTGGAAAAGCTTCAGAATCAGCTTCTCCAGCCGCATATAGGCGCGCCAGTTGACCGCGCGCAGATCGTCGCCCTGGTGAAAGCCGCGATGATCGAGAAACTCCTGGCCGGAGCCGGGATATCGGGACGCATTGTGCCCGCCCACCAGGCCGGGAAACGACTTCTGCCAGTGCAGCGTTAGGCGCTCCAGCCGTTCCAGGAATTTCTGGTCAATTAGCGGTTCTGGCATGCTGCGGTCTTATACTCCGGGCCTAAGCAGCGGCCGCCGTTACGGTTCGAACGATTTCCTTCAGTACGGAATCCGGCGTCTCCCCTTCGGCGTGAGCATCAAAGTTCGGAATCACCCGGTGGCGGAGGACACTCGGAGCGACGGCTTGAATATCGGCGATGCTCAACTGCGTCCGGCCCTGCATCAGCGCCAAGACGCGTCCGCACTCCACCAGCGCCTGCGCGCCACGCGGCGATGCGCCGTAGCGAATATATTTGGTCGCGCGAGGATGCGCATGCGGACTGCCAGGCTGCGTCGCCATCACCAGATTCACAGCGTAGTCGCGGATGTGCGGCGCCACAAGGACCTGGCGGGCAACGTACCTCAGACCGAGAATCTCTTCGCGGTCCACGATCTGCTCGATTTCAATCTCCTCGCGGTGCAGCGAGTATTCGACGATCCGGCCCAATTCCTCTTTCGTCGGATAGCCCACGATGATCTTCATCAGAAACCGGTCAAGTTGTGCTTCCGGAAGAGGATACGTCCCTTCCATTTCGATTGGGTTCTGCGTCGCCATGACAAGGAACGGCGCTTCCAATTCGTGGGTGGTGGTACCGCTTGTCACGGTTCGTTCCTGCATGGCTTCCAGCAACGCGGATTGGGTCTTCGGCGTGGCGCGGTTGATCTCGTCGGCCAGCACAAGGTGCGAGAAAATGGGCCCCGCCTGAAATCGGAGCGACTTGGTACCGTTGATATCGGTCTCCATGATCATCGAGCCGACGATGTCTCCCGGCATCAGATCCGGCGTAAACTGAATCCGGGAATAGTGCAGCCGGAGTACGCGCGAAAGCGTCCGAAGCAGGGTCGTCTTCCCGAGCCCTGGCACACCCTCCAGCAATACATGCCCGCCGGCGAGCAGGCAAATCAGGACACCATCGACGACGTCCTGCTGGCCGACGATGACTTTGGCTATTTCTGTGCGGATTCGATTGAGTTTCCCCACCGCTTGGGCGACGTCTGCTTCACTGAACACTTATTCATTCTAAGACAGGACCGTGACAACAGCGGGGCGATTGTGGCAAAGGTCCCGCAAAAAACCGCCAACCGCACATAAAGCAAACGGCGAGGAAGGCTCCTCGCCGTATTCGATATCCAGGAATGAGGGTATTGGCTACGCTTCGATGCTCGCAGCCGCCATGTGGTCGCCACATTCGCCGGCCAAGTAACCGACGACGAACGCCATTTCCCGAAGCGCTTTCTGCGCGACCGGGCCAGACACGGAACGCGTGAGCGCATACCATGCCTGCATGAACCGATAATCTACCATCAAAATCCTGCTCTCCAGCGAATGTCCGGCCTCCTGAACACTGGGGCACTTGGACAGCAATCCAAGAACGCGATCCAGATCCCTATCCAGGGAATCCTTCACCCCGTCCATGGAGCGTGCCGTATCTGCCTGTGCCAGCGAATCCTCGATACAACCGAAGGATAGTCCGTTCTGGAGTGCCACCTGTTGTGCATGCTCCTCGCTCCAATTGGATTCGAGGATCAAGATACATGAGTAGCGAAACCAATAGGCGAACATTGCCACAGAGATGATGATGATCACAAGAGCGGTAACCATTGATCGTCCCAACCAACTTGGTTCTATAAAGTAGGCCGCTTCGTACTGGTGGTACTAGGCTTCAAAGTTATTATGGGGCACTTTAAACCGCTCGGCAACCTCATTTGTTGGTAGTAGGGCGATTTTCCCTTGGGACTATTACTGGGGTACTGAGGTCTCCGCGAACACCATATGGCCGGGCGTCACCCCGCGGCGGGCGCAATCCTCCGCGTAAAGCCGGGCGTAGCTGAGATTCATGTAGTCGCTCTCGGCATATCCCAATTGGCCGGCCAGACCGTCAATCCACTCCGGCGGCCCCTCCATCTCCATGTAAACGCCAACCGGCGTTTCGTCGAGCATCAGAACGCCATCATCGCCGGGAATCGCCCACTCGGTGCGGTACTTTTCGTAGCGAAACCTTGGGACGTATCCGAGGCGGTCCAGGATCAGGTCAAGATTCCGCGGGTCGTCGACACCCAGTTCCAGCTCCTCGCGCTCTTTATGGCGAGTAATCGTCGCCGGGCCCTTATACGTGAACGTGGAATGTTCACCAGCCTGTCGAATCCGGATCAATTCTCCGCGTGCCCGCAACGCCCCCTCCGGTGTGTCGTAGATCACGTTGGATTCGAAAACACGCGGATGGAGCACCTCAAATCCAAGGGCGCGCAACCGGCCCTCCATCCCCCTGAGATCGGCGACCAGAACCTTGATCTCATTTTCTTTGTGGAGTTCCCGCACTGCCATTCGCCTATCGTATCAGTGGTTGTGTTACTCTGCCATACGGAAGTGAATTGCGCCCGTAGCTCAGCTGGATAGAGCATTTGGCTTCGAACCAAAGGGTCGGCCGTTCGAATCGGTCCGGGCGCACCATATGAAGTCGGGCTGTACGCCAAAAAGCGGGCTGTAAGGCGTTCAGCGGTGCCTTTTGCGGCAAATTCAATGGAAAACCCTTGCCTGGGACCCGCCACGGCATGATGATTTCAATCTACGTGCCTGTCAAGAAGCCATTGCGGCCCATGTTGACATCGGTCTCGGCTTAGGGAGAAGATCGAAACGCGAATTGCGAAGGAGCGCGATGACGACGTGTTCCTTACACGCGAGTTTCGGGACGTCGGCGGTGAGGACCAGGTGCTCCGTGCGCTTCGCGGATTGGTGCGCGATAGCCGCCTGAGCCGGTTGACGTTTCGCATCCAGCCCGCACCGCCATAATGAAATCGGCTGGCTCTTTCCGGCCAAGCCGAATGGGTAGGGTGGGTGCCACTTGCACGTCTTGGCAGTGCACCCACTGCATACTTCCCTTTTCCATGCCCAGCCCGGTAACCTGATAACCGGGAAGTCCCGACAGCGCTTCCGATTGCCCCAAGACGGTTTTCTCCACGGTTGTCATGGCAATCCTGGCTTCCGGCTCGGCGCAACTATCCAGGAGATCATTATGCACAGAAGAACGCTGCTACATTCCGTCGCTACCATCGGACTTCTACATTTGAACGGAACGGTTGCCGCCCAAGTGCGGGTTAGCGACGACGACATAAAGAAGTTGATGGAGAACTTGAAGGAAGACTCGAAGGAGTTCTCCGAAAACTTCAAGGACGATCTGTCAAAAAGTTCGATCCGGCATACTTCGGACGAAAAGACCGCCAAGCAGTTGGCCGAACGGTTTCCCAAGCAGACCGAAGGGATGCTGAAGCAGTTCAAGAACAAGAAGAACGCCAATGCCGCTCTTCCCGCCGTCTCTCAGAGTCTGCAATCGCTCGACCAGTACATGGGAAAGATCTCGCCGGGAAGGAAGACAACGGATTCCTGGTCCCGCGTGAAAGAGGGTATGAACCTCATCGGGAAAGCCCTGAACTACACTCCGGCTCAATAGCGACAATTCTTCGATCCGGTGACAAGAGTGCCCTCCGGTTTCCGCCATGAGTAGCCGGAGACTCAAACAGATGCGAACTTTAGCCACAACCCTACTTTTCCTGGTTCCCCTGACCGCCGCCGACAAGCACCCCTGGGCCAGTTTCAAGCCCGGCAGCTACGCCAAAATGAAGACCACAACAACCACCGGGCCCACCAAGATGGTCTCAGAGATTACACAGACGCTCATCAGCGTCGATGCCAATAACGCCGTCGTCGAGATGGAAACCAAGATGATGGGCCAGACCACCAAGACGCGCGTCCCGATGCCACTGAAGGGCTCAGCCAGCCCGAACGCCGCCAATGCGCCGGCGCCCAAGATGTCTGCCCCCGTTAACGAAAACATCACCGTCGCCGGCAAATCCATCGCCGCCAAATGCGTCGATATGGAAACCGATGCCAATGGCATGAAGTCGGCTATCCACTCCTGCACCAGTGAGACCGTCCCGGGCGCCGTAGTGAAAGCGGTCACGAAAACCACCGGCGCCGTGAAAATGGAGTCGGTCACCGAACTCGTCGAATTCGCGGCAAAGTAAGCGGTTCGCGCACGGCGGCCCGAGTGTGAAAAAATACTTCGGGCCCCGTGCCCTCCGCTCTCATGAAACCGAAAATTCTAATTCCCATCGGCGATGCCGCCGAAGCCCTCGATACTGTTTACCCCATCTGGCGCGTGATTGAAGAAGGCTGGGACGCCGTAGTCGCCGGCCCGGAGAAGCGCACCTACCATCTGGTGATGCATGAGATCCCCCCCGGCTGGGACATTACACGCGAATCCCCCAGCTACCATTGGGCGGCCGATATCGCCTTCCGTGATGTCAACCCCGTGGAGTACGCCGGCCTATTCCTCACCGGCGGCCGCGCTCCGGAATATACACGGTACGATCCGGACCTGATGCGCTGCACCCGGCACTTTTTCGAAGCCCAGAAACCGGTGGCCGTAGTCTGCCACGGGGCCGAGATCGTCGCCACGGCCGATGTCATCCGGGGACGCCGCCTGGCTACGGTCGCCAAATGCCGATTCGACGTTGAAATCTGCGGCGGCACCTATGTAAATGACCGCTGCGTCCGCGACGGCAATATGGTTTCCGGCCGGACCTGGCACGACAATCCATACTTCGTTGGGGAATGGATACGAATGATAAAGGAACAACTCAACAAGTGATCAGCCGCCGCGCACTACTCGCCGCACTCGCCGCCAAGCCGGGCCGGCCGTTCGCCTTTAGCTTTAAAGGCTATCCGAACTGGCCGCTCGAAAAAGCGTTCGCATTGACCGCTCAACTCGGTTATACCGGGGTCGAACTCTTTGACCCCGCCAGGCTCGACGCGGCCGAGGTGCGCCGGCTCTCCACAAAATACAAACTCCCGGTCATCAGCATCATGGAAGACCTAAAACTTACAGGCGATGAGGCGGCCCACTTGGCCCGTTTGGAATCGAGCCTCAAACTCGCGAGCGAAATTGGACGCCCATTGGTGGAAACGGTGGTAGGCGCCAAACCGGAAGATTGGCCGGCTATTCGTCCTCAATTCGTAACCCGTCTCAAGCCATGGGCCTCCCTCGGCGAAAAGTATAAAACCGTCGTTGCCATCAAGGCCCATATCGGCTCCGCGCTCCACCTGCCGGAGCAGGCCGCCGGACTCTGCCGCGAAATAAACTCCAAATTCCTGAAGCTCAACTACGACTTCAGTCATTTTCAACTACAGGGGCTCACGCTGGAAGATACTCTCAAAACCGCTTTCCCCTACATCGCCATGATTCACATCAAGGACTCGACTGGTACCCCGCCCACCCACCGCTTCACACTGCCGGGCCAGGGGTCCATCGATTACACGGGTTACGCCCGGACACTACGGAAACTCGATTACAGGGGACCCATCGTCGTCGAAGTCTCAACCCACGTCCTCCAACAGCCGTCCTACGACCCCGAAGCCGCCGCGCGGTTCGTCGCCGAAACGGTACTGCCGAAGCTCACGGCCTAGGAATAATCCTAGGAGCCTGTGATCTAAAGTCACATTTTGCGACGCGTTAGTAAACAGAGAAACAAATCCACGCTTCGCCGATCTAGAATGTAGGAGAGAAGGTAATGGCCGACTCAGGCATCTACAATTCGAACCTGCGCCCCGACAGCGCGATCATCAGTGGATTTTCGATCTCTATTGACGCTGAGGGCGGCATTGATCTGAAGCAAGTCTCGCCCGGGACTGTTATCGAAGTCGAGACCAGGAATAACGTTTACACCATCATCCCGCAGGCATCCGGCGAGATGTTGGTATGGGGCCATCCGGAATACTGTCCGCAACCGACCCTCATAACGGGACTGGGTGGAACATACTCCAACGGGCTGTTCCGCGAGGCCTACCTGAGCCCCGAGATGCGATTAAGTTTCCCGATGGGCGGCCGGCGTGTCAGCACGTCGCGAATTGTCTCGGTCCGGGCGAAGCGGCGAAACTAGACTTCGATTAGGACAGGGATTAAACTGGCAGCAACCGGGAGGTCGCTGCCATTCCGAAATTCCTGATTCAGGCCACCTACACGCCGGATGGAAAAAGAGGCCTGGTTTCCGACACTGCGTCCGGCCGAAGAGCGGCCGTTCAGGCCGCGATCAAAGCCGTCAAAGGGAAGATCGACAGCATGTACTTCTCTTTCGGCGCTGAAGATGTGTTTCTCGTCGTCGACGCTCCCGACAACATCGCTATTGCTTCGCTTTCCTTGAATGCGGGAGCCAGCGGCTTGGTCAACATTCGGGTCACCCCATTGCTAACCGTCGAAGAAGTCGACCAAGCCCTGGCTTTACCAAACGACTACCGGCCGCCCGGCGCTTGACTTAGAAAACCAGCCGCAAGGCGAGTTGGAACGTCCGCGGTAAGTTCGGTTGCGATGTGATTCTGCCGAAATTGGCGTTCGTTGGGTTCAATTCCGGTGCATTGAAGTTCGCGTGATTAAACAGGTTAAACGCCTCCACACGGAACTGCAGGTTCACGCGTTCGACAATGGGAATGGCCTTGATCACAGAAAAATCAATATTGCTGATCTTGTCCGTGCGATAGGCCGAATACGACTGCTGGAATGTGCGCCGGTTCCGGTCAAGCTGCGCGGATGCGCCGCGTTCGAACTGCGTGATGTCGAAGGCACGCTCCAGATTGCGTGGGTTCCACTGCAAGTCGCCGCCTTTATAGATTACGTTGCCGAACTCCACCACGCCGCCTGATTGCATATTCAAAATCCCGGCCATCTGCCAACCGCCGATCAAGCGGCTGACAAATGCGTTGGTTCCGGACCCGTAACGCTTTCCCCTGCCAAACGGCAAATCGTAGGTGCTGGAGAAAACAAACCGGAATGGCCGGTCCTCGCCCGCGATGCGATACTGCAGGGTCTCTGAAGCTTCGTAGAGCCGGTTCGTCGCTTCGTTGAACTTCGACCACTGGAAGTTAGTCAGGAACTGCAAACCGCTCGCGAACCGCTTTTCCAGGCGAACCTGGAACATATGGAAGTTGGAATAGCCCACAGGCTGTCCCTCCACCACCACGCCGCCATCACCCGCGAATTGCGGATACCGCCGCAGGATATTCTCTGCTGCCGTGGTAGCGGAATTCAGACCCAGTCCCGGCAGGAGGTTGCGCATCGGATTCGGCACCAGTTCCGTTAGGCGGTTGATATTTGCCTGGTCCCGGACCGGTGAAGTCGAAAGGAACGACTCCGGCACGAAATTCAAGTTGCGGTTGACGGTCAGATTTCGCACATCCGAACCCATGTATCCCATCTCTAATAGAAGGTTTTTTCCCAGTTCCCGTTGAATGTTGAAGTTCCAACGATGGGTTAGCGGCTGCTTCAATCCCTCGGAGGCGTACCGCACGCTCTGGCCCAGGAACGTGTTCACACCGTTCGCCGCTCCCACCGGCTGCAGGATTCCGGTTGGGTACGGATTGGCAAAAGTGGCCGCCGGCGTCAGAAAGTTGTTCTGCGACGCATTCAACTGCGTCGTCTGGCTGAAGCCAGGCTGCTGAATTCCGTTGGCTGTACCGAAGGTGCTGTAGAAGATCCCATATCCGCCGCGCACCACCGTCTTAGCGCCAAATAGCTTCGGCGACCAACTGAAACCGAACCGCGGACTCCACGCATTGTTCGGCGGAGTGTAAGTCGTGCGGTCACCTTCGTTCGCAAATTGCACCCCGCCCACCGGGTTAAATTGGCTGACGGGCAACAGCGGGCTCGGAGCGGCCGCATAGTTTGCTTTCGCCGCGTTGGTCACCGAAAGCGTTGCATTCTGGTCCAGGCCGATCACTGCGCGGTTGTGCCGCTCGATAATGCCCGTCTCTTTTTCGTAGCGCAGACCCATGTTGAGGGACAGGGTGCTGCTTACGCGGTAATCGTCCTGGAAGAAGAAAGCCATATAATCTGCACTGAAGGTGCGCTGTGCATTTACGTCAAAGCTTCCGCCCGTCGGCAGTCCCAACATGAAAGAAGCGATGTCCTGCCCCAGCGGCGCGCCGGGCGAATTGTCCAGCGGACCCCGAGTCCAGTTATTGGCGAAGGCATAAAGCCCCGACGAATTTCCAAACCCGTTCGAACTCTCCCGTTGCGTGCGGAGATCGGTGCCGAACTTCATCGTGTGACGGCTCATGATCTTCGTCGCCGCCATGAAAATTTGATAGTTGTCATAGGGGGTGCGGTCGCCGCCGGAATTGCCAATATCTGAAATGTTGCCGAAGTCGATAAGCGGTAGCACCAATTTGGTACTAGCCGCCTTCAAGGAGGCCGGCAGTCCCAACGTCGTAAAATCGAATCCATCGTTGGGCCGGATATTCGCTTCGACGAAGCGCGTCCAATTCAGGCGGGTGTTTAGAAGGAAGGAAGGGCTCAGCGTGTACACATCATCGAACGTCACGCCCCAGTTTGTTCGAAGCAGGTTGTTGCCGGTCGCTATGTTGTCGAGTCGGTTTCCACGATTCTCAACGCGGTCGTTATAACGGCCGGAGAGGAAGAACTTGTGTTTGTCGGACGCGTTCACGTCGATGCGGCCCATGAACGAGGAGAAAACATCCGCGCGGACCGCGTTGTTGAAATAGTTGTTCGTCCCATCGGCCGCGCCGGCCGTGTTGGGAGCCGGCAGGAACTGCAGAAAGTTTTTGGAAATGGGACTCAGGAGATTCGTCGGAATCCGATTCCCGGCGTACGGTTGCCGGCGGATCCGGGCACCCTCCAGTACACCGGTCGCGGGGTCATAGACCTGATACGAACTGCCTGTTCCTGGGATGGCCAGGAGCGCGGAAAAGTCGCCATTCCGCTGCGCCTCGGTGGGCACGGTCGAATACGTGGGTTCCGGCTCCGATTGCCGGATTCCTTCCGTACCGAAGAAGAAAAACAGCTTGTTCTTGCCGTCGATCACTTTCGGGATCATGATGGGCCCGCCAACGGTCACGCCGAACTGGTTAAACCGCGTTACCGGCTTCGTCTGCCGGTTGGCATTGGTGAAGAATGGCGTCGCCTTCAGCCGTTGGTTTTGATGGAACTCATAGAGCGAACCATGGAAGTCGTTCGTACCGCCTTTCATTACGACGTTCACCGTGCCGCCGCCGGTATTGCCGTAGGCGGCATCGGGCTGGAAGGCTTCCACTTTGATCTCCTGCACCGCATCCACCGGCGGATTGTAAGCAACCCGCTTATTCCGCGTCATGTCCGGTGCCCCGTCCAGCAGCAATTCATTCGACTGCCCCTGCCCGCCGCCCATCGAAAACCCCGACGGCCCGGCGTTATCGAAAGGCCGTGTAAACCGGGGATCGCTCGACGGCGTTACGCCGTAGGCCAATTGCGCCAACGACAACGGCGTCCGCCCATTCATGGGCATCGTCGCAATCTGCCGTTCCCCAATCACCTGGCCCACCGACGCTGTGTTTGTCTGGAGCAGGGTCACGTCCGCCGAGACGGTAATCGCATCGGCTTGACTGCCCAACTGCAACGTAATGTCGAGGCCCAACCGGGCGTTCGTGCCAACGTTAATGCCCTCTTGCACATGTTTCTTGAACCCGGTGTGCTCTGCCGCTATCGAGTAGAGTCCGGGGGGCAGGAATGGCAACGAATATTCGCCTTCGGCGCCGGACGTCGATTCGGACTTCGCGCCGGTATTCTTTTCCGTCGCCTGTACTTTTACACCTGGTACTGCCGCTCCACTCGGGTCCAGAACCCGGCCTGAAATCGTAGATCGGAACTCTTGCGCACCCAACGCTGCGCACGCAAAGCCAACGAGGGCTATCAGCTTTCTCATTATTCAACTCCTGAAGTCATGCTTCCGCGTTTCCCGTTACACCCCGCGGATCTCATGACTATATATCAAACTTGTTTACAGTGTCGTGTAAACGAAAACGAAACACGCGTTTGCTAAAATTGGTACTACCCTCCCCACCACTGCAAGGTTGGTACTCGCTAATGAACAAAAAACTATTACTCATCCCATTGCTGGCGCTCTATCTAGGCAACGGACTGCTCGCGCAGGCCGTCGCCGGTTTCGGTGGCATCTCCGGAGTCGTCCGTGACGCAACGGGAGCCGTCATCCCCGCAGCGGATGTTATCGTGGAAAACCCCACGAAAGGCATTCGCCGTACCCTGACTTCCAATGAAGCAGGCGTCTTTTCAGCCCCGGCCCTCGTACCAGCCCCGGGCTACGCAGTGAAAGTTAACAAGTCGGGCTTTCAGAATTTCGAAATTTTAGACATCGAAGTCCAGGTTGGACAGAACGTAAGCGTGAACGTGGGCCTGGCGGTCGCCGGCGCGGCGACCCAGATCGACATCAGCGATGCGGCCCCGCTGGTTGAGCAAACCAAGACAGGTATTTCGCAGGTCGTCAACAGCAAGCAGATCCAGGAACTCCCCATCAACGGCCGCCGCGTTGATGCCTTCGTGCTTCTTACGCCCGCCGTTGTCGCCGATGGCACCTTCGGTCTGGTCAGCTTCCGCGGGATCGCCGGCGGCAACGCGTTCCTCACCGACGGCAACGACACAACAAACAATTTCTACAACGAAAATGCCGGCCGCACGCGCATCTCCTCACAGATCTCTCAAGACGCCGTCCAGGAGTTTCAGGTGCTGAGCAACGGCTACTCGGCTGAGTACGGCAGGGCGTCTGGCGGCGTCATCAACACCGTCACCCGCTCCGGCGGCAACAATGTGCACGGCACCGGATACTGGTTCTTCCGCAACCAGGAGTTCAATGCCCAGGACTCCTTCGCCACCATCAACCCGGAAGAACGCCGCGATCAGTTCGGCGGATCCATCGGCGGCCCCATCAAGAAGGACAAGCTTTTTTATTTCTTCAACGCCGAAGCCACCCGACGGAATTTCCCGTTGATCGCCTCCATCAACAATCCGCAACTCTACGATACCAACGGCAACTTCATTGCGGCCTGCACGGCTACGCCCGCCCAGTGTTCGGCGGCACAGAAGCACTTCGACCGTCAGTTCCAGACTCTTGCCCGCCGCGCCGACTCCGAACTCGGGTTCGGCAAAATCGACTGGCGCCCCACGGAACGGAACGCCTTTAGCTTCTCGTTCAACTACCTGCGTTGGATCTCTCCGAACGGGATTCAGACACAAGCCGTGCTTAACAACGGCAACGGCGTCGGCAATAATGCCAACTCCACCGTCCGCACGCGTTACGCCCGCGCCTCCTGGACTACGATTCCTTCCTCCACCGTCGTCAACGAGCTTCGCTACGGCTGGTTTAAGGACCGGCTGTTCGACGACGTTTCCGAGGAACTGATCCCCGCCGCCACGGGCCGAATCACACTCAGCGTGCAAGGGCAATCCAACTTGGGTGTCGCCGATGCCTACCCGCGTTTGAACCCCTCGGAAAATAAACACCAGATTGCCGACAACCTCACCTGGACCATCGGCAAGCATACCTGGAAATTCGGCGGCGACTACGTCAACGCAGAAGACTACAACGACATTCTCCGTAACCGGAATGGCACGTACAGCTATGCCACTTTCACTAACTTTGCCCTGGACTTCTCCGGTAATACCACCGGCGCCAAGCGCTGGCAGAGCTATTCGCAGCGCTTCGGGAACCCCGTGGCCATCACCACGATCCGCGACACCAGCTTCTACGTTCAGGATCAATGGCGCATGACCAAGAACCTCACTCTCAATTACGGCCTCCGCTACGAATACTCTTCGTTCTCGCAGCCCAAGAGCATCAACCCGGACTATCCGCAGACGGGCCGGATCCCGAGCTACGGCAAGAACTGGGCGCCGCGCGTAGGCTTGGCGTATGCGTTGAACAACAACAAGACCGTGATTCGTGCCGGATACGGCGTTTTCTATGCCCGATATCCCGGGGGTTTGATTAACACGTTCTTCCTCGAAAACGGGATCTATCAGAAGCAGATTTCGTTGAATCCCTCGGTACCGGCCGATCTTGCCATAGGGCCGGTCTTCCCCGCGATCCTCCCTTCCACGGATCGCAATCCGCCCGCCGGTACTGTTGATGTTACCTTCGCCGCCGCCGACATGCGCAACCCCTACACGCTTCAGGGTGATGTCGGCATTGAGCATGAACTCACTCGCAACATCGGACTCACCGTCAGCTACCTCTATAGCCGCGGCGTGCAGCTCTTCACGGTTCGGGACCTGAACGTCGGCGCACTCGGCGCTCCAGTCACTTACCGGGTCAACGATACCTCTGGCAATCAGGTGGGATCCTACACGACCGACACCTATCGCCTGGCGAACCGCGTGGACACGCGCTGGCGACGTGTCAACCAGGTGGAAAACGGCGGCCGGTCCTACTATGACGGCCTGGTCACTCAGTTACGGAAGCGCTTCTCCGCCGGGTGGGAAGGTTCTGTGGCCTATACCTGGAGCCACGCCATCGACCTAAACCAAAGCGGCGGCAATAACAATATCTTCTTTTCTACCGGCCCGAATTCGATGTATAACGGCAACTACGCGTACGACAAGTCCAGTTCCGTCCTGGACCAGCGGCATCGCTTCGTTGGCACCGCCATCTTCACTCCCGTATTCACAAAGAAAACGGACTGGGCATCCAAATACCTGATCAACAACTGGCAGATGTCCAACATCGTCACGCTGGGCAGCTCCTTTGCCACGACGCCGACCGTCGTCGTGGCCGGCGCCCCGTTTGCCGGCGCGGCATTCAATACGACACTGAACGGTTTCGGCAGCTTTGCGAATCGCGTACCGTTCCTGCCCTTCAACTCCCTCAACATTGGCCTGCAACGCCGTTGGGATGCTCGGATCACTAAGATCCTACCGATCTCCGAACGGTTCCAGGCCTACCTGAACTTTGAAGTGTTTAACGTCACCAACACTTCTAACTTCAGTTTCGTGAACACCCAGGCATATAATGCGGCCAACGGGGTCCTGACCCCAATTGCCCGCCTCGGTCAGGCCACCGCTTCGCAGGGCTTCCCGGACGGTACCGCCAACCGGCGCGCCCAGGTCAGCGTCCGCGTCGTTTTCTAACAAAACATAATCTGAAACACAGCAAAGATGGCCGGAGTCTCCTCTCCGGCCATCTTTTTTTGCGATTCAGTGATAATCTCGGGATACAGAATCCGCGTTTCCCTTACGGAGGATCGAGATCATGTCAGTTTGTCAAAAGTGCGGTAACCAGGTACAGGGTGCGTTTTGTATGCGATGTGGGAGCCCGGTCGCCGCTGGCGCCCCGCAGCCGCCCCAACAGCCGCCGCAGGAAGCCTGGCAACAGCAGCCCCCGCAGCAGCAATACGGGCAACCGCCACAGCCCCAGTACGGCCAACCTCAGCCGCCGCAGCAGCCGCCTTACGGACAACAGCCTCCTCAGTACGGGCAGCAGCCGCCGCAGCAGGCCTATGGCCAGCAGCCGCAGTACGGGCAACAACCTCCCCAGCAACAGTATGGCCAACCGCAATATGGCCAGCAGCCCCAACAGCAACAGTACGGCCAACCCGCCCCTGCCGCGGGCGGCATGGACGAAAACGTCGCCTCCGCGCTGTGCTACCTCTTCAGCTTCATCACCGGCATTATTTTCCTGGTTCTTGAGCCCTATAACAAGAACAAGAACATCCGCTTCCACGCCTTCCAGGCCATCTTCTTCGGCGTCGGTATCGTGGTTCTCCAGATCGCATTTTCAATCCTGTTCACCATCCTCCGCTCGTTCCTTCCCTTCAGCATGTGGATGATCCTTTCCATGATCAGCATGCTGATGTCGCTCTGTTTCCTGGCGGCATGGATCTTCCTGATGTACAAGGCGTACAACCGCGAGCGCTTCAAACTCCCCATCATCGGCGATCTCGCCGAAAAACAGGCGTAGCCGGATCGCTCCGGCCCGCGTCTGTATACCCGTGAACGTCCGCGTATTCCCATGCTTTTTGCTCTCGGCTGTCCTGCTTACGGGACAGCCGATGGAGCTCCCGAAGATCGGGGTCATCGACTACTTCGGCATCAGGAAAGCCAGCCGTGAACGAATCGAAAAGGCGCTTGGCGTAAAGGTCGGCGATCCGCTCCCGAAGTCCAAGGGCGAGATCGAACTACAGCTCGAACTGGTCAACAACGTCCTGCGCGCCAGCCTGGAAGCCGTCTGCTGCGCCGATGGGAAGGCCATTCTCTACGTGGGAATCCAAGAGAAGGGCGCACCGGTGTTCGAGTTTCATGAGACGCCGTCCGACGAGACCCTCCACCTGCCCGAACCGCTCGTCGATGTATGGCAGGCGTTCATGGAGCAGCTTCAGATCGCCGTCCGCGAGGATAAAGCAGCCGAGGATCTCACCAATGGCCACAGTCTGATGCAGTACGCTCCGGCGCGCGAACAGCAGCTAAAGTTCCCGGACTTGGTCGATGCCAATCTGCCGCTCATTCGCTCTGTTCTCCGTAAAAGCGCCGACGAGACCGAGCGCGCGATCGCCGCATTCGTCATCGCCTACGCCACTAAAAAAGCGTCGGTAATCGACGACCTGCAATATGCAATTCAGGACCCCGACGACGGCGTCCGCAACAACGCCATGCGTTCCCTGGCCTCGCTTTCCGTACTGGCCAAGCTGAAACCCGAGCTCGAAATCAAAATCCCGGCAACCTGGTTCGTGGAACAGATGAACTCGATCGTCTGGACCGACCGCAACAAGGCCGCCTACGCCCTCGTTCCGCTCACCGAGGATCGCAACGAAGCCACACTGGCGATGTTGAAGGAACGCGCTCTTGACTCCATGGTCGAAATGGCCCGTTGGAAAAGTCCCGGCCACTCGTTGCAGGGTTTTATTCTTCTCGCCAGGACCGCGGGTTGGGAAGAAAAGAAGATTCAGGACACCTGGGCTGCCGGAACCCATCTGGCGGCCGTCGACGAGATTCTCAAATCGTTCGAAGCGGCGGCAAAGAAGAAAAAATAGCGCTCACCGTAGGCCCTTGGCCTTCAAATACGCGATTAGCTCCCCCGGGTCGTCCGAAATAATGGCGTCGACCTTAGCCTCAATCAACTTGTCCCACGCCGCCGGCTGATTCGCCGTCCACGGCACCACTTGCAAACCGGCCTTGTGGGCTTCTTCCACTTCCTTCGGCCGGACCGTCGAAAACTGCGGGCTGATAATCCCGGCGCCGGACTCCTTCGCCAGGTCAACCAATGTCCGGTGCGGCTGCGCCGGACTCATCGGGTACAGGGCCGAGAGCCGCATCTTCGGCTCCAACCTCTTCATCGCGTGCAGCGTCCGGAAGTCGAAGGACTGCAGAATCACCCGGCTGGTCAACGAATTCTTCCTGACTACGGCCAATACCAGTTCCGCAAAACGCTCGGGCGTTGGGGTCAGTTCCGGCTTGTTGGGGAATATCTTGGTCTCGATATTGAAGTCGACGCGGCGGCCGCTCCGCTTGGCCAAATCGAAAACTTCCTGCAATGTAGGGACCCGTGTGCCCGGTACAGCCACCTGCTTGGGGAAGCCCGGGTTGGCCTTGGCGCCGCAATCCCACTTGCGCAACTCCGCCAGACTCATCTTACAAATCACCGTCTCCGCCCCCGCCGGCCCCTGGCAAAACACAGGATTCATGTGAGGGTCGTGCGAAACCACCAGCACATCGTCCTTCGTTACCGCCAGATCGAGCTCCAGCACGTCGACGCCCTGCTCCAGCGCGTATTGAAACGCCGGAATACTGTTCTCCGGCCGCATCGCGCGAGCGCCGCGATGGCCATGAACCTGTATCCGGGGAGTTCCATCGGCGAGTGACATCAACAACAACAGAACGGGCAGTATAATCGAGGATCGCACGTAGAACAGCCTACCAGTTCACCAATACAGGAACATGACATGACCCGCCGCCAGTTCACCAAGTCAGCCGCAGCCGCCACCGCCCTCAGCTACTCCCGTATCCTCGGCGCCAATGGCCGCCTGCAGATGGGATTCATCGGCTTAGGCAACCGCGGCGATCAGGTTCATGAGGGATTTCTGGAGTACGCCGACTCCCGCACCGTCGCCATCTGCGACCTCCGGAATGACTACCTCGACTTTGCCGCCACCAAATCCCGATCCACCCCCGCCCGCTACACCGACTACCGCAAGCTCCTCGAAAACAAAGATGTCGAAGCCGTAGCCATCGCTAGCCCCGACCATTGGCACGCCCTGATGTTCGTCGACGCCTGCCGCGCCGGCAAGGATGTATATGTCGAAAAACCGCTATCGCTCACGGTCAGCGAAGGCCGCCGCATGGTGCAGGTTGCCGCCGAAACCAAACGCGTCGTTCAGGTTGGCATCCAGCGGCGGTCGTCGAAGTTCCTCCAGGAAGCGGTGGATTACGTCAAAAGCGGTGCGTTGGGGAAGATCAGCGTCGCCCGGGGATTTCACGTTCAAAACGAAGCGCCAAACGGCATCGGCAACGTCCCCGACACAGCCGCGCCTTCGCCGGAACAGTGGGACCAATGGCTCGGTCCCGCACCCAAGGTTCCGTACAACCCCAACCGCACTTTCTACAATTTCCGATGGTTCTACGACTATTCCGGCGGCCAAATCACCAATTTCGGCGTGCATTACATGGACATGCTGCGCTGGGCGCTCGGCAAACAGTCGCCCCGCGCCGTGGTCGCCATCGGTGGAAAATACGCCGTCAACGACAACCGCGAGATTCCCGACACCTGCGAAGTCCACTGGGATTTCGGGGATCTTCTGATGGGCTTCGTGCAATACAACGCCAACGCCGCGCCGGCCAGCGCCCGCGGCGCGGAGATGGAGATTCGCGGCACGAACGGCACCCTCTACATCTATTCCAATCGCTGGGAAGTTGTCCCGGAGAAGACCACCGAGATGCTGTTCGGAGCGCGCACGCCTCTCGACCGGAACATCGAAAAGGCCTACAATCCATCGAAAAAGGCGTCCCTGGAGACCAAGGTTGTGAACGGCTCCACCAGCACTCCGCCGCACTGCCGGAACTTCATTGACTGCGTGAAAAGCCGCGCCCGCACAAACTGTCCGATCGACGAAGGCCATCTGTCAACAGCCAACACCCTTATCGCGCACATTGCTCTGCGTACCCGCAGCTTTCTGGAATGGGATGGCAAATTGGAACGGTTCACAAACAATGAAGCTGCCAATCGCTTCCTCGCCTACAAGTACCGCGCGCCGTACAAGCTGGGTTAGAGCGACGCCTCTTCGGTGATTTCCAAATCGACGAAAACGCCGTGCTGCTCCAGTTCCACATCGCCGCCCATGATCGCGAACAATAAAGAATGAAGGTCATTCGAGGGCAGCGCCGCCATTACGTATTCATCCAGGAATCGAAGAAAGCCGTCAGTGGGCCCGTAATCGACGAATCCCGCCAGGCTCCCGAACGGACTGAGCGATTCGAGACTCCCCAGGATCGAGTTCGCACCGTCTTCCCCGATCATTGCTTCCAGATTGGAGCAGTACTCAAAATTCGTTGGGATTGCCGCTTGCATCGCGTCTTCCAGTTGGCATTGCCCTTGGCTGGCACAGCGAACTACCCAGTTCCCCTCATTCATGCGCTCCAGCCCGCGTTCGGCCAGTTCGCTCGAGCGGAAGCCGAACGCACTGGGAATCAGGGTCAACCACAGGAGGACGTACCGGACACGTTGCATGCTGCCATGGTGCGTGTTCCCTGCGTTCCATGAAATGGTATGGGCGGCATAGTATTCGTCGCTTACGTCCTGGGTAGTTCGTTTGGCGCCGGAGCGGCATCGCTCGCCAATGGACGATCACAAGGACAGCAATCCGAACAGCGGTGGCAGCGGCCGCACAAGTGCGAAGGGCAGGTGTCTTTGGTGCACCAGGCACAGATCTGCGTGGAAGGCTCCAAACAGATCGTACAGGTGAATTGAGTCGAAATGGTCACGGATTTTCTTTCGGAGCGGGCTTCGTGGGAGCTGCGGGTCTCGGCTTGGGAGCCGGAGCCTGTTTGACGATCATCCCAAGGCAGCGCTGCGCCTCGGACTCCATTACTTTCAGTTCACCCTCTTTGGTGGATGCCAAATCGAGGGCATACTGTTTCAGACTCTCGCGGTTGGCGGCGTTCTCGTCGGAGACGGAGAGTAGAAGGTCGGCCACCGCTGGATTCTGATACTTCCGGATTCCGGCGGCGAACGAACCAAGGTAAATGTTGAGGGTATCGAGGCGGAACAGGGTGTCGAGGGCACGCGCCAGGCTTGTGGGCTCCTGCGCAAGCCGCCGCGAGGAAACTTTGATTCCAGCGATTGCATTCCGGACGCTCTGCCACTGGGCCACGTAGGTCTCGGGCGCCCCTTTGGCGACCCAATCTGCGGGATTGATTTCGCCAACAAGCGGATCGAGCCGCTCCGCGTTCTTCACAATGCTGTCGAGCAGCTTACGGGTCTCCCATTCCGGCGGAATTCCGGCGGCGGATTGGGCAGCTAGCGCGGCCGCGGTCAGGCCGATTGACCAGAGGAGGTTGAGTGCGCGCATTCCTCTATTTTCAACTATTGAGGAGGCGGTCCGGGCGCAGGCGGAGGTGGGGGAGGAGGAGGCGGGGGAGGAGGCGTCGCTCCGGTATCTCCCGGAATACCACCGCCGCCGGGCGTGGGAACAGTGCCGCCGCCGGCCGCCGGACCGCTGCCCGTACCAGCGCGGGGCATCCGGTTCAGCGCTGCCGTAACGGCGTCGCTAGCCATCTGCATCGCCCGCTTCAGCGCATTTCCCTTGTCGAAGCTGGCTTTGGCGATCGGTTGAGTCTTATAGACCCGTAAATATTCGCCCTGGCTCAACATCTTCGGCGGACCTGAAGGAAGCAGCGCATGACGCACGCTGACCAGGCCTTCTTCCACTAAGACAAGCGTCGTGGCGTCGGTATCCTCGATCTGCACGTCGAAAATCGTCCCGCGAACCGAGATGACCGCCGTCGGTGTGGTGACACGATTCGGATTCGGCTGGCCGCCGAACTTCTGCACATGTACCTTTACCCGGCCCAGGAACAGATCCAGCAGATCCTTCCAGTCCCCGGAGTTATTGCGAAACACAACCTGCGAATTGGCGAAAACTTCAAACGTGCTGCCGTCGTTAACCTGGAACAACGCGTAGCTATTGGTCCCGGTAACGATCACCTGGCGTTTCTGCACCCAGTCACCGGCGTTTAGCGCCCAGGGCTCATTGCCCTTCATCACCGAAACCTGCCCGGTCAACTGCAGGACCTTTGCCGAATACTGTTTATCTTCCGGAAACAGGTTCGGCAGTTGAGCAAATACCGGACACACGAAGAGCGCTGCCAATATTGCAAAGCTCCCCTTTGTCATCATCCGGTACATGTTTTTCATCCCGTCTGCAAGCGTTATTCCATACCTCTAATTACACTTGGGCCAGATTAGCTCAACTTGATAATACCACTAAAATTGCATAGCAAAGGGGGGACCTTCCCGGCTTGTTCTGAGTAAAGCAAATGGAATCAACAGTTTTTGCGGGTTTGAACCGATAGAAAGGAGTGACTGCGAGGCACTATCCGGTTACAATGGACTCATTAGGTGAGTCCGTTCGGCACAGGTGCCGCGTATCACAATTATCACGATGAATCGCGCCGTCCGGAAAATGGGTATTTCCGTCGCACTACTGCTGGTAGTGCGCGGTCCTGTTTTTGCGGAATGGCGGCACGTCGGAACCGCCGCGATGGACCTACGCCTGAACGGATTGGCGACCGGCCCGGTGGCGGGCGTCGGCTGGTCCGCCGATGGAACTACAATCTTCGCCCGTACGGTATTTGGACGCTGGCTCGAGACCAGCGACGGCGAAGCCTGGGCGGCGGGTCAGGGTGCTCCGGCCGAAGGGCGAAGCGCGGTTGTCGACCGCCTTCCTGAACCCCGAGCACAGGTCGTCGCCGCCGGCCGCGAAGGCTGGGCCTACGCATACGGCGAACACGTGTGGCGAACGGAAGACAACGGCCGCAGTTGGCGTAACCTGACGCAGTGGAAGCAGGGCTCCCTCCTCGGCGGACCGGTGAGTGAAACGGCCGTTCGGCCAGGAGTTCCGGAAGAAATCGCCGTAGCCGCGGCAACAGGCGTCTGGAAATCGGCAGATGGCGGGTTGACGTGGCTGAGCCTGAACGCCGCCCTCCCGCAGATACCGGTGCGCCGTATCGTCAGTCTTCCGCGAGAAACCGAGGGGCTGCGCGTTGCGATGCTGGCCCCGAATACGTTGACGCCCGCCGTTTTCGAGTGGGCCCCAGGCGAGAGAACCGCATGGCAGCCGGTTTCCGGGAACCTACTGCGGGAACAACTGGTCCGAGCCGCCCTCTCGCGGGAGTTTGGCGTGACAATCTCCGCGCTCGGCTACTTCGGCGACGCCGTTTACGCCGGTACCGAAGATGGGCGCATCTTCGTTTCGCAGGATCGCGGCCAAACCTGGCTGCAGCCCGCACAGAACCCCGGAGCCGTCGTGGAGTCCTTCGCGCTCGACCCGCGCGATCCGCGCCGGGCACTCGCCAGCCTGAGCCGCGCCGCTAATGGAACCGTCGTCCTTCGCACAACCAATGGCGGCCAGATATGGGACGACATGACCTCCAATCTGGGCCAGGCCGCCGTCTACGGCGTAACCGCGGATTTCGAAAGCGGAGCGATCTACGCCGCCACCGAATCCGGCATTTATTGGACCGCAACCGATCTCACCGCTATGGGCCAGGCCACGCAGTGGACCAAGATGGCCGGTTCCCTGCCGGATGCACCTGTTTTTGACGTTAAGCTCGATCCGCTCGGCCAAACCCTTTTCGCTGCCGTTTACGGATACGGCGTCTATTCCGAAACCGCTCCCCACCGGTCACGCGAGTGGAAAATCGTTAGCGCCGCCGACTGGACCGCACGCGCCGCCGCGCCCGGCGCCTTGCTGAGCGTAGTGGGCGCCAACGTGCAAAACGTTCGCGCCGGCGAACGGCCGGTTTTAGTACTGAGCCGCGGGGAGCGCGAGACCCAGATCCAGCTTCCCTATGACCTCGAAGGCGCAACCGTCGCTCTCTCCATGGAATCCGGCGGCAACACGATGCGTTCCAGCCTGCCGCTGCTTCCGGCCGCCCCGGCGATTCTCGTCGATCGCGAAGGGACGCCCATGGCGATGGATGGCGCCAGCGGAGCCCTGCTCGACGCCGGCAACCCGGCGCGCGCCGGCGCCCTGGTGCAGATCCTGGTCAGTGGTCTAGGGCGCGTTACTCCGAATTGGCCGATTGGCATGGCCGCTCCGGCTGCCGACGCCGCTCCCTCCGCCGTTGAACCCGTAGCGGCCTATTTGGACGGGTCCTCATTGGAAGTAGTTCGTGCCATTCTGGCCCCTGGTTACATCGGATACTACCTCGTCGAAGTACGGTTACCCTCGATCGTGAATTCCGGTCCGGCCGAGTTATTTTTGTCATCCGGCAACGCTCAGACCAATAAAGTACGTCTTTACATTGAACCGTAGTAGTTCGAGGAGGCTGTGATGAATCGACGCAAGTTGCTGCTAACCGGGTTGGGCACCTTGCCCCTTCTCGCCCAGGAAGCGAAGAAAGGGGAGAAACTCGCCCCCTACTACCCGACGCCGGAGATCATAGTCGAAAAGATGCTACAGCTTGGCGGTAGCAAGAAGGGCGAGAAGGTCTTCGACCTTGGCAGCGGCGACGGCCGAATCGTCATCATGGCGGCGGACAAATTTGGGATGCACGCGGTCGGCGTTGAATTCGACAAGGACCTCTACTCGCAAAGCTCGGAGAAGATTCGCCGGATGGGACTAACCGAAAAGGCAAAAATCATCCACGGTGACATGCTGCAGCAGGACTACTCTTCGGCCGACCTCATCACGGTCTATTTGCTCCCGGTGGCCAACGACAAACTGCGTCCGATCCTCGAAAAACAGTTGAAGAAAGGCGCGCGCGTCGTCGCGCACGACTTCGAAGTGGGCGGCTGGCGCGCCGACAAAACGGAAGTAGTGGAAGACGACGGCGAAGGCCGCAGCCACACGCTTTACTTGTACAAACGCTAGTCGGTGCGAAGCGCCGTCATCGGATCGACGCGCGAGGCACGGAGTGCGGGAACGTACCCGGCCATCAGCGCCATGACGAACAAACCGGAGATCGTAACAACGAAAGTCGCCGGATCGGTCGCCTCCAGTCCGAACAACAAGGGGGCGGCCGCGCGGCTAAACGCCAATGACAAGGCCGTTCCGATCACCGCTCCGGTGCCCACTAACGCCGCGGTCCGGATCAATACGTCAATCCGCACCCGCGACGCCGTAGCCCCTAACGCCATCCGAATCCCGATCTCCTGGCGCCGCTGGGCGACCGTGTACGCCACCACGCCATAAATTCCGATCGCGGCCAGCAACAACGCCGCCCCCGCGAAACCGCTCAACAGCAGCATGAGAAAGCGGCGGGGCGAAACCGCCCGGTCCACCAGATCGCCCATCGTTTGGTATTGCGCCACCGGCAGTGCGGGCTCCACCTGCCGCAGCGCGGCGCCGATCGCGGCGTTCAGGGTCTGCGGTGGCACCTTCGTGCGCGCCACCAGTTCAATCGAACCCATGCTCATCTGCTGCACCGGTAGATAGAACTCCAATCCGCCTTCCTGTTCCAGGCCCAGGTGCCGCACATTCGCCACAACGCCCACCACCCGGTTCTCCCGGTTCCCGGTGAGCGCAATCTTCCCTAACGGGTCTTCGCCCGGCCAGAGGCGCTTCGCGGCTTTTTGATTGAGGATGATTACCGGGGCGGTTTGCGCCGTATCCATCTCCGTGAAGTTGCGGCCGGCAATCAACGGAATCCGCATGGTGGAAATGTACTTGTGGTCAATCAACCGGGGATGCCCAATCGGGTACTGCCCCGGCGGATAGGTCACTCCGCGAGCGCCTAGCCCCCAACTGCGGTCGCGCCCTAATGGCAGCGCGTCGGTGAGCCCAACCGACTCCACACCCGGCACCGCCTCCACCGCCTTCGTCAATTGCTGATAAAACTGCACACGCCGGGCATGTTCATCGTACTTCGGACCCGCCTCAATACGCCAGACTGCGGTATTCTCCGCCCGGAAACCCAGGTCTACATCCAGTAATTTGGCAAAGCTTCGCAACAACAGGCCGGCTCCAATCAGCAGCACACAAGCCAATGCCACCTCGGCCACCACCAGAGTGCCGCGGGTCCATGCCGCCCTGCGGCTATCGCTCGTCCCCCGGCCCGATTCCTTCAGCGCATCCGCCTGGTTCGCCTTCATCGCCTGCACCGCGGGAACGATCCCGAACAGCATGCCGGTAGCGATTGCGGCCGACACCGTAAAGGCAATCGCCGCCCCATCCAACCGCACCGACTGCAAAAGCGGAATCCCCACCGAATCCAGGCTCGCAAGGAACCGCAGCGCCCCGTAAGCCAACCCAAGTCCCGCCGCCGAACCGGCCAGCGACAGAACAAGGCTCTCCGTCAGTGACTGCCTCAGCAGCCGGACCCGCCCTGCCCCCATTGCGGCGCGAATCGCCAGCTCTTTCCGCCGCGACGCCCCTCGGGCCAGCAGCAGGTTGGAGAGGTTGGTACACGCGATCAGCATCACCAGCCCCACCGCCCCCATCAGCACCAGCAAGCCCTGCCGGAACCGGCCGGTCAGGTGCGTTTGAATCGGCGTGACCTCCGCCCCGAACGTCCAACGGTTCGTGTTTTCCTTCCGGATCTGTTCGTTCAACACCAGCATCTCGGCCTGCGCCTGGGACACGGTAACGCCGGGCTTCAATCTCGCCATCACCGCCAGCGTATTGCCCCAACGATCCGTCTCCGGCGCCAAAGGGAATGCCGTCAGCATGTCGATGCGCGCTCCGGGCGTGAAGACGGTTGCGAAGTCGAAGCTCTCCGGCAGGACTCCAATGATCGCGAACGGCTTGCCGTTCAACCTCACGGGTTTCGCCAGAACCGCGGGATCGCCGCCAAACTTTCGCTGCCACAGCCCGTACGTCAGCACGATCGCCGACGGCCCGTTGAACTGCGCCTCCGCTTCGGTAAAATTGCGGCCAATTAACGGCTGGACGCCCAGGAACGGCAGGAAGTTCTGGGATACGCCAACGCCGATGAGGCGCTCCGGGTCCCCCGATCCGGTCAAGTTGTAAGTACCGAAATCGAAGAAGGCGAAGTAGGCAGCCATATCTTCAAAGGACTTGTTCATCCGTTTCCAGTCCAGGTAATTGGCCACGCGGGACGTCTGGCCCGACAGGCCGCCCGTTCCCGTGTTGGCGATCCAAACGGTCCGGCCGGACTCCTGGAACGGGATGGGCCGGAACAGAATCGTATTAACAACCGAAAAAATGGCGGTGTTGGCGCCAATTCCCAGCGCGATTACCGCAACCGCCGCGCCGGCGAATCCGATATCCCGCCGTAGCGCGCGAAATGCGAATCGAACGTCCAGGAGTAAATTGTCGATCACACTGTTTGTACGGCGCCCGAGCCCGATGGTTACGAAGTGGATGCAACGAATTGGAACTCAGCTCGACTTCGGATACCAAAGGGGCTTTACGCCCTTCCGAATCTCCTCGGCCGATTGGAGCAAATACGCCTTCTGCGAAATGTGCAGACTCGCCAGTCTCTCCAGAAAAGTAATCACAGGTTCCCGCTCGCCGTCCTTAAGTAGCCATCCCGCCAGCCGAAAGGTCGTGTAGTCGAAGGAATAGGCCAGATCCTCGGATGGCGGCACTTCCACCGCCGCTAATAAATGACGGACAGCCCGCCGCCTGTCCCCATCCCGCATCGCGAGCATTCCTGAAATCAGGTTGGAGGTGTAGACAGCCTTGCTATAGGTCGTCTCTTGACGGAAACCCGGCGCCATCTGCAGTGCCTCCCCCGCGCACATTCGCGAGAGGTCCCATAGCGTTTTCGCCGCGGCCGCGTCGTGCTTGTAGTAGTCCTCCATGTCCCCGCGCATATACGAGTGCTCTGCCAATCGCGCCAATCCCGCCAACTTTTGACCGGCTGGCAACGACACTACTGCGGAGTACGCCTCGGGTCCGGGCAATCGGAAAGTCAGTCCCTGCGCATCGTTTCGATTCAACCTCTGCACCGCCACGCTCGACCTCGCACGCTGGGGGTCCAACTCCTCCGCCCTCTTCAAATAGGAACGGCCTACTGCCTCCGCGTCAAAATCGATCAGACGCTTCGTCGGCGGCTGTGATCCCCAATGGACAAGCAACCAACCGGTCGCCATCAATAGGGCAGCATCTTTGGTCTTCGCCAATTTCTCCCGGACGGCATTGGCGTGCGGCCCGTGCGCCTCTGCCATATTCACGGAACGAATCACTCCCATGGGCTGCGATGCATTCGACCCGAGCAAAATATCGTAGTACAGTCGGCCCAACCGCCCTGACCAACTCCCTCCCGGCTCCAATACCTGCAAGCGAATGAGTATTTCTTCAGCAAGAGCTTTATCAGCAACTTGAAAAAAAGTAGCCGCATTTCCGAGAACCGCCGCGGAAACCGAGGGTCCTTGAATCGCCCGCAGCCAAAGTGCCTTCGCCTGCCCATAACCCACCGGATCGGCGTCCCTGTCGTTATCCGTCGGAAAGATCCGAGCGCCCCACGACCCGGCCAGCTCATGTTCCGGGTGGTTCGCAATCAACCAAAGGATATGAGGCCGTCGCGCGGTCACCGTTTTTTCCCGACCCAGCACCATGTCCCCACTCGTCGCGTAGAAGGTCAGCAATTTCCTGCGAGCATCCAGATCGTTTGGGCTCTTCTCTACCTTCGATTCCAATTCCGCTATTTGAGCGGGTGTCATGTTCACGATCGCCTTGTGAGCCTCTGCTTCTTGAGCTAGCTCCAACGTTCTCGGGTTATCCCTCAACGGCGCCACTGAGCGAGTACAGGAAATGAGTATCGCGGCGGAACAGAACGAGAACACCAGGGCCTTCCGCCATCGCGGCGCCGGCCTCGAATGCGTAAACGTAAGCGCGCGGTCCACACGCTTTTCCAACAACGCCGGCCCGCCAAACGCCGCTCCCAGCGCCTGATGCCTCCCGCCGGAGGCGTTGGCCATTTGCGCCATCCGCACGAGTACCTTCGCGTACCCTTCGCGGCTGCCTATCGCGCGTAACGCCGCTGCGTCGCACGCAAATTCGGCGGTGGCCGCCAGCGTTCGTTCCAACGCCCAAGCCAATGGATGAAACCAGAACAGACACGTGTTGATGCGGGCGAGAATCGCTATGGCCGTATCGCGCCGCGAGACATGGGCGCGCTCATGCAACAAAACGGCTGTCAGCACATCCTCCGGCCAGTCCTGCCAACCGGGCGGCAACAACATTTTCGGCGCGAACACGCCTACCGTCATCGGCGCCGATATACGCGGCGATTCGTAGCCCCTAGCAACGGAACAGCCTCGCTCGACGCGAACAGCCGCCGCATCGACAGCCATCCCAGCAACAAACGGATCAACAAAATGGATCCACCGGCGAAATATACCGTCAGCCACCAGTTGATACGACGCGTCAGTGGGGGATGATCCATCGCCGCCGCGGCAGGCATGGGCGCACTGGCTCCCCCAGCGCGGCA
>Ga0315912_10000574_pt1 | contig 62704 bp, 49 predicted proteins | sample VfabasoilMG_FD_204469 | JGI IMG/M metagenome (GOLD analysis project Ga0315912, IMG submission 204469) | Garden soil microbial communities collected in Santa Monica, California, United States - V. faba soil | ecosystem: Environmental > Terrestrial > Soil > Garden | place: USA: California...
TCCACCTACGAGACGGAGACCGAGTCGGCGGTGACCGATCGGCGCAAGGTGATCATTCTGGGCGGCGGCCCGAATCGGATCGGGCAGGGCATCGAGTTCGACTACTGCTGCTGCCATGCCGTCTTCGCCCTGCAAGAGCTCGGCATCGAGACCATCATGGTCAACTGCAACCCGGAAACGGTCTCGACCGACTACGACACGGCCGACCGACTCTACTTCGAGCCGCTCACGCTCGAGGACGTCCTGTCCATCGTCGACGAAGAGCGCGCGAAGGGCGAGCTCTTGGGGGTCATCGTGCAGTTCGGCGGTCAGACGCCGCTCAAGTTGGCAGTCCCGCTCGAGGAGCGTGGCGTGCCGCTGCTCGGCACCAGCGCCGATGCCATCGACCGCGCCGAGGATCGGCAGCGGTTCAACGACCTCTTGGTCAAGCTCGGCCTGAAGAAGCCCGCAGCCGGCATCGCCAAGGACCCAGCGGAAGCCAAGCGCATCGCCGACGCCATCGGCTATCCGGTCTTGGTGCGCCCTTCCTACGTGCTGGGTGGCCGCGCAATGATGATCTGCGACAGCGAGAGCGAATTGCGCGACTACGTCGGCATCGCAGTGGATTCGGCGCGCGACGAAGGGCTCGAGCCGGTTCTGCTCGTGGACCAGTACCTCAAGGGCGCCACGGAAGTGGACGTCGACTGCGTCTCCGATGGCAAGCGTGCCGTGATCGGTGGCGTGATGCAGCACATCGAGGAAGCCGGGGTGCATTCGGGGGATTCCACCAGCGTGCTGCCCCCGCACTCACTGCCGCCGGACGTGGTAGCGGAAATCGAAGAAAGCACGCGCCGCCTGGCCGTGGAGCTCGGCGTCGTGGGCCTGATGAACGTGCAGTTCGCCATTGTCGGGCGAGACGTCTTCGTGATCGAGGTCAATCCGCGAGCGTCGCGCACCGTGCCCTTCGTGTCGAAGGCCACCGGTCGGCCACTGGCGAAAGTGGCGGCACAAGTGATGGTCGGCAAGAGCCTGGACGAGCTCGGCGTGATGGACCAGGCGATCCCCACACACGTGGCGGTGAAGGAATCGGTCTTCCCTTTCAACAAGTTCCCGGGTGTCGACACGATCCTCGGCCCCGAGATGCGCTCGACTGGCGAGGTGATGGGGGTTTCGCTCAATACCGCGCTCGCGTTCGGCAAAGCCATCGCATCGACGAATGCCACGCTGCCCAAGACGGGTCGCGCCTTCATCAGCGTCCAAGCCGAGGACAAAGACATCGCCTGCGAGCTGGCGCGGCGCCTCAGAAACCTCGGCTTCACCATCGTGGCCACGCGCGGCACGCGGGCGGCGCTGTCGGCAGCGCGCGTGCCGGCCGAGCCGATCAACAAGGTCCTGGAAGGGTCGCCTCACGTCGTCGATGCGCTCCGGGAGGGAGCAATCCACCTGGTCATCAATACGACGAGCGGCGCGCAGGCCATCCGGGACAGCTACTCCATCCGTCGGAACGCTTTGCAGATGGGCGTGCCCTATTTCACCACCATCGCAGCCGGTGTCGCCGCCGTGGACGCGATGGAGGCCAGCGCTATTTTGCCCCCGGGAATGGTACCTGCCGTGCGTTCCATCCAGGAGTGGCACGCACGCTCTGCGGAACGCTCCAAGCTCTAGCAGGGTGCTGAAGAAAGCACCCTGCCAAAGGGAACGACCGTGCCCGCGCGGACCGGCAGACGGCGAAGGTGCGAAAACCCCTCGCAAAGAGGGGGTTCTTCGCACCGATCTGGCTCGATTGACCCGCGCGGAGAAGCACGCAGGGTGCTGAAAAGACTTTTTCAGCACCCTGCTAGAGCGACGACCGGTCGCCGCCAGGCGAGCCGCGTCGTCGGGACCAACAAGCAACTAGAGCGCCGAGCCGTGAGCACATGAAAGAGCGCACCTGGGCCTCGCCCTCGGCCGCCTTGTCACGGCTCTAGTTGGCTCGGATGATGATGCTCGGGTGGCGGCCAGCAGGCAAACGCAGAGAGCCGGGGAGGTCCGCCAGAGCGGGGACCTAGGGTCCTTCACTACCAAGCTGGACACCACGCTCTCGATCGAGACACCGGAGCGGGTGATCTTCAATCACCAGCTCGCCGGTCCAGCACTGCGCACTGCCGCCTATCTCCTGGACCTGCTCATTCGGGGCGCGTTCGTGCTCGTGGTGGTGATGGCCCTTTCGATCACTGCCGTAGCCACGGGTCGCCTGCACGGGCTGGAGGCAGGCATCGTGCTGGTGCTCTTCTTCACCTTGGAATGGGGCTACTTCGTCTTGTTCGACCTGCTCCTCTCCGGACAAAGCCCGGGAAAGCGCATGCTCGGCTTGCGCGTCATCCACGAGAGCGGACGCTCGCTCACCCCTGCCGAGAGCGTTCTGCGCAATCTCCTGCGGGCTGCAGACATCCTACCCTTCTTCTACGCCATCGGCCTGTCGACCATGTGCGTCGATCGCCACTTCCGCCGCCTGGGTGACCTAGTCGCCAGCACGGTGGTCGTGCGCGAGCCACGCCTTCGGCTCAGGAAGCGCCGGGTCGAGCTCGTGCACCATGACGTCGTGGGATTACCCCAGCGGCTCATGCTGAGCCGCGAGGAGCTAGCCGCGCTGTCGCTGTTCGCCAGGCGCTCACCCGAGCTTGGTCGCAGCCGCGCGCAAGAGCTGGCGGAGATCGTGGCGCCCCGCTATCGCGCTCGCTACGGCATCTCGGGTGGAAACGCGGTCGACCTGCTGCTCACCCTGCTATCGCGAGCGTCCAGGCCATGACGACCGCAGGGGACGAAGGGCGCCTGACGGAGGAGCGCGAACCAGCCTGGAAGGAGCTCGATCAGCTGACCGAAGGCCGCCGCATGCGCCGCGGCACTGCGGCCGAAATCTCACGCGCAGCGACCCTCTACCGGCAAGTGTGCAGGGATCTGTCCCGGGCGGCACAGGAGGGTTCGCCTCCGGATCTGATCGCCTACCTGGACTCGCTGGTTTCGCGGGCACACAGCGCGTTCTATGGCAACCCGGGCGTGGTGTGGCGCAAGTGGGCAACCTTGCTCTTCTCCACATTTCCGGCGGAAGTGCGCAAGAACTGGCCTTTCTTGGCGCTGTCCATCGCACTCTTCGGCGTACCGCTGGTGGTGACGCTCATCAAGAGCTCACATTCTCTCACCTTCGCCGCGCAGATGCTGCCGATCGACGTCCTGGAGGACATGGCGGAAGCCTATGCGAGCGAGCTCAGCGACGGGCGCAACGGCGACGCCAACGCTGCGATGGCCGGATTCTACGTCTACAACAACGTCGGCATTGCCTTCCGTTGCTTTGCTTCCGGCATCTTGTTCGGCCTCGGCAGCGTGTTCTTCCTCGTCTACAACGGTGCGGTATCGGGAGCGATCGTCGGTCACGTGACGGCGAGCGGATCGGGAGCGAACATCCTGACCTTCGTCTGCGGCCACGCCCCGCTCGAGCTGACGGCCATCTTGATCGCGGGCGCGGCCGGGTTGCAGATGGGCTACGCCCTCTTGGACGTACGGGGCATCGGCAGGCTGGAATCCCTGTGGCACGAGCGCGCCGCCATTCTGGCGCAAGTTCTCGGCGCCGCATTCATGCTGCTCCTTGCGGCCGGAGTGGAGGGCTTCTGGTCGCCGTCGAGCGCCCCGCGCGAGCTCAAGTGGGCGATGGGCGGCGTGCTCATGTTGGCGGTCGTCGGCTTCCTCGCCTTCGCCGGGCGCGGGCGGAGGGTGGCCTCATGAACGTCGGCGGTGCTGCCATCGTGCTGCGCGAGCGGACGCTATTGGACGTGCTCGACCTTTCGGTTCTCTTCTGCCAGCGAGCGCTGCGGCCGTACTTGATGCTGACCGGCCTACTTTTGGCGCCCACCTGGGTCCTTTTGGTCCTGATGCGCTACGCCTTCGACTTCGAGTGGACGTGGGTTTGGCTGTCGGCTCTGGGCGTCCAGACGCTGCTCGAGCTCCCGTTTCTGACGCTCGCCGGACGACTTTTGTTCGAGCCAAAGGTGAGTGCCAGGGCTGCGCTCGCGGGCGCCCTGCGCCGACTGCCGGCCTACTTCTTCACGCAGCTCCTGGTCATGCTGATCTTCGCCGCCAGCGTGGTCACGTTCATCGGTCCCTGGATCGTGGCAACGATGTACTGCTTCGTGCCCGAGATCTTGGTGCTGGAAGGCGCGAGCGGAGTCGGGGCGATGCGCCGAGCGCAGCGCTTCTTGAACGGCCGCAGCGGGACTGGCCTGGCGACGGTCCTCCTGCGCGGCGCGCTGATGGCGACCCTCGTCGTGTTTGGTGAACAGCTCGGTCAAGCGACGCTCAGCGTGCTCTTGGACGTTCACATGGACGTCGAAGAGCTGTGGGAGGACGGCGGGTCACCGTTTGCTCTCGCCGGCCTGCTCGCGTCCGTCCCCCTGGCCGCCACTTTCCGCTTCTTGTCCTACGTCAGCGAACGCACCGTGCAGGATGGCTGGGACGTCCAGGTGGCGCTGCTTTCGCTGGCCGGAGATCGGGCACGAGGGGACGAGGCATGAAGCGCCTTGGTCGTGCGCTCTCTCGCGTTTGGGCGCTGTGCCTCCTCTGCGCGTCGGCCGCCAACGCCGATGTGGCGCAGCCACCACCTCAACTTTTCGAGGACCAATCGCTCACGGCTCAGTCGGACCCGAACCAGTCGAGCTCGGACCAGTCGACGGCAGACCAGTCGATGCCAGAGCAGCCCACGCCAGGTCGGATCCTTCTTTCACCGGACGAGGGTGCCCGTGGCGACATTGCGACGCGCCTCGCCTCGGGGCGCTTCCGCTTCTGCAGCGAAGAGAGCTACCGGCTGTGGGAGGTGGACAAGGACCGCCTCTGCCCGCACCTCGGGAAGGTCGCTGCTGACTGCCCAGGGCTCGTCGCCGCCTGCGCCAGGCCGGCCTGGGACGAGGCGACCCCCGAGCCCAGTAGCCCCGGCTGGTTCTTCGAGCTGACCAAGTTTCTCGGCAACTACGGCGGCCAGCTGCTCCGGGCGCTCTTCTGGCTCGCCGTGGCGCTGGGAGCGATCTTCCTCTTGCGCGGCGTGCTGACCACGCTCAGGCGAGACGGCTCGAGCGAGGCGGGCGCCGCCACGGCGCCCACTCTGATGCCGACGGTCGATGTCGAAACGGCGGGCCAGCCGACGGAGGTCCTGCTGGCAAGGGCCGCGGAGTACCTGGAGAGCGGCGATCCGCGCCGCGCGCTCCACTTCGCCTACGCTGCCCTCCTGAGCGGCCTCGACCACGCCGGTCTGGTGCGCGTGCATCGTGCACTGACGAGCGGCGACTACCGTCGCAGCCTCGCGCGCTCGGGCCGGGGCCAGGCGGCAGGCACCTTGCTGTGGGACTTGGACCTGGCCCGCTTTCGGCACGTGGTAGACAGCACGGGTGCCCACGGCTTGACCTCACGCGTGCGAGAGGTGCTAGCCGCCCTGGGTGCCGTCTTGCTCTTCCTTGCGCCGTCCGGGCTTCTTGGCTGTAGCCCGGGATCCGACGCGGAAGGCCCGATGGCCCCGACGGCGCCGCGTGGCTATGCCCTGTTCGAGGAGCTAGCCAGCACTCGATTCATGTCCTTCACTCGCCGGCTCAGGCGCGTCACCGAGCTGCCGGAAGGAACCTCCTCGGTGCTCGTCGTGGACGCACACCTGCGCAAGCTGGAATGGGAGACGCTGTCGCGCTTCGTGACCCAGGGTGGTCGCTTGGTCGTCGCCGGCAGCCCGGATGGCTTGGCAGATGCCTTTGGTCTCGGGCCCGAGCCGTCCGACTGCACGGGGCCCATCGAGGTGAGCGGCATCGACGTAGTCACGCCGGACACGACGGGCGTCAGCCTGGTTGCCCTGGGTGCCGACGACTCCGAAGGGGTGCTCGCCACCTGCGGGGCCTCGGATTTCGCACGCTTTCACCGCCACGGCGCAGGCCGGGTCACGTTGATCGGGGATGCGAGCATCTTCGACAACACCTCGCTGGCTCTGGGGGACAACGCAAGCTTCGTCCTGCACTTGTTCGGCGGACCCCAGCGGCACGTGGAATTCATCGGGCCGTGGACGGGAACAGGTGCCTTCCATCCCATGGAGAGCATCGCCCGCTCGACGACCGGGCCCTGGCTCCTGCACTTGCTCGGCATGCTCGCCCTTCTGGCGTGGTCGCGTGGTCGACGCTTCGGCGCTCCGAGGCCTCCCGCACCCTCCAAGCGCCGCTCCTGGATCGAGCACGCCCAGGCCCTCGCGTCCCACTACGAGCGGCAGGGCGATACGGGCGCCGCGCTCTCGCGCTACGCGAGCTGGGCACTCTCGCTCTTGGGCAAACGCTCGGGTAGCAGCAATCGAGACTTGCGGGCCTTGGCCGAAGCGCTCGTCAGCAAGCAGGGCGTGAAGAACCGCGCGGACGAAGCCGCAGAAGTGCATCACCTCTTGCTCCGCGCGCGCGCCGGCGCCGAGCTCGGCGGTGACAAGGCAAAACTGCTGCGCGGCTACCGCGTCCTGCGTACGATGGTGAGCGACGTGGCAGGTCGCAGATAATCTTCGGGCTTTTGGAGACCAAACGCGTGCAAATAGAAGACTACAAGCGGATTCACGACGGCCTCTTGACCAAGATCTCGGGCGTCCTCCTCGGGCAGGAGGAGGTCACCTTGAACGTCTTGGCAGCACTGCTTTCCGGCGGCCACATTCTGATCGAGGGCGTGCCAGGCCTGGGCAAGACGCTCCTGGTGCGCGCGCTGTCGCAAGTGCTCGGTTGCCAGTTCAGACGCATTCAGTTCACGCCCGACCTGATGCCGAGTGACGTGACCGGCGGCAACGTCTGGAACGCACAGCAAGGGAGCTTCGATTTCCACCCCGGACCCGTGTTTTCCGAGCTGCTCTTGGCCGACGAGATCAATCGTGCCCCCGCCAAGACGCAGTCGGCATTGCTCGAGGCCATGCAGGAACGATCGGTGACCATCGACGGCAAGACGCGTCCCCTGCCCCGGCCGTTCCTGGTTCTCGCCACACAAAACCCCATCGAGTCGCAGGGAACCTACCCCCTGCCCGAGGCGCAGCTCGACCGCTTCTTGCTCAAGGTCAACGTCTCTTACCCCGCGCTCGACGTCGAGAAGCAACTTCTCGCAGCATGCGCGGCTGGTTTCGACTCCGAGCGCTTGCAAGTAGATGCCGTCATCGATCGCGCCACCCTGGTCGAGATGCAGGCGGTGCCGGAAACGGTGGAAGTGAGCCCCTCGCTCATCGATTACATCGCCCGCATCGTCGCCGCTACGAGATCCCATCGCGCCATCGAGGTCGGCGCTTCCCCACGTGCTTCGATCGGCCTCTTGCGGACGGCCCGCGCGGCAGCCGCTGCCGATGGGCGCAACTTCGTCGTACCCGACGACGTCAAGGGCTTTGCGCGAGCGATCCTGCGCCACCGTGTGGTGCTGCACCCGGACAGTGGCATCGAGGGTCTCACGGCAGACGACGTGATCGGCTCGATCTTGGCCGAGACTAGCGTGCCTGGAGCCGCAGCTTGAGTCAGAATCGCTTCGCCCTGGCGGAGCTCACCCCGGCATCGCGCCTGGTTTGGGTCTGCGCGATTCCCACCGTGCTGTCGCTCGGCACGCTCTTGGACGCTTCCCTGCTCTGGCCCATCCTGGCGCTCGATGCGGCGATCTTCGCGCTAGTCGCGGTGGACGCCCTGCTGGGCGGAAGGCAAGCGGTGAGCGCTCGCTTCGACATGCGCGACGTGTTGTCGGTTGGGATCGAGAACCCGGTCTGGGTCGAGCTCGAGCGGACGGGCGCTCGTGGCCCACTCGAGCTGTTCCTGACCTGTGACTTGCCGGGCACGATGTCGTCGCCCGACCTGCCCCTGCGACTGACCTTGCCGGAGGGCACGCGAGCACGCGGACGCTTCCACGTCGTGCCTACCCGGCGCGGTGCCCATCGTCTCGGCCCCATTTTCGTACGCTTCGCCTCGCGCCTGGGACTTTGGACGCGCCAGAAGCGCCTCCTCTGTCACGAGGACGTCCGCGTCTACCCCAACCTCGCCCCCGTCCGCAGCTACGAGCTGCTGTCGCGCGAGCATCGGCAGGCAGCCCTGGTCCGTGCCAGCCGGCTCAAGGGTGGCGAAACGGAATTCTCGCGCCTACGCGACTACACTCCGGACGACGATTACCGCTCGGTGGATTGGAAGGCTACGGCGCGCCGCGGCGTCCTCACTTCGCGGGAGTATCAGCTGGAGAGCGATCAGAACATCATGATGCTCGTCGACGCGGGCCGCTTGATGACGGCCGAGATCGGCGGCATCACCCAGTTCGATCACGCGCTCAGCGCGGCCCTCCTGCTCTCGTACGTGGCGACGCGCGGCGGCGACCGCGTGGGTATTTCCTGCTTCGACAGCGAGGTCCAGCGCTTTCTGCCGCCGGTGGGCGGACCAGACGCGACGGCACGCCTCGTTCGAACGAGCTTCGACGTTCACCCGCGCCTGGTCGAATCGTCGTTCGGAGCCGCCCTGCGCACGTTCGATGCACGGGTCAAGCAACGCTGCCTGGTGGTCCTGTTCACGGAGCTCTTCGACGAGACAGCGGTGGACGAGATCAGCGCCTACTTGCGCCAGCTGCGCAGAAAACACCTGCCCCTCCTGGTCGTGCTGGAGAACCCCGAGTTATCGCAAATGGCCCACGGAGCTCCGTCCTCCGCAACAGAGGCCACGCCCAGTCTGGAGAGCGATCTCTTCCGGCGCTCTGCGGCTGCCGAGCTGCTCGGGTTCCGCGCCACAGCCCTCGAAGCGCTACGCAAGTCGGGCGCGCTGGTGCTGGAGAGCCAAGCCAGCCACCTGTCGACCCGCGTCGTGAACCGCTACCTCGAGCTCAAGGCCCATCGGGCGCTTTGATCGAGAGCATGTCCGCCCAGTCGAACACCGCACGATCGAGGGCCTGGCGCACTGCCGCGTGGCCGCCCGTGGCGCCCGTGACGACCAAGCTGAACACGATCGGACGCAGGCCATCCGCCCGCAAGATGTACCCGGAAAGCGCGTCGACGCCCGAGAGCGTCCCGGTCTTGGCGCGGACCCGGCTGCGCTTCTCGTCCTTCTCCATGCGGTGGCGGAGCGTGCCGTCGGTGCCGTACACCGAGAGCTGAGCCAGATACTCGGCGAACACTTCCGGCCTTGCTTCCATTCTAGCCAGCACGAGCGCCAAGCTCTCTACCGTGACGCGATTGGCGTCGAAGAGCCCCGATCCGTTCTTCAGCGACACGCGCTCCGTCTGGATCCCGCCGCTGCCTAGCCACGCCTCGAGCGCCGCCGCCCCGCGCGCGCTCGACCAAGGGCCCTTTTCGGAGCCCGTTTGGCTGCCTGAGAGCGCCACCAGCAGCATCTCGGCTGTGAAATTGTCGCTGTCCTTGCCGAGCGGCAAGAGCAGCTCGGCGAGCGGTGCCGAGGAGACGTAGCTGAGTCGCGAGGGGGCGGGCAGCGCCGCTTTCGCATCGAGCACGGTCACCGGCTCCGCCACCTCCACGCCGAGCGTCGACAGATACCCCTTGAGCACGAGCCCCGGCGCGCGCCGAGGGTCCTCCAGGCGACGAGTGTAGCGCATGCGCCCACTGCCAGCGCCGAGCCCACCGGCGAGAATGGACCGGGGCCACTGCGCATCGGGAGCAGGATCCAACGTCCACGCGACGCGGTCACCGGAGCCAGCCGCACCCGTCTGTACGCTGCCCTGTGCCTGGACGACTCCAGCCGGCTCGTACCAGCTGCGAGCGGGTCGTCCGACCTCAGTGGGCACTACGTTGAGCGTCACGGTGTTGCCGTCCACGGCAAGCGCGCTGATCGGGGCGCGAAAGCTGGCCCATTCGCCGGGCTGGGTTTCGAACGCTGGCGGCACGAACGGCGTGTCGAACAGCGACTGGTCGACCTCCAAGCGCAAGCACTTGCGCAGACCCTGCGCAGCTGCGCTCTGCGCCAGGCGGAAGAGATCGGCCGACGTCAGCCCTGGATCACCGCCGCCGCGGAGGATCAGTCGCTGCGAAACCCCGCTCGAGTCGATGTCTGCCAGGATCTCGGTGCGGAAGGTGTATGCGGGGCCGAGCAAGTCGAGCGCAGCAGCTGCCGTGAGAAGCTTCATGTTCGACGCCGGGTTGACCGGATCGGCCCCGCGGTGACTGGCGAGGGCGCGCCCCCGCTCGAGGTCGAGCACCACCGCGTAGAGCTTCCCCGACCGCGCGGCGATCGAGGTGCGGAGGCGCTGGAGCACCGAAAGCACACCGGGATGCTCCTCGGCATCGAAGCGGCCGACACCAGAGCTGCCGCTCGGCTTCCCGGGCGGCTCCCCGTCCGCGGGCACCAACTCTGCAGCAAAACCGACTTCCTCCTTGGCCGCTGCGTCGGGCCGGGGCGCCGAGGCCTGGGGGCCCGGGGCGCGCACGTCCTCACCGGGCTCCGGCGGCCGCCGCCCAGCCGTGTCACATCCGAAAGACCAGCCGAGCAAAAGGCCGAGCGGCAAGGGTAGCAGCCAGCGGACGGCGATCGATCCCTCGGACATGCGGACCGAGCCAACCAGACCCCGCCTCGGAGCTCAAGCCGTGCGGCGAAGCGCTTGCGCTCGGCACGGGGGCCTGGGATGAGTCGCCCCATGAAGCTCGCCCTCCGCTCTATGCTCGGGGCCGCCCTGCTCGCGATCACCCTGCTCGGGGTGCGGCCGGCCGCGGCTGCTGAACCCGTTCCGACGCTCGAGCTGTCGGATCGCTTGCCGCCGCCATCGGTTCGAGCCAGGACGCTCGCCATCGGCGGTGCCGTGTTCGGCGTCTTCTACGGTGGTGCGGTCGCGGCATCGTACGGCTGGAGCGAAGATCCAGGCGCACAGGATCTGCTCATCCCGCTGGTTGGCCCCTGGCTGAAGGTAGGCCAAACGAAGCTCTGCGCAGACCTACCTGAATCGGACACGCCTTGCAGCGATCCGGCGCAGGTGGTGGGAGGTGTGCTGTCGGTGATCAGCGGCATCGGCCAGCTCGGAGGCTTGGCCCTTCTGCTCGAGGGCACGTTCATGCGCACACGCGCCCCTGCCGCCACGGCCAGGTCCGCTTGGCAACCGCGCCTGGCGTACCGCTCGGGCCCGGTGTGGTCAGACCAGGGCCGGCATGTCGCTCGTGCGCCGACCTTTGCGCTCGTTCCCGTGCTGACACCGAGCACACTCGGTGCCGTGATGACCGGCTCGTTCTGAGACGGTCGTCCCAGCAAAGGCGGCGTTTCAACGGACCTTGAGGCATCGTGTCAAGGTTCGGTCGCAAGTGGCTGCTTGCACAGGCGCTCCGCGTACGCCAAGAAAGATTGGTTGAGTCGTGGTCACAAATGTGGTCTTTAGCGTCATGCGCCACCTGGAGCCGTCACCGTGAGCCGCCGAACCAAGTTCGTCTTGGTGACTGGCGGCGTCGTCTCGTCGATCGGTAAGGGCCTGACCGCAGCCTCGATCGGCGCCTTGATGGAGGCGCGTGGCCTGACGGTCACGCACATGAAGCTGGATCCGTACATCAACGTCGATCCGGGCACGATGTCCCCCTATCAGCACGGCGAGGTGTACGTCACGGACGACGGGGCCGAGACGGACCTGGACCTCGGCCATTACGAGCGCTTCACCACCTGCCAGCTGACGCGCCTGCACAACGTCACGACGGGTCGCATCTACGAGGCGGTGATCTCCAAGGAGCGGCGCGGAGAGTACCTGGGCGCGACGGTGCAGGTGATTCCGCACATCACGGACGAGATCAAGCAGCGCATCTTCCTGGCCACCAAGGATGCCGACATCGCGATCATCGAAATCGGCGGCACGGTCGGCGACATCGAGTCACTACCGTTCTTGGAAGCGATTCGTCAGCTCAAGGTCGAAGCCGGCAGCCAGAACTGCATGAGCGTGCACGTCACGCTCGTCCCGCACATCCCCACCGCCGGCGAGATGAAGACGAAGCCAACGCAGCACTCCGTGCGCGAGATGCGCGAGATCGGCATTCAGCCGGACCTTTTGGTGTGCCGCTGCGATCGCAACATCACACAAGCGCTGAAGGAGAAGATCGCGCTCTTTTCCAACGTGCGCGTCGATCGGGTCATCCCGGCAGTGGACGTGAGCTGCATTTACGAGCTGCCGATCGCGCTCCACATGGAAGGCATCGACACGCAGATCGCCGAGCACCTCAACATTTGGTCAAGGCAACCCGACATTTCGAGTTGGGAGGACGCCGTCGAACGCATCAAAAACCCTGCCAAGGGCAAGGTGAAGGTCGGCGTGGTGGGCAAGTACGTCCACCTGAAGGACAGCTACAAGTCCCTGCACGAAGCGCTCGTCCACGGCGGTATGGCCGCTGGAGCCTCGGTGCAGCTCGACTACATCGATTCCGGCCATCTCGAACGGGGCGATTCGCTGTCCGCTCACCTCGAGCACCTGGACGCGATCCTGGTCCCAGGCGGCTTCGGCGACCGCGGTGTGGAAGGAAAGATCGCGGCGATCCGCTACGCCCGGGAGAATCGCATCCCGTTCTTCGGCATCTGCCTCGGCATGCAGCTGGCGGTCATCGAGTATGCGCGCAACGTGGCCGGCCTAGAGGGGGCCAGCTCCGCCGAGTTCGGCGAGCGCCCCAAGCATCCGGTCATCGACCTCATGCCGGACCAGCGCGGTATCGAGAGCAAGGGCGGGACGATGCGACTCGGTGCCTACCCCTGCAAGCTCGTCAGTGGCAGCCGCGCCGCAGAAATCTACGGCAAGAGCGAGATCAGCGAACGTCACCGGCACCGCTTCGAGTTCAACAACGACTACCGCGAGCAGCTGGCCGGCTTGGGCCTGATTCTCAGCGGTACGAGCCCCGACGAGCGCCTGGTGGAGATCGTCGAGCTCAAGGACCATCCTCATTTCGTTGGCTGCCAGTTTCACCCCGAGTTCAAGAGTCGCCCGCATGACCCGCACCCGCTCTTTGCCACCTTCATTCGGGCAGCCATCGCGCGCCGAGAAAGCACGGGCCGCGGGCGGCTCGCGCAGGACGACAAGGGCGCACACTCCGTTAACTGACCGCGCTCGCGGGCGCGGCGTGTCAACTGAACGCGCCGTTCCGCGCGCGCTCGCCCTACTCTTGGCGCTGCTCGCGCTCAGCGCCTGCCGCGTGCCGCCTGCCGTGTCGCAGGCGCGGACGGGTGATTTCGCCGCCGTGCGCGAGACGCTGTCGGGTCCCGAGGGTGAGCGCACGGACGCGGCGCGCTTGGCGCGCGAGGTGCTCGCCTACGAAATCCGAGCAGCCAAGGAGATCGAGGACCGCGCCTTCATCGCCTCCCTCGGCCCCTGCGCCGCAGACGTAGAGCGGCCCCTCCTCGCGCGCAGCAAGACGCGCGATGCGATCGGAGGCGAAGCGCTCTTGGTGCTCTACGAAGCCAACCGCTACCGCGGGCCTCGACCGAAGCGCTTTCAAAGCAGCCCCGAGGGCGCCTTTCGGGCGCTGGCTGCGCGGGACACGGCGACGGACCACGCGCAGCGGGTGGCCTATTTCGTGGATGACGACGAGCGCGTGAGGCAGGCGGCGCTCGAGGCCGCCGTCGACGCGAAGGACGAACGTGACATCCCTGCCTTGCTCGAGGCATCCCGGCTGGACCCCAGCCCCTACATCCGAAGCCGGGCCTTCTACGCGCTCGGCCAGCTTGGCGGGGAGCGCGTCCATCATGCGCTGCTCGACCGCCTGACTACGGCACCGCCCGAGCTGCAGCTGAGCGTGCTCGACGCGCTAGCCCAACCGGACGTGGCCAAGGTCGACGGCTCCATGAGCCTTCTCCACTTGGCCGAGAAGGATCGCGGCCTCGTGGGCCTGCATGCGGCTTACCTCCTGAGCAGCGGACCACGAAGGCCGGACGCGAGTCCCGAGGACGCCAAGATGCTCCGGCAGACGGGCACCCTGCGCCTGATTGCCTTCGCCGAAGGGGGCACGGAGGAAGAGCAGCGCCTGGCCTTGCGCCTGCTGCCGACCGATTCCCCCGCCACCGAGTCCATTCTGCTCCGCGCTAGCGGCGACCCGAACCCCGAAGTGCGCGTGATCGCTTGGGCGCGGCTCCTCGGTCGGCCCAAGCATCGCCCCGCGGCCGAGCAGGCTCTGCTCGCTCTGGCCAAGGAACGAGACCGCGTCGCCTACCAGGCGCGCTCGGCGCTCGCTGCCGGCGGCTCGCTGGCCGTGCTCGAGTACTTCCAAGCGCAGGCAAAGGCTCCCCAGGTGGAGCTGCGCCTCCTCGCTGGCCGAGCTTTCATTCGTCTCGAACGTGAGCGGGAGCTCGCGCCCCTTCTTGCCGACCCGGCGACCCGAGTCAGACGGTCTTTGGCCTGCGCGCGACTGGCCAGGGACAGGATCGCCGGCCAGTAAGGCTCTGGGCGAGGCGCACGGGAAGGGGCGAAAGACCATGCACACGCTCGCTCTCGTCCTCTTGCTGCAGGTCAGTCCGAGCCCAGTGGCGAGCGAACCCCTGCCCAGGCGCGCCGGGTCGCATGGTGAAATGGGGCTCGGCGCCGGCACCATGTGGACGCGGGCTGCCAACGATTGGGTCTCGCTGACCGGCGTCACGGCGCGCTGTCAGTTCTCTTACCGCCTTCTCTTGGGTAGCCAGCTTCGGCTGGGACCGATGCTGGCGGGCAGCGTGACCCTGGGTCAGGGCCACGCCGCAACGCTCACGCTGGCCCCTGAGCTCGAATTGGAGATGCCTGGGGGCGCGAGCCTGGTCTTGTCCTTCGGTCCGACGCTGGCCGCGAGCAGCAGCCTCTACCTCGGGCCGGAGACCACCCTGGCCATCTTGCAACACTGGCAGCGCCCGAAAGCGGACAGCCGCATCGGTTTCGCCTTTCTGCGCGCCGTGTTCGCGCCACTGTTCGCGCTGTCGGGCCCGGACCCGGGCCCCGGCGGGCTCGCTCAGCTCACCCTGGGATTCACGGCTGGGGCGCCCTAAGGAGCCGAAAATGGGCGCGACCTCGACTCGCTTTTGGCTGTGTGTCGGCTCGCCCACCTGCCAGGACTTGCTCAAGCACGAGGTGCTGTCCCGGCACCCGGAGCTCAAGTTTGCCTTCAGCCGGCCGGGGCTGCTCACGTTCAAGGCAGACCGGGAGCTGACCGTGAAGGCAGCCATCGAGAGCCGTCTGGCCACCTTGTGCGGGCCCTCGCTCGGCGGCGCCAAGAGCGTGGAAGAGATCGCCGCACTCACGAGGAAGGTGGGGCCGAGCTCGGTCGACGTGTTCGCTTGGCCAGTGGACGAGGAGCAAGAAGCTGCGTCTGCCACGGAGCTCGGAGCCGTCGAAGAGGCCGTTCGGGGAGAGCTCGAGCCCGCTGGGGGCGACTCCGACCTGAAGCTCGGCATCCTGGTGCCACCACCGAGCCGAAAGGACGACGGGTACTGGGTCTTCCTCCGAGCCGCAGGCTGGGAAGCGCCCACCGCCCGCGTGACGCCACCTCCAACCTCTCCGTCCCGCGCCTACTCGAAGCTCGTCGAAGCGCTGGCTCATTTCCGCCTGTCCTTGCGGGCGGGCGACGGAGTCCTGGAGCTCGGCGCTGCCCCGGGCGGAGCCACCCTGGCGCTGATCGAGCGCGGTCTTTCCGTCGTCGCCGTCGATCCGGCAGAGATGGACCCGAGCCTCGCCCCGCTCGCGCAGGAGCGAGGAGTGCGCTTGCGCCACCTGCAGAAGCCCGCGCAAGCGCTGGACGCGAAAGACCTAGCCGGGTTCCCTGCACCGGTGCGCTGGCTCGTCTCGGACATGAACCTCGCGCCTCCCGTCGCCGTCCAGCAGCTCCTGCGCGCACGAGCTTTGGTCAAGAAGACCCTGCATGGCGCAGTCCTCACCCTCAAGCTCAACGACGCGGCTGCCGTCGACACGCTGCCTCGAGTGCTACCAGAGCTGGAACGTGCGTTCGGTGTGTCAGCGAAAGTTGCGCACCTGCCCAGCCATCGTCGGGAGGTGGTGGCCGTCCTCGTCTGAGGTACGGGCGAGGCGTGCCCCTCGCGGCTCGCCGCAGTAGAATCGTGGGATGAGGGGCTGACGCAACCAGCTCGCGGTCGTGCTAAAATGAAATACATGGATCCCGACGACGCGGCGCGAAAGGAGCGGGCGAGAGAGCGCGCCGAGCGAGTCGTCCTGCACAAGGGGAAGCTTGGCGATCCAGAGATCGATTTCAGCCCGATCCGGGGTGAAAGCGCCATTTCGCTCGCCACCCGCCTGTCCAGCGAGAGTCACAGCCTATCGGGAACGGACCTGACCAGAATGCCGCGCAATAGCCTGCCCGTCCGCTTCGTACCCCGTGCGCGGCGATGATCGACCTCTACGAAGAGTTCCGTGACCTTCTGGTCGAGCTCCACGATGCAGGTGCAAGGTTCGTCGTGCTCGGCGGCTACGCGGTTGCGTTCCACGGTCATCCAAGGGCCACCAAAAACCTCGACATCCTCGTCCGAGCCGACACCGAGAACGCGACGCGCGTGTACGCAGCGCTTGCGGCGTTCGGGGCGCCCCTAGCAACCTTCGAGGTACGGGTCGAGGATTTCGCAGCCTACGACGGCATCCTCCAGATTGGGCTACCACCGCGACGTGTCGACATCATCAATCGCGCCGACGGCATCACGTTCGACGAAGCGGTTGCCGCTGGAGACACCTTCGATATCCACGATCGCGCCATTCCGGTGATCGGGCGCGAAGCCCTGATCAAGAACAAACGCGCATCCGGACGCGAGCAGGACCTCGCCGACGTGAAGGCGCTCACGAGCTGAGCGTCTGGCGCCGAGCTAGAGGGGAGGAGGCTTCATGCCCGCACTGGCGCTGGTCACTGCACTCCTCATGGCGAATCCGAGTTCCACGTCGGGCACAGACGTGCCGCGACGCTCGGGACTGCAGGTGGAGGGTGGGCTCGGAGCCGCTACGTGGGCGGCACCTGGAGATTTTGGCTGGCATGCGGCCACTGGCTTTGCGATCCGATCACAGTTCTCGGTTCGCTTCCTCTTGGGCGACCACCTGCGCCTCGGACCGATGCTGGCGAGTAGCCTCGCCTTAGCGCAGGTCGCGTCGGTCGTTCGACGACGTCCCAGCCTTCGATGGGGACGCTGAAGGACTTGGTGACAAGGTAGTTTGCCTCGGGGCCGACTCCGAAACGGGTGTAGCGGCCGCCGCTCGAGCTCAAATTCGAATGTGTCGCCACTCGGCGCGGGCGAACTTGATGGCCATCACCGCCGTGAGCAGGGCCGCGTAGATGACGGCGGCGCTCCAGATGCCCATCAGGCCGAAGCCCATGGTGATGCCGAGGATCCAAGCGAGGGGTACCAGGCAGGTAAAGTGGAGCACGAGCTCGACAATCATCACGAAGACGCTGTTGCCAGCTCCAAACAGCGCCTGGGTGAGGATCATGCCGACTGCGATGAGCGGGGTGACGATGCCCATCATGCGCATGGGCATCAGCGCTGCCTCTTGCACCGCAGGGCTGTTGGAAACGAAGGCGATGATCTGCTCGGGGAAGATCACCCCTTCCAAGAGGCCCACGACGCCGAAGATCACGAGCCCTAGTCGAACGGACACCCAGCCGAAGCGCACGGCCTTGTCGGGGTTGCTTTCACCGAGGGATTGGCTGACCAGCGTGGCGGTCGAGGTGCCGAAGGCCAGGCAGGCGGTGAAGGTGAGCTTGAGCACACCGACGATCAGCGTGGTGGCAGCACTGTTGACCGCCTCCCCTTCCCCGGTGGAGCAGCCATCGGCCTTGACCACGTCGGCCCCGTTCACGACGTCGAGATGACTGACGATCATGGAAAACAGGAAGAACCCACTCATCACCGCCACCGTGGCCACGGCCGATGGAATGGACAGGCGCAGGATGTCCTTGACCACCCCAGGGTCGAATTTGCGCAGGGCGAACGGGTGATACTGCGTCCGGTACTTCGCCTTCTGCACCCAGGCCATCATCATGAACAGGCCAATCCAAGTGGCCGTGAGCGCGGCCACGCCGGCGCCTGCCATCCCCATGCGCGGGGCGCCCCAGTTGCCGAAGACGAAGGCATAGCAGAGGACGACGTTGGCCACGTTCATCAAGAGTGCACTCCACATGTGCACGTGCGTTCGGCCCAAACCGTCGAAGAACGCCTTGAAGGAGAAGGTCACCACCATCGAGGTGATGCCCAGCATGCGGTACTTCAGGTACTCCTCGGCCGCGTCACGCACCGAGGGCACCTTGATGGCGAGCGAAAGCAGAGCGGGCAACGCCAAGTAGCCGATGACGGTGAAGACCACACTCGAGATGGTGGCGAAGATCCACGAGTTGAGCAGCACTGCGCCCGCGCGCTCGCGCTCACCTTCGGCGTAGCGGCGTGCGGCAATGGCCTGCGTGCCGACGGAAATGGCCGAAAGGGAACCGCCGAAGGCCCAGAGGATGATCAAGCTCGGGAAGAGGGCTGCCTGCGCCGTCGACGATTCGGGGCAGGGCAACATCGAGAAGAACACGATGTCGACCTCGTTGACGACGCTTTGCGACACCATGGCGAGCACGGTGGGCAGCGCGAGTCGGAGTACGATGGCGTACGGGTTCCCACTGGTGACGATGTTCCGGGGAGCCAGCGAAGGGGGGGCAGCCATCTCTGTTCTAGGTGGCGTGGGGCGCCCACGCCGGCCCGCGTTGATAGCTGAAACGCACCCCCGGCGCATCCGAGGGCACGCCTCGACCAGGCGGCGCCGGGTGCTCGATTTTTGCGGCCTTCAGCGCGTAGCCACGCGTTTCTGGCTGTACGCGTCGAGCAGGCGCCGGGCTTCGGCGTGCTGGGGCTCGAGGGCGAGCACTCGGCCCAGGGTCTCCGTGGCCGTCGGATCCAGCGTGGCACGTTGCAACTTTGCAAGGGCGAGATACCCCGCGGCGCTCGGCTCCAGCTCGACCCAGCGGCGTGCGGCCTGCATGGCCTCACCCCAAGCCGCTACCCCGCGCGCCGTAGTGACGAGCGCCGCCTGCACCCGAGGGCTCGCCGGGTGGAGGCCACCGAGCTCCTTCATCCGGTGATGGGCACGGATCTTCTGTCCACGCTCCGCAAGGGCCAAGACTTCCGCGACCTCGACCTCCAGGTCGTCCGCTTCTGCGTCCGTGTCGGGCAAGTCCGGCATGGCCGGCGCGACGGGAGGCGGGCTCAAGGCCGGCACCTTCTGGACCGCCTCGACCAAGCGCTCGATGTCGACGGTTTGGACTTCCGCTGCTCGAGCTTGCGTCGGCGCCTCCGACGAAGACGTCGTCGAGATCACCGCCAAGAGCGCACCTGCTCCCAAAACGACCGCGCTCGCCAGGGCCATCATGATGCGAGGCTGCTTGCGAGGTCCATCGCGGAGGAGTTCCTCGAGCTCGGCAGCGAAGGCGCTTGCAGCCTTGGGGCGACGGTCGGCGTCGCGCTCCAGCGCCCCGAGCACGATGCGGTCCAGACGCGGCGGAATGGCGGAAACCGTGCTGCAGAGGGACGGGCGCTGCGGTGTGACGGTGATCTTCGCCGTCAACAGTGCGGCGAGCGTGGGCGAGCCGCCGGGGCCGAGCGGATGCGGCACGGTGCCCGTCAGCGCCTGGTAGAGCACGACGCCCAGGGAATAGAGATCACTGCGCGCGTCCGCGGTGGCACCGGCTGCTTGCTCGGGGGAAATGTATTCGGGCGTCCCCACGACGAGGGGCACGCCGAGCGAGGTGTCACTCGGGCGCTCCAGGCTACTCGACACACCGAAGTCGATGAGCTTGACCGTGCCCTGAGCGGTGAGGAAGAGATTGCTCGGTGTGATGTCGCGATGAACGACGCCCGCGGCGTGGGCGGCGGCGAGCGCACTCGCCGCTTCGATGGTGAGCGAAACAGCCTGACGCCAAGGGAGCGGCCCGCGCTCTAGGCGCTCCTCGAGGGTCTCCCCAGCCAAGAGCTCCATGGCGCAGTAGCAACGCCCCTGCGCGCTGACGCCGAAATCGTGGATTTTCACCAGCCCGGGGTGATCCAGGCGCGCGACCGCGCGCGCCTCGGCGCGAAACTTCTGTCTGGCCTCCGGAGATCGAGAGGCTTCCTCCACGATCAGCTTGAGGGCAACCGGCCGACCCAGATCGACATGCACCGCTTCCCACACTTCACCCATGCCACCGCGCGAGAGCTGCTTCTTCAAACGGTAGCGCGTACCCGAGAGCATCGTGTCCGGACCCTCGGCAATGACCGCCTGCGGCTGTGGGGACGGCTCCGGCACACCGGGCGGAGCCGAGCGCGCGCTCTTGGCAGACTCCTCGCGGTGGGCATCGGCGACCCGACGCGCAAAGTCTGCCCGGCTGCGGGCTGGTTCGGCAGGGTAGAGGCGTGCCATGAGCTGCGCGATGCGTCCGCGCACGCTGCGGTCGCCGTCGGCCAGGGCCGGAGCGGACTTGAGCAGCTCGGCGAGGTCGGCCACGGCGCGGCGCGCCGAGGCGTAGCGCTGAGTGAGGTCCTTGGCCGTCAGCCGCGTCAGGATGGCGTCGAGCCGCTCGGGTGCGCCCACTTGGCGCGAAATGGGAGGCAAGGGGCGCCGTCCCTCGGCGACCATGGCTTGGTGCTCGACCGCGTCGCCCTGCAAGAAACGGTGGCCGGCCAAGAGCTCCCACAGCATGACGCCGAAGGCGTACACGTCGGCGGGCGGCCCGCCGGGCGTCTGGTTGGCCACCTCGGGCGCTACGTATCCAGGCTTCGCATACACGATGCCCGACACGGTGCGGCTGCGCCGATTTTCCCCTTTGGCCGTGCCGAAGTCGATGAGCTTGAGGTCGCCAGCGTAGCCGAGCATCACGTTCTGCGGGCTGAGGTCGCGATGTGCGATCTCTAGCGGACGGCCGGCGGCATCCGTGCGCTCGTGCACGTGCGCGAGCGCGTCGGCAAAAGAGATGCCGATCGCCACCGCGTCTGCCCAGGCGATGCTGACCCCCAGCTGATTGCTGCGCGCCAGAACCTCCCCGAGGTGGCGCCCTTCGATGTACTCCACGACCGCGTAGGGAGCTCCGTCGGCGGTGGTGGCGCTGTCCAGGATCTGGGCAACGCCCGGGTGCTGAAGCTGAGCTTGAATGCGCGTCTCGTCGAGGAAGCGCGCCCGAAAGGAGCGGTCGGTGACGTGCTCGCGGCGAATCGTCTTGACGACGCAGGGCCGCTCGGCCCCCTCGATACCGCCGGTTGCGCCCAGGTAGACCTCGCCCATGCCCCCACGGGCCAGGCGCTTCAGCAGGAGCACCCGCCCCAGCTGGCGCGGCAGGGCGTCCTCGTCGCACCCGAGCAAGAGCCCCGCGTCCCCGTCCTTGAGGCCTGGCGCCTCTTCGACCTGTTCGCTCATGCAGCTATGGTGTGCAGATGTAGGATAAAGTAGACAAGAAAACGACAGTGTGAGCTGGCCGATTGGCCGACCTTCAGGCGCGGCGGCGTCACGGAAACGAAACGGGCGACCTGTTGGTTTTCAAGGGGCCGCGACTATGCTCGCCGGCGCCTGAGCGATGATCCCGTGCGCCCATGCCCTCCGGAAGGCCCTGCGGCGGCTGTTCTTAGCCGCCCTGCAGGTGGCGCTCGTCCTGGCCTGGCCCAGCTCGGCTTTGGCCGAGGATGGACAGGAGCAGCCCGCCGGGGAGCAAAAGGTCGGGATGTGCGCCAGCTCGGCCCAATCGATCGCGGCACCCCCGCCGATTTACCCGAGTGAGGAGGCTGTTGCCCGGCCCTGCTCTCCCCCAGGGGAGGAGCTGCACCACGGCGTTCCGCTCCTGCCGCAGGACGCCCCGGCCAGCGTCGAGCTCAATGCAGAGAAATCCGCCGTCCTCCCGGCGGCGATCCCGTTTCCCCGCCGAGTGACTCAGCTCGTCCCCCGCGCTCGCGCCCTGGCCCAGCCAGGCGAAGAGCATCGCGCGCGCTCGAAGCGGCCGCCCCGACCGTAGGTCGGACCGCGCGCGGTCCTCGAGTCACCTCCCCCTCGGTCTGGGCCGGCTTGCCGCGCCCTCGAGCGCGGCTCGCGCTCGAAAGCCGAGGTCCGCCCGAGGTCCCTACGGACCAGAGGCATGCAAGCGAGCCAACCAATCCATCGCCTCGCCCTGCGAGGCAGCCAAGAACGAATCGAATCGAAAGAAGTACGGAGAGAGAATCATGAACAAGGGAACTGCAATCGTCGGTTTCTTCATGTCGTTCCTCGCTGGCATGTTCCTCATGTGGGGCATTGCCAAGAGCGGCGGCGTGGACATTTCCGCAGAGAAATCTGCCTCGGGTGGCGCTGTCGACCACTCGTCGGCCCTCATCCCGGTGTCGAGCGAAGACCCCTCCTGGGGCAACGCCGACGCACCCGTCACCATCGTCGAGATCAGTGACTTCGAGTGCCCCTTCTGCTCGCGGGTCCTGCCAACGCTGAAGAAGATCAAGGCTGACTACGGGCCGGAAAAGGTCCGCATCGTGTGGAAGCACCACCCCTTGCCATTCCACAAGAACGCGAGGTCCGCGCACGAGGCGTCCGTCGCCGTGTTCGAGATCGGCGGCAGCGAAGCGTTCTGGAAATTCCACGACTCGGCCTTCGCCAATCGCTCGGGCCTGAACGCGGACAACTACAAGAAGTGGGCCCAAGAAGCCGGTGTCGATCCCGCCAAGATGGAGGAGGCGCTCAAGTCCAAGAAGCAAGCCGCCAAGATCGACGCCGACATGGCCGTTGCCAGCAAGGTCGGCGCCAGCGGGACCCCGGCGTTCCGCATCAACGGCGTGACCCTGTCAGGGGCGCAGCCGTTCGAGAAGTTCAAGGAAATCATCGACCAGCAGCTGGCTGAGGCCAAGAAGCTGGTGGACTCCGGCACCAAGCCCGCCGAGGTCTACCCGGCGCTCGTGGCCAAGAACGCCAAGGCGGCCCCGGCCGGCAAGGAAAAGGGCGGCAAGGAAGGCGCGGAGCCAGAGCAGGACAACACCGTTTGGGCGGTCCCCGTGTTCGACGACGACCCGGTCAAGGGCGGTAAGGACGCGCTCGTCACCATCGTCGAGTTCTCGGAGTTCCAGTGCCCGTTCTGCAAGCGCGTCGGCCCGACGATGAAGCAGATCTTGGAGACCTACGGCGACGACGTGCGCATCGTCTGGAAGGACAATCCGCTGCCGTTCCATCCTCGCGCTCAGCCTGCTTCGAACGCAGCGCGTGAAGTCTACAAGCAGAAGGGCAACCAGGCCTTCTGGAGCATGCACGACAAGCTGTTCGAGATTCAGCCCAAGCTCGAGGACGCCGACCTGAAGGCAGCCGCCAAGGAGTTCGGCGTGCCGGACATGGTCATCGACAGCGCGATCAAGTCGGATCGCTACGCGGAGAAGTTCGAGCAGAGCTCGGACTTGGCCACGGATTTCGAGGCACGAGGGACCCCGCACTTCTTCATCAACGGCATCCGCATGCCGGGCGCACAGCCGTTCGAGAAGTTCAAGGAAGTCATCGACGCCCAGATGGCCAAGGCCAAGAAGATGGTCGCCGGCGGCGTGCCCAAGGCCAAGGTCTACGACGAGATCTTGAAGGAGGGGAAGTCTCCTCCTCCGCCTCCGAAGAAGGAGATCGATGCGGCGCCCAGCGATTCGCCGGCCAAGGGCAGCAAGTCGGCCAAGATCGTGATCCAGGAGTTCTCGGACTTCGAGTGCCCCTTCTGCTCACGCGTCAATCCGACCATGGCTCAGGTCTTGGAGAAGTACGGCAAGGAAGTGAAGGTCGTCTGGCGCAACATGCCCCTGCCCTTCCACAAGAACGCACCTCTCGCTGCCGAAGCTGCTTACGAGGTCTACAAGCAGAAGGGTGACGAGGCGTTCTGGAAGTTCCACGACAAGCTCTTTGCCAGCCAGCGCGAGCCGGGTGGCATCGAGCGCGCCAACCTGGAAAAGTTCGCCCAGGAGCTGGGCGCGGACATGACCGCCTTCAAGAAGGCTCTCGACGAGCGCAAGCACCAGGCTCGCATCGAGGCCGACGCAGAAGCCGGCAAGAAGGCCGGTATCAGCGGTACTCCGGGCTTCGTCATCAACGGCTACTTCATCAGCGGAGCCCAGCCGTTCGGCGCCTTCAAGAAGGCCATCAACATGGCCAAGAAAGACCTCTGAGCCAAAAGGCTCCGAGGCCCAAGCCAGGCGAGCGGCTCCCTTCGGGGGGCCGCTCCTTTTTTGTGCGCTCGCGGGTCGATCTGGGCCGCGCGGCCAGCTAGCAAGCACGCATGACGCCTCGCCATTGGGTCACCTGGCTCCTGCCCTTCGTCCTGATCCTCGGCTGCGCGAGCAAGGCTGCCAATCGATCGAAATCTGCCGACGCAGCCCCGGAGGCGCCGGCGCCTTCGGGTGCCTTGGCCCCGGGTGAACCAGCTACCCCAATGCCCGTCGAAGCCGACGACGCCCGCTTCGGTGCCAGCACCGCCGAGGTCACCGTCGTGGCTTTCCTCGACTACCAGTGCCGCTACTGCCGAGACACCTTCGGCGTCTTGCTCGAGCTCAGGCAGAAGTACGATGCCGAGACGCTTCGCATCGTGTTCAAACACCTTCCGCTGGAAGGGCACCCGATGGCGCTTCCGGCTGCGATCGCGGCTCAGGCGGTCAGCGACGAGGGTGGGCCCGACGCCTTCCTCGAGTATTCCGAGCTGCTCTTCACGAACCAAGCCAGCATCGACTACGTGCTGCTCGGCGAGTGGGCGACCCAGGTGGGCATTGCTCGGTCCGTCTACAACGAGGCGGTGTCGAGCGAGCTTACGCTGGAAAAGGTGGCGACCGACGCTCGACTCGCCTGGCGCCGGGGCGCCGAGGGGACGCCGACGTTGTTCGTGAACGGTCGCCTGCACGCAGCCGCACCAAGCCTCGAAGAACTGTCGCAAATGGTCGACGAGGAGCTCGCGCAAATGCGCGCGACTGCGGGCAGTTGGGCAAGCCGTTACGCTCTGCGAGTCACGGAGAACGCCGAGTCCACGCTGGCCACGGCCCTCCTGGCAGCGGACCCGGGTGACTACCGAGTCCCAGTCGGCACCTCGCCTGCGCTCGGCGGCGCGGACGCGCCGGTGACCTTGGTCGTATTCACCGACTACCAGTGCCCCTACTGCAAGCGAGCGGACGCCACGTTGCACGAGCTCGTCACGCGTCATCCCGGCGCGCTGCGCCTGATTTTCAAGCACCTGCCATTATCGTTTCACCAAGCTGCACGACCGGCAGCCAGATTGGCGGAGGCCGTGCGGAAGAAGGGCGGCGATGCGGCGTTCTTCGCCGTTTCCGCCGACCTCTTCGCTGCGAGCCCAGAGCTGGGTCCCGACGTGCTGGCCGGGCTCGGCAAGCGTCACGGTCTGGATGCGAAGACGACGGAGCTCGCCGTTTCCGGGGGCGACCCCGAGATCGAACGCGCGATCGAACGCGACATGGAGCTAGCGGACGACGTGGAGGCGGCCGGCACGCCGCACATCTTCATCAATGGCAAGCGGCTCGCTGGGGCGCGGCCACTCGAACACTTCGAAGCGGTGGTGCGTGTCGAAAAGCAGCGCGCCGAAAAGCGCCTCGCCGCCGGCGTTGCCAAGGCGGCCGTCTACGCGGACCTGCAAGCGGGCGCAGTGCAGCCCGGAGCGCCGCAGGCGGTCGATGTCCCCCCCGTGCGCGCAGAGAATCCGACCCGCGGCCCCGAAAGCGCGCCCATCGCCATCCACGCCTTCTCCGATTTCGAGTGCCCATTTTGCCGCAAGGCGGAGCTCACACTGACGGAGCTCGAGCGCGCATACCCAGGAAAGCTCCGCATCGTTTGGCACGATCGGCCGCTCGATTTTCACCCTTTGGCACGTCCCGCCGCGCGTGCAGGTCGAGAAGCCCGACGCCAGGGCGGGGACGCAGCGTTCTGGAAGCTGCATGCCCTGCTCTTCGGTCTGGAGGGAGGGGTGGCGGCGGTGAGCCACGCCGATGTCCTCGCCCACGCCAAGACGCTCGGCCTGGATGTGGCCGCCATGGAGAAAGCGATGGACTCGGAGCTCCACGACGCCGCCATCGACCGGGACATCGCGCTTGCGACGGAGCTGGGATTCCAGGGCACGCCAGCGTTCGTGGTCGGCGAGTTCTCCCTGACCGGGGCCCGGGACCTGCGCCACTTCAAGCGCTTGGTCGATCGCTCGCTCGCCCAGCGCTCCACCGCTGAGCCAGCAGTGGAGTCACGCTGAGTCAGGGCGTCGCCGAGGCGGCGCTGCCGCCGGTGTGGCTCTCACTGCTCTCCGGCAAGACGGCGCGCTTGCGAATGGTGTCGATGGCGAAAGCCAAGAGCCCGCCCTGGCGCAGGCACGGGTAGCAGTCGTCCTTCTTCTTCGCCCCGCATCCAGTCCGCGCTTCCAGCGCGTGAAGACGTGGGATTGCCCTGAAGTCACCCTGCAGGGCAGCACGCTCGACCACCGCGAGCACCGCCTCGCACGTCTGCGACTCGGCCTTCGTCAGGTCGATCAGCAGCTGGAGCCCAGGTGACGCCACGGCGCGCACCGACTCCGACTGCAGCAGTTGGTTGGCCTGCGTCCGCACGCGCGGCTTGATGTCCTGGCTGATGCTGATGTCGTAGATGATGTCCGCGCCCTCGTCGCCCATGGGGCCTTCGAGCAAGCGGAAGGCGGCCGAGGTCGCTTTGCCCGATTGCGCCGCGCGAAAGAGGGCCCCGCGGATGGCCTTGTGCTCGTTCAGACGCGGGTCGAGCTCGAGCGCGTGGCGTGCAGCTTCGACCGCCTCGTCATGCCTCTCGGCCTTCGCCAGCTCCACCGCCAAGACGGCGTGGATGGTGCCTTCGGCGGGGTGCTTCTTGGCGAGCGCCACGAGCGCATCGATGCCCGCGGCGCGGGCGGTTTCGGTCTCCTGGCTGAGGTCCAGGGCAGTCGGATTCGGCTGGGGGATCTCGGGAGCGGGGGGCCCGGGTGCTACGGCCGTCTTGGGTGGGCTCTGCCGTTCGAGGTAAGTGAGCCCCAAGACCGCTCCGCCGCCACCGAGGCCTGCTAGCGCCAAAGTAAGGAGAATACCGGGACCTCGGCGATCGGATGCACGACGCCGAGGCGTCTGTGGCTTCTGCGCTCGGCTGGCTGCCGGATCGAGCATCGCGGGGTCGTCGAGATGGGACGACAGCATGCGCCGACGCCCCGGATCGCCGCTGGTGGCTTCGACCAGGATGCGAAGCTTCTCGATGGCTTCACTGGCGCTGCCGATGCGCGAGTTGACGTCGGTCATCAACATTTGGCGCACCAGCGCTTCCACGCCGGGCGGCACCGAAACGCCGGCGCGGTCCTTGATCAGGGGAATGGGCTGGGAAAGTTGCTGCCCGAGCAGTCCCGTCACCGGGCCACCGTAGGGGCGCTGGCCGGAGAGCAGCTCGTAGAGGATGACGCCGAGCGCGTAGATGTCGGCGCGCGCGTCCACTTCCTGACCGAGCGCCTGCTCGGGAGCCATGTACTCGGGCGTGCCGTAGACCAAGCCGACCTGCGTGATCGGTCGATCGGCTTGCATCGCTGCCGTCTGCACTTTGGCGATGCCGAAGTCGAGCACTTTCACGAAGTCGCGCCCGCCGTCCCGCTCCACGAGCAGCACGTTGTCCGGCTTCATGTCCCTGTGCACGATGCCGCGGGCATGCGCGGACTCGAGCGCCGAGGCAATCTGCAAAGCGATCTCGAGCGCGCGTTCCACCTTCTGCGGCCCCTCGTCGACCAGTGCGCTGAGCGGGCGTCCCTCGACGTACTCCAGCACCAGAAAGACCGTGCCGTCGGGCAGCGTACCGAAATCGGTGCACGAGGCGACGTGGGGATGCTCGATGTGCGCGGCCGCGTGCGCCTCGCGCTCGAAGCGCTGGACGATCTCCGGCACGCTGGACAGCTCGCGATGCATGAGCTTGATCGCCACGCGCTTGCGCATCAGCACGTGTTCGCCACGGTACACACGCCCCATGGCGCCTTCACCGATCAAGGCGTCCACTCGGTAGCGTTCCGAGATGACCGTCCCGATCAGGCTGTCCTCATTCACTCGCGCCTCGTTCACTCGCGCGCGATTCTAGCAGGCGGGGTGATGCGAAAAGAGGGCCGCCCCGCGCCGCGAAAAGAGCCCCAGATCCGGCTCGGGCCCGGCGCCGACCGCCGGCTCGGGCGTCTTGTGTGTCAGCACGTACAGCACCCCCAGCACCAAGAGCACGAAAAGCACCGCCACGAACCAACGCTTGCCCGAAGAGCGGCCAGGACTGGCCGAAGCGCCCTGGGCTGCCCCCTTCGCCTCCTTCTTGGCTCCCTTCCCTGGACGCTCTCTGCCCTTCGCGCCCTTGCCGGTGGAGCCGCCAGCACGGGCGGCACCACCTTTGGGGGGATCCGAATCCACGGACTCGTCGGTGCTCGCCGCCTCGATGCTCGGGCTGCTGCTCTCGATCGGATCCTCGCCAGCCATGTCCGGGGGAGGCGGAGCCTCGCCGCCCTCGACCGGGGGTGAAGCCGGCGTGTGCTCGGGGAACATGCGCAGCGATTTCGGGCCGCCAGCAGGTGCAGACTGGTCGAAGGCGCTCGGGCCGCCGTGGCCACGATTTTCTACCAGGCGCTCGATGACGGCATGCGACGCCTCGTCGATCTTGATGAACTTGATGCCCATTCCCGCGGGAGCGTTCTCACCGGCCTGGTCGCCCTCCCGCTTCCACACCACGCGGCCCACGCCCTGCATCAGCCGCTGCTCCTCGGCGATCTTCACCTCGAACTTGAGCAGGGTGCCGGCCGGGAAGGGCGATGGGGTCTTGATGAACATCCCTCCCCGACTCACGTCGTAGGAGTGGTGCTCGATGAATTCACCGAGAGTGGCGCTGCGATAACGCACGGTCATCGAAAGCACTTTGGCTCGCGGCTCTCTGCGCGTGTTCTGAACCATCGATGTAGGTGGAGAGGCCACACAGGTCCCCTCGCTAAGCTTCACCATGGTAGGCGCGTCTTCCGAAAATTCCCAAGTAGTTGCCCAAGTACTTGAGCCGCAGGCCCCGCGTCTCGAAAAGGCCATGTTACACTACCGGTTCAATGACCGCTCGGCACTTCCGCGCCCACCAACGCTTCCAGGTGGACCTGTCCGTACGTGCGATGGCACCGGGACGCACGACGAGCGTGGAAGGCACCATGGTCGATCTCGGGCTCGGCGGCGGCGCGTGCGTGCTGGACCACCCGCTGCGACTCGGTGAGGACGTGGTGCTCGCCGTGGGTGACGGGTCTGGGATCGAGGTTCGAGCCAGTGTGGCCTGGGTCGCCTGGGGAGAAGCCACTGCGGCCCGCATCGGCTTCCGGTTCGCCGAAGAGGACGTCCCGCTCGTGCTCGGGCTGCTCGATCGCGTGGTCCCCCGGGACGACGTCGGCACCTGACCGAGCTCTCTGCCGTCCTATCAGAAGGTGTCCTTCCACGACCGCAGGGCTCGGAACACCTGCGCGGGATCCGCGTGCTCTAGCCCCACTGCGCGCCCCACCGCGGGCAGGTGCACGCGCAGGAAGGGATTGGTGGAAAGCTCCTCACCCAGCGTCGCCGCAGCACAAAAGAGCCCTTGCCGGCGGCGCTCGGTCACGCGCGCGCTGCGCTCTTGGATCTCCACGTTGTCGGGTTCGACGGCGTGCGCGAAACGCAGGTTGCTCTCGGTGTACTCGTGTCCGGCGTAGACGACGGTGTCCGCCGAGAGTGTGCGGACGAGTCGCGAAAGTGACCCATGGAGCTGTGCAAAGGTCCCCTCGCGGAGCCGCCCGCAGCCTGCACAGAACAGCGTATCGCCGCTGAAGAGCACGCCGTCCACGAGATAGGCGATCGCCCCCAAGGTGTGGCCAGGGACGTGCAGGATGCTCAAGCGGAGCCCGGCGAGCTCCAGCACGTCCCCGTCCTCGACCGTGCGCGTCAGCGCGGGAATGCGATGCCGATCGGAAACATGACCAACGACCTCGACGCCGCCCTGAGCCAGCTCTTCGTTTCCCCCCACGTGATCGCGATGGTGGTGCGTGCACAGGATGCCTGAGAGCTCGAGGCCCTCCCGCTCCAGTGCCTCCTCCACCGGCTCGGCTTCCCCCGGGTCCACGACCAGCGCCCCGCCGGAGCCATTGCGGATCAGGTACGCGTAGTTGTCCCGCAGGCAGGGCACAGGCACGATCATGCTCACGACAATATTTCCTGGACCCTGGAACTGGATTCTTTTCCGAGCATATTCCGGGGCCTGTCGACGCGCCTGGTGTTGGGCGGCGTGGTAGGGAAGAAACGGTCCCTAACCCACCGCACGCCATGATGCCACGTACCACGCTTCGCCTGCTTGCTCTGACTTTCCTTCTCTACTCGGCCTCGCTCATCACGGCCTGCTACGCGCCCCCGAGCGACGGCAACGACGGTGCCGGCGGTGGCAGCGGTGCCGCGGTGGGCAACACGGGTGGTGGGTTCAACCCCGCCACGGGTGGTGGGTTCAATCCCCCGGACAACACGGGCGGTGGTCTCAACCCGCACCCCCCGAACTCGGGCGCTTTCCCAGCAGAGCCGATCTACGACGACGCCTCCATCACGGCCGGTGAGACCGCTGTGTTCACGGCGGACGGCGCGTTCACGGGTGCGCTCTGCGTCTTCGAGCCGCACCTCTCCGACTCGAAGGGCGTCGGTGCGATGTACCCGATGAACTGGCTGCGCCCCCGCTTTCGCTGGGTCGGCTCGGGCACCGAGACCGTGTACGAGGTGCGCTTGCGTGCCGATGGGCAGGCCAACGATTTGGTGGCCTATACGCGGGCGCCGCAGTGGCTGATGCCGCAGGATTTGTGGACGACCATCGCCGAAGGCGTGCAAAACATCGACATCACCGTGATCGTGCGCGGTGCCTCCGGCGCCACGCTCACCGGCATGAGCGGCAGCTTCCGCATCACCCCGGCGCTGGCCGGCGGCTCGATGGTGTTCTGGGGCACCGAGAGCTCGGTCGTCGCCGCTGGCACCAGTCGACTCTACGGCTTCACCATGGGCGACGAGGCCGTGGTCGACACGCTCGACACCACGCAAGTGACGAGCATCGATCGCGTCTACAGCGCAACCGGCACCGACCTCCGCGGCGAGATCTCCGGCGACGACGGCATGTCCGGTACGTACATCGCCGGCTTCCAGCCGGGCGAGCCCCGCTGCATCGGTTGCCACACCGCCACACCGGACGGGCTCGCGATGATCTTCACCGACGACTATCCCTGGAACGTCGGGATTTCCTCGGTCGAACCCACCACGACCGGCGCTCCGCCGACGTACGTGACCGCGCAGGCGCGGCAGTTCCTGAAGATGCCCTTCCTGGGTACGGGAACGATGCTGCCGACCGCATTTGCCGGCGGTGATCGGACGCTGATCACCACGATGGGCCGTCGCGCCGACTCGACCAACCCGGCCTACCTCTACATCAACTACGGCTTTCCCTGGGGTGGTGAGCACGGCGACGCCTCCACCTTCGAGCCGAATGTTCACGACCTGATCTGGATCGACCTCACCACTACGGTCGCCGTGGCCGACACGCTGCCAGCAGCCAACGATCCCCCGCGAACGGATGGTGCGGCGCCCTGGCCCACCTTCTACACGGGCGAAGAGCGGCGCGTCGCGGCCACCGCGCGCGGCGAGCAGATCCTCAATGCCGAAGGCAGCGCTTGGGGCGTCTTGGCCAGCGAAACCGGCAGTATCACCAACCCCTCCGCCTCCAAGAACGGGCTTCGCATCGCCTACAACGTCAGCGAGTCCTCGGTGGACGGGCACCCCGACTGGCACTCCAACACCGCGGACATCAAGATCATCGAGCTGACCTCTCCGCGCACCGCCGGTGCCGGAACGCCTCTCGCGGGCGCGTCCGACCCGAGTCAGCTCGAGTACTACCCGGCGTTTTCGCCGGATGACGCGTTCGTGGCCTTCAACCGCGCGCCGGCCCCCACCAACACCACGCGCTGCCGCCAGGGCAATCCCACGGTGCGCACCGATCCCGAGTCCGCCGTGTGTGACAACCACACCAAGGAACTCGGTGCCAATCCGGACGGCCCCTACTACAACCGCAACGGCGAGATCTACATCGTGCCTGCCACCGGCGGCACGGCGGTGCGCCTGCGTGGCAACGACCCGGTGGTCTGCGGCGGGCAGGCGAGCCCAGGCGTGCTCAACAGCTGGCCCAAGTGGTCGAGCATGGTGCGCACCGACGACGCGACCGGCAAGAAGTACTACTTCGTCATCTTCTCCTCGGCTCGCGACTACCCCGGTAGCTTCGACCTCCCGCCGACCGAGTACACGCCGCCGATCGAGCCCAAGTCGTCACAGCTCTACATGAGCGTGATCGAGCACGATCCGGGCACCGGGACGACGACCTCGTACGCGGCCATCTACCTCTGGAACCAGAACTACCTGTCGATCGGTGGCGGTGCCTACGAGCCGCTGCAGACGGCCAACCTGACGCCGGCGTGGGAGGACTTCTCGATTCCGCCCGTGCCGCCCGTCGTCGTCGTCAAGTGACACCTTGAAAGCACGCGGGGCGCCGGCAGGAGTCTGCTGGCGCCCCGAAGTCATTTTGGCCGAGGCGGCGAGCGGGTCATTTCGCAGGCAAGGCCTCGGCCCGCTCCACGGCCTCGCTGGCGGGCGTGGTCTCTGCCTCGGTTTCCCGCGATCCGCGATGCCGTGACAGGAGCGCGTAAAGGGCGGGCACCAGGTAGAGCGACAGGAAGGTGGCGGCAACCAGCCCGCCCACGACGGCGATGCCGAGCGATTGGCGGCTTCCGGCGGCGGCGCCGAGTGAAAGCGCAATCGGCAGCACGCCCAGGATGGTGGCCATGCTGGTCATCAGAATGGGGCGAAAGCGCTCGACTGCAGCAGCCAAGGCTGCATCCAGCCGGCTCTGGCCCTGCTCCTGCTTCTGGTTGGCGAACTCGACGATCAGGATGCCGTTCTTGGTGACCAGGCCCACGAGCATGATGATGCCGATCTGGCTGAAGACGTTGAGCGAGGAGTTGGTCCAAGACAGGGCCAGGAGCGCCCCGGCGAGGGACATGGGCACCGTCAGCAGAATGACGAATGGGTCGATGAAGCTCTCGAACTGCGCCGCCAGCACCAGAAACACGATCAAGAGGGCCAGCGCAAAGGTGAAAAAGAGGCTACTCGACGAGTCCGCGAAGTCGCGCGCTTCGCCGGCCAGCTTGGTCGACATGGTCTTCGGCAACACCTCCTGGGCAACCGCGTCCATGGCGGCGATGCCGTCGCCGAGAGCATAACCCGGGCTCAGGCCACCCGAGACGGTCGCAGCCACTGCACGATCGTAGCGATAGACGGCGCCGGGCACGGTGCGTTCGTGCCAACTGGCGACGTTCTCCAGCGCAACCAAGCTGCCCGCGTTGTTCTTCACGTAGACGCTGCGTAGGTCCTCCGGCTCGTTGCGGAACGGGCGATCGAACTGGCCGATGACCTGATACTGCTTGCCGTTCTGGACGAAGTAGCCGAACCGCTGCTCGGCCAGCCCGAACTGCAAAGTGCGCGCTACCGCCTCCGCGCTGACCCCCAGCTCGGCTGCCCGTTCGCGCTGGAGCTCGATCACCGATTCTTGGCGGTTCACCTTGAAGTCGGCGTCCACGAACGCGAGCTCCGGCCGCTTTTGCGCCTTTTCGAGGAACGCGGGCAACACCTGGAGCAGCTCTTCGGTGCTGGTTGCCTGCAGCACGTACTGGAGCGGGAGCCCACCCATGCGGGAGCCAATGGTGGGCGGCTGCGCCGGAAACACACGCAAACCCGGGAACGTGCCGAGTTCCTTGGCCACCTGCGCAAAGATCTGCGCCTGACTGCGCTGCCTGAGCTCGGGATCGAAGAGGTAGATGTTCTGCACCCCGGTGTTGACGGCGCCGCCGCCCATGGCCGTGATGCTGTAGGTGCGGCGAGCCTCCGGGACGTTCTCCACCACCCAGGCGGCCACCTTGTCGAGCTCCCCCGATGTGTAGGCGGCGCTGGCCGACTCCGGTGCGCGTACATTCACACGTATGTTCGAGCGATCCTCGAGCGGCGCCAGCTCGCGGGGCAAGGTCGGGTAAACGGTCGCCGCGATCCACGCTAGTCCGCCGAGGAGCGGCCAGGTGAGGTAACGCACCGCCAGAAAGTGCTTCAGGCTGGCCCGGTAGCTACGAATCCAAAGTTGAAAAAATGGCTCGGTCACCCGGTACAAAAAGCCGTGACTGCCGCCGCGTTTCAGCAGAAATCGGCACATCATCGGCGACAGACTGAGCGCCACCAGGGCGCTGATCAGCACCGAGCCAGCCACGACGACGCCGAACTCCTTGAACAGCTGTCCGCTGAGCCCGCGCAAGAAGAGGATCGGCAAGAACACCGCCGCCAGCGAGACAGTGGTCGAGATGACGGCAAAATAGATCTCGCGTGAGCCGGAGAGCGCAGCCTCGAGCGGCGTCATGCCTTGCTCGATCTTGGCGTAGATGTTCTCCAGGACGACGATGGCGTCATCGCACACCAGACCGATGGCCAGAACCAGAGCCACCAGGGTCAGGATGTTGATGGAGAACCCGGCCAGATACATGATGAAGAAGGTCGCGATGATGCTGACCGGGATGGCCACCACCGGGACGATCGTCGCGCGCCAATCGCGCAAGAAGAGAAAGATCACGAGCGCGACCAGGCCGAACGCCAAGAGCAGCGTCTCCTCGACCTCGAGGATGGACTTCCGGACGTAAGTGGTGAAATCGTAGCCAATTTCGGCTTCGTACTCGGGCGGCAGGAGGCGCTCGATTACCTCCAAGCGCCGGTAGAACTCGTCGGCAATGGCGATGGCGTTGGTGTTTGGCTGCGGCACCACGGCAACGCCGACGGCCGGAACGCCCCTTTCCCGCACCCCGCTGCGCAGGTCCTCGGCGCTGAGCTCTGCCCGTCCCACGTCCGCAAGGGTGACCGTGCGCCCGCCCACGCTGGCCAAGGTGAGGCGGTTGAACTCGTCGACGGTGGTCAGGCGCGACAGGGCGCGTACACCAACCTCCGTGGAGGGTCCTTCCAAGCGTCCGGTGGGCAGATCGACGTTCTCGCGCTCGAGCGCAGCTTGCACGTCGAGCGGAGTGAGTCCATACGCGGCCAGGCGCGCCGGATCGAGGAAGAGCCGCATGGCGTAGCGCTTGTCACCGAAGATGCGGACCGTGGAGACGCCCGGGATCGTCTGCACGCGCTCGCGCACCAGCGTATCGGCCACGTAGGCGATGTCGTAAATGGACTTGGTCTTGCTCTTCAGCGTCAAGAAGACGATCGGCGTCGCATCGGCGTCGGCCTTTTCGACGATGGGGCTGTCGACGTCGAGCGGCAGCGACTTGCGCGCGATGGCCACCTTGTCCCGAATGTCGTTGGCTGCGGCCTCCATGCTGGTGCCGAGCTCGAACTCCACCTTGATCTGGCTGCGGCCGTCGCTCGAGGTGCTCGACATCACGCGGATGCCGGAGACGCCGCTGATGTTCTGCTCGAGCGGTTCGGTGATCTGGCTCTCGATCACGTCAGGGCCGGCGCCCGGGTAGGTGGTCGTGACGGTGACCAGCGGCGGGTCCATGGCCGGGTATTCGCGCACACCGAGTGCTCGAAAGCCGACCACTCCGAAGAGCACGAGCAGGAGCGAGATCACCGTGGAGAGGACGGGGCGGCGGATGGAGATTTCGGACAGGGTCACTGGGGCGCCCCAGCTGGCGGTCCCCCGGAGGCATCGAGCACCTTTCCGACCTCCACCGCGGCTCCGTCCTTCAAGCGCAAGAGGTTCGAAACCGCCACGCGATCCCCGGGATTCAAGCCTGCTTCGACCAGCACCCAATCCGGCCCGCGTAGGCCGAGCTCCACCTTGACCAGCCCCACCCGGCCGCCCTGCTCCACGTAGACGCTCTGACCGGTCGGCCCCGGGATGACCACGAGCGCTGGCACGGTCAGCGCCTGTCGGATGCGCACCGGCAGCTCGATCTTCACGAAGCTTCCCGCCTGAACGCCCTTCGCGTCCTCGATCAGAGCTCGCACGGCCAAGCTGCGCGAGCTCGCATCGACGCTGCCCTCGGTGGCCGACACCTTGCCGCGCAGCTTCTCCGGACGCCCATCGACCTCGAACTCGAGCTCTCGGCCCACGGCAATCTGGGCTGCGTAGCGCTCGGGCACCTTGAAATCGACCTTGAGGCTCTTCACGGCCGAGAGCGTGATCAGGGGCGTGGATGGATTGACCCAGGCGCCTTCACTGACTTGGCGCAGGCCCAGAGCTCCGTCGAAAGGCGCGCGGATCACCGCCTTGTCCCGAGTGATCGCCAGCGTGCGCCGCGCAGCGCCCAGCTCCTCGACCCGCGTCAAAGCCGCGTCGTACTCAGCCTGTGAGGTGGCGAATTCCTTGAGCAACTCGGCATGCCGCGCCGCCGTCTTCTTGGCGAGCTCCTCGGAGACGGTGAGCTCGGCCAGCTGCGCGTCGAGATCCGCATGATCGAGCTCGAACAGGACCTGGCCACGCTTCACCTGCGCACCTTCGGCTGCCGAAATCCGCACGAGGCGCCGCGACAGCTCGGCCACGATCTGGATTTGCTCGGCAGGCAGCAAAGTTCCAGTGGCGCGCACTGGGACGTCGAGCTCGACGGGACGCACGACTTGGACGTCGATGGGCACGGGCTTGGACGCGCCGCCGCCGCCGCTCGCAGCGGGCCGCCTCTCCGCTTTGGCCCGCTCCTGGCCGCAGCCCGACAGCAAGAAAGGAGCTGCCAGCGCGACCAGGGCCAGGGCAGCGCGCAGAGTCAGCAGGGTCACGGCCAGGGATTTGCAGCGATCGGGGCCAGGGGCAAGCATTCCGTGATCGAAAGAGCTTGGTTTTGCATCGACGTTGCATGCACATGCCTCAGCGCTCACCCCGACTGGGCGGCCTCGTAGCCGCCTGTGCCTGCCTCGCCGCCTGCGGATCCCCCATGCCCGACGATGGCGGCATCGACGGAGCTGCGACGGGCGGCACCTTCGGGGCCGGTGGCACCGGGCCGGGAGCGGGGGGCCAGTTGGGCAGTGGCGGGCTCGCGACCGGTGGCGGCACGAATCTCGGCAGCGGCGGGATCGGTACCGGCTCGGGCGGAGCGGGTTCGGGCGGTGGAGGCTTGGGCACTGGCGGGAGCGGGACCGGGGGAGCAGGCAGCGGCGGCGACGGAACTGGCGTCGGTGGGGCTGGCGGTGCTGGTTCGGGCGGTGGTGGCGCCGGCAGCGGCGGGGCCCTTGGGACGGGGGGAACCGGAACGGGCGGGGCTGGGAGCGGCGGCACGCCCTCCTGTTCCGACCAGCTCCTGGGTTGGGCGAGCGTGTCCGGAGACGGCGTGAGCACCACGACCGGCGGTGGCTCCGTGACGCCCGTGGTGCCGACCAGCCTGGCTGAGCTCGAGGAGTACGCCTCGGACGATCAGCCCCGCGTCATTCACATCGAAGGCGCCTGGGACCTGAACGGGCGCCTCCAGGTCGCGTCCAACAAGACCATTGTCGGCATCGGGCCCGACGCCGAGCTCCGCGGAGGCATTCGCATTCGCGGCTACGATGACGCGTTCGTCGAGAACGTGATCCTCAGAAATCTCACCATCGACGGCAAGACGACCGACGTCGACAACGACGCGATGCAGCTCTACTTCGCACACCACATCTGGATCGACCACTGCGAGATTTTCGACGGCGTGGACGCGAATCTGGACGTCACCCATGGCTCGAACTGGGTGACGATTTCGTGGACCAAGTTCCGCTATTCGTCAGCCGCAGTCGACCCCGACCACAAGTATTCCAGCCTGATCGGCCACTCCGACAACAACGCCGGCGAGGATAGCGGTCGGCTCAAGGTCAGCTTGCACCACAACTGGTGGGCCGAAGGCGTCACCGAGCGCATGCCCCGCGTGCGCTTCGGCGAGGTCCACTCCTTCAACAACTACTTCTCCTCGGCCGGCAACAACTACTGCATCCGCGGCGGCACGAACGCCCACATCCTGTCGGAAGGCAACTTCTTCGACGGCGTGAACTCGCCGCACGAGTTCAACAGCCCCACGGACGAAGGGACCGCCCACATCACCGCCCGCGACAACGGCTACCAAGGCACGCCCGCCGACGACGGCGCAACCGGTCTCGGTACGCCGTTCAACGACCCGCCGTACGACTACCCGCTCGACCCAGCCTCGAGCGTGCCCGCTCTGGTCCAGGCCTGCGCTGGGCCGCACTGAGCCGGGCTGCACTCATTCGATCCGTGCAGCGTGGAGGCGTGGTCGTCTTCTTCTACCCCGAGCCCCAGGACGCCACCCTCTCGGCGTCAAGTTCGACGTGCTTCGCCTTCCCTGGCCATAGTCTCTGCCTGATCGCACAGCTCGAAGGCATGCCGTCCTAGACGCCCGGCGAGCCAAGGCAGGATGGCTCCGAGCCCGAAACACCCCGCGGCGGTCACCACACCGAACAGGTCGTGGGCTCCGAGGTGGATCCGTGAGCACAACGCGCCCACTCCGAGGATGAGGAGGGCAGGAGTCATGCCCTGCAGGAACTCCTGCGCGCGGCGAAGCTCCTCATAGCGGGCGACGATGTGCTCGTTGTCGAGCCGCGCGATGCGAACGAAGACCTCGAGCGAATCGCGCCCGTGCTTGGCGTCGTAGGCCGCACGCACGAGCGACGTCGACTGAATGGCCACCACGCCAAACGCATGCGAAAGCACCAGGACCGGACCGGCGAGCACGATCGCCCACGATGGCGTCTCCGCGTACTGCTGGATGAGCTGATAAAGGTTGATTTGCCCATCGACGACCAGGAAGGCACCCGCAAACGCGATGGAACCGACCGCGAGCGTGCCGCTCAAATCCGCAATGACCGCGCTCTGACTCACAACGCGCCCCACCCTCCCGAGCCCTCGCCCAAGGGGTCCACAATCACTTCATCGAGGTCCCGCGTCCAGCCGGCGATGTTCGGCCCGGTGGGACAGCGCGCGAGCAGGCATAGAACTCATGGTAGCCTGCGCCCAATATGGGGGGAAATAACAAGAGGCTCGGTATCCTGGTGGCCACACTGGGCGCCGTGATCGTGGTTGGAGGCGGCTGGGTCGCCTACTCGGAAGTGTCGGCGCGCCTCGAGGCCGCGCAAAAGGCAGAGGGTCCCAGACTCTTGCCGGCGGAGCGACCTGCGGCGCTGGTCCTGGGCAAGAGTGTTCGCGAAACCGCTGAGCGCTTGGATGCTCCCTACCGCCTGGGGGTCGACCGTCGCGTTCGTTTCGCCAAGTCGGTGCTGCTGGGCGAGGGCCTAAAGGCGCCCGCTGAGTGGCAGCAGTCGTTCGACGAGGACGACCCCTGGTCCGCAGAACGTCCCTTTCCCCGGCCGCTGAGCTTCGAGGAGGCTCTGGGCGAGCTCACCGGCATCGGAACCACTGCCGGTTCGCCCGGAAGCACCGCAGAGCGACCCGTCATCGCCGACGATCCGAGCACCTGGCTCTCCGCGCCAGAAGAGGCGCTCGCCACCATCGCGCGAGAGACGAAGGGCTCAGCCCAACCGGGAGACCCCTTGGCGGCAGCTCGTGCTGCCATCAGTCTCCTGCACGGCGGCGTCGACCGCCTCGGGGTGGCCGACGAACTGGGCGGCGTTGCCCTCGCCTGGCTCGTCCAGGCCGAGCGGGCACGAAACGAGGAGCGCGCGATGGAGCGCGCGGTGCTGGCGCTCGAGCTCGGCTACGCCGAATCCGCTGCGCGCCTGGGCCAGAAGCTCCGTGGCGGCGCCTGGAAGGCCCGCCTGACGTTCGACGACGCCGGTCTCGCCAAGGAGGCGGGTGGTCAGGCGCTTTGGTATCAGAGGCAGAGCGAACTCGGCCGAGCAGAGGAACGGGAGAGCTGGGATGGTCTCCCCGGAAAGGAGCGCTTCAGTCTGGCCGGGCTCGCCGCGAGCCTGCGCTCGAATCGGTTCGAGACCATGGGACGCTCCGCGGCCGTGTGCACCATCCCGCTCGAGCTGCGCATCGCCGCCCTCTCTGGTGCGGACGTGAAGGCGCCGATCGAAAAGCTCGAAGCGGCCCGGTCTGCCGAGGCGATCCGCCAGGCCGTGCTCGAGGGGCGAGGATCCCTGATCGGGCTAGGCGTCGTTAGCTTGGGGATCAGCCTCGACACCTTGAGCGACTTGGGACGGCTGGACTTGTGGATCCGAAAGGCTGCCGAGCGCGTCGGAAGCCCGACGGCGGCGCTCGTGCTCGAGAAGTATGCCGAGGCGCACGCGACCTCCTGCTTGGGCACGCTGGTCGACTACCGCTTCGACTCCCAAGGCATCACTCCGGAGGCGCGGAGGAAGATGGCGGAGCAGATCTTCGAGTCCAAGCGTCCTCTCTTCGCCCAGCTGAAGGCATGGACCGAACTCCGTGCCTTGGCCGCCACGTCCGCGCAATCCTCCGCTGAAATCATTGCGACCACCAAGACCTTGGACCGGCTTGGCGCTCCGCCGAAGGTGGACCTGTTCGAGGACCTGAAGGAGAATATCGAGTTCAGCAGCGTGGAGGACAACGCCTCCTTGCGCATGCTGGCCGAGAGTCTCGATACGCGGCCGAGCGGCTTGAAGCGAGCCGCCCAAACTTTGGCCGAGCTGACCGTCGACCTGCGCTACCGAGACTTCTTCTACGAAGCTTGGGCTCGGGTCGGAGCCGCCGCAGATCCAGGACTCACGACCTGGTGGAAAAGCTACATCGGAGCGAGCGAGAGCGCTCCCGCCTCGGACGCACCGCTGCGCGAGGCCCGCCTGCGGAGCCGGCTCGATCCGAGCATCGATGACTGGACGGCGCGTCAGGAGCTCACCAAGTTTCTGGCCGACGAAGGCCGAGACGCGGAAATCCCGCCGGTGATCGAGCCGTGGCTGAAGACGCACCCCGATCAGCGCGGATTTGGCAGGGAATGGGCGCTGTGCACGCTCGCGGAGGTCCAGCTGCGGGCGGGCAAGGTCACCGAAGCATGGAAAACGTGGCAGCCCCTGCAAGGCAGCTACAAGTTCTCCACCATGCGCACGGGCACGGCCATTGCCCTGGCCCGTAACGACTTTCTGACCGCCACTGACCTCAGCACGCGCGCGCTCACCCGCTACCCCACGTCGCCGCACGCTCTGGAGCTCCGCCTACGCGTGCTCTGGAGCACCGGCCGCGGCGAGGGCGCAGCCGAAGCGCTGCGTGGCTTGCCAAAGCTACCCACACTAGGAGACCTCGATCCGGTCCGCGACACGTTCGTGGACATCTATTCGGAGAAGACGCCAGAGGAAGCACGCCAAGCGGCCGACCAACTGCTCGCCTCCGGTATGACGCGTTCGTTCATCGAGGTGCTCGCAGACCGCTTCCACAAACAGAAGCACTTCGCGCACTGTGCAGCCGTCTTCGAGCTCCCCACGGATTCTCCCCTGCACCAGCTGCAGAACAACGTCTGGTCCTATCGCTGTCGCAAAGAAACGATGGGCAAGGAGCAAGCGCTCGCCTGGCTCGGCTCGAAGGTTCCCCCCGAGCTCAGGGCACCGATGGTGATGTTCGCGTTCCAACGCCGCCTGCCCGAGCTCTTGTGGGAGCTGCCGCAGCCCAGCGAGTCACAGCAAAATAGCGATTCGGACTACCTGTGGGCCATGCGCGCGGCCAGCCAACTCTGGGCAGGACAGCCGCTCGACCCTCGCGTCACGGAGCATTTCAAGAAAGAGACACGCATGGACAGCTACGCGGCCATCGGACGCTACCTCACCGGCTTCATCGACGAGAAGACGGTGCTCACGGCTGCCACCAACCCCCGACACGCCAACGAAGTAGCCTACTTCTTGGGCATGAAAGCCGAGCTCGACCACCGCGTGGCCGATGCCATCGTCTGGTACCGCGCGTCCGTCGAGACGCACGAGTTCCGCTCGCTCGAATACTCCTTGGCCAAAGGCGAACTCTACCGCTTCGCTCGCACCTGGCGCACCCTGCGCTCCTTCACGACGCCAGAGCCAAAGGCGGACCCGGGCCCGGAGAGTCCGCCGAAGCCGAAACCCCAGTCGAAGCCGACGAACTAGGCTTCCCTACCGCACGTCGGCCATCACGATGGGCGGCACGTGCAGGCAGGCGATTTCTTGGGACTTGGTGACGCCGCCGCGGGCTTGGTAGAGGGCCTCGTCCATCGACGGGGCCGTTTCGTAGCCGAAAAGCTTGGGAATGTACTCGTTGTCGGCGCCGACCACGATGACGCGGCCGACGTGCTGGCGGCCATTTTCGCCCCAGTACCACATGAAGAACGGATGGCTCGGGTGGTAGGCGTGGCCGCTGCGGAACATTTGGATGAAGGCCGGATCGCAGGCGAAGCTCTCTTCGTAGTGGTGCATCATGCGCACGGCGTCGCGCGTCTCGGGCAGGATGCGGTGCACGAAGTCGATGTACGGCGCATGCTGCTCGTGATCGAACTTGTCCGTCATCGGATGAGTGATGATCAAGGTGCCACCCTGCTTCAAGAGCGGCTTGCCTCGGTACATGTTGAACAGGTACCCCTGCGCCATCACCGACACGAGGAGGGGGTTCAGGAACGCGTGCACGTTGTACGGGCTGATGTATGGAATCGGGCAGACGAGCACGTCCACCTGGCCCTCGAACGGCACCATGTACTGCTCGAACGAACGGTCGATGACCTTTTCGTGCACGGCCCCCACCTCGCCGGCCCACACGCCGGTAACGCCGTACGGTGCCGGAAACTTGTCGAACACGGTGTGGCGCAGAGGTTGCGGCAGCCGCGCCGTGGCCAGGACGGCAGCGCGCAGGAGCGCCTTCTCGCGTGAGCCGAGCTCGTCCTCGTTCTTGCACAAGAACGAAAGCGACGGGTCGAACATCTGATTGTTGAGCGTGGTCTCGATGTTGAACACGTCGAGTGCCTCGTGCACGACCTTGCCGGCACGCCCGATGTCGGCCGCCAGCTTGCTGCGCCTGGGATCCATGTACGAGTCCGAGGCGCGAATCGTGTGCGGATTGTGGTGGTAGCGCATGCTGCGGTAGCTGGTCAGCCCCACCGCCACCGACTTGTAGCCCCCGTTCATGGGCACGAAATTCACGTTGACGTAGATCAGGAGGTCGCTCTCGGCGGCGCGCCGGCTGAGCTCGATCACCTCGCCAGTGTCCGTTTCGCCGACCACGACCAGGTTCGCCTTGTCCTCTGCGTCGTGGTTGTAGAGGCGCTCCGGAGCGTAGGCGTCGTAGATCCTGTCACCCACCATGTGCCGGATTTCGTGCGGCTTCATCCGGCGGTGCAGGCCCGTCGCCACGATCAGATGCACGTCGTCGACGCCGTGGTCCGCCAGCATCGAAAGCACGATGGTGAGCACGCGCTCGCGCACGTCGGGGCGCTTCATCGGCGGCAAAGGCAGCGAGATGTCGTCGATGGCGATCGTCACCTTCATGCCGGGCCGCAGCTTGGCGTAGAGCGGCGGGCTGCCTTCAGGATGGTTCAGCGCATAGCGAATGGCGGCATCGACGTCGGGCAGGGGACGCAGGGCGGGCTTGGGATAGATGACCTTGGTGCCGGCCGGCAGATCGATGTCGACCAGGCGGTCGCCGGCGAACACCGTGCGGGGGGCGCTGTCCTTGTCCAGAGTGATGACGGACGGGTGATCCATGCTGATTTTCCGATCGGAAAGAAGCGGGTCGAGAGCGACGCTAGCCGGGCAAGCGCTCACCGCTAAGGCCGCTCGGCAGACAGCTCGAGCGTAGGCCAGGAATACGCCCGCGCGAGCAGGGACAGCTTGCGGTCGGGATTCACCGCCGCCGGATGGCCGACGACGCTGAGCATTGGCACGTCCGAGTAGCTGTCGCTGTAAGCGTAGCACTCCGCCAGATCGTGCCCCCGGGCCCTGGCGTGCTCCGTGAGTAGGCGTGCTTTGGTCGGTCCGGCCACGACCGGCCGCAGGATCTTGCCCGTGGCCACCCTGTCCTTCAGCTCGAGCCGATTGGCGATGACGTGATCGGCACCGAGCACGTCGGCCAGGTGCCGCACCACGACCTCGAGCGCGCCGGAGAGGAGCACCACTTCGTGACCGGCGCGCTTGGCCTGCTCCACCAAGTCGCGAGCGAACGGATACAGCGCGGGATGGAGGACAGCGTCGTAGACCTCCTTGGACAGCACTTCGAGCCGGTCCTCACTGACACCGGCATAGGCGCTGTAGAGGAGCTCGTTGAACAGGCGCCGGTCGCGCGCCTCTGCCAGTGCCATCAGCGGGGCCTTGAGGAAGGCCGCACCCAAAGACTTGATGGACTTGAGCGGCGTACCCAGGTTCGCCAAGTAGTAGAGGGTCGGTTGCACCAAGTTGGTGCTCACCAGAGTCCCATCGACGTCGAAGTAGCTGGCGGCCACGCTTTGGCCCGATATGGCACAGCATGCTCGAAGTGGCGAGGGGGCCGTGCTATCAGCCGAGCCCATGCAGGTAGAAAAAGATCGCGTGGTGGCCATCGAATACGTGCTCAAAGACGACGAGGGCAAGGTGCTCGACCAAAGCGGGGCGCGTGGACCGCTCGAGTACCTGCACGGCCACGGCAACATCATCGACGGCCTGGAGAGCGTGCTGTCCGGAAAAGGCGTGGGCGACAGCTTCGAGGCAGCCATCGAGCCTGCGGACGGCTACGGCGAGCGCGACGAGGACCGGGTTTTCGAGGTTCCGAAGAGCGAGCTCGGGCCACAGGTCCAGCCCCAGAAAGGCATGGTCCTGACCATGACCAGTCCGAGCGGCACCCGGATTCCGGTGACCGTGGTGAAGGTCAAGCTCGACAGTGTGGTCCTCGACGGGAACCATCAGTTGGCCGGCAAGCGTTTGCACTTTTCCGGCAAGGTAGCGGGCGTGCGCAAGGCGACCAAGGACGAGCTGGCTCACCGTCACGCCCACGGCGCGCACGGACACAGCCACGGCCATTGAGCATGACGGACCCAGCCAAGTCGCAGCCGGACAGATCCTTCGTCCCGAACGTGCTCGCCATGCGCTACGCGAGCCCGGAGATGGCGCGGCTGTGGTCGCCCGAGCACAAGATCGTGCTCGAGCGGCAGCTCTGGATCGCCGTGCTCGAGGCGCAACGGGAGCTGGGCCTGGCCGTGCCGGAAGAGGCCATCCAGGCCTACCGGAGCCAGGTGCACGTGGTCGACCTAGCCAGTATCGACGCGCGAGAGCGAGTCACGCGCCACGACGTCAAGGCCCGCATCGACGAGTTCTGCGCGCTGGCCGGGCACGAGCACATCCACAAGGGGATGACGAGCCGTGACCTGACGGAAAACGTCGAGCAGATGCAGGTGCGGCAAGCGCTCGTCCTCTTGCAAGGCCGAATCGCCGCGGCGCTCGGTCAGCTGGCGGAGCGCGCCGCGGAAAACGCGACGCTCGTCTTGAGCGGGCGCTCGCACAACGTCCCCGCCCAGGCCACGACCGTCGGCAAGCGCATCGCCAATAGCGGCGAGGAGCTCTTGCAAGCCTACGCGCGGGTTTCGGATCTCCTCCTGCGCTACCCACTGCGCGGTATCAAAGGCCCCGTCGGCACCCAGCAAGACATGCTCGATTTGCTTGGCAACGACCTGGACAAGCTCGCCCAGCTCGAGCGGCGGGTCGCAGCCCACCTGGGGTTTTCCCAGGTCTTGGACAACGTGGGCCAAGTGTACCCGCGCTCACTCGACTTCGACGTGGTGAGCGCGCTCCTTCAGGTTGCGTCCGGCCCGTCGAGCTTCGCCACCACGCTGCGCCTGATGGCGGGTGCCGAGCTGGGCAGCGAAGGCTTCCAGCCAGGCCAGGTGGGCTCGAGCGCCATGCCGCACAAGATGAACAGCCGCTCGGCCGAGCGCATCAACGGCTTCAAGGTGATCCTCTCGGGTCACGTCACCATGGCCTCGGGGCTCGCCGGTGACCAGTGGAACGAGGGTGACGTCAGCTGCTCGGTGGTGCGCCGGGTCGTCCTGCCCGATGCGTTCTTCGCCGTCGACGGCTTGCTCGAAACGTTCGCCAGTGTGCTGTCCGAGCTCGGTTACTACCCGAAAGTGATCGAGCGCGAGCTTTCCCGTTATTTGCCTTTCTTGGCCACGACCAAGGTACTCATGGCTGCCGTGCGTGCTGGCATCGGACGCGAGACCGCCCACGAGGTGATCAAGGAGCACGCCGTAGCCGTGGCGCGCGCGCTGCGGGAGGAAGGTCGAGACGAAAACGACCTGTGGACGCGGCTGGCGGCCGACGGTCGGCTCGGGCTCGACCGCACCCAGTTGGATCGCCTGCTCGAACAGCCGCTGTCGTTTGTCGGCGCAGCACCGAGCCAGGTACAGCAGTTCATCGGGCGGGTGGAGTCGATCGCAGCCGCCCATGGGGACGCCGCACGCTACCGGCCGCGGGCGATCCTATGACCCAGAGCGGCGGCGAAGCACCCCTCCGCGCCGCGTTCCAGCTGGTCGACGACGAGGCCGGGCTCGCGGTTGCGCTGGCGACGCTCGAAGCGGAGCTCGACGCTGCCGCGTCGGAAGATCGGCCTCTCTTTCTCGACACGGAGTTCGAGTCCAATCGCCAGGGCGTGCGCCTCTGCCTGCTGCAGATCGCGGCTGGAACGTCGATTTTCCTGCTCGACGCGCAGAAGCTCCGATCCCTCTCGCCACTGGGCTCCCTGCTCGGCCGACCGAGCCTGCTCTGGGTCCTGCACGCTGGCCTCCAGGACGTGCGCTTGATAGAGCAGGCGACCCGTTGCCCCTCGCCGCAGCGCATGCTGGACACGCAGGTTGCCTGGGCACTCTTGGGCGCAGAGTATTCGGTCTCTCTCGCCTACCTCGACTACCGCGTCTCTGGGGTCCGCGCCGACAAGGGCCACCAGGCCGACGACTGGGTTCGGCGCCCCATCCCCCCTTCCCAGCTCGCCTACGCCGCGCACGACGTGGCCTGCTTGCCGGCGATCTTCGGCCACATCAAGCAGCGCCTGCAGGCGCTCGAACGCCTGGAGGTGGCGATTTCGGCCTCCCTCGCCACGCTCAGCCCCGAGCCCGATCCGCCGCGCATGCTGAGCGCCAAGAGCTTCCGCAACGCGTGGCAGCTTTCCCCCGCAGGCCTCGCTGCTCTGGGCCTCTTGGTCGAGTTCTACAACGGCCTAGGGGAGGGAGAGCAGTCCTCGCTCGGCGAGCCGAAGGCGCTCATGTCCGTCGCCGCTCGCATGCCACGAAACAAGGACGAGCTCTTGCGCATCAAAGGAGTCAACCGCTCGCTCGCCGAGCGGCACGGCGGTCGGTTGCTGGCGCTCTTGCAAGAGGCCCGAGAGACGAAGGAGCCCGCCTCGCCAGTGCTCGAGCCGGCGGCCTATGGCAGCTTCGACGAACACCGCCTGGACGCCTGGATCACGACGTTGCGGGCGGAAGTCTGCGCCGAAGTCCAAGTCGCACCGGAGCTGGCATTGCCGGGGCGACTCACGCGCCGGATGATGGACACCTACGGTGAAGGCGGCCTACCGGCGCTGCTCGGCTGCTTGACGGGCTTTCGAAAAAGCCTGCTCGAGGCAGCGGTGACGCGGTTTTGCGAGCGGCAGCCGCCACCGGTATGAAGGACCCATCACGGTGGCCAAGGACGCTCTCATCACACGGTCGCACGCAGTCACCCGCGGGGTTCGCATCGAAGTGAAGGCCCGGTATTCGGCCGAACACTCGGACATGAAGCGGCCGCTCTGGTTCTACGTCTACACCATCAGCATCGAGAACATGGGCACCGCGACGGTGCAGCTGCTCAGCCGACATTGGGAGATCACCGACGGCAGCGGCCACGTCGAGCACGTGCGCGGCCCTGGTGTCATCGGCAAGCAGCCCGTGCTCGCTCCAGGCGAACGCTTCGAGTACACGTCGGGCTGCCCGCTCTCCACTCCGTTCGGCTTCATGAAGGGCGAGTACGACATGCTCGTCACCGGCACCGAGCAGCATTTCTCCGCCGAAGTCGCCGGCTTCCCGCTGCGCATGGCGGATCAAGCGCTGAACTAGCGCACCGCCCGGGGTGCACGAAGCTCGTTCGCATATGAACGACTTCTCGGGGATTGCCCACGCATCACCTGGCCGTCGGCAAGCGGGGCCCCGCGGACGACGCACGAAACTCGTTCGCATGCGAACGACTTTTCGGGGACCTGCGCAACGACGTCCGAGTTCCGGCCGACCAGCGGACTCGTGCATTCGCGGAGGCCACCTACGGACGTTCCACCGGTTTCAGCGCAGGCGCACCGGAGTTTCGAATGCTGGAGAAATGCCATGGCGTGGCAGCGTCGAGTCGATCGGGCTCTGCGTCCGCTCGCGCTCACCCAGACGCAACTGCTCGCGCTTCTCGGGACGGCCACCGCCATCGAGAAGTTCCAAGATGCGGTGTCGCAAGCGGAGATTGGCGCTGCTTGCGGACTGGATCTGGCGACGATATCGGCCGTCGCCCGAAAGCTGCACGACCTCGGCCTGATCGACCGAGGGCCGCACGGCTTGGACGGGCGAAAATGCCGCGTCATCCTGACGCGCGAGGGCGCACTCCTGTTGCGTCAGGCGGTTGCCGTCGTGAACCAGGTGGCGGGCGAGCTCGACCCGTGAGAGCGGACCGACGCTGGGTCTAGCCCCCGAAGTGCGTGCGCTCGATGTGCGCGAGTAGGCCGCCGCAGGCGCGCTCGCAGATGTCGAGCACCTCCTCGAAGCCGCGGTCGCCGCCATAGTACGGATCGGGCACGACGGAGCCTTTGGCCGCGCTGGGATCGAAATCGCGCAAGAGGCCGACGTGGGGGGGGCGGGTCAGCTGGTCCTTCGCGGCGCGCTGCAGTTCCAGAAGCGCCCGCAGGTTGTCTGCGTCCATGGCCAGGATGTAGTCGAAGCGGGCAAAGTCCTCGAGTGCCACGCGCCTGGCGCGGCTCCCCAAGTGATAACCCCGCTTCTCTGCCGCCGCTCGTGAGCGAGCGTCCGCCGCCTGTCCGACGTGCCAGGACCCAGTCCCCGCGCTGTCGATGGCGATGTCGCCCGCACGGCCACTCGTGGCGACCAGCTTCTGGAACACCCCTTCGGCCGTCGGCGAGCGACAGATGTTGCCCAAGCACACGAAACACACTGCGACTTTCGACATCGGGCTTCAGTCTACCGGTACCGCCCTGTTCTGAGCCCAGTCGCGCAGGGCCTGCACTTTCTCGGCCATGGTGACGCTGAGCGGCTGCGTCCCTTCCAGCTCACGCAAGAGCACCTCGGTGTCGAGCGGCTGGTTCAGAGAGAGCGCCGAGTACAGCCCGGAGACCACCGCCTGCTCGATCTCGGCTCCCGAGAAGCCGATGCTGGCCGAGGCCAAGGTCTCGACGTCGAAACGGCTCGGATCCTGATGTCGGCTCGCCAGGTGGAGGGCGAAGATGTGCCCGCGTACCTCGTGACTCGGCAGGTCGACGAAGAAAATCTCGTCGAAGCGCCCCTTGCGTAGGAGCTCGGGCGGCAGATCGCTGATGTCGTTGGCGGTGGCGATGACGAACACGGTCTCGTTCTTCTCTTGGAGCCAGGTCAAGAAGGAACCCAGGATGCGGTGCGCCGTGCCACCATCGGAGTCTCCGCCGCGGCCAAACGCTTTCTCGATCTCGTCGATCCAGAGGATGCAGGGCGCGACTCGCTCGGCCGTACGCAGCGCCGTCCTCATGTTGGCTTCGCTCTCGCCGAAGTACTTGCGGTAGAGACTGCCCGGATCGAGGCGCAATAGTGGCAGGTTGAACGCTGCCGAAACCGAACGCGCTGCCAGGCTCTTGCCGCATCCTTGCACCCCGGTGAGCAAGAGGCCGCGCGGAGGCGGCAAACCGAGCGCCCGGGCGCGAGCCGGCTCCGCAAACGCCATGCGCCGCTTCTCGAGCCAGGTCTTGAGCTTGGCGAGCCCGGCCAGCTGCGCGCTGCCGGCGCTGACGGGGATGAATTCGAGCGTACCCAAGCGCTCGATGATGCGACGCTTGGCGTCGAGCACTGCACCGAGGTCGTCCTGGTCGAGGCGCCCGTCCTGCACCACGGCTTGGGTGACGATCTTGCGCACCTCGTGGAAAGGAAGCCCGTAGAGGTGTTCGATGAGCTCCGACACGTCGCGCGGCGTCAGCGCGATGGCGAGTGGCATGCGTTTCTTGATCTCGGCCAGCACCTCGCTCACATAGGCGTGGTAGGCCTCTCGCGTGGGTGTGCGGGGATGCAGCACGGTGAACAGACCCGCCATCGCAGCCGGCAAGCGTGAAGGGTCCCCGGAGAGCACGATGGCACCGCGCCGGCGCAGGAAGCGATCGTGGAGCTCGATCAGGCGGCTCTGGATGTCCGGTTCGGCGAGGTAGCTCTCGAAACCAGTCAGGAAGGTGATTGCTTCTTGGTCGGCACTCTTCAGATGGGCGAGGCACGCGCTCGGCTTGTCGGTCTTGTAGGTAGCCGCTTCGCTGGCGCCCTGCCGGACCAAACCATCGTGCGCGGTCCAGACGTAGAGCGGCAGCTCCTGGCTCCGGGCGGCCGCGCCGAGGAGACTCAGGATGGCACCCTGCTCGTGGCCGTCGACGAAAATCAGGGAGTGGTGGGAGCGCACCAAAAGGGAGAGGTCGGCAACGTCGGCGTCGTGAACAGGCAGCGTCGTCAATTCGGCCTCCGGCCAGGCGTCTCAGCTTCCAGTTTGCGGCAGCTGGCTCGGCCTGCCCAGGGCAAACCTTGCACCGAGCCCGCGAGGCGTGCAGAAATGGTCCCCGTGGCGTCGCTCGCGGGTCGGACACTCTTCATCACCGGCGCCACGCGCGGCATCGGGCTCGCCATTGCCCTGCGGGCGGCCAAGGATGGCGCCAACATCGCGCTGCTCGGCAAGACGGTGGAGCCCCACCCGACCTTGCCCGGAACCCTCGACAGCGCCGCCGAAGCGGTGAAAGCCGCTGGCGGTCAGGCGCTGCCCATCGTGTGCGACATCCGGAGCGAGGAGCAGGTCGAAGCAGCCGTGGCCCGGACGCTGGAGCGCTTTTCCGGCATCGACGTCTTGGTCAACAACGCGAGCGCCATCCACCTCGCCAGCACGACGGCCACGCCGATGAAGCGCTTCGACCTGATGCACCAAGTCAACGCGCGCGGTACCTACCTGTGCGGCCAGAAATGCATCCCACACCTGGCCCGCGGCCAGAACCCCCACATCCTGACGCTCTCGCCGCCCCTGGACCTCTCGCCGGACTACTTCGGCCCACATCTCGGCTACTCGCTGGCCAAGTTCGGCATGAGCCTATGCACACTCGGCTGGGGGCACGAGCTCGCCCCGCTCGGGATCGCTGCCAGCAGCCTGTGGCCGAGGACGATCATCGACACCGCCGCGGTGCGGAACCTGCTCGGGGGACAGGATGCGGCCCGTCGGGGGCGCCGCCCAGAAATCGTGGCGGACGCAGCGCACGCCATCCTGACCCGGCCGAGTGCGGGCGGGGGTGGGCGTTTCCTGATCGACGAAGAGGTGCTGCGCGAGGCGGGCGTCGTCAACTTCGAGCCCTACGCGGTGGAACCTGGGGCGGAGCTCTTGCCCGACCTGTTCTTGCCCGCTGAGCGGTGAAGGCCGTGCGGTGAATTTCGCACACCACTTCTCGCGCAATATGCGCGACACCAGTTGTGAAAATGCACGCCGAGTGGAAGGCGTCGTTCCGGCGGCAGCCCAATTGAGCTGCATTCAGCCGCCCCGGGGCTGGCACGGTCACTGCAACTGCCTGGGTGACCCGCCCCACTTTCCGAGCCTCGAGGACAGAGGTCCATGAACGAACCGAAAAACTCGCGCAACCTCCCGACCTGGCGACCGCCCCCCGAGCGCGCCGACATGGAGAGTGGGGTTTACCCCATCGACCGGGGTGGCTTCGAACCGGTGATCATGCCCCGCCAGTGGGCACGCGCTCGCGGACCCAAGGTGGCTCCCCTGCGGGCCCGCTTTCGAAGCGGCTGACGCGCCCGCTCAGCGCGGGCTGCTCAGCGCGGCTCGCTCAGCGTGAGGGGTCCGACCCATCGCGCCGTGTCTTGGGGGGCAAGCTGGCAGCGAGCTCGCCGCGCAGCGCGCGACCGTCGGGAACGGTGCGCGAGGTCGATCGCGGGCCGCGGTGGGGAGGACTCGGCATGACGCAGTTGCGGCCGGCGGCTTTCGCCTCGTAGAGCCGACCGTCCGCCTCGCTCGCCAGCGCTTCGAGTGAAGAATGCCGAGCGGGGTCGAAATCGGCGACGCCGAGCGACACCGTGACCTCGACTCCCCCGGCGGAAGTCGGCACCGGTCCAGCCTCCAGAGCCACGCGCAGGCGTTCGGCGGCCATCACGCCGTGAGCGAGGTCGATGCCGGGCAAAATGACGCAGAACTCTTCGCCACCGACGCGGGCCAAGCTGTCTTCGAGTCGGATCTCGCGCTGGAAGAGCGCGGATACGGCGCGCAAGACGTCGTCACCCACCAAGTGGCCGTGCTGGTCGTTGACGCGCTTGAAATGGTCGACGTCGAAGGCCACGAGCGACAGCGCCTGCTTGTGCCGCCGACTGAATGCCATGGCCCGCACCATCTGCTCCTCGAAGGAGCGCTTGTTATGGGCGCCGGTCAGCGGGTCGCGCGTGGCTGCCGTGAACAGCTGCTGGCGAACGTTGGCTTCGATGTCGTCCTCGAGCCCGAACTTCAGCGTGATGGTGGAGCCGAGCTGGACTCGGTCGCCCTCGACCAAAGGGTGCGCTGCGATCGGCTGGTCGTTGACGAAGGTGCCGTTGGTGCTGCCCAGGTCCTTGAGCAGCACGACCCCGCCCGCCAGGACCACGACCTTCGCGTGATGGCGCGAGATGCCTTCATCATCCAGCCGGAAGTCTGCGTCCTGAGCTCGACCGATCGTGTAGCTGCGTTTGTCGATGCGCAGCGAGCGCCCGATGCCACTGCCGGAGAGGACGAGGAGGTACGGGCGCCGCTCGCCCGGCTTCACCACCACATCGTCCCCGCGGGCGACCGTGGTCTCCTCCTCTTTGATCGTCATGCCCTTCCCAGCAAAGGTTAGCGCTTTCTCGGCTCGACGACCGAAAATTTTTCCGCTCGGTTACCGCCATCACCGGTCATGAACTGATCCAGGAGGTCTTCGATAAGCGACGCCGGATGAAAGTCAGCAGCAAGGCGGCCCCAACCAGCCCGACCGCGCTCGCGCTCACGGGCGGGGCCGGTGCGACCTGACACCCACCGCCTGCGCCCGAACCACCGGCGCCGTCGTCCCCGCCCGGCCCCTCCCCTCCGACACCGGTGCCGCCGCCGCTCGACGTGGGCGGCTCGAGCAGCTCTTCGTGCCCTGCTGCGGCAAAGGCCTCGCGCACGACCGAATCGAACGCCCCCACGTGCGTGTAGATGTTGATGGCCGTCGAGGTCATGCAGTTGCCGCGCACGAGCGAATACACCCCGAGCACCTCGCCCGTTTCGACGGACAGTGCCGGTCCACCGCTGTCCCCAGGGCACGGACCCGTCCCCACCGAGAAGGTGCGGGGCAGTGAATTGCCGCCCTGAGGGAAAAGGTCGCTCTCGCCCACGGCGATGATGCCCAGCTCGCGCTCGAAGCGCGCGACGTAGCCGGTGTCGTTGAGCCCATAGCCGACCACCTGCACGCGCTCGTTGGGCACGACGCGCGCCAGCCGAACTGGCCTAAGTGGCAGGTCGAGATCGCGATCGAGCACGACGAAGGCCACGTCGTTGCGACAAATGGTGTCCGTTCCAGGCGCGATCAGCTCGCCACCCAGGGCCGCTGGCTCCGACTCGTCCGGCACCTCCCCCACGTAGATGGCAATTTCTTCGAAAGAGTAGAGCAGGCCCATGTCGCCGGCGTTGGCCGGCACCTGCTCGACCGCCTCGTCGATCGTGCCCTCCAGCGTGCACTGATACTGACCGTCGGTGAACACCGACACACAGTGACGGGCCGTGAGCACCAGGTTCGGAGCAACCAGGGTGCCCGAGCAGCCTCGCGGGTAGCCTGCTCCGGACGAGATCAGCCTCACCACTTCTTCCTTGTCGCTGGCTTCCCCGCCCACGATGGAAAGGCGCCGCTGGCTGAGCTCGGGATCGGTGGCGCACCCGAAGAGGGCGGCCAAGAGGGTGCCGGAGGCCAGCCAACGCGCCCTTGGCGTCATGGCGGGAAGTACGGCACGCACGGCTGGCTCCCGGAAATGGTTCCCGTGTCTTTGTCGTAGAGCAGTGCGTTCTGGATGCGCACCCCGTTGTCGACGCAGAAGTACGAGGGCAGACCCTTGCGCGCGCCCGTGGTACTGAACTCCGGGGGACCCAAGGTGCCGATGAGCTCGATGGTCGAGTCGGGGATGTTCAGGTAGGCGAGCGCGGAATTGAAGGAGTCACGGCCCACGGGGAACGACTCGGACGCGAAGGTGTCGATCACGCGCTCCAAACCCTGCGCGATGTGCCGGCCGGTAAGCCGCGACGGGTCGCCCGCGGCTGCGATCGCGTACATCAGATAGAAGGCGGCATCGTAGAAATTCTCCTTGCCGTCCAGGCCTTCCACGCCCTCGTAGGCCGCCTGGATGTTGATCAGGAATTGCTCGTAGAGCATCGGGTTCTCGGCGCCGGCGAAGTTCACGCCAATCAGGCGCTGGTGGGCATTGGCGAGCGTCGAGCTCGTGAGTGCCGGCAAGCCGAAGACCCAGGGTGAGGCCAGGTAGAACGGCTTGGGTCCCAGAGCTGGCATCCAGCCAGCCTCGAGACCTCCGACCAGGTCCAGCGACTCGTCGGCGCCGATCGACACCAGGATGTCCGGGACGAAGTCGAGCAGCTGCTCCACGGTCCCGGAGACGTCCGGCTGGTCGAACTCGGCCGCGCATTCGGTTTGCAGCCGCCGGAAATGCCCGTTGTTCTGGTTGGCAACGACACTGAGTCCCCCGTTGAACGTCATCTCCATCAGCACGCGCGTCGAAATATCCAGCAAGAATTGGCACTTGGCGTCGACGAGCGCCACCTTGACCGGGTCGGTCGGGCTGAGGCCGCGCTGCACCCGCACGTACTCTTCCGCCTCGGCGACGAGCGCGACGTAGCCCGGGGCAAGATCGCGACCCTCGGGGAGCATGTGCCAGAGGAGCCCATTGTCCAAGATCCCGGTGAGCGTGGTGTCTGCGTCGATGGGGCTCATGAAGAAGACGTCGTTCGGCAAGCCCTTGGTGTTGAACATCTCCTTCAGCTCGGGCGCGTAGAGCGCCGATAGAATGGCTGGCACCTGCAAGTCCTCGATCAGGTGGTCCATGCTGGCGGGCAGGTCGGGGTTGTCGACGGAGTCACACACCACGGCCACGAACGGACGGGAGCTGCCGCCGGGGCCACCCGGAATGCCACCTCCCGTGACGCCATTGACCTCGTCGATGGCAAACTCGTAGTTGAGCATGTAGGCGCTAGTGGTGGGTGCGACAGGATCGATAGGCGCGTAGGCGCCGATGATGATCGGCTCGGGCTTGCGTAGATTCGCAAAGTCCTCGCCCAGCCCCAGCACCCACGGGCACTCGTCCGTCTTGAGCGGTACGCAGGTGCCCTCGATGCACGCGGCCGGCTCGCCGAAGTTTTCCGGCGCGTCGATGCAAGCGCTGTTCGTGGTGCACTCGCCACTCCCACCTCCGCCCATACCCCCGGTGCCGGTGTCCGGCGTCACGCAGAACGAGGCCTGACAGACCGTGCCGACGAAGTCGCCGCCCAGGGCCTCGCAATCGGAGGTCTCCGTGCACTGCGTCCCGCCCACCTGCTGCAAGAGCGAGCACCCGACCAGCCCGACGCTGGCGAAGAGGGCGAGCGACCCCGCGAGCTGTGCGGGGCGGGACAGAGCAAGTAAGCGCATATTCGGCTCAAAAGGATATCACGCGCTCCGGACTTCCGCGACCGGGGAGCACCTCGCTTCGACCTCGTGCGGAGCGCACCTTTGAAGCTCCCACATGGCCTCACGTTCGGCGCTTGGAGTGCGCGTCTGAATGCGGGTGTCGACAAACGAGGAAGTCCGACCAGCCGGGTGGCTGATCGGACTTTTTTCGGAGGAGGTGGGGGCGAGGTGAGCTGCCGCCCCTACAGCATGCCGATCACTTGCAGGCGAAGGTGCCGGGGCGGAGCTTCACGAAGGTGCCGCTCACGCCTTCGCAGGTGCAGGCCGTACCGAGCAGCGAGCTCGAGTAGACGATGCAAGCGTTGGTCACCGTACCGGACGAGGTGCTGCCGGAGCCCGTCAGGTAGCTGTCCGGGTCGATGGCCAGGCGGCCCGTGTTGAGCACCGGAGCCAGGAAGGGGTTGCCGAAGGACTTGGTCGGGTCGGTGCTACCGTTGCCGTAGAACACCAGGCGCTCGATTTGATTCTGGGGCTTGTCGCCGCTCACACTGAAGTCGACGTGCTCGCCGCAGGCACCCCAGTCGTTGACGCTGAGGACGTTCATGACGTTGTTGTTCGCGGGCAAGCGCCAGGGCTGGTTGTTGGCCAGGTTCTGCAGGTGCGACTTCTGGCGGTCGAAGCTGGCGAGCAGGTCGCTCGCGAAGTTCGTGGCATCGAGCGTGGAAGACCTCACGAGGCCGGTGCTGTTGATGATCGGGTTCTGCAGCTCGAGGATGGCCTGGGTGTTGGGGCAGCCGGTCTTGCCGCGAGAAGCACAGGCATTCTTGGCCGCATCCGTCAGGCCCACGACGTCCTGCATGTGGTACTGCGCCTGCACCTTGGTCTTGAGCAGGTCCACCTCGGGGGTCAGCCGCCCGATCTCGCTTGCCATGGCCACGGCCAGGGCAGCCTTCATCGGGTTGAGCCCGTTCTGCGTGTAGCAGGCCATGTTGGCCTCGAACGCTTCGGTTGCGATGTAGTCCCCCGACTCCACCGCGCAGCCGGCGAACCCGAGTCCGCTCAGCGCCATCAGTCCAGCAAGTACCTTCTTCATTCTCGTCTACCTCCTCGGCGGGACCGCATTGGTCGCCGCACACGAAGGTCTTTTGCAGGGACCGTTCCATGTCTCTGCTTCCGTACTTTTCTCTATCAATCATTTGTACAACTCATTGTTTTGCTTATGTTTTTCTTGTAATGCTCTACGGCCGGATAGGACTTTAGCTAGATTGCGCAGCTCCAACCGGCAGACGAACAGATTGTGCAATTGCGCAACTTGCACGATCAGTTCGTGCAGTTTCCCGTCCAGTTTCAGGACGTACTTGCGCACCCAAGCCGCGGAAGGACTCGGGCGCAGGCGACCAGGCGCCACCAGCGCCCTGCACCCGCCCGCTCCACGCCGGCTACGGCCGGCTTCGCTCAGGCGTCCTTGCGCGGACGAGGCAGGTGGAACGCCTCGATGCGGTTGATCAGGGTCCGCCTGGAGATGCCGAGCAGCGCCGCGGCCCGCGTCTGGTTGCCCGAACAAGCCTCGAGCGCGTCGAGCACGCGCTGCCGTTCCTCGTCTTCCGAGTAGCTCTTCGAGTTGCCGTGGACGGGGCGACTGGGGGAGCCGGCATGGCTGGATCGGACCACGGTGGGCACGCTGGGAAAGGGACCTACCCCTGGGGCCGACGGCGGCGGGCTGGCCGGAAAGCCAGGGGACGCATACTTGAGCAGCTCGCGCAGCCTCGCTGTGTCGCCGTGGCCGTTGCTGCTGCGCAAGCCAGGCGCCTTCGCCGAAGGCAGGGAGCGGACGTCCGTGCGTTCGTCGCCGAACGGATCGTCATCATCGTCGGAGGACGGGCTCACTCGACCCTCGGGGGCGGGCAAATGCTCGGGCATGAGCGGCGTCCCGCCGCTCAGGAAGGGAGCGCGCTCCATGGCATTTTTCAGCTCGCGCACGTTTCCGGGCCACGAGTACTGAAGAAGACGCTGCAAGGCAGCCGGCGTGATCTCGGGCACCGCGATGCCGCTCTTGAGGCAGAAAGCCATCAGAAAGTGGCGCGCAAGCGGCTCGATCTCGCCAATCCGCTCGCGTAGGGGCGGAAGGCTGAGGGCGATGCCGCTGATGCGGTAATAGAGGTCCTCACGGAATCGACCGGCCGACACCTCACTCACCAGATCTCGATTGGTCGCCGAGACGAAACGCACGTCGATGTCGACGTAGCGGGAAGCACCCAGGCGCCGTATGCGTCGCTCCTCGAGCACGCGCAAGAGCTTGGCTTGCGTCGAGAGGGGCATTTCGCCGAGCTCGTCGAGAAACACCGTTCCACCTTGGGCCGATTCGAGCAGGCCCTGGCGCAGGCTGGTGGCGCCGGTGAACGCCCCCTTTTCGTGACCGAAAAGCTCGCTTTCGAGCAGCGTCTCGGCCAGCGCAGCGCAGTTGATCTGCAAAAATGGCCGTTTGCGCCGACGGGAATGCTCGTGGACGGCAGCTGCCAAGAGCTCCTTGCCCACCCCGGTCTCCCCCATCACCAGAACGGAGATGTCACTAGCGGCGGCGCGCTCCGCTAGCTCGTAGACGCGCTTCATCTCCGGGTCGATCAGGACGCGACCGGAGCCCGAGATGGGCGCCATGGTCGTGCGCTCCGGCATGTTGGATTCGGGCTTCTCTTCACGAAGCAAGGACGGCACCGAGCCCAAGCGCAGGATGTCACCCTGATAGAGCGGGTAACGCCGATGGGGCGTCAGCTTGAGCGTTTCTTGCGCCCGGCCTGGCACCGTCGAGCCCCGGAAGATCTGAGTGCCGTTGGAGCTGCCGAGGTCCTCGACCTCGACCAGATCCTCCCCGACGTGCAATGCCACGTGCTCGCGAGAGACGGACGAATCGTCCACTCGAATGTTCACCCGAGACCCCCTCCCCACTCGCAGCACGCTGCCGCGTGGCAGCGAGTGGGTGAAGGACATCTGCCTCACATAGATCGTAAATCCAATCGTTCGGTCCAAGGGTGGGTCACCGGGCGCGCCTTGGGCGCTCAACCATGCTCACTCGTAACAAGCGTCGAATGCATCGTTCTCGGCTTGGCACTTCGCCACGCCAGCGGTCGTCGCGAACACGGTGCCGAAGGTCTCATCACAGGCGTAGTCGTCACCGCTGAGGTTCTCGGCTTCACACGCCTTGAGAGCCGTGAACTCGGGGATGCAGTTGTAATAGTAGTCGTAGGGGAAGGTGTCCGAGCACTCCGTCACGCACTGCTCGTGGTCGCAGCCCGCTGCTCCGCACGCGATGGCATGCGAGCAACGAATCTCGCAGATCTCGATGAGCTCGGTCGAACTACCGCCGAAACCTCCCATCCCAACCTCTTCGTCGCTGGGCTCACTGCACGCGTCCGTGCCACCCATGGCGCCCATGCCGGCGGTGCCTCCCGTCACCGGGGCGCCTCCGGTGCTGCCGCCCGCGCCATCACTGCCGCCCGTGTTGGGCGCCCCACCCGTGGGATTGTTTCCTCCCGTGCCATCGGCACCGCCGCTACCGTCCATATCCGCAGGCTCGCCGCCGCACGCACCGGCGAAGGCAAGGGGGGTCAAAACCAGAACAGGCGCCAACCAAGCAATCTTCTTCATACTCACTTCTCCTCCGTGGAAAGTCAGGGAGGAAGGATACGACGTCGCTACACACCGCTTCACCCTGAAAATGCACAATCTGCCCGATTTGAAGGTGCCATGGATCCAAAGCCCCCACACGTCGGACGCCGACCCACCTCACGTGGCGACTCACAGGAAGCCGACGGCCGGCCGGTCGACGGCGAGCTGATGCTCTCACCGAGCGAGACTAGAACGTCCCGCGCAACCGAACCGAATGCGGCAAGAGGACGAGCTCGGCACTGCCCGAACTCGCTCTGCCCGAGCTAGCTCTGCCCGAGCTCGCTCTGCCCGAGCTAGCCGCAGTCCCGGCCTTGGGTTCGGCCTTGTGGAGGGTGAGGTAAAGGCTGGTGCCAAGCGCCGCGGCCGCGCTGATCCAGAGGACGTCGCAGGCGACGAAGAGAGCGTTCGCCTCCGACGCCGCCGCGGCCGTCTCCTCGCCCATGTCGGGGAGGAGGAGCAACTCGTCGTGACGGGCTTTGGCGTCGAGCCCCAGGACCCCGGTCGTGACCGCGGCACCGGCCAGAACGCCCGTGGCGATCCAGGTGTAGACGGCTGGATGCGGCCCCCGACGCTCCGGCTCCACGGGTGGCGGCTGGTCGACCTTCACCGGATCGGGCTTCTGCACGACGACTACCGGCTCGATCGGTAGAAGGTCGATCGTGAGCGGCAAGCGTTCGGCGCCGGCCAAGACGATGCGCCGGGTGAGTGTTTGAAAGCCCTCCTTCTTGAAGATCACCTGGTGCTCACCGGCATCCAAGAGCAGCGGTTTAGCGAGCGGCGTCTCACCGTGGCTGTGATCGTCGACGAACACTTCCACTCCGTCCTGAGTGCATTTCACTTCGAGCTCGGCGGTTCGATCAGAAAGCATGCGCAAATCGCGCTCGACCTCGAGCACACGCTCAGGCGGAATGGCGGCTCCCCCTTCCGCCAGGTACTGCTCGAGCGCGACGCGTGCGCGGGCGAAGCGCGCGAGCTGGATGGAGACCTGCCCGATGTTGTAGAGCACGCGGTAATCGGGCACGAGCAGATAGGCGCGATCGAACTCGATCAGTGCTAGGGCGTAGTCACCGTCGCCATAGAACCCAAGGCCACGCTGGAAACGCTGAGCCGCCTCCTCCCGGGCTGCCTGTTCTTGCTCTGGAGTCGGTGCTGGACTTGCCGCCTCCGCGGGCGCGGCTGCCGGCTGCGCCTGGGTGCTGGCCTGGCCTGCGCTGGGCGCAGGGGCAGGCGGCTCTGCCAAGGCAAGCGCCGGGACCAAGATGAGGCCCAAGAAGGCTGCGAGCGGATGGTATCCAAAGCCGTGGGCTGGACGCTCACGGAGCCGCGAAGGGGTTGGTCGAATCCAAGGCACGTGGAGGCTTTTTACCATTCGGCGACCCGGTTGTCGTGCTCGGTTTTGTGGGCGGGGTTGGATCCGCTGCCTTCGGACGACTCGGCTGGCTTCCCTTTTGCAGGGCGGGCTTGAGCGCGATCTCCAAGGACCGGCTCTCGAGGAAGTCCAGCTCTCTCGACTGGGTTTCGTAGCCAGGCGCGGAGACGGCGAGATGATGTAGATCGGCCGAAAGAGGGTGCATGCCTCGATACTCACCGCTACCCACTTCGCGGCCGTCGAGCTCGATCCTGGCAACGGGCGGCTGAGCCACGACGGTGAGGCGCGTCTCTGCACGGGGAGCGGTGGCCCCGTCGCCGGTGCTCGCGGGGTGCGTCGCCGTGCCGCTTGGACCTACGTTGGTGCCGGTCGCGGCTGGCCGCACGTCGAGGGGTTGCTCCGGGGGCCGGCTCCGCAGAACCAGGATGCTGCCGCCAGCCACGGCGAGGAAAACAGCAGCCGCAATCAGGCGCACTGCCCAGCTCGTACGCGCCGGGGGTGGGGCCTCGCTGACGGTGCCCGCTTCCGTTTCGAGGCGCTCGGCTGCGCTGCTCGTGGCGCTCGCACCCGACTCGAGCGCAGCCGAACGTCGCCGGATCTCCTCTTTTCGCGCCGAGATCTCCGTTCCCAGGCGCTCGAGCAGAAGGCGAGCCACGTCCCCCTCGGTCACCTGCTGGCCGCTCCCCACTAGGAAGTGCTCGAGCGCCATCTGCAGGTCCTGCGCGGTGGCGAAGCGCTCGTTCCTGTCCTTGGCCAGCGCCTTGAGCACCACCGCCTCGAGCTCCTTGGGGTAGGTAGGATCGAGCTCGCTCGGGCGAACCAGATCCTTCTCGAGCAACTGATAGAGTGTGGCCAGCGCGTCTTCGCCATGAAAAGGACGCTTGCCGAGGGTGACCTGATAGAGCACGCAGCCGAGCGCAAACACGTCGACCCGGCGATCGATGTCTCGGGAGGTGACCTGCTCCGGCGCCATGTAGGACAGCTTGCCCTTCATTTCGCCCGTTTCGGTTGCCTTGTGCGCTTGTCCGGCCGCACGTGCGACACCGAAATCGGCGACGACGATCCCCCCAGCGGTGGAGATCAGCACGTTTTGTGGGGAAACGTCACGATGAACGACCCCCATGTGCGTTCCGCTCTCGTCGGTTAGCTCGTGCGCGGCATGGAGGCCGGCGCTCACGTTGGCGAGGATACGTGCAGCGTAGGCCGGCGACAGGAGTCGGCCCGGTAGCCGCTCGAGCAGGTCGTGCAAGCTGGCGCCATCGCAATAGTCCATCACCAAGTACTGAAGCCCGTCCGCGAGCCCGAGCTCGTGCACCCGGCAAACGTTGGGGTGGTCGATCAGGCTGGCGATCCGTGCCTCGTCCCAAAGCACCTTCGCCGCCTCTGCACCCTGCTGCTTGGTGAGCTTGAGCGCGACCACGCGGTTCTTGGGCGCCTTGGGATCCCGAGCCGCCCACACCTCGCCCATCCCACCTTCGCCAAGGCAGACCAAAAGGCCGTAGTGGTCGACGAAGCGAAACCCGGAAGCCGAGGCGCTACTCCCGCTGAGGCGTGTGCCGCCGCCGCTGGATCCCTCGCGAGCGGGCCGCTGGGCGCCCGGTTTGGCCCCCGACTTTCCGCCGGACGACGTCCGCTCCGCAGCGCTACCGCTGGCACGGTCTCTGTCACCTGCCGAGCCAGCACGGCCAGCACTGCCACCTGCCGAGCCAGCACGGCGCTGAGGTGAGGAATTGTCGCTCATGAGGAAAACGCGGGTCGAACTCTCGGACGAACTCCCGACGAAGGGGCCAAGCGGCTCTTGGTGGGGTCCGCGTTCCATCTTACGCTAGAAGGAACCGCGCGGCTAAGCGGACATTCCAATCCGCTGGGTGAAAAGCACCATGAGAGGTCTCGGAGGACCTCGGCCTAGGGCGCGGCCCTACCGACGATGACCCGCTCTGATCCCGCTAGCCGAGACCCCGACGACCTGGATGGTCTGCGGCCAGGCTCGCGTGTCGGGCG
>Ga0315912_10000575_pt1 | contig 62609 bp, 51 predicted proteins | sample VfabasoilMG_FD_204469 | JGI IMG/M metagenome (GOLD analysis project Ga0315912, IMG submission 204469) | Garden soil microbial communities collected in Santa Monica, California, United States - V. faba soil | ecosystem: Environmental > Terrestrial > Soil > Garden | place: USA: California...
CACCTGCTCGGCCACGGTGAGCAAGTCGCGTTGCCCTTGCAGCATGCGGGTGAAGCCGGTGAGGTTGGTCTTGAGCCAGTCCTGCTGCTGGTTGACGTTGGTCGTCTCGGCCAGTGCGCGGATCATCTGGTTCAGGTTGTCCTTGAGGATCGCAACCTCACCACGAGCTTCCACGTCGATGGTCTGGGTCAGGTCGCCCTTGGTCACGGCCGTGGCCACGTCGCCGATGGCGCGCACCTGTCGCGTCAAGTTGCCCGCCAGCTCGTTCACGTTGTTGGTCAAATCGCGCCAAATACCGGCAGCGCTCGGCACGTCGGCCTGGCCACCGAGGCGCCCTTCCACACCCACGTCGCGCGCCACACCGGACACCTGATCGGCGAAGGTCGACAAGGTCACGATCATGTCGTTGATGGTGTCGACCAAGGTTTCGATCTCGCCCTTGGTATCGAGGCGCAGCTCCTGCTTGAGGTCGCCGCGCGCCACGGCCGTCACCACGCGCGCGATGCCGCGCACCTGACCGGTGAGGTTCCGCGCCATGATGTTCACGTTGTCGGTGAGCTCGCGCCAGGTGCCGCTGACGCCTTTCACCTGCGCCTGGCCGCCCAGGGTGCCCTCGGTGCCCACTTCGCGCGCCACGCGCGTCACTTCGTCGGCGAAGCTGGAGAGCTGATCGACCATGGTGTTGACCGTGTTCTTCAGCTCGAGCAGCTCGCCGCGTACCTCCACCGTGATCTTCTTCGACAGGTCGCCCGTGGCGACCGCCGTGGTGACGCGAGCAATGTCCCGCACCTGATTGGTCAGGTTCGAGCCCATCATGTTCACGTTTCCGGTGAGCTCCTTCCAGGTGCCGCGCACGCCTTCCACCGACGCCTGCCCACCGAGCTTGCCCTCGGTGCCCACTTCACGCGCCACCCGCGTCACCTGCTCGGCGAAGCGAGAGAGCTGGTCGACCATGGTATTGATGGTGTTCTTGAGCTCGAGCACCTCGCCGCGCGCGTCCACGGCGATCTTCTTCTCCAGATCGCCTTCGGCGATCGCGGTCGCCACCTCCGAGATGCTGCGCACCTGGCTGGTCAGGTTGCGCGCCATGGAGTTCACGGCGTCGGTCAGGTCGCGCCAGGTGCCGCTGACGCCGCGCACGTCCGCCTGCCCGCCCAGCTTGCCCTCGACGCCCACGTCGCTGGCCAGGCGCGTCACTTCTTCGGCGAAGCTCGACAGCTGATCCACCATGGTGTTGATGGTGTTCTTCAGCTCCAGAATCTCGCCCCGCGCGTCGACCGCGATTTTGCGCGTCAGATCGCCTTGAGCCACTGCGGTCGTCACTTCGGCGATGTTGCGCACCTGCAGGGTCAGGTTGTTCGCCATCGAGTTCACGTTCTCCGTGAGCTCGCGCCAGACGCCCGACACGCCGTGCACGCGCGCCTGGCCGCCCAGGCGGCCCTCGGTACCCACTTCACGCGCCACGCGGGCCACCTCGTCGGCGAAGCTCGACAGCTGGTCGACCATGGTGTTGATGGTGTTCTTCAGCTCGAGCACCTCGCCACGCACTTCGATGTTGACCGTCTTGGTCAAGTCACCCTGCGCTACCGCCGTGGTGACGCGCGCGATTTCGCGCACCTGCGAAGTGAGGTTCGAGGCCATCGAGTTCACGCCGTCGGTGAGCTCCTTCCACACGCCTGACACGCCGGGCACGTCGGCTTGCGCGCCCAATTTGCCTTCGATGCCCACTTCCCGCGCCACGCGCGTCACTTCCGAGCCGAAGCTGCTCAGCTGGCTCACCATGCGGTTCACCGCCTGCGCGTGCTTCAGGAAGTCGCCCTTGGCCCGCGTTTCCATGGCCGGACCGTCCATGCCTTGGGTCAGGTCACCGCGTGACACTGCGCTCACCACACGCGCCATGTCTTCGGTGTGGTTGGTGAGGTCGTCGAGCAAGTCATTGACCGAGGACACGTAGCGCGCCCAGCTGCCAGAGCTGCCCACCAGGTGCAGACGCGTGCGCGTCTTGCCCTCGCTGCCGATGGCCAAGCGCAGCAGGCGAAACTGCTCTTCGAGGTCCATGTGCAGCTGAGCGAGCTGGTTGAAGGTCGCGGCGAGCTGGCCGTCGACGCCGCTCAGCTGGTCGGGCAGGCGGACGCTGGGCTCACCGCGCACGAGCGCGCGCAGCGCGCCCAGGATTTCGCCGTGTGAGAGCGTCGTCGATTCGAGCAGTTCCGCTTCGCCCTTCGGGGCCGACCGCAGGTTCTTCACGCCCCACTTGGAGCGCAGGCCCGCCTTGGGCATGCGCCGTACCGGAGACCGTCCTGCCTGCTCGCCCATGGCTCATCTCCACCGTGCACATCCACCCGTGCACACATGCTCGGCCGGCGCAGAAGCGCCAGCTAGCCTTCTGATGATACGCGGCGGCTCGCATCCGAACACTGACCACGCTCACAGATATGTGGGCGCATGTCGCGAGCGTGGTCAGCCAGCCGGCTGGGGCCGACCGGGCTCCCGCAGGCTTGGGTGGGGCATGGTCAAGCGGACGGAGCGAACGCCTGCTGCGGGGAACCAGGCAAGCTCAATCCTCGATCTTCCAGTTTGCCTGTTTGAGACTGCGGTTCCACAGGTCCTCGTCCACGGGCTTGGCTCGGGCCGCGTACTTTGCGCAGACCGCTTCCGGATTGCCGCCAAGGCTACGCCACTCGCTCCACACTTCCTCGTAGGTGCCGGACTCGGTGTGAAACTCCCACAAGAGCTGCTTCTGTTGTCCCCTCAGCGTTTCGTACTTCTTCCATGCATCAGCGATTTGCTGCTCTACCTTGTCGGCGAAGGGCTCGAGGCTGAACGACGGATCCACCCCGATGCGCGTGGTCGCCATCACACCCTCCTGGAATTGGCAGCGCGCTACCGCCATGGGCATTGAAAGAAACTGCATCGGGATGGCGCCGCCGCCGAGCAGCACTTGATAGGTACGCCCAGCCTCGAGAGTGCCGGTAACCAGAGAGCCGTGCGCCCAGTCGCCCATCGCTGCGTGATACCAGCCAACGTAGGTGTGCTTGCCGGCTGGCACGACGATGTGCAATCGCGACTGCTTGGGCACTTGCCCCACGAACTTCCCGCTGTCATCCGCGTCCACGATGAAGAACGCCTGCTGGAGCCCATAGCCGAAGGCCACGAAAATCACCTCGGCGTGCCCGGCGGGCAGCTTCGTGCGCTCATCGGGGGCAGTGGGTACGTGCGGGTTGGGCGGCCGCTGGCTCGCGCACGCCAGGATCGACACGCCGACCAAGCCGAGCAGTAGCAAGCGCACGCCTGCGAGCGTGCCGAAAGGCGAGCGCTTCGACAAGCTCGTTCTTCGCGGCAGCCAGGGCTTGCTCCGATGGGGAGCGCCGCCCGGCTCAGCTCCCTTCGCAGAGCAGCTGGATGTCGATCGACGCGCCTTCATCGCGCAGATCGCAGGTGGCGGGGCAGAGCTTCACGATGGGGTCGGCGCCGGAGATGTCCACGTAGAACTCGCTCGGGCCGGCGCAGGCGGCTTCGTCAGCGACGCGGGTGAGGCCGATGGCGGTCTCGCCGGTGGCCGGTGTGAAATGAACATCCAGGGTGTCGAGGTCGGCCAGGCCGACCTGCGAGGCGGGCACGACGTACTCGCAGCCGAGGACCGAGCTACGGATCGAGTCGAGGGCGGCCATGAACGCGTCCGGATTGCCGTCGCCCACGGTGTAGTAACTGCAGGAAGTGTGGCTCGGATCGCAGTAGTCGGCGTGCGGTTCGGCGCCTGCACCGACGGCCATGAGCTCGAGGTTGCTCATCGTCGCCCCCGTCATGCCGATGATGAAGGTGGGAATTCCCGTAGCTTCATAGTGGTCGACGAGGAAGCCGTTGAGCTGCGTGCTTTCCGTCTCCGCAGTCCCGCCTTGGCCAAGGCATTGCGTCGGGTTGCCGTCCGTGATGAGAACCCCGATGGTACGGCGGGTGCCGGTAGGCGTGTGCGTGCTGGTTTCCTCAATCAGCGTCTCCACGGCGCCCTGGGTTGCGGTGCCGCCGTCGGGGTCGTCGTCGTTGAGCGCCCCGACGAGGCTATCGAGCTGTGTCGAGGTACCGTCTTCGATGACACCGAAATCGACGGCCATGCCGAACGGGTCACAGCCCGTGTTCGAGAACTCACCATAGGACAGCCCTGTACCGACGGTGCTCGCGTCCGAGAAGAAGCCGTAGATCGCGTTGATCGCGTTGCACCAACGCGAGCCGTTGTTCGGGTCATCGATCACGTCGCAATACCCGTTGCTGTCGTTGTCTCCGAAGGGTTGCGTCATCGAACCCGATCGATCCAGGATCATGAAGATATCCAGGAAGATCTCTTCGGAATCGATCTGCACGTCGGCACAGGTTTCGGGCTCGAGGTCGAGCGAGGGGTCGTATTCGAACTCGATGCCGGTGGGCAGGGTGCCGCCGGTGCCACTCTGCGAGCCGCCGGCGCTGCTGGTGGCGCCTGAACCGTCGCCGCTGCCATCTGCGCCTGCTCCGCCGCCAAGGCCGTCCGTGTCGGAGCCGCCGCCGCCGGTGCCGCTGTCCGTGTCGGTGCCGCTACCGCCGGTGCCGCTGTCCGTGTCGGTGCCCTGACCGCCAGTGCCGCTATCGCTATCGCTGTCGGAGCCCACGGTCGTGCCGCACCCTGCGGCCGCCAGGGCGACGGTCAAAAGTGCGAGGGTAAAGGTCTTGGTTTTTTTCATAAGTCGTTCTTCTTCCCGTCAGCGGACAACGGTTTCTTTGCAGCCGAACACCACCCGCACCTCGGCGCCCGGATCGGCGAGCACGTCCTGGCAAATCTGGCCGCAGAGCACGATTTGCGTGCCATCGGCGGTGTACTGCCAGCCTTCGGCGCCTTCGCATTGCTCGTCGCCGGTGGCAGGGGGATCCTGCGCGATGAGCTCGGTTTGGCCGCCTGTAGGCGTGTACTCCACGTTCACCTTGCTGGGATCGATCAGTGCGTTCTGCGGGATGTCGTACTCACAGGTCTGCGTGGTCGCCTCCGTGATGCCCTGGAACTCGGAGCCGAGGTCGGCTTCGAAATCGGTGCTCTCGGTGAGATCGATGTGACAGCTCTCGGACGCCTGCGTCGGGGTCTCGGCGCAGTCGTCGGACTTGCGCGTACCACCTAGGATGGCGATCTGGCTGAGCAAGGTACGCGAGCCTTCGCTTCCGGGCGCGCCGATGGCGTAGGTCTTGATGTCGTAATACTCGAGCGCTTGCTCCACGTAGGCGAGGAGATCGTCGAGAGCGTCCGGCTGGCAGGTCTCGGCGCCGTCCGTCATCACGACGAGGTAGTTGTCGCCCGGCAGGTCGCCGGCGTGGATGCCGAGGCGCAGCGCTTCGAGGCCACGAATGGCCGCGCCCGCGAGCGGCGTCTGGCCGTCGGCTTCCACGTCGATGGCGTTCTGCAACGCGGTCATCTGATCCTGATCGAGCAGCGCGATGGGCACCGTCGTGTCGCCGGATTCGACGACCTGGCAGTTGTCGTCCAGCGGGAAGAGGCTCATGCCCACGCTGATGCCGGCTTGGCCAGCTAGCGTCTGCAGCGCACCGTTGGGGCCAGTGAGCGCGTCCTGCGTGATCTCCCACTTGGAGAGCTCGCCGGGGTCCACCTTCTCCGGCACGGAGCAGGTGTTGTCGATGGGCGGCGGGTTACAGTTCATGCTGCCGCTCTTGTCGACGACGAAGAGCAAATTGGCGGGAACCAGGTCGGCTTCGCCCTCGGACTCTGCACAAGAGCCACCGCCGAAGCCGCCGGTGCCGTTGCCGTCACTGCCGGCATTGCCGTCGTTGCTCAGGTCGAGCGAGTTGCCGCCGGTACCGCTGTCGCTGTCATTGTTCAGATCGTTGCCGCCGCCGCCGAGGTCGTTCCCTTCGTCCGTGCTGCCATCGGAGTCGGTGAACTCGGGCGAGGATTGGCAGGCGGCGGCCGCCGCAATCAGGGCGGTGGCCATCCAGGTGGCCTTCAGCGTAGTTGACCTCGTCTTCTTCATTCTCGTACTCGGGGCAGACATTGACGTTTCCAACATACCAGGCAGGGGAAGCACCACGTAGTCATACAGCTCAAGCTTTATGAAGCTCTGCGTCGGTTTTGTGTGCAAGCGCCCCGCATGTCGCACGAGCGCGCTCTGCCTGCGCACGCTGTCTCCGCGCTCTGTCTCCGCGCTCTGTCTGCCCGCGCGAGTGACCGCGTGACCCGCGCTCACGTCGCGTTCGCAGCCCTCTTGGGCACTCGATCGCTGCCGGCGCTCCACCGCCAGCGCAGGCGAGCGTTGGCGCGCACCTTTCCCGCCGTGCCTCCCGAGCAGCGGCAGTCTCGAGCAGCGGCAGTCGTCCCCCGCCGCCTAGCCTTCAGCCGGCCCAGCCAGGGCGGCGGCGCCTCGCCTCAGAAAGCTGCGCTCGGAAGGCTCCCTCTCAGAAGGCACTCCCCCAGGCGTGCAACCTCTCAAAAGCCGAGCGTTTGCTTGCGCTCTTCCGCGCCGGGCAGGGGCTCGCCCTGTTCCGATACCACTGGCAGCTTCACGGAGCGCTCGGCGTTCACCTTCAGCCAGTCGCGCTGGTCGTCCGGGAGCTGCGCCTCGTCGTAGATGGCTTCCACCGGGCACTCCGGCACGCACGCACCGCAGTCGATGCACTCGGCGGGGTCGATGTAGAGCATTTCGCCGTCCCCGTGGAAGCACTCGACGGGACAGACCGCGACGCAGTCGGTGAATCGGCAGCCTTTGCAGTTCCCAGTGACGACGAAGGTCATGGGTCGGTTTTAGCCAGGCGGGCTGGGGCTTGCAACGGGGGCGCGCAGGCATTGCTCGCCCGGGCAGGGGGCGCGCGCAACGGCCTCACGCTGCGCTCAGCCAGCGGCGAGCTCGAGGAAGGGGCGGATCTCGCCGGCGCCCTCGCGGATGATCTTCGGGTCGGCGCCGGTCAGGTCGACGATGGTGGTGGGGACGGTGCCGCCGGCGCCCGCGTCCAGGACCAAGCCGAGGCCCGGGAACGCCTCGTCGATCTCGGCGGGGTCGGGATTGGGATTGGTGCCGTGGCGCGCCGCGGTGGAGGAGATGATGGGCCGGCCGAGCTCCTTGCACAGGGCCAGGGTCACCGGATGATCCGGCACCCGGATGCCCACGGTCTTGCGCGGCCAGTGGACGATCTTGGGCACCTCGCGGGTGCTCTCCAGGATGAAGCAGTAGGGACCGGGCAGGAACTCTTTCATCACCCGGTAGACGTGGTCGTGCATGACCGCGTACTTGGAGACGTCGCTGATGTCCCGGCACACGAACGCCAGCTTCTGCCCGCGGTCCATGCCCTTGATCTGGTACAGCTTCTCGACCGCCTTCTTGTTGAAGAGGTCGCAGCCCAGCCCGTAGACCGTGTCGGTCGGGTAGGCGATGACCTCGCCGGCTTCGAGCGCATCGACGGCCTGGCGGATCTTGCGCGGCTCAGGATGGCGAGGGTTGACTTCGAGGAGCATGGGGAGCGGGCGGCCCGCCAGAGGTCCCCCAGCAGGCGGGAACGCTTTGGGGGGACGGCCTATTAGTATGCCGGGCGCTGGGCGTCGAGGCCAAAGAAGCTGGCCTCGCGGCCGGGTTTGGCTGGTTTCGGAGGCCGACGGCTGTGTAGGGGCTAGTTTGGCTGCTGGTTCGGACAAAGGTTCGGACGGTAGGCCCCCACTTTGCACGCTGAATTTGCCAAGCACGGAGCTTTTCGGTTACCGAAATGGGGCATGACCGAGCCCGCGCGCCCCCGCCGACTTTCCCTCTGGCTGCTTCTGGCCCTGGCCAACCCCGTGAGCGCGGCTGCCCTCCTTGGCGCTTCGCTGTCTGGCCTGGCTTCGCTGGGCTGCGCGTCCTCGCAGGCTGAACCGGAGTGGCCCGAGCGGCCTCTGCCCGCCTACCCCAGCGCTGACCAGGAGGTGGCTGCCCGCCAGAGCGCAGCTGCCGACTCGCGCCGTGCCAACTCGACCCCGCCGGACTCGTCTGCGGCCAGTGCGGCCCCGGGGACCTCCAGCCAGCTGGCCAAGGAGTACGCCGGACGCGCCACGCTCGAAGAGCACCGAGGCGAGGCCTCGTACTACGCGGATAGCCTGGCCGGAAACCACACGGCGAGCGGTGACATCTACGATCCGCGCAAGCACACGGCGGCCCATCGCAAGCTTGCCTTCGGCACGGTGGTGCGCGTGACCCGCACGGATACGGGCGCCGTAACCTACGTCACCATCAACGACCGCGGCCCGTTCGGCTCGAGCGAACGCATCATCGATCTCTCGCGAGCCGCCGCCGAAGACCTGGCCATGATGAAGGCCGGTGTCGTGTCCGTTTTGGTCGAGGTCCTCGACAAGGCCAAATGAGACGGCGGGGCGCGCTGCCTCCTCGCGCCCTCCGTGCGCCGCTATCTCCTCGCGCCCTCCGTGCGCCGCTCTTCGTCCTTTGCCTCGTCGTCCTGGCTGCGTCCTTGGGTTGTGAGCGGGAGCGCCCGCACTTCGAGCGCGGGGTGGCCGTGGTGCTGCCCACGCAGTCGGCCACTTGGGTGCGGAATTTCAACCCATTTCTGCCCACGCAGGCGCGCTGGCCCACGCAGTCTGGCATCTACGAGCCGCTCCTGATCTATCACACGCTCGAGCAGCGCTACGTGCCTTGGCTTGCCACGGGCTACCGCTGGGAGCGCGACAATCGCGCGCTCGTGATGACCATTCGGCGGGGCGTGCTGTTCAGCGACGGGCAGCCGTTCGGACCCAAGGACGTGGTCTTCACCTGGAAGCTGATGCAGAAGTACCCGGCGCTCGACAGCACGGGCATGGCCAAGCGTCTGGTCGGGATCGAGAGCAGCCCGGACGAGGTCACCTTCGTCTGGGACGAGCCGTTCGTGCCTGGCCTGTACTTCGTCGGCCAAGCGCCGATCGTGCCCGAGCACGTGTGGCGGGACGTCCCGGATCCCGTGAAGTTCGCCAACGAGACGCCGATCGGAACCGGTCCCTTCACCGAGGTGCGGAGCTTCAAGACGCAGGTCTACGAGCTGGGGAAGAATCCCCACTACTGGCAGCCCGGGCGCCCCCACCTCGACGCGATCCGAGTGCCTGCCTTCGCCGGCAACGAGCAGGCGAGCCTGGCCATGATCCGTGGCGACATCGACTGGGGGGCCATCTTCATTCCGGCCATCGACCGCCTGTTCGTGGCCAAGGATCCGGAGCATCGCGGCTATGCGTTTCAGCAGGTGGAGGGCACCGTGATGCTCTACGCCAACACGACTCGCCCACCGTTTGACGACGCCGAAGTGCGAAAGGCACTCTCACTCGGCATCGATCGACGGCGCATCGTCAGCATCGCCATGCAGGGCTACACCAGGCCTGCCGACGCCAGCGGGCTCTCGGACTTCTACCGCCGCTTCCACGATCGCGCGCTGGTCGAAGCCGAGGGTGATTGGACGCGCTACGACCCAGCCGCCGGCGAAAAGCTGCTGGAGGCGCGCGGCATTCGCCGCGGAGCCGACGGGCGCCGTCGCCTGGCGGATGGCTCGCTCTTCGAGGTGGACGTCAATTGCGTAGTAGGCTGGTCCGACTGGATCATCGCTGCGAAGCTCATCGTCGAGGGCCTGCAGGCGATGGGCGTCAGCGCGAAGCTGCGCACCTACGACTTCGGCGCCTGGTTCAGCAAGCTCCAGCGCGGGGAGTTTCAGCTGTCGCTGGGTTGGTCGACGGGCGGGCCCTCGCTCTACACGTTCTACGGGCGCCAGATGGCGAGCGCCACCGTGCGCCCCATCGGGCAAGCTGCCGAGTACAACTGGCAACGCTTCGCGAGCCCCGAGGCCGATCGCTTGTTCCTAGAGCTAGCGAAGACGGCCGATCCCGCCGAAGAAATGCGCATCTCGCGTGAGCTCGTACGCTTGTTCGTGCAGAGCGCGCCGGCCATTCCGCTGTTTCCGGGGCCAGCATTCGGCCAGTACACCTCCCGTCGCATCGAAGGCTTCCCCACGGTGGACGATCCCTACGTGGCGCTCGCTCCCTACAAGATCCCGGGCTTCCTCCTGGCCTTGGTCGAGCTCCGGCCGCGTGGCATGCCGCGCCGCCCCGATGCGCTCGGGGTCTTTTCCGGCACGCGGAGCATGCGGCTCCAGAGCAGCGGAGCCCAGCCGTGACCTACCTTCTCCGGCGCCTGGGCTTCTACCTCTTGGCCGCCTGGGTTTCGCTCACCGTCAACTTCGTGATCCCGCGACTTGCTCCGGGCGATCCTGCCTCCGCCTTGCAGCTGCGCTTTCAGGGGCGACTGGAGCCCGAGGCGCTCTTGGCGATGAAGCAGGCATTCGGCTTCGTGGAGGCGCCACTCCCAGTCCAGTATGCTAGCTACTTGGCTGCGCTCTTGCGCGGCGACCTCGGCATTTCCGTTTCGTACTTTCCGGCGCCGGTGCGAGACGTCATTGCCGAGGGACTCGGCTGGACGGTGTTCCTGTCGGGCGTGAGCGTGCTCACGAGCTTCGCGCTCGGTTCGCTCCTGGGCGCCGTGCTCGCGTTTCGGCGCGGCGGCCTCATGGACTCCGTGCTGCCGCCCGTGCTCACCTTCCTCGGCGCCTTCCCTTATTTTTGGCTGTCCATGCTCCTGCTCTACGTGCTGGGCTTCTCGCTGGACTGGCTGCCGGTGCGCCACGCCTACGCCGATCACCTCGAGCCAGGGCTGAGCCTGGCCTTCGTGTCGAGCGCTCTCTTGCACGCCTTCTTGCCCGCCCTGTCCATCGTGTTGACCTCCGTCGGCAGCTGGGTCCTTTCCATGCGCAGCAACCTGATCGCCACGCTTTCGGAGGACTACGTGCTCTTGGCGGCGGCGAAGGGCCTTTCTCCCCGGCGCATCGTCTTCCGCTACGCGGTGCGGAGCGCCCTCCTGCCCAGCTTGGCAGGCTTTGGCATGGCGCTCGGCTTCGTGCTTTCCGGCTCGCTCCTGGCCGAGATCGTGTTCTCGTACCCCGGCCAGGGTTATCTCCTGTATCAAGCGGTGAAGAATCAGGACTACGCCCTCTTACAGGGGCTTTTCCTCTCCATCACCCTGGCGGTGCTGCTCGCTAACTTCCTCGTCGACGTTCTGAGCTTCGTGCTCGATCCGAGGCTTCGCGGATGACGCTTCTCCGCTTGCTCTGGCATAGCCGTCCGGCTCGACTGGGGCTCTCGATCCTCGCCTGCTTTGCCGTCGTGGCCGCGATTGGGCCTTGGTTCACCCGAGACGCGGCGGCGTTCCTGGCGAGCCCGCTCGAGCCGCCCAGCTCGAGCTACCTGCTTGGGACCACCCGACAAGGGCAAGACGTCTTCGCTCAGCTGATCGTGGGCACGCGCTCTTCGCTCGGTATCGGGCTCCTGGTCGGCCTCGCCATCACGCTGATCGGATCCTTGGTCGGCCTCGCTGCAGCCTATTTCGGCGGGCTGGTCGACGATGCGCTGTCCCTGTGCGTGAACGTGTTCTTGGTCTTGCCCGGCCTGCCGCTGGCGGTCGTCCTGGCGGCCTTTCTCGAGGCTGGACCGCTCACCATCGCGCTCGTGCTCACCATCACGGGTTGGGCCTGGCACGCGCGCGTGATTCGAGCCCAGGCGCTGACCATCCGGCAGAAAGATTTCGTCCAGGTAGCGGTGGCGCTCGGGGAGCGACCTCTGCGCGTGATGCTTTCGGAGATCTTGCCGAACATGAGCAGCGTGGTGTTTGCCGGGTTCATCGGCGCGACCATGCATGCCATCGGCGCTCAGGTGGGTCTGGAGTTCTTGGGTCTTGGCGACGTGTCGCAGGTGACTTGGGGCACCAACTTGTTCTGGGCGGTCCAGAACCAGGACATTCTGACCGAATCCTGGTGGACAATGATGCCGACTGGGCTCGCCATCGCTCTTTTTGGCTTCGCCCTCGTCCTCGTGCACCTCGGTATCGACGAGGTGAACAGTCCGCGCCTGCGCGCCCCAGGCGAGTACCTGGCTTTGGTTGGCTGGCGAACCGCACTCGGGCGCTTGGTCACGCCGGTGGCTCGCGTCGAAACCATGCCGCCCGGAGGGAGTAGGAGAATTGACTGAAGAGCAGGTCCTGCTGTCGATTCGCTCCCTCACCATCGACTACGTGGGCGAGCGCAGTGTGCGCGCAGTGGACAATCTCTCCCTCGACATCGAGCGGGGCGAGTTCGTCGGCCTGCTCGGCGAGAGTGGGAGCGGCAAGTCGAGCGCGGCTCTGGGCGCGCTGCGCCTGTTGCCGCCGCCCGCGGTGATCCGGTCCGGCCAGGTCCTGCTGGAAGGCCTGGACCTCCTGAGCGCCAGCGACGAGCAGCTCCGGTCCCTCAGATTTCGTCGCAGTTCCGTGGTGTTACAGAGCGCGATGCATGCGCTGAGCCCGGTCCTGACCATTGGTGAGCAGATCTCCGACGTGATCCTGGCGCACGAGGACGTCGGGCGAGAAGAGGCGCTGGAGCGAAGTGCCGAGCTGCTCGAGCTCGTGGGCATCGCGCGGAGCCGACTCCGCGACTACCCGCACCGATTTTCGGGCGGCATGCGGCAGCGGGTGGCGCTTGCCATGGCCTTGGCATTGCGTCCGGCATTGGTCGTCTTGGACGAGCCCACCACGGCACTCGATGTCCTGATCGAGCGCGAGATCTTGGAGCAGCTGGCCACGCTCAGGCGCTCACTCGGCTTTTCCGTCCTGTTCGTCTCCCACGACGTGCGCCTCCTTTTGGAGCACTGCGATCGCCTGGCTGTTCTCTACGCGGGCCGGCTCTGTGAGGTGGCGTCCAAGGACGAGCTGGCGCGAGGCGGCCGGCACCCGTACACCAGAGGTCTGCTCGAGGCACTCCCCAGCCTCGGCGCCGCCCGTCGTCGCTTGCCCGGCATCCCCGGAGCCCCGCCCGACTTGGCGCGCCCGCCGGCAGGATGCCGCTTTCATCCTCGCTGCGGGCAGAAGTCCGAGCGCTGCGGCATCCAGGTTCCCGAGCTAGCTCAGGTCGAAAGTCGCAGTCAGCTCGCCTGCCACCACCCGCTCGGCTTGCGCCCGTCGGCAGCCGTGCCGGAGGCGGAAGGCGACGATCGACCCACTGCCCCCGATCCGTTCGAGGTGCCGCTGCTCGGCACCTCGCTCGGCAGTGACGAGGAGACCAGCCCCATGCCCGGCGTCGTGCCTAGGAGCGAGCGGGCCCGCCAGGCGGACGAGGTGGATACCGAGGATCCGCCGGCGGTCGAGACCGGGCTCATCCTGCAGAACGCCGGATCATGGGCCCAGGCCCTCCTCGAGGCGCGCCAGCTCGTCAAAGTGTTCCGTTCGGCGGGCGGCGCCGGCAGCGCCGGCAGCGCCACTCCGCGAGCGGTCGACGACGTGTCGTTTCAGCTGGCTGCCGGGGAAATCGTAGCGCTGGTCGGCGAGTCGGGCAGTGGCAAGAGCACGGTGCTGCGCCTCCTGGCGGGGCTCGAAGCGCCCAGCAGCGGGGAGGTTTGGCTCGGCGGTGCTCCCGGACTTGGTCCCCGACGCGGTCCGAGCCTCGCCTTTCGTCGACGGGTCCAGATCGTTCTGCAAGACCCGTTTGCCTCCCTCAACCCCGTGCACACGGTCGCCCACCACCTGGAGCGGGCGCTCCTCGGGCACCGCCTCGCAGTCGCTGCAGCGGCGCTCCTCGGGCAGCAGTTGGCGCTCCTCGAGCAGGTGGGCCTCGCGCCCGCCAGTGACTTTCTGCCCAGGCGGCCGCACGAGCTGTCGGGCGGTCAGCGCCAGCGCGTGGCCATCGCGCGGGCCCTCGCGGTAGAGCCCGAGGTCATCCTGGCGGACGAGCCGACCAGCATGCTCGACGTCTCGGTTCGGGCCGGCATCCTGAACTTGCTGTCCGACCTCAAGCGCGAGCGCGGACTCTCGATTCTGCTCGTGACCCACGACCTGGCGAGCGCTCGCTACGTGGCGGATCGCATCCTGGTCCTGGACGCCGGGCGCATCGTGGAAAGCGGCCCCACCGAGGAGCTGCTGCGCGCCCCGGCCCACCCCAAGACGCGCCAGCTTCTGGCGGCGGCTCGATTTCCTGGCCTCTCCTGAGCGCTGGCCATCCCAGCGTGGCGACCGCCCGCGAGCAGCACGATGAGCAACGAAGGCGCACAAACGAAAACAGGGTGCCACTCGGGCACCCTGCTTGGACACACAGCCTCGCAGGCGGCTCAGGCAGCCGTGCGGCGGCGACGAGCGCCAATCATCTGAGCAGCGCCGAAGAGCAGGAAGGCGGCAGCGCCCATGCTCTGCCCGCTGAGCTCGGGCACCTTCACCGTCGAGAAGGTGATGCCGGCGAGCGAGAAGCCCTTGTAATTCGCCTCCGCGCCGGTGTTGGTGGAGTAGACCGAGAGGACGGTGGCCAGCTCGCTGATGTCCACGGTGATCTCGCCGTTGTTGCTGCCGTCGCGGATTTCCTCACCCTCGAACGTGCCGTACTCGGTGCTGCCGTCGGCGCTGGTGACCTTCCACTTGCCGGTTTCGGTCGGCCACACGAAGTAGTAGCCCCTGACCCGCTGCTCGTCGTAGATGTCGGTGATCGCAATGGACTCGATCAGGACTTGTTCCGAGAACGTGACCTTGATCGACTCCTTGCCGTTGATTTCGTCGGAGGTGATGAGCACGTCACCCGTGGGAGTCCGGTCGTTGGAGGTAGTGCCGTTGCTGTCGTACCTGGTGTCGACGCCGAAGCCGTCACCCCTCTGATAGGTGAGGTCGGTCGAGCTGCTGGTCTGCCCCTCGTTGAGGGCGGTGAAGGTCACCGTGACGCCATCGGCGGTGGTCGTGTACGTTGAGCTACCCGAGACGAAGCCCGTGATGTCAGTCAGGTCGAGCTCGGCGCCGAAGGCGGCGCTGGGGAGCAGAAGGAAACCGGCGAGTGCGAGCAGAGTGAGTTTCTTCATGGCGATGCGTCCTGATTCGTACAACTGGACCCACTGTCCCACACAGGCCGATACTAGTCAATTCTAAAACACAGCAACGCATCTGACACATGGTCGATCCTCGTAAGCCACTGTTATTATGGCTTTTTGAAGGAAGATCGGCTTTCGGAACCCCCAGGCCCCCTAGTTCATGTCGGCGCGCAGCGTGGCTAGGGGTAGGTAGGGGCAGGGCCTACTTCTTCGGGGCCTACTTCTTCGGGGCCTTACTTCTTCGGGGCAGGGAGCCCGGCGAGGGCCTGCTCGGCCCGGGGTCGCCAGGACGGCGCAGGCAGGGGAGGAGCAGGGGGTGGGGTCGCGAGGGCCTTCTCGAGCTGCTTTTTCGCCTCGTCAGCTTGCCCGGCCTTCGCCAAGGCGAGCCCGTGGTGAAAAAGGGCCTCCGGCGTGCCGAGTACGGGTGTGCTCCTCCCGAGGAGGCGCACGGCCTCCGCCAAGTCCTTCTCCTCCCCGTTCTCCACCAGCGCCCATCCGAGCGTGTCCTCGAGTGCTGGATTGTCGGGCAGGGCGGCGACCGCCCGTCGCGCCAGGGTGACCGCTCTCGCCTTGGTCCCGTCTTGCGCCACGAGCAGCACGGCCAAGTTGTTCAGCGCCACTGGGTCGTTGGGACGCAGGCGAAGGGCTTCTTCGTACGCGGCTGCGGCGCCGGCGCGATCGCCCGCTTCCTTCCTCATCAGGGCGAGCAGGAGCCACGCGCTGCTGGAGGAGGGATTGATCACGACCAGGCCCTCTAGGGTCTTGATGGCGGCAGCCAGCTTTCCTTGCTCTCGCTCCAGCTGCGCCACCTGCTCTAGGGCAGTCGGATCCTCGAGCCCGAGCTCACGGAAGAGCGCCTCGGCTTCCGCCAGCCGTTTCTGTCGCGCCATGCTGTGAGCCAAGATTGGCTTCAGCTCCGGCACGCCGACCTTCGCCTTCAGGTACTCCTTGATGAGCGCCTCCGTGGGGGCCGGGCCGCGTACCAGTTCGGAGAGCTGCACCCGCAGCCGTACCAGCGAGGTGGCGTGAGCCTGGGCCGCGGGTGCGTGCTCCAAGAGCTCGAGCGCTGCCCTGCTTTCACCGACCTCGGCCAGCGTCTGCGCCAAGAGCAAGCGCGCGTGCAGGTCGTTCTGGTCATTGTCGAAAAATGCGCGGGCGGCCTTCTTCGCCTCGGCTGCATTTTTCCTAGCGACGTGCGCACGCACGATGAGTGTCTCGGCCTGGGGCGCGTAGCGTGGATCGGCGAGCAGCGCCTCGACGAGCGGACCGACCTTGTCGGGGTGCCCTGCCTGAATTTCGATCGCTCCCAGGAGTAGCTTGGTGCGGGCGTTTCCCGGGTCGCGCTGGAGCACTTCCACCAGGACCTCCCGGGCCCGATCCCAGAGCCCTTCCTTCGCCAGCGAGCGTGCGTGGGTCAGCGCGTAGGCGGTCTTTTGGGCGTCGCGTCCTTCGGGCACGGCGTCGAGCGCGCGCTTGGTGAGCTTGGTTGCCTCGAGCCCCTGGTCCTGGAGCTCGAGCAGGCGCGCTTCGAGCAAGAGGACGTTCGGGGTGCGATGGAGCCCGCCGCCCAAGCGCGACACGGCAAGCTCACCGAGGCGGACGTCGCCCATCGAGAGGGCTCGCTCGGCCAGTGCCTCGTGCACTTCGGCGCTGGCGCTCGGAGAGTTCGAGGCTCGGGTGAGCAGCCAGAGCGCGAGGGCGCCCTTCTGCAGCTTGGCCAGGCTGTCTGCCATGAGCAGGCTGAGCTTCGGATCGAACGCGCGACTCTCCGCATGCTCCTTCAGCCAAGCATCGACCGCCCGCTTGCCGTCGCCGCGTGCCGCCAGGAGAGAAGCGCGCGCGGTGGCGTATTCAGCGCTCCTGCGGAAGGCACGGTACGAGTCGCCGACCAAGAGGTCGAAAGCGGTCAGGCCGGCATTGCCGTCCGCAGGAGCGCTGGCGAGCGTCGCGAACAAGAGCAGGGTGGGTACGTGCGGTGGCTTCTGGGCGATGGCCAGAGTGAGGAGCCGCCGGGCTTCCTCCAGCTTGCCTTGGGCAACGGAAACGTTCGCTAGCTGCTGCAGGGCCTCGCTGTCGGTGGGAGCCTTGTCCAAGACCGAGCGCAGCAGGCGTTCGGCTTCGTCGAGCTGCCCGAGGCGCTGATGGGCTGCCGCCTTGGCCTTGGCGACCTCCAGCCGATCGCCGCCCTCGGCCAGCACACGGTCCAGCTGCTCGAGCGCAGCGGCTGGCTTCTGAGCCGTGAGCGCCTTGGCCTGCTCCAGATTTGCGTTCGCCGACCGGGACTTGCATGCGGGCAGGTACAGGCAAAGGCCGATCACGAGCGCCAAGGACGGTGTCCGCACCGGCCTCGTATGCCAGTGGCCGTGCTGGATGTCCACGCGCGGGCGGGGTTCAGAACGGCGGCGGTATGGGGCTCGGTTCTGAATCGCTCGCGCCGTCTTCGCTGCTCGGTGGGTCCGCCGCCTTTGGTTCCTCGGGGACCAGCGGTGCAGGGGGCGCAGCGTCGTCAGCGCCGGCGCTTGGACTGGGCGGGCTTTCGGGCGGTGGGTCGGTCGGCACCGCATGGCCTGCTTCGAGGTCCCCGTCCTGCTCCGAGCCAGGCGGAGGCAGCGGAGCTTCTGCGGCCGGGTCGAGCTCAGGCTCGGGTGCCGTCTCGGTGGGGGCGGTGCCAGCGAGGAAGATCTCGGTGATGGCGTCCTCCTGTTCGTACCGCGCCAACAGGCCGGTCTTGGGATCCACCTTGGCTTCGGTGAGGCCGGGGGGACGCGGGAAGGCCAGCTTCGGCTTGCCTTCATGGGCGGCCTTCATGAACTCGAGCCAGATCGGGAGCGCGGCCGTCGCGCCGGATTCGGCCCCACCTAGCGGAACTGCGTCATCGTAGCCAACCCAGACCGCGACCACGAGATCGACCGAGTAGCCAACGAACCAGGCGTCCTTGGCCTTGTTCGTCGTCCCCGTCTTGCCAGCCACCGGTCGCCCGAGCGAAAGCGCTCGCTTGCCCGTGCCCTCTTGAACGACGCTTTCGAGCAGACTGGTCAAGAGATACGCCACCTCCGGCTTCATCACCTGGCGCGGAGGCGGGATGGGGCCGAGGTCCACGGCTCCGCTCTGACCGGTGACGGCAGAGACGAACTTGGGGCTTGCGAACCGTCCACCCGCGGCGAAGGGCACGTAGGCCGAGGCGAGCTCGAGCGGCGTCACCTCGTACGAGCCGAGAGCCAAGCTTTCGTCCGGTTCGAGTCGTGCGGTGATGCCAAGGGCGCGGGCGAATGCGACCACGTTCTCGCCGCCCGCCAAGCGGAACACCTCGCGCGCCACGCGGTTGTCGCTCCGTGCCACCCCTTGGCGGAGCGACAGCACGTCCATCGGCGGCGCCGCGGGCGGAACGGCACTCGCTGGATCGGGCGGGGGCGGGGGCGGCGCTTCGGCCGGGAAGGTAAACGTCGTCGCTGGCGTGACGGCTCCGGTGCCCAGAGCGTAGCCGTAGAAGATCGGCTTGAAGGTCGAGCCCGGCTGCCGCTTCGCGCTGGTGGCACGGTCGAGCCCGCCGGGCAGCGCGTCGTAGTTGCCGACCAGTGCCCGCACCTCCCCGGATGCCGGGTCGATGGCCACCAGCGCTGCTTGGGGGCCAAGCTCGAGGGCGAGCCCCACCGGGGACTCGGGCGTCGCGTGTTCCGGTGCGTCCAGGACGCGCACGCGCAGTGCCGCTCCGGGTCCGACGAAGTTGGTCGGTGCCAGGTGGCCCGGGTTGTAGCGTTCCTCTCGCGTCAGGTTCACGCGCCCGCGCACCGTCCCGACGTCGACGTCGATCGTTCCTTTTGCATCGTCCCGCGCCGCGACTCGGCCGACGTAGACGCCGTGGCGGACGGGCGTGCCAGTGAAGGGCTTGGCCCAGAGCTTGCGGGACTCGAGCGTGAAGGGCGGCGCGAGCTTGTGCCGCTTCATGTAGCCGTCGAGGCCGGAGCGGACTGCCTTGCGGGCTGCCACCTGCAGCACTGGATCGATGGTGGTGTCCACACGGAAACCGCCGCGTCGCGCCCGCTCGCCCAGCGCCCTATCGAGTATCCCCTTGGCCAGCGTCACCACCTCGGGTGCCAGGTCGCTTTCGCTCTCCGGCACCGGCGTCAGCTTGAGCGGAGCGTCGACGTACGCCGCATGAACGTCGGCAGTCATGAAGCCCTTCGCCTTCATCTGCTCGAGCACGTACCTGCGTCGCTCGAGCGCCAGCTTTTCGTTCTTGCGCGGTGAATAGTTCTCCGGGGAAGAGATGATGCCAGCCAAGAGCGCGCTCTCGGCCGGGTCGAGCGCTTCGACGTGTTTGCCGAAGTAATAGAGTGCCGCTTCTTCCACCCCGTAGCGACCATGACCCAGGTACAGGTGGTTCATGTACATGGCCAGGATCTGGTCCTTGCTCAGCGTGCGCTCGATCTCGTAGGCGAGGATCGTCTCGCGCACCTTGCGCCGGTAGCTGCGCTCCTGATCCAGGAGCACGTTCTTCACCACTTGCTGGGTGATGGTGCTGCCACCCTGCTTCACGCGGCCTGCGGCTACGTTCTTCGCCAGCGCGCGGACGAGGCCCAGGTAGTCGAGGCCCTTGTGCTCGTAGAAGCCGGCGTCCTCGGCGGCGAGGAAGGCGCTCTTCAGGTGATCGGGCATGCGCTCGAACGGGACCACCGTGCGACGCTCGGAGAACACGTCGGCGAGCAGCGTGCCGTCGCGCGCCAGGATGCGCGTGACCTCGGGTGGCGCATAGCCTCCCTCCAGCGTGCGCACGTCCGGCAAGCCCTGGGCCATCTGGCGCACGAACACCACGACGGCGATGGCGCCGACGGCGCCGAGACCGAGCGTCGTCCACAAGGCGACTAGCCCAACCTTGCGCCACGGAACTCGTGCGAGCTCCGTCCGAATGTCCGCCAGCGCCTGGGCTAGGGGGGAAACGTCCTCTTCGGTCATCGCGGGACGATTGGCTCGGTCAGTCGAGCAAACGCATGATCAACATGGCGGCGACCCCACCCAGAATCATGCAAGCGAGTGCCACCCCGAGCAGGGTGGCCAGCGTGGGCGTCTGTCGCATCGCCTGAGCGCCAACCCCTCTGCTCTTGGGTGGAGCATCGGAGCGTTTGGTCGGAGGTGCAGAGGTCGTGGCTGGGTTCGGCGGGACCGAGCCAGCGAAGGCAGCCGCGGCGACGCCCGGCGGCGCGAACGGAGCCAGTGCGCGCGCGAACTCCATCGCGGATTGGTAGCGGCCGTCCTTCTGCTTGGCGAGAGCTTTGGCGATGGCCTTCCACAAGCCATCTGGAAAGCGCATGCCGGGCACTCGATCGTTGAGTGGGATGGGCTCGGCCGTGACGTGCTTGCCGACGTATTCCATGGGCGTGGTCGCGTCGAATGGCAGCTTTCCGGTCAGGGCTTCGTAGAGGATGCAGGCAAGCGAGTAGATGTCGCTGCGCGCGTCCAAGGTTTGGCCACGCGCTTGCTCCGGAGACATGAACTCCGGGGTGCCGAAAACCATTCCTTCCTGGGTCAGGATGAGCGATCCGGGTCGCATTTGAGCCTCGGTCACCTTGGCCAACCCGAAATCCAGGACCTTCGGATAGTCGACCAGGCCGGCCTGATTGCAGATGAAGATGTTCTCGGGCTTGAGATCGCGGTGCACGATGCCCATGTCATGGGCTTCCTGCAGGGCTTGGCAGCAAGAGATGAGGATGGGGATCGCCTTGTCGACTGGCAGTGGCCCGCCGCGCCGGACGGTCTGGTTGAGGTTCTTGCCCTCGAGCATCTCCATGACGATGTAGAGGGACCCATCGTCCAGCTCGCCGTAGCGAAATACCCGGACCGTGTTGGGGTGACTGAGCTGGCTCATGGCGCGCGCCTCGCGCCGGAACCTGCTCACCAAGTCCTGCCGGCCCTTCAGGCGTTGATGCAGGATCTTGATCGCCACCTCGCGGCCCATCGCCGGCTCCTCGGCCCGATAAACCGCACCCATGCCGCCCGCTCCGATGCGCTGCGTGACGCGAAATTGACCATCCAGGATTTCGCGACCGACGAACGGATCGTTCTTCGGGGCCGACATGCGGAAAGCGTGTTACCACTTGCGGCATGTCCGCTCCAGAGGCAGCGCGGGATAGCGGCCAAGGGCAATCTCTTTTCTTGACGAGCCCGCTGCCTCTTTTCCTGACGAGCCCGCTGCTCGTGGCGCTCGGGGTGCGACACGGTTTCTTCATGCGGGCTGGCGGCGTCTCTAGGGCCCCTTTCGACAGCCTGAACTTCTCTACGTCCGTTGGAGACGATCCTGTCCTCGTACAGGCGAATCGGGAGCTGGGCGCGCGTGCACTCGAGGTGCCACCCGAGCGCGTCTTCCGGGTGTCGCAGGTTCACGGCTGTGAGGTCGTCGTCGTCCACGGCCCGGAAGCACAGGCCGAAACGGCGAAGCAACCGGGCGACGCCGTGGTCAGCTCGGCCGCGGGCGCCGCATGTGCAGTGATCACTGCCGACTGCGTGCCTATCCTCGTCGCGAGCCGCACGAGCGCGCACGTTGCCGCCATCCATTCGGGCTGGCGGGGCTTCGTCGCCGGAGTCATCCCGCGCGCACTCGCAGCGCTCCGTGCCCTGGGTGCTGGGGACTTCGTGGCTGCCATCGGACCGCACATCGGCGTGGACGCGTTCGAGGTGTCGGAGGACGTTGCGCTCGAGCTCGAGCAGGCGGCAGCGGGAGCCCTCGTGGTACGCCGAGGTGGTCCTCGCCCCCACGTCGATCTAGGACTGCTCGCCCGTGCTCAGCTCCGTGCGTCGGGCCTGGCGGACGACCGGGTGGACGACGTCTTGGGCTGTACCCATGCGGAAAGCGACCGCTTCTTTTCGCATCGACGGGACGGCGCGCGGAGTGGCCGTCAGCTTGCCGCCATCGTCGCGCGAAGCTGAGAGCGTCCGCGCGTGCCGACTCGGAGGCAGGCAGGCGTTGCGGCCGCCCGGCCGCAGTGACACGATCGTCGTCATGCGCTCCTTATCCTTGGCTTTGGGCTGCGCGCTTGGGCTCCTCGGGTGCGCTGGCGAAGATCCGGCGGACAGCGGCTCCACAGACACTGGTGGCAGCATGACCGGCAGCGGAGGCAACACCTCGGACGGAAGTGGAGGCGATGGCGGGGCGTCCGGCGGGACCACCGCCAGTGGCGGGTCGACCTCCTGCACGCCCGCCGTGGAGTGCAACCCAGAACCCCTTCCCCCGAGCGGGGACGTGCATCAGGACTGCGTCGACCGCATCAACCAGTTTCGTGTGGGTTGCTGGTGCGAGGCGCCGCTCGCGCGCTGGACCGAAGGGGAAGCCTGCGCCGACGAACAGGCCGCCTACGATGCTGCTCGGGATCAGCCGCACGCGGGGTTCAGCGATGGCATCTGTGAGTCTGGCTGGGGCCAGAACGAGTGTCCGGGCTGGAACTCCGAAGAGCAGATCCTCGAGGGCTGCCTGCAGATGATGTACGACGAAGGACCTCCACCCAGCCAGGATTGCAGCGGCAGCTGCTTCCAGGACCACGGTCACTTCATCAACATGACCGACCCCGACTTCGCGCGCGTCGCCTGTGGCTTCTACACCACGGACAGCGGCGAGGTTTGGTCGGTCCAAAACTTTGCGGATTGACCCTAGGACGCCCGCAGGCTGGCACCGAACTGGCGACTGGCGCGGGCCAGCACTTTTTCCTGGAGTAAGTCGATCTCCTTGTCCGTGAGCGTGCGGGCCAGATCTGGCTTGAGACGCGCCTGCGGATCTCGGTAGACAACGCGGAAGGTGATCGAGCGCTGTCCCGCCGGCACGTTGCCACCACGGAACTCCGAGGCGATTTCGACCGACTCACAGAGCTCGCCCGCTTCGGCGCGGATGGCTTGAACCACGGAAGCCGCCGGGGTCTCGTCCAAGACGACCAAGCTGAGGTCGCGGGTGACCGCAGGCAGGCGTGGCACCGGACGGTGGCGAGGCGTCACCTTACCCAGCGCTTCGATCGTGCCGAGGTCGAGCTCGATCGTCTGCAAGCTACTGCCGAGGTCCCAGGCGTCGACCACCGCTGGGTGGAGCGGGCCAAACGTCCCCACGAATACGCCGTCGACCAGGATGCGGCCGGCGCCCCGCGGATGCAGGTGCGGGACGGTGTCCAGCTCGGCAGCTTCGACCTGGACCTTCTTGCCCGTCATGCGTTCCACGACCTCGATCGCGATCGCCTTGGCATCGTAGACGTCGAAGTCCGGTGCGCGCAGCTCGAGGTACTCCGGACGCGGTCCGGAAAGCACGGCAGCCCAACTGGGGCGCTCGTACGGCAGGCAGGTGGCATCTTCTCGAGTTTGTGGCCGCGCCGCCGAGTAGGGGTGCTCGCTGCCCACCGGCAAGAACACCGAACCAATCGTGAACAGCTGGGCACGCTTCTGGCCACGGCGGCGGGCGCGACCGACGGCTTCCAGCAGGCCCGGCAAGAGGCTCGTGCGCAGGACGCTGCGCTCCTCGCTGAGCGGATTCTTGAGCCGCACTACGGGCTTTCTTGCGTGGACCTTGTCGAGGTCGGCCTCGGACACGAACGAATACGTGAGCGCCTCGGATAGGCCGAGCGCTACGGAGATGCCCGCTACCTCGCGCTCGATCAGGCCGGAAGTACGTGGGGCCTGCGGCGCGATGCCGGGCAATACCGTGGGGATCTCGTCGAGGCCGCGAATGCGAGCGATCTCTTCGATCAGGTCTTGCTCGATGCTGACGTCCGGGCGGTGCGAGGCGCCGCGTACGACTGCCTGTTTGACGCCGTGGCCCACTTCGCGCAGGTACTCGACGGCCAGACCGAGGCGACTCAGGGTGCGCACGGCCTCCTTGAATGGCACCGGCACTCCCAAGAGCTTGTCGATGCGATCGCTGCGAAGTTCGATCGTGGGCAGCTCGATCGCAGCTCCGTCGGCGCGCAAGGTGCCTGGTGCGGCCACCCCGCCCGAGAGTTGGCAAAGCATCGCGCGTGCGCGCAAGAGCACGAGCTCGGTAGTGCCGTGATCCGTACCGCGCTCGAAGCGGTGGGACGACTCCGTGTGCATGCCGAGGCGCCTGGCGCTGCGCCGAATGCCGCGTGGGGCGAAATAGGCGCACTCGAGCAGGACGTCCTTCGTGTCGGCGTGGATCTCGCTGTTCTGTCCGCCCATGATGCCGGCGAGCGCGGTCGGACCCTCGGCATCGGTGATCAAGAGGTCGTCCGGGGTCAGGCTGCGCACCTGCCCGTCCAGGGTGGTCATGGTTTCGCCGGCGTGGGCGATGCGCACTTCGATTTTGCCGCCGCGCACACGCGCCGCGTCGAAAGCATGGAGCGGCTGGCCGAACTCGAGCAGCACCCAGTTGGTGACGTCGACCACGCTGTTGATCGGCCGCACGCCCAAGCGATGAAGCCGCCAGCGCATGAACTCGGGTGAGGGCCCGACGCGGACACCGCGCACCAGGGCTGCCCCGTAGCGGGGACAGCGGTCGGGCGCGCGATTCTTGAGCGAGATCGCAGTTTGGATGTCGGCTCCGGCCTCAGCGACGGCGTCTGCTTCGGGGGCATCGAAGTCGACCTCGAAGTAAGCGGCGAGGTCGCGCGCGATGCCCACGTGGCCGAGCGCATCGGGTCGATTGGGCGTGACGTCGATCTCGAAGAGCACGTCCCGCGTCTCGGGCAGGGCGTCGATGAGCCGCGTACCGGCCGGGAAGGATCCGGGCGGCGCAGTCCAAATGCCAGCGCTCTCGGCAGCGAGCCCGAGCTCGGCCTCGCTACACAGCATGCCTTCGCTGCGCACACCACCGATGTCGCGTGGCGCGATGACGAAGTCGACGCCGGGCAGGCGGCTGCCCACGCCGGCATGGAGAACCTGGCCGCCCGGAGCCGGTACGTTGCTGGCTCCGCAAACCACGGTCGACAGGTCGGGGCTGCCCCGCAGCATCTCGCGAGAGGGAGGCAGGGACCCGGAAGGAGGCACGGGTCCCTCGCCACCGTGCAGGCGGACGGTCACCAGAGACAGGTTGGCTCGAGTCGGGTGCGCCTCGACGCGCTCCACGGTCGCCACGACCACGGGTCGGAGCGCACTCCGGAGGTCGGTGACCCCGTCCACGGCCAGTCCGATGGCAGACAGGGCCTCGGCGACTTCCTCGGGTTCGCGGTCGAGCTCGGGCAGGAGCTCCGTCAGCCAGCGGTAGGAGACCAGCATGGCCGCCCTCCTAGCATGCGCTGCCGGCAAAATCGGCGGGGGCGCGGACCCGGGCATTCTCGGCCCCCCCAAGGGCTTTCTGCGCCCCGCGCTGGGAAACCCGCCCCTGCTCGGCCGCGTAGATCGGGACGTGGACCTCGTTTCGACCCGGCGCTTCGATCCGCTCGCGGACCGTTGCGTCATGGTGCTATCAGCCCGGCTGGCGATGGAGACCCCCTCCCAGCCCAGCCCGAGCAGCTCCGTCGCCGTCGCGCCGAGCGTGGAGGCGCTCATGGAGCGCTACGCGGCTGGGGACGACGCGGCCTTCCCGGCGCTCTACCGGGAGCTCTCCCCGCGCCTGTTCGGCTACCTTCTGCGCCTGTCCCGCGATCGCCACCATGCCGAGGATCTGGTGCAGGTGACCTTCTCCAAGGTGCACCGCGCCCGCGCTGCCTATTTCGCTGGGTCTCCGGTCCTGCCCTGGCTGCTCGCCATCGGTCGTCGCTCGTTCTTGGACCTCAAGCGCCGCCAGAAGGTACGCCCGGAGGATCTGACCGGGAACGGTCGCGTACCCGAGCGCTCCGCCGATGTGCCGGCCTCGCCCGAGGACCTGGCGCGGGAGCTCGAGCAAGCGCTCGACCGTCTGCCGACCACGTACTCCGAAGCGATTCAGCTCACCAAAGTGACCGGGCTCAGCGTCGCCGAGGCGGCGGAGGTCCTCGGCACCACGCCCAGTGCAGTCAAGCTGCGCGTTCACCGCGGCTATCAAATCCTGAGAAAGGAGCTGGAGTCCCTTGGCCGGCACCTCTGACGAGAGCGCGACCTTCACGCACCTGGCCGAACATCCCCCGTCTCCAGACGAGCGGATCTTGCGCGCACTGGAGCAAGAGCTCGCCTCGCAAGCGGGCGAGAAGCTGCCTGGGCAGGCCCGGTTCTATCCGTGGCGGCTGTCGTCCCGGCAGGCGCGCGTCTGGGTCTCGCTCGGCTCGGCTGCGCTGATGCTCGGGCTCGGCTCGCTGGGTGCCATCAGCCGAGGGATGAACCGAGCGACGGCATCTGCCCTCCTGGTTGCGCTCGCCGGCGGGCTTGGCCTCTGCTTCCTCTTCCTGCCCTCAGCGGCGCCGGGTCCGACACGTTCGGCTCGCTCCTCGCGCCAGATGCTGGTGCTCTTGGTGGCGCTGCTGACGCTCGCCTACGCCTGGCTGACGATCGCCGGCTTCGACCCGCTGTCCGCGGTGCTGTCGGCTCCTGGCCGTGCTGGCGTGGTTCGCTGCGGCCTGCACGTGCTGCTCTCGGGGTCGCTCTGTCTGCTCGCGCTGCTCTTGCCTTGGCGCCACAGCGACCCATTTTCACCCCGCCTGCTCGGCGGCCTGGTCGGTGCGCTAGCAGGCTACGCGAGCATGCTCACCATCGATGCCGCCTGCGCGAGCACCGAAGGGTTCCACGTGCTTCTCAGTCACGCCTCGGCGGTGGTGGTGTTCGGACTCTGCGGAGCCCTGGTCGGGCGCCGCTGGCTGTCTCCGTGACGATCCTCGCTCGGCAGGGCTCGTTCGGCCGGGCTCGCTCGGCCGGGCTCGCTCGGCCGGGCTCGCTCGGAGAGGTGCGCTCGGGCGGCGCGCCCTCAGGGGTGGCCCGGGGGCATCTGGATGCGCATGGGCGGGCCCTCGGGGGCCGGGCCGAGCTCGCCCTCGAGCTCGGGCAGGTTGGTGCGTCCGGGCAAGCTGCCCACGACGCGCCAGGGCACCTTGTCCTGCATCTTGCGCTGAATCCTGAGCACGCGCTCCACCGGGCCGCCTGGGCCACCCGTGGTGGTCACGGCCACGATTGAGTCGTCGCGGGCGGCGCGCAGCACCTCCGCCACGCTGAGTAGCTTCGCGCGGGCAGCCTTTTCGGCCGCACACTCGCCACAGTCCTCCTCGGCTTGCACGAGGGCGCCGGCCGCCGGCTGGATCAAGCGCCGTGCACCCTCGAAGTCCGCACCCGACAGCGCCTGCGCGAACTCCACCGCTACGCCCTTGGGATTGCGCGTGCGCTCTTCCAAGGTGACTTGGCGTGGCGTCAGGCCGTCACCGGGCACGTGGTAGTTGCAGGCAGCTCGCCCGGCAGCCCACATGATCAGCGTGGCAACGGTGAGCACGCCGAGCATGATCAGAGTTTGCTTGGTGGGGGCATCGATCAGCTCCTCGTCGACCTCGCCGACCAATGGACGGCGCCCGCTTTCGGGGGTCCACGCTGGCCGCTGTGCCTTTTCCTTGGCGCCGCCTTGGGTGCTCATGGCGGCTGAGCATCCACTCCCGGGTGCCCTCGCGCAAGGGGACAGGGGGCGGCCGCTATGGTACCGACCCCGGAGTGGCGCACGGCCTTTCCTTCTGGCTCGGCCTGCTCGCTACGGAGCGGGCTGCCAGCGGCCGGCGCTTTCGCGGCGCACGCATCTCGGGCTGGTTCGTTGCTCTGAGCGGTGTGCTCTCGGTGGTCTTGGCGGTCTGGATCGGTGCGGGCGACGTCGCAGACCTGGTCGCCTTGCGCGTGCTGGCATACGCCGCGTGGCTCTACGCCCTGCTCGGTCTGCCGGCGCTCTTGCATCCCGAATTTTCGCCCCGCGCAGTGTCTGCTCTTTCGCGTCTGCGGGGTGTGGTCGAGATCGGTCCCGGCGCTCGCGGCCTGGGCCTGTTCGTCAGGCTCGCTCTGGGCTTGTTCATCGCCGCCTTGCCGGGGGTCTGCTTGGCAGCGGGCTTGAGCGAAACGGCCAGTGACCTTTTTGGCAGGCTCGTCTTGGTGGTCGCCAGCGCCTTCTACTTGCTGCTTCTGGCCGGCAGTTTGGCGGTGGTGGGAGTGCTCTCGGAACGACTGGCACCACGCACCCCGCGTCGCTACGCGCTCGCGCTGCTCGTCGTCCCCTACTTGATTGGCCTCGGCTTCCCCGGGGTTCCGAGCGTTCCCGGAGCCTTCCTGTGGGCCTTTCAGCACCTCGTTCTGCTCGGGGGGTACGGCGCGTGAACCTCCTTCTGGATGGCGTCGTGCTCCACGCGCTCGGTGCTCGCGCCATGCCCCCGCTGACCTTCGATCTCGGGCCTGGGACGCATGCTCTGTGTCTCGAGAGCGGCGAGGCTGCTGCCGAGCTGGCGCGCGTCGCGTGCGGCCTTGCTCGCGCCAAGCGGGGCCGAGTGCTGCTCGGCGGGGACGATCCGCTCGGCCGCCCGGCGCTCCGTGCCCGGATCGGTAGTACGCACGGTGGGGATTTCTCTGCGCTGGGTGGCAAGCCCGCTCGGACCTGGTTCGAGCGGGCGCATGCGCTGCGCGCCTCGCATGGCGGCACCCAGGGCGAGCTGCTCGGCCTGCTTTCCCCCGAGCGGCTCGAGCTGCCTTGGCATGAGCTCTCCCTGGCGGAGCGCCGGGCCTTCGAGCTCGAGCTTGCCCTTTCGCTCGAGAATCCTCACGCCGTCTGGCTGAGCCAGGCGCCGCGCCTCGCTCCGGAAGCGCTCGATCGGGTGCTCCTGCGGCTGCGCCAGCGCGCAGCGGACGGCGCTGTCGTCGTGGTCACGGTCAGTGCCGAGCGAGAAGCAGCGCTCTTTGGCGACAACGTGCACTTGCCACGCCTGGTGCGACGAGATGCGCCGGGGGTCACGGTGCAGCTGGTGGTCGAGCGGCCGCGCGAGGTCGCGGCCGAGCTTCAGGGCGACGCCGCAGTGCTCTCCACCCAGCTGGACCCAAGTCGACCCACGGTCCTCTTGGTCCGTGGGACCGACCAGCTGGCCCTTTGCCGCGCCTGCAGTCGTGCCGCCCTGGCGCGGCGCTGTGAGCTTTCGGAGATGGTGCTCCTGCCTCTTGCGCAGGCGGCGCGGCGCGGGAGCGAAGCAGTGGCGGGTGGCCCATGAAGGCGCGCCGTGCGCTCACCCGCGCCGTCTTCGGCCTAACGCTCTTGACTGGGGCGGCGACGTTCGGTCTTTCGGTCGATGATGGGTCGCGGCAGGAGACGACCGATCGAGCGCTGTCGGTGCTCCTCCTGACCACCCTGCCACTCGCGGTCTGCTTCGCGGTCTGGTCCGCGGGCAAGACGGAGGATCAGCTGATCGCGTTCGGCCAGAACCGCCGAAAGAGCAGCCTGAGCCGGCTGGGCCCACTCCTCCTTGGGCTGCCGCTCAGCGCAGTCGTGCTGTCGGCGGCAGTTCTGGTTTGGACTCGCGGTCCGCACGATCCGAGTCTTGCCGTCGATCTCGTTTCGACCGCGCCGGTCGCGCTGATGGCAGCGGCAGCGCTGTGCCTTTCGTTCGTCGCCATCTTCGAGTGGTTCGGGTCCTTGGGCCTGCTCGTCCTGTTGCTCGTGCTGTTGACCTTCGGTCAGACGGAGCTCCTGGCCGCCGCGGCGCTTCCCTCGGCGCACGTCAGGCACCTCTTGGGCGTCGGCGCCACGCTGCCGTTCGATCCCGGCTGGTCCATGGCAGCCCTCTGGCTCTATTCGGCCTTGGCGGGCTGGGCCTGGCTGGGGCGCGTGCGGCCCTAGGCGCTCGACGCGCCCCCCTTGCTTGTTGGCGCATCTCACGAGTGAGATGCGCGATGGGCGCGCAAGCAGGGGCGTATGGCTGCCGTCAGTCGCGGAACGCCTCGGCTGGGCGCAGGCGAGACGCATGGAGCGCCGGCCACACGGTCGCCACCAGGCAAACCAAGACCGCGAACACACCGACCAGCGCGAAGTCCAGAGGCCTCGCGTCCACCGGCAAGCGGGAGATGAAGTACACCTTGGGATCGAGCGGCAAGGCGTGGGCGAGCAGCCAGCGGCAGGTGAGCGTGCCCAAGACCAGGCCCAAGAGCGCGCCCAGCACGCCGACGAGTCCGCCTTGGTAGAGGAACGCGCGCAAGATCGCCGGGTCCGTCGCGCCCATCGCCTTGATGACCGCGATCTCTCGGCGCTTGTCGAGCACCACCATGATCAGGGTGGCGATGACGGTGAAGGCCGCCACGATGATGATCAGCGCCAGCACCAGGCTCATCACCACCTGCTGGATGCGCAGGGCGGTGAAAAGGCCATGATTCAGCTCTTCCCAATCCATCGTGTAGAGCATGCCCCCAGCCAGCTTCTCGTCGATGCGGCGAGCGATCGCGCGCGCTTCGTCGATGTCCTTCACCTTCATCTCGATGCCGGTCACGCTGTCCCCGCTGTCGGAGAACTCCTGCGCTTGATAGAGGTCGGTGTAGACGAACTTGGCGTCGTATTGGTCGAAGCCGGCTCGGAAGATGCCGCTCACACGGAAGCGCTTGGCCACGGGGGGACGGATGGCACCACCAGCGATGGCGAAGCCGATGGTGGGACTGGTGACCTGAACACAGTCACCGAGCTTCGCGCGCAGGTTCTCGCTCAAGGTGATGCCGATCACGATGCCGGGCAGGACCCCGGTATTCGCCTGGCAAGGATCCTGGCTGATCTCTGCTGGCAGGATGTCGTCCTCGGGCAATGCACTCTGATAGCCGCCGCTCGGCACGATGCTGCCGATCGGGGCGCCAGCTGGCACCTCGACCGCGCTCTCGGCCTCTTCGTCCTTGTCGCCCAGCGCCGCCACACGACGGCCTTCTGCCTCGAAATCCGCGTCGGTCTCGGGTGGCTTTTCGCCGCCCGCCTGCTGGGTTCCCTCGGGCCGGGCGGCGAGCTTGCCTTCCTCCTTGGCCAGCGTGTCGAGGAAGTCGGGTCGGTCGGTGGGGTCGCCGGGAGCGCCCGAGTCGGGGTCGGAGAGACCCAAGGGCTTGGCGCGCCGGGCCTCGGGCGGCTTGGCTCCGGGCAAACGCAGCCCTTCCAGATTGCCCTCGATCATGTGCTTGGGCAGGTCGAGCACATCCTTTACCTGGGCGGGTTCGACGCCCTTGAGCATGACGCCCGTCGCGGTGCGATCGCCCTTGGTCACCATCATCGGGTTGATGGTGAAAGGAGCGATACCGGTCACCCCTGGCTGGCTCTTCATCTGCGCCATCAGCTCTCGATACTCGGTGAACGAGCTCGAGCGCTTGAGGATGAGCACGTGCGCGTTCACGCCGAGCACCTTGTCGCGGAACTCCTTGTGGAAGCCGCCGGTGACGCTCATGGCCGTGGACAGACCGGCGACACCGAGCGCAACGCCCAGGATGGCGAAGAAGGTCCCCAGCGAAATGAAGGACCGCTTCTTCGAGCCCATGTAGCGGAGCGCGAGCTGAAGGGGGAAACCCATGCCGACGCGCCTCTACCACCGACCCCGGCTCGCCGACCACCGGTCGGGCCTTCCAGGCCGATTGGCGTGCAACGATTGCATAGTGGGCCGCGGGTGTGCCGTCCGAACCGCCGGCCTCGGTCCCCCCGAACTCCCAAATTCGAGCCGCATTTCGCGGGCAGGTGGACCTCTCACCTTCTCCTACTCATGTGGGCACATGCCTTGCATGTTCCTTTGCCTTTGGACCGCCTAAAATGAAGGTCTCCCCGTGAAGAGCCAGCCGTCGCAGAAACCCGATTTGTCGGCCCCGGCTTCTGGGACGACGTCGTCGACGAGCCTCCGGCACGTGACGATGACGAATCGCACGGCGCTCCACCGCCCCGAGGCGGGACCGGACGCGGTCGATCCGTACGTTGGGGCCACCATCGATGGCCGCTACGAAGTGGAGACCCTGATCGGCGAAGGCGGGATGGGCGTGGTGTACCGCTGCACGCACACCATCATCGGCAAGAAGGTCGCGATGAAGGTCCTGCGCGCGGACATGGCGCGCAGCGAAGAGGTGGTGGGTCGATTCCTGAACGAGGCGCGTGCCGCTTCGTCGATCGGTAACCCTCACATCATCGACATCAGCGATTTCGGTCGTCTACCCGACGGCGCCACCTACTTCATCATGGAGTACCTCGAGGGCACGGCGCTCTCGGCAGCCGCCGAAGGCGGGACCCTCGGGCTCGATCGGGTGGGACCCATCGTCATCCAGCTGGCGGAGGCGCTCGCCGCTGCTCACGACGCTGGCATCGTCCACCGCGATCTCAAGCCAGAGAACATCTTCTTGGTGCGGCGCGGCTCGCAGCGCGATTTCGTCAAAGTGCTCGATTTCGGCATCGCCAAGGTGGCCAACGCACAAGCTGGTACCGGGCGGCTGACCCAAGCGGGCGCGGTGTTCGGCACGCCCCACTACATGTCGCCCGAGCAAGCGGCTGGCACGGCGGTCGACCACCGAGCGGACATCTATGCGGTGGGCGTCATCCTGTACGAGCTCGTCACCGGGCGCCTGCCCTTCGATGCCGAGACGTTCATGGGCATCCTCAGCCAGCACATGTACAAAGAGCCGGAGCCGCCGAGCACGCTGATTCAGTTCCAGCGTCTCGATCCGGACCTCGAGCGCGTCATCCTGTGCTGCCTGAAGAAGAATCCGGACGATCGCTACCAGCGCATGTCGGAGCTCGAGGCCGACCTGCGCCTCGTCTTCGGCGACAGCGGGGCGCAGAGCCGCCCCGAGCTCCGTGCGACGGCGATGAGCGGGACCCTGATCGTCGAAGAACCGCCGCCCAAGCGCCGTGTGTGGCCGCTCGTACTGCTCGCTCTCGTGGGCGTTTTGGGCGCTCTGGGCTATTTCTATCGCGGCGTTTTGGGCGGGCCGCCGCGGGCAGCGCTGGAAGCCTCGGCACAGAAGCCCCCGGCCACTCCTCCGCCCGCGCCGGCCGCTCCCTTACCCACGTTCGTGGCCGTCGCCGTCGATCCCTTGTCCGCTCACGTCTTCCGCGGCGAGCACGACCTCGGCTCCAGTCCGGTGATGATCGAAATGGGCAAGGAGCCGCTCCAGCTCGTGGCCAAGGCAGCCGGCTTCCTGCCGCAGGCATTCATCGTCGACGGCACCGTCACCAAGATCTCGGTCCGGCTGGAGCCGCTCGATGCGCCTGCCAAAGCCCCCGCGGTTCGTCCCGCGACCAAGTCCTCGGCTCGGCCCCCCAAGCAGACCGGCAGGTCGACGGGCGCGAGCAGCAAGAAGTCGACGGAAGGCTCTGGCGAGCTAGTCAATCCGTGGGACTGAGCGCACGCTCGGCCGTGTGAGCAGCCAGCGAGACAGCACAGGCCGAGGGCTCGAGCAGAGTATCCTCGCCGCCGCGCCGAAGGAGACGCTGACGATCGCGCGCGCTCTCGGCCAGGCAGGGCTGCGCACCTGGCTCGTTGGTGGCTGCGTGCGCGACTTGATCAGGCTCTGGGCGGGGCATCCACTGGCTCGGCCGCCTGCCGATTTCGACCTCTGCACCGATGCCAGGCCCGAGGTCGTGCAAGGGCATTTCCGCCGCGTCATCCCCACCGGGATCGCCCACGGCACGGTGACCGTAGTCCTCGGCTCTCGCCATTTCGAGGTGACGACCTTGCGTGGCGAGCGCGGCCACACCGACGGTCGCCGCCCCGACGAGGTGTTCTTCGTGAGCGACATCGAGCTGGACCTCGCCCGCCGAGACTTTACGGTCAACGCCATCGCCTTCGACCTGGAAAAGCTGGAGCTGATCGACCCATTTCGCGGCCAGGAGGATCTGGAAAAGGGCGTCCTGCGAGCCGTGGGCGATGCTCTGACGCGTTTCTCCGAGGACGGACTGCGCGTACTGCGCTGTGCCCGCTTCGCTGCCACGCTCGAGCTCGAGGTCGAGCCCGCCACGAAGCTTGCCATGCGCCCCTCACTGGGCAGCTTCGCCAAGGTCGCTGGCGAGCGGGTGCGTGACGAGTGGCTCAAGGCGCTAGCCTGCCGCAAACCGAGTCGAGCCTTTCGCCTGCTGCGCAGCGAGGGGCTGCTCGCCATCACCTGCCCGGAACTCTATCCGGAAGGTTCCGCGGCGGCCGACGCCGCCTACGACGCCGCGTGCACGCTCCTCGACGACTCCGACGTCGACCCGATTTTGCGGCTGGCGCTTTTGGTGGTGGCCGCGCCGCCTGCCCCGCCAGCGGCGGAAGCCGAGGGGGCGCTTCCTTCCGCTCGAGCGCGCTCGCTTGCGCTCGCGCTCGCCGAGCGGCTGCGCCTGTCCGGAGCCGAAAAGACGCGCCTCACCAGCCTGAGCGAGCCCGCCGCCGATCTCCTCCACGCTCCGCCAGACCTTTCGACTGCGTCCGCCTTGCGTCACCTGATGCGCCGCATCGGCGCCGCCAACGTGCCTGACGTTGGCCGCTTGATTCGTCAAGCCAGCCCAATGGGGAGCTCGATGCATGAGCGCGCCGTGGAGCTCGAAGCGCGCCTCTTGGCGGAGCTCCAGCGGGCGCCGGCATTGTCCGTGCGTGACCTCCAGGTGACGGGCGGCGAGCTCATGGCCGCGCTCGGCATGAAGCCCGGTCGGGAGGTCGGACGACTGCTCGAACACCTGCTCGAGCGGGTGCTCGACGACCCGAGCCAGAACGAGCGCGAGCGCCTGCTTTCGCTGGCGAAGCAGCTCAAGTAGCGTCCGAGCCATGCCTGAGTTCGTTTTCACCATGCAGGGCGTGACGCGCGTTCACCCGCCCGACAAGAAGGTCTTGGACAACGTCACCCTGGCCTTCCTACCCGGGGCCAAGATCGGCGTTCTGGGTGCCAACGGCTCCGGCAAGAGCTCGCTCATGCGCATCATGGCAGGCAAAGACGACGGCTTCGTCGGTGAGGCCAAGCCGCATCCGAGCATCAAGGTCGGCTACTTTGCGCAGGAGCCCGACCTCGGCGACGCCAAGACGGTGCGTGACGCCGTGGAGCAAGCGGTCCAGCCGACGCGCGACCTCTTGCAGCAGTTCGAGGAGGTGAGCGCGCGCTTTGGCGAGTCGCTCAGCGATGACGAGATGAACGCGCTCATGGAGAAGCAGGCCAAGCTGCAGGACCGCATCGACGCCATCGACGCCTGGAGCCTGGATCAGAAGCTCGAGCGCGCGATGGACGCCCTGCGTCTGCCCCCCAGCGAAGCAGAGGTCCAGAAGCTGTCCGGTGGTGAGAAGCGCCGCGTGGCTCTGTGCCGCATCCTGCTCGAGAACCCCGACATGCTCCTGCTCGACGAGCCAACGAACCACCTCGACGCCGAGTCGGTGGCCTGGCTCGAACGCTACCTCAAGGACTATCCAGGCACCGTGGTCGCCGTGACCCACGATCGCTACTTCTTGGACGACGTTGCACAATGGATTCTCGAGCTCGATCGCGGGCGCGGCTATCCCTTCCATGGCAACTACTCGGCCTGGCTCGAGCAGAAGCAGGCGCGCTTGGCCCAGGAGGAAAAGTCCGAGAGCGCCCGGCAACGCAAGCTCAAGCAGGAGCTCGAATGGGTTCAAAAGAGCGCGCGCGCCCGCCAGGCCAAAAGCAAGGCTCGTCTCGGCGCCTACGAAGAGCTGCTCAGCCAGGCCAATCAGAAAAAGGTCGACGGCGGCGAGATCACCATCCCGCCCGGGCCGCGCTTGGGCGACGTCGTGATCGAGGCCGAAGGCCTGACCAAGGGCTTCGGGGATCGACTACTCTTCGAGAATCTTTCGTTCCGCCTGCCACGCAGCGGGATCGTGGGTGTGATCGGGCCGAACGGTGCGGGCAAGTCCACGCTGTTTCGCATGCTGGTCGGTGAGGACAAGCCGGACCGGGGCAAGTTGACTTTGGGCGAGACGGTGAAGATCTCCTACGTCGATCAGTCGCGCGAGCTCCTGGCCGCCGGCAAGAGCGTCTGGGAGGAGATCTCCAAGGGCGAGGAGGTGATCGACCTTGGTGGCAAAGAGATGAACTCGCGTGCGTACTGCGGATGGTTCGGCTTCAAGGGCTCGGACCAGCAGAAAAAGGTGGGCACGCTCTCGGGCGGTGAGCGCAATCGCGTGCATCTGGCCAAGACGTTGCAGCAAGGAGGCAACCTGCTCCTCCTCGATGAGCCCACCAACGACCTCGACGTGGACACGCTGCGCTCCCTCGAATCGGCGCTGCTCGACTTTCCCGGTTGCGCCGTCGTGATCAGCCACGATCGCTGGTTCTTGGACCGCATCGCCACCCACATGCTGGCCTTCGAAGGTGACAGCCAGGTGGTGTGGTTCGAGGGCAACTACCAGGCGTACGAAGAGGACTATCGCCGCCGGCTGGGTGACGACGCCGAGCAACCGCGCCGCATCAAGTACCGCAAGCTGACGGCGGGGTAGGACGATGGAGGTCCAGAATTGTTGCTCGATGGGCAACAGACTGGGTCCAAGCAGGGGATTGATACGAGCAGTTCCGATGTCCACAGTGGCCGGAACAAGAAGCAAGAGCTGCGCGAGGACGTCGCGCGAAAGGGAGAATGCGACATGGCCTGGAAACTCGATGGTTCTCACACGAAACTTGGATTCGCCGTTCGGCACATGATGATCACCACGGTGCGCGGGACGTTCGCCACGCCCACACTGGACCTGTCGTTCGATCCGAGCGACCTTTCCAAATCGAAGGTCAAGGTCACCGTCGATACTGCGAGCGTGAACACGGGCGAGGCCCAGCGCGACGGTCATCTACGCTCGGCCGACTTCTTCGACGTCGAGAATCACCCCACCCTCACGTTCGTCAGCACGTCCGTGAAGCGCAAGGGCGAGGACCTGGAGCTGGTGGGGGACCTCACCATCCGCGGCACGACGAAGAGCGTCCGTCTGACCGGTGAGGTCCACGGGCCGGCCAAGGATCCTTGGGGCGCCAATCGTTTCGCCTTCAGTCTGGCCGCGGAGCTCGATCGTGAAGAGTTCGGCCTCAAGTGGAACCAGGCGCTGGAAGCCGGAGGCCTTCTCGTCGCCAAGAAGGTCAAGCTCGAGGTCGACGCGCAGCTCGTCGAGGGCTGATCGACACGCCCGGCGCAAGACGGCGCAGTTCGGCGCAAGACGGCGCAGGCAGGCGCAAGACGGCGCAGGCAGGCGCAACACGGCGCAGGCAGGCGCAACACGGCGCAACACCAGCCGACACGACGTCGCACACGAGCCGTTGCAACCATTTCGGCGTCGCGCCCGGCGCGATGTGAGTGGACACGGAGGCGCTCTTAGGGCACCTTCGAGACGAGGGGCCGCCCAATGGTCAAGAAAACTTCGAGTCCACTACCGAACACTCCGCCGCTCGTGCGACGGTCGAGCAAGAAGGCTTCGGCGCTTCTCGGCGCCGCCACGGTCTTTACCCTGGGCACGGCCGCGTGCAGCGATGGCGGTGGCACCACCACAGGCACGGGTGGTGCGGCGACGGGTGGCGACACGTCGACGGGCGGCGACACGTCGACGGGCGGTGTGGCTGCGGGCGGAACTCCGCCGCAGGTCTTCGGGACGGGCGGCTTGCCGCAGGCGACGGGCGGTGCGCCGCAGTGGTGGCCGACCGGAGGCACGTTCGGGACGGGCGGCCTGCCGCAGATTGCTCCCACCGGCGGTGCGCCGCAGGCGTTCGGCACCGGGGGCTTCGGCACCGGCGGTTTCGGGGGCGCGCCGCAGCCCAATCCTGGCACAGGTGGGGCGCCGCAGGTGGCGCCGCAGCCACCTCCGGTCAGTGGTGGCGATGGGAATACTCCGTAGGTTGCGGGCGAGAGACCTTCTGTCGTGAAGAAGCCACGACGGTCCAAAGGCGAGTGGATGCTCGCGCCCGAATGGGTGGATTGGCTGGTGGAGAACTACGTCGAAGGCGTAGGAGTGGCCGAGCTGGTCCAGAAGCTCGAGCAAGGGGGAGTCTCGCCCGAGCTCGCACAGAGGGCCGTGCGTGAGGTGACGGAAAACACCCTCTTGCGCTCGTTCCGCCAGAAGGTGGTCGCGCGCGACCAGCTGCAGGCGCTGGTCACCTTGAAGCGTGACCTTTCGCGCCTTGCACCGTCCGTCGCGGTCGAAAGGCGAGCCAATGTGAGCGGAGCGGAGTTCTTCGAGCTCTACTACGCCGCGAATCGCCCCGTCATTCTCACCGACGTCGCCAGTGATTGGCCTGCGCGCAGTCTCTGGTCCAAGCCCGAGTACTTCGCCGAGAAGTTCGGTGACACGCAGCTGGCCGTGTGCATGGGTCGTGAGCCCGATCCGTACTGCGACCGGCATTTCGAAAAATACGTGAAGGCGATGACCATGCGCGAGTATGCCGCGTGGGTGCACCAGGCGGGCGAGACCAACGACGGCTACCTCATCTCCAACAATCGCCTGCTCGAAGATCCTGCCTTCCATCGGCTGCTGGAGGACATCGTTCCACCAGAAAAGTACGTCGATCCGAGCCGCTTCTACACCTACATGTCCTTCTGGTTCGGCCCAGCGGGGACGCGCACGCCGCTCCATCACGACGGCAACAACATCCTCTTCTGTCAGGTGGTGGGCCGGAAGGAGTTCTACCTGGTCAATCCTTTCGAAGCGGACCTGCTGCCGAAGGCCGAGGGCTTCTACGCGCACACCCGCGTGCCCGCAGGCTTCGACAGCGAGGGCCTGCGGCCGCCCGACGACGCGTTTCCCTGGCCCGCGCGCCGTGTGGTGCTCGCGCCCGGCGAAGCGCTCTTCCTGCCCGTCGGCTGGTGGCACCAAGTGCGCGCGCTGGACCTCAGCGTGAGCATCTCGTTCCTCAACTTCCGCAGCGACAACGAGTTCAGCTGGTACGCGCCGGGGAAGATGAAGGAACGCTGAAGGCCTCCTGGATCCCAGGAGGCCTTCACGCGGTCGTACGGCTCAGACGCGCGTCTTACGGCGTCTTCACCGTGGCCGAGCCGGAGGGCGGCTTGGGAGCCGCTGGCGCCGCCGGAGCGGGCTTGGCGGGAGCGGGCGTTGCAGGCGCTGGCTTGGCCGGCGTCGCTGGCTGAGCCGGTGTCGCTGGCTTGGCTGGCTGCGCTGGCGCAGCTGGCTGAGCGGGCTTGGCCGGCTGAGCGGGCGTGGCGGGCGTGGCCGGCTTGGCGGGCGTGGCTGCCGAGGCACCTGCGGCGGGCGTTGCAGGCGTCGCGGGCTTGGCCGGCGTCGCGGGCGTTGCGCCTGGCTTGGCTGGCGTCGCGGGCTTGGCTGGCGTCGCCGGCGTCGCGGCGGCTCCGGCTGCCGCGGGCTTGGCCGGAGTTGCGGGCGTGGCCGGCGTCGCCCCGGGCTTGGCGGGAGTCGCCGGAGTGGCGGGCGTCGCGCCGGGCTTGGCGGGCGTTGCCGGAGTCGCGGGGGTAGCGCCGGGCTTGGCGGGCGTTGCTGCAGAGGCAGCCGCGGCCGGCTTGGCCGGGGTTGCGGGCGTGGCAGGAGTGGCAGGCGTCGCGCCGGGCTTGGCGGGCGTTGCCGGAGTGGCGGGAGTCGCGCCGGGCTTGGCGGGTGCGGCCGGGGTCGCGGTGGTGGCGGCGCCTGTCTTGGTGCCGGTGGCCGGAGCGGCCGCTGCGGGAGCGGCCACTGCCGCTGCGGCGGGTGCCGCGGGGGCCGCTGCTGCGGGAGCCGCCGGCGGCGGCGTCTTGCCGGGTGCAGGAGCGCTGAAGGCCGGTGCGTCGGCGGCGCCCGTCAGCTCCAGGCAAAGCAGGCGGTCGTCCATCATGCCGGGCACGAGCAGGCGGTTGCGCTTGCTGTCGTAGCCAATGGCGGCGGGCGAGTTCAGGTCGACGACGATCGGCTTGAACTCGGCGCCGGGCTTGCCCTTGTAGATGGTCTTGGCTTCCCAGCTCGAGATGAGCAGCGATCCGTCGGCGAGCACGACCAGGCCGTCCAGCTGCGCTTTGGGCAGCTTGGTGACCGTGCCCTTCTTGTTGTCCTTGGTGATGTCGAACAGCTCGCCCATCCAGTTGACCACCAGAAGGCCGGTGGCGGTGGCGACGATGCCGTTCGGGTTGGTCAGGGTCGCGTCTTTCAGGACTGGCTCGACCTTGACCTTCTTGGGGTCGATCCTGAGCACGGCGTCGGAGCCGCTGGGAGCAGGCCCGGTCGGGCTCGCTTTCCAGCCGGTGTCCGTGAGGAAGATGACGCCGCTGGCGTCTGCGGTGATGCCGTTCAGGAAGGTCGTCCCCGAGCCGAGCAGCTGCCCGCGCGCCGCACCGGACTTGCGATCGAAAATGCGCACGGTGCTGAGATCGGCCACGTACAGGAGGTCGCCGACGATGGTCATGCCTTTGGGCGCATCGAGCATGGTCTTGGGCGACGTGCCGTCGATGAACTTCAGCGCCAGCACTTGGCCGTCGGCGCTCACCTTGCTGATGAAGCCGTTCTTGTCCTTGGCGGTTGGCTCGCCGCCGACGTTGCTCACGAAGTAGACGTCCTGCTCCGCGTCGTAGACGACGGCCTCGGGGTGAGAGAGGCCTGCCCCTTCGAGCGAGAAGATCAGCTTGGCAGCCGGGGTTGGCGGCGGTGGGGGAGGCGCGGGAGGTGCGTCTGCGGCTGGCTTGGGGGCGTCGGCCGGAGTCGAGGTCGAGGACGACGAGGTGCTGACCGAGCATCCGACCGCGAGCAGGCACCAAAGGCCGATGGCGCCGAGGGGGAGACAGGTGCGGAGTGAGCGAGCTTTCGTGTTCATGGTTCCTCTCCAAATGAGTCCGGGCGCGCGGCGTCTGGACGTTCTGGCGCTGCACGTCGGCACGAGGCCCAACGGCCGGCCACCCACAACGCCCGGCGCCAGGGCAACAAACGATCCACTCCTTCGCAAGGGCCGACCGCTGGCCGCATGAACCGCCCCCGTTCAGGGCGCAGACGCCCCAGGCCCCACGCGCTTTCGGTGCGTGGAAAGCGAGAGACATTGCTGATGTTTCGTAATTTTCCGCTCGCAAGGGACCGGAGAACCTGGAGCGCACGAAGCTGCTAGCTTTGGTCCCATGAGCTTCTCCGCCCGGCTCTTGGTGCTGGCGTGCGCCCTCGGTGTGGGCTGCGGCACCAGCGTGCCTCCACCCGACGGCTCGGGCGGCGAGCAAAATGGGGACGGCTCGGGCGGGACGGAGAGCGGCGGGAGTCAGAACGGGGAGAGCGGAGGGAGTGAGAACGGGGAGAGCGGCGGCGACGGAAGCGGAGCTGCGCTGGGCACCGGTGGCGGCCTCGACCCTCTCCCGCCGAACGAGGAGTGTCCGGCGCACTGCAGCAATGATCTGAAGGATGTCCTCGATTGCGAGGGAGAGGTCCTCGAGCAGTGCTCGGGCGGGGACGCCTGCCTCGAGGGCACGTGTGTCAGCGACGCGTGCGCGGCTGCTGCGGCGAGCCAGAGCTCCGTCGGCTGTGAGTACTGGGCGATCAAGCCCGACTTGGCCGTGGAGCCCGCGCAGGCGGGCTGTTTCGCGGTGGTCGTCGCCAATACCTGGACCACGGCGCTGACGCTGGAGGTGACCTACGAGGGCGAGCCCCTATCGGAGCGCCCCTTCATCTATAGCCCGCGTGGACAGGGGCTGGAGCTCACCTACGAGCCCTACGACCCAGCGGAGGGGCTCGCAGCAGGCGACGTCGCCATCCTGTTTTTGGCGGACAGCTACGCGCCGGGCAGCCTGTTTCCGGGCTGCCCCGAAGCTCCGTACCTGAGCGAAGAGGTCGGCGTTCTCGGCACCGGGCGTGGGGTGGGCTTCCAAGTGCGCACGACCGCGCCGGTCGCCGCCTACTCCATCGTCCCCTACGGTGGGGGGGTCGGGGCGACGACCTCTGCCTCGCTCCTCCTGCCAACGAGTCGCTGGGACCGCGAGTACATCGCCGTGAACGCGTACGCCGCCGCCGAGGTCGTTGGGGTGCCTTCGCTCGACATTCTCGCCAGCGAAGACGGGACGGTGGTCGACATCCTGCCCAAGGTGGACGTGGAGGGGGGCACCGACGTGGACCCGGCCCTCGCTGCAGAGCCCGTGACCTACGAGCTCGATCGCGGTGAGTACCTGCAGATTTCGCAGACCGCGGAGCTGACGGGCAGTCCAATCATTGCGAACAAGCCCATAGCCGTCTGGGGCGGTTCGAGCTGCATGAACATTCCCGTGGACGCGCAGGCTTGCGATTCCGCGCATCAGCAGCTGCCCCCCGTTGTCGCGATGGGGCACGAGTTCGTGGGCGTGCGGCACGGGAACCGTGCGGCAGCTGCCGGCGTCGAGGAGGATTCCCCCTATCGCGTCGTGGCGGCCGTGGACGGCACGGTGCTCGAGTGGGAGCCCGCCTTGCCCGAGGGTGCGCCGACCGAGCTCGACCAAGGTGATGTGGTCGAGTTCTGGAGCACGGGCCCGTTCGTCGTGCGGAGCCAAGGCGACGAGCATCCATTCTACGTCGGCCAGTACATGACCGGCGGAACGTTCGTGGCGCCGAATGGCCAGGAAGGCGATCCCGAGTGGGTCAATGTCGTGCCGCCCGAGCAGTACCTGAAGAGCTACGTGTTCTTCACCGATCCAACCTATCCGGAGACGAGCCTGGTGGTCGTGCGTCAGCCCAACCTCGACGGCGACTTTCTCGACGTCAGCCTGGACTGCGCGGGCGTCCTCGACGGCTGGCAGCCGCTCGGAGCCTACGAGTTCACCCGCACGCAGCTCGTCACGGGGCAGTTCGAAGACGTCGGAGAGTGTTCGAATGGCGTGCAGCGCATGACGAGCGAGGGAGCGTTCGGCGTCACCGTGTGGGGTTGGGGCGCCGCCGGCACCCAGCCGCAGAGCTCATCGGTGTCCTACGCCTACCCGGCCGGTGTGGGCCTGCGCACCATCACCGAGACGAAGCTGCCGCCGATCGTAGTGCGTTGAGGGCTGTCTGCGACCTGGCTCCGGAGGCGGTCAGCGCTCCTGGAGGTGGCGCTCGAGGAGCTCGTCGAAGTCCGCCTCGGTCAGGTTTCGCACGGGGACCCGGCGCGGCGCGATCGTTTCGTCCGTGGCATCGACGCTCACGCCTGACAGGAAGGTGAACGCGTACTGGCCCTGCAAGAACGTAGTGGTCAACGACAAGCTGGAGTACATGGCGCCGTCGAGCTCGAAGGTGTCGACGTAGCGAGTCTCGATGCCCACGAGCCCCCCTGCTCGGGTCGTGCAAGGGCTGGCCGCATCGTCGCGCGCCACGACCTCGGCCAGATGCTCCTCAGCGCCTTCGGGCGAGACGTGGTTGTGCACCGCGGCCAGGTAGCTCCAGTCGTAGGTGAGCGAGCCACTATCCAGGCTGGGATCGTCGAAGGCTATGCCTCGACCACTCGTCACGACGTTGGCCGGAGTCGCCGTCGTGCAAGCGCCACCGGCGCCTTCGACGTCGACGGTGACGTTCTCGTCAGCGAGCGTGATCGTCGCTCCTGCAGGGTCGACGAGGCACGTGCCGTCGCCGAACTCCAGCGTGTAGGTGCCGGGCTCGACGTCGAGCGCGTAGGTGCCGAGCAAGCTCGTGTAGTGCACGGCGCCTCCTGGCTCGAGCGTCACCTGCAGATTCGCAATGGGCACCCCACCCTCGGTCAGCGCTCGCCCGCGAATGACGAAAGGCCCGGAGGTCGCTCCCTCGTTCTGCCCTGCAACTCGTTCGCAGTCTGGGAACTCGAAGCTGGCCCCGCCAGTCGCGGCGTCGCCGCCGGAGCCGCTGGCAGCAGGCCCACCGTCCTGCTCGATCAGCCCACAAGCAGGGGATCCCGAGGCTCCGAGCGCTAGGACCAGGAGGAAGCCCAGCGCTAGCGTTCGGGTGCTCATTGGTCCGCTGGATCTGGGCTCAGGCTTCGCCCGAGGCCGGCTTGGGCGGACCGGCGAAGATGGGGCCGCGTTTCTTCTCGTCTTTTTCCTTGCGGCGCCGCTCCGACCAGGTGGGGATGACGACCCGCTGCCGCTCGGGCAAGGCGCGCCCCTCCATGCAAGCGACGATCTCCTCGGCATCGAGCGTCTCACGCGTGAGCAGAGCCTCCGCCAGCCGGTCGAGCTGAGGCCGGTGTGCGGTGATCGTCTCGCGCACCAGCTGATACTGAGAGTCGATCAGCTTGCGCACTTCCTTGTCGATCTCGCGCGCCGTCTCGTCGGAGTAGTCCTGGCGGCGCTGGGTCATCTCGCGGCCCAAGAACACGCTGTCCTCGTTTTCGCCATAGGAGAGCGGACCCAGGGTCTGGCTCATGCCGAACTCGCACACCATGGCGTGCGCCAAGCGCGTGGCGCGCTTGATGTCGTCGGCGGCGCCGGTGGTCACGTCGCCGAACACGAGCTCTTCGGCCACGCGACCGCCCAGCATCATGGCGATGCGCGCCATGGCCTGGGTCTTGGTCATGGTGTGACGATCTTCGACCGGCAGGAGCTGCGTCACGCCGAGCGCGGAGCCGCGCGGAATGATCGACACCTTGTGCACCGGGTCATTGCCCTCGACCAGGTGGCCCACCAGCGTATGGCCGGCCTCGTGCCAGGCAGTGACCTTCTGCTCCCGGGGGCTCATGACCATGCTGCGACGCTCGGCGCCCATGAGCACCTTGTCCTTGGCCATCTCGATGTCCTCCATCTGCACCGAGTCCTTGTCCTGGCGCGCGGCGAGCAAGGCTGCCTCGTTGACCAGGTTCTCCAGGTCGGCACCGACGAAGCCGGGCGTACCGGCCGCGATGATGGAGAGGTCCACGTTGTCACCCAGCGGAACCTTCTTGGTGTGCACGGCCAGGATGCCCTCGCGGCCGCGGATGTCCGGACGCGGCACGGTGATGCGGCGGTCGAAGCGACCGGGGCGCAAGATGGCCGGATCGAGCACGTCGGGCCGGTTGGTGGCCGCGACGATGATGACGCCCTCGTTCGACTCGAAGCCGTCCATCTCAACCAGGAGCTGATTGAGCGTCTGCTCGCGTTCGTCGTGCCCACCGCCCAGGCCCGCGCCGCGGTGCCGGCCGACGGCATCGATCTCGTCGATGAAGATGATGCAGGGCGCATGCTTCTTGCCCTGCTCGAACAGGTCGCGCACCCGGCTGGCGCCGACACCCACGAACATCTCGACGAAGTCCGAACCGGAGATGCTGAAGAACGGAACGCCCGCTTCACCCGCGATGGCTCGTGCCAGCAGCGTCTTGCCGGTTCCGGGGGGCCCCATCATGAGCACGCCCTTCGGAATGCGTCCGCCGAGGCGCTGGAACTTCTTCGGATCCTTCAGGAAGGCGATGATCTCCTCGACCTCGTCCTTGGCCTCGTCCACGCCGGCCACGTCGGCGAACGTGATCTTGTTCTGCGCTTCGTTGAGCAGGCGTGCCCGGCTCTTGCCGAAGCTCATCGCCTTGCCGCCGCCGCTCTGCAGCTGGCGCATGAACAGATAGAACATCACGAGCAGGAACAGCATCGGCAGCATGATGGTGAGCGCGCTCATCCAAAACGCTCCGCTGTCGTCCTTCTGATAGTCGACGCGGACCTTGTGCTCGATCAGGAGCGACGGATCGGCCTCGGCCGGGCCCACCGTGATGCCAGTCTCGACCTGGCCGTTCGGCCCCTCGATCTTGAACTCGTAGTCGCGATCCCGAATCTTGACCGACGTCACCCGCTTTTCGCCCTGGGGGGCCTTGGCGAGCTCGATGAACTCGCTGTACGGCATGAGCTGCCTCTGAGGGCTGGCAGGATCGAGCAGCTGCCAGACCGCGAGCAAGGAAACGATGACGACGACCCAGAGCAGGAGGGTCTTTTGGGGCTGCTTCACTGTTTCTACCGGAGGGGGCTAGGGGTCTAGCGGGCACTATGCCACCGGGCGTGGGGGGCGTCGATTCCGTGGCCTGCTGGGGCCGGTTGTGCGCTGGTTTCGTACCAGGCGAAGGTCTTGGGTGATCGGCAGGTCGAGGGCCAAATTCGGGTTCTCGAGGGCGTCCCGGAGCGCGCGGCGCTGCTCGCGGTTCAATAGGCTCGGTGCTCCGAGCTGGCGTGCCTCGTCTGCGAGGGTGTTCAGGGCGACCACGATCTGGGGCGAGAGCTCCGTCAGGAGCGGCAGCAGCTCCTCGCGCACGCGAACCCTGAGGAAGCGTCGGTCCTGGTTGGACGGATCGCGGACGGCGTCGAGCTTTTGCCGCTCGCAATGCAAGAGGACGTCGGCGCGCGTCGCTCGCACCATGGGCCTGATGCGGCGCTCGTCCCGGGCCGGCAGGACGCCGAGCCCCTCCAGCGAGACCCCGCGCAGCAAGCGCAGGAGCACGGTCTCGGCGCGGTCGTCCGCGTGGTGGGCAGTGGCGATGAGGCCTTCCTGGCCGAAGTGAGCGTCTGCGGCCGCCTCGAGCGCGCGGTAGCGCGCCTCCCTAGCCGCCGCCTGGACCCCCCCTGGTCCGGAGACGTTCACGTGCACGGACGAAAAAGGCAGGTCACGCGCCTGGCAGAAGCGCTCGACGTGCTGACATTCGGCCTTGCTCTCCGGGCGCAGGCCGTGATCCACGCTGACCACGAGCAGCCCGAGCGAAGTCCACTTGCGACGCAGAGTCGCCAGCACGTCGGCGAGAGCGAGGGAATCCGGCCCTCCCGAAACAGCGACGACCAGGCCGGCTCTGCTGCCTTCGGTCAGCCCGCACTCCTTGGTGAGGCACGCCCGCACCAAGGTCGCCAGGCTGGGCGCGTGACTCCGGGTCACCGGCCCCCTTCGAACAGCTTGCAGAACAAGAGATCCGGGCGCTCGAAATCCGAGCGCAAGTGCTCGCTCACCGGATAGCCCTCGGCGCAGCGCGTCAGGACTTCGTCGAAGTGCTGACAGTCCCGGCACGAGAAGCGGAAATCGTAGAGCGCCGCTTCTCGCCTTAGCGTGTCATCCACCCGCGTGCGCATGCCCCGTATCCGCGCTCGGGCCCGCGCTCGCGGTCGCGCCGTGCTCCCGCGGAGCTACGATCGCTCCGCCACCCAGCACGCGCTCCCCGTCGTAGAACACCGCGTACTGTCCGGCAGTCGGTGCGGTCAGCGGCGCGCTCAAGTCGACGCTGGCGCCGCGCTGGCTTGCCTGGACGCGGCCGGGCGCCCTCTGGCCCCGGTAGCGAACGACGACCTCGGCCGAGAAGGGGAGCGAGACGCCCGCTTGCAGGGTGAGCTCCTCCACCTCGAAGCGCGTCGCCAAGAGATCCGCCTTCTCGCCCAGGCGGACGATGCCCGCCCTGGTGTCGATGTCGACGACGTAGGAACGATCCCCGGTGGCCACGCCGAGGTTCTTGCGCTGGCCTCGGGTGAAGCGATGCACGCCAGTGTGCGGGCCGAGGTCACGACCATCGGCTCCCACGATGCGACCGGGGCGCACCCGCTCGGGCGCGCGGCTCGTCACCAGCTCGTCGTAGCGGCCGGTCGGGACGAAGCAGAGCTCTTGGCTCTCTCCCTTGTGGGCGCCGGGCAGCTCGAGCTCCTTCGCTTTCTCGCGGACGGTTTTCTTGTCGAGCTCGCCGAGCGGGAACATCAGCCGGCCGAGCGTGCTCTGGCCGAGCATGTGCAGGAAGTAGCTCTGGTCCTTGTTCTTGTCCTTGGCTTCGTAGAGCTCCGCTCCGCTGACGCCTTGGTGCAGGCGCGCGTAGTGCCCGGTGGCGATCCAGTTTGCCTCCAGGCGGTCGGCCAGGGCCACGAGCTCGCGCAGCTTGACCCCGCGGTTGCAGCGGACGCAGGGGCTTGGCGTTTCTCCCGCCAAGTAGGCTTCCACGAAGGGCGTCACCACCTCGCTTTCGAACAGCTGGCGGCGATCGAAGGCGTAGTGAGGAAACCCCAGCCGATCGGCCACGCGGCGGGCGTCGTGGACGTCCTCGGGCGCACAGCAGCGGCCTTTGGTCGACCCGTCGTCCGGGTAGTCCCAAAGGTGGAGCGTTACGCCGACCACGTCGTAGCCAGCAGCCTGCAAGAGGGCCGCGGCAACGGAAGAATCGACGCCTCCGCTCATGGCGACCAGGACGCGCTGCGGCATGCGCGAACGCTAGCTCAGCAGGGTGCAGCAAGCACCCTGGCACCCTTTTTTAGCGCAGTTTGTCCTTCAGGCGCGCGCCGAGCTTCTTCAGCGCCCGCGTGTGGATGCGGGAGGCCCACGACTTGCTGCAGCCGAGGTCGCGGGCGATGTCGTCGAGGCACTCGCCGCCCAGGTACATGCGCTCCACGACACCCCGATCGGGCTCTTCCAGGCTGGAAAGCGCCTCGTGCACGCAAGCTTTGACCTGGTGCTCTTCGAGCTGCTCGTCCTGGAGCGCGCGTCCGTCCTTGGCCGCGATGCCGTCGCCCTCGTGCGCGGACTCCGCAAACACTCCGATCGTGACTGCGGTGACCATGGCGGCCATGTGCTTGCGCAGCCGTTCGGCCGCCTGCTCCACGGAGTCCGACGGCGCTTGGCTGCCGTCGTCCTCTGCGTCGGCTGCTCGATCGAGTGTGCCGAGGATGGCGATGCGTTCGTAGCCGCGCCGGGTCCACGGACCCATCTTGCGCAGGCCGTCGATCATCGCCCCACGCACGCGGTAGTAGGCGAAGCGCTTGAAGTCGCCGCGATCCGGATCGTAGCGGAGCGCCGCTTCGACGAGCCCTTGCTGGCCGAAGGCCAAGAGGTCCGCTCGGTCTCCACGTACCCCCTCTGCTTCCAGTCGGGAGAGCGCCGAGGGGACGAGGTCCAGGTGCGCGCGGACGAGCTCATCGAGCGCCACGCGCTCGTCCCGATTCGCGCCTTCGGGGAGCGGCGCCGTGCCCTCGGGATTCCCCTTATCCACGGCGCCACGATACCCACCCCACCGGGGTCGTGCCATAGTCCGGCGCATGAACAGGGTCGGGCTCGTCACCGTGGTCTACGCGACCTTGGCGGTCGGCTCGGGCGCCTTTGCCTTCTGGTTCCACGGCAACGTTCTGCTCCTGCCTGGTGCCTGGCTCGATCTCACACCGCTGGCCGCGCACGCATACGGTGCGGTCCTGGGCATCACCTTGGGCCTCTTGGTAGCGCGGTTGACGCCGCCCTCCGTCGCGCGGTTCGCCTGGGCGCAGAAGCTCGAGGCCGAGCTTGCGCCCCTGGCTCGGGGCCTGTCCCCGGCTGCCGTCCTCGCCGTGGCCTGCCTGTCGGCCCTGGGCGAGGAGCTCTTGTTCCGAGCCCTCCTGCTCCCGCTCGTCGGCCTCTTCCCGCAAGCGGCGCTGTTCGGCCTGGCTCATCAACTGCCTGGTCGGGCGCGCTGGATCTGGGTGCTCTGGGCGAGCATCATGGGGGTGGTACTCGGTGCACTGTACCTCGGCACCGGATCCATCCTCGGCCCCATCTTGGCGCACGCAGTCATCAACGCCCTGAACCTCCGCTACATGCAAGTGCGCGAGGTGATCGCGACTCCGCGACCCCTGGGCGGCGTTCTCGGACGGGGTGTTTCCGGACAACGCAGCTGATGAACGTCATCTCCTCCGAACAACCGCGAGTGCTCGTCGTCGACGACGAGAAGTTCATTCGCGACATCCTGGCCGATTTTTTGACCATGGAAGGGTACGCCGTCCGCACCGCCGAAGACGGTGCTCAGGCGCTCAGCGAGCTGTCGCACAGCACCTTCGATCTGGTCATCAGCGATCTCAAGATGCCCAAGATGGGAGGGCTCGACCTGCTCCAACACGTCGGCCAGCTCCAGCCTGAAGCCCTGACCGTCATCATGACGGGATTCGGCACGGTCGAGACGGCGATCGATGCGATGAAGCAGGGGGCCTACGACTACATTCTCAAGCCCTTCAAGGTCGAGGAGATCGTGCATGTCGTGCAGCGCGGCCTGGAAAAGAAGCGCTTGGCCACGGAAAACCTGCGCCTGCGCGAGGCGCTTTCCTTGTACAAGGTGAGTGAAGCCATCACCGCGAGCCTCAGCCTCGACGACGTCGTCAGCACGGTGACCAGGAGCGCGCTTTCGGAAGTCGACGCCGATGCGGTGTTCATGTGGCTTGCCGATGGTGAAGGTGGATACTTCGAGCGCTTGCGGCAGACGCGCGATAGCTCGTCTGCCGAGCCTGGCCGATTGGACCCGGCCGCCATGCAAGGCCGCATCGATCGGGATGCGCCGCTCGTGCTGCACGGGGCGGAGGCTGCGCCACTGTTCGCCGAACAACCACAGCACGCCGCGGTGAGCACGCTCACCATTCCCCTGCGCATGCAGGCGCGCCTGCTTGGCTGGATTTCCGTGCTGTCGTGGACGCCGAGCAAGCGCTTCACCGAGGGACAACGCAAGCTCCTCTCCATCATCGCCTCGCGCGCGGCCGCTGCCATCGAGAACGCGCACCTGTACGAGGATCTGCAGGCCACCTTCCAGCAGACCATTCAGAGCTTGGCCAACACCATCGACAAGATGGACCACTACACGGCGGGCCACTCGCAGCGCGTGGCGCTCTATGCTTCACGGCTGGCCCGGTGGCTCGGTCTCGAGGAGCGCGAGGTGGAGATCGTCCGCCAAGCAGCGCTCATGCACGACATCGGCAAGGTGGGCTGCGTGATGAACCTCAACAAGCCGGGCAAGCTCAGTGCCGAGGAGTACGACAGCTTTCAGCTTCACCCCGGCTACGGCAAGGAAATCCTGGACCCGATCGCCTTCTTGCAGCCCGTGATCCCGGGTGTGCACTTGCATCACGAGCGCTGGGATGGGCGCGGCTATCCGCTGCGCCTGGCCGGCAACAACATCCCGCTCATCGCACGCATCATCAGCGTGGCCGACACCTACGATGCGATGACCAGCAATCGCGCCTACAGGCGTGCCCTGCCGCACGAGGTGACGGTCGGTGAGATCGAGCGCTGCAGCGGGACCCAGTTCGATCCGGACGTAGCGGGGCCCTTCGTCGAGCGCATCGATCACTATCGCGAGCAGCTGGTGGCCGACGGTCAGAGTGTCCCCGAATAGCCAGCGCTCGCTCGCCTGCCACTATCTCGGTCGTCGGCCATACCAGCTGGTGCACGGGCTGATGGCGGACCTGGTGCAAGCGCGGCAAGCCGGGCAAGTCCCGGACACGCTGCTTTTGCTCGAGCACGAATCAGTGATCACGCTCGGCCGCGGAGGCAAGCGCGAGCACGTGCTGGCAGGGCCTGCTGAGCTCGACCGGCTTGGCGTGCGCGTCGAAACGACCGCCCGCGGGGGCGACGTCACCCTGCATGCACCTGGCCAGCTCGTCGCCTATCCCGTCCTCGACCTCGCGCCAGACAGGCGAGACGTGCGTCGCTACGTCCAAGATTTGACGCGGGTGATGAACGCCTTGATCGGGCCCTACGGCGCCCAGGGTGGGACCCTCGCCGGCATGATCGGGCTCTGGGTGGACGCGGCCGAGCCCGGCCATTTTCGCGGGGAGGGGGCACTCGCTGAGCCACGGAAGATCGGTGCCATCGGCGTGCGCATTTCGCGCTGGGTGACCAGCCACGGATTCGCGCTCAACCTGACCACGGATCTCGACCTGTTTCGCCTGATCGTTCCCTGCGGCATCAGCGCGCTCGGTGTCACCTCTCTGGAGCAGCTCTCGGGGCGAGCGCTTTCCGTACACTCGGCGGCCGAGCAGGCAAGGCAGCAGTTCGGCAGCCACTTCGAGCGCGATGTGAGCGAGCTTTTCGATCTGTCGGGGCTCGGCGCAGCCGAGCTCGGTCGTGCCCTGCTCGAGGCGCCTTGAACGCCTGCCCGCGGGGGTGAGGCATCCCGCTACGGTGCTTTTGGTCCCCCGCCCCACACCAAGAGAAACGTGCGCACGCAGGCGATGAGGAGGCAAAGTGCCCCTGGTGCCGCCAGCACGATGAGGATGCCTGGATCGCCGCCATGAGCTCCGAATCCCCCCAGGAAGAAGCCGAGCGGCAAGAGCAGCGAGCCGAAGAGCAACCAGCGGGACGGCAATGTCCACGCGGCCGGTACACGACTGACGGTGAAGGCAAAACCGAGCGACGTGAGTGAGAGGACGCCCAAGTGCGCGTGCGCTAGCCGCCACAAGAGGCGCGTCGTGGCATTGTGGAGGTCGAGGTACAGGGGAGCCTTCACTGCGTGGAAGGTCTCCAGGACCATGCCCAGGGTCACCGCGGTGGCGAGGCCGGCCCAGCCGAGCGCCAAGTGGCGCCTCACCAAGCGTTCGCGCTGGGCCTCTTCCTCGCTGCTCATGCCCTGGCCTCGACTGCTGGCCGGCGCGACTAGCGCAGTGCGCGGCGGAGGATCTTGCCGACGCTCGTCTTCGGCAGCTCCGTCCTGAACTCGACCACCTTGGGCACCTTGTAGGCCGAAAGACCTGCGCGCGCGTGGGCCAAGAGCTCCTCCTCGGTCAAGCTGGGATCCTTCTTGACCACGACGACCTTCACCACTTCGCCGGACTTCTCGTCGGGTAGGCCGATGGCGCCCGCTTCCTGCACCTTGGGGTGTGAGCAAATGACGTCCTCGACCTCGTTCGGATAGACGTTGAAGCCGGACACGATGATCATGTCCTTCTTGCGATCGACGATGGACACGAAGCCCTCGTCGTCCAGCTTGGCCACGTCGCCCGTCCACAGCCAGCCGTCTCGCAGCACGAGCGCAGTCTCTTCCGGCTTGTTCCAATAGCCTTGCATCACTTGCGGGCCACGCACCACGAGCTCACCGGATTCGCCGGGCGCGGCCGGATTTCCGTCATCGTCCAGGAGCCGCACTTCGGTGGAGGGGAAGGGGAGACCGATGGTGCTGATCTTGTGACGGCCATCCAGGGGATTGCAGGCGACGACGGGCGAGGCTTCGGTCAGGCCGTAGCCCTCGATGGCCGGAGTGTTGGTTTCACGCGCCCAGCGCTCTGCCACCGAGCGCTGCAATGCCATCGCGCCGGCGACGGTGAACTTCAAGTTGCTCCAGTCGATGCGCTCGAAGCCCGGCTGGTTCATCAGCGCATTCAAGAGCGTGCTCACCGCAGTCATCACCGTGAAGCGCTCGGTCTGCAGGAGCTTGATGAACGTCGGGAAGTCTCTTGGATTGGGGATGAGCACACTGAGCGCCCCAAAGCGCAAGAAGAGCAGGCAGTTCACCGTGAGCGAGAAGATGTGATAGAGCGGCAGCGGCGTGAGGATGATTTCCTCGCCTTCGGTCAGCCGGGGCGCCATCCATGCCGCAGCCTGCTCCATGTTGGCGACGACGTTGCCGTGGGACAGCATCGCCCCCTTGGCGACACCCGTTGTGCCACCGGTGTACTGCAGGAACGCCAGGTCGCTCAGGTTGAGCTCGACTGGGCTCGGTGCGCCGAGCGTGGCGCCACGGCTGAGCGCCGTGCGCAGCGGTACCGCAGCGGGCAAGGCAAACGTCGGAACCAGCTTCTTCACGTAGCGCACCACCAGGTGGACCAGCGTGCGCTTGAGCGGGGGAAACAGGTCCCCGAGGCCGCTCAGCACGATCTTCGGCTTGCGCTTCAGGTTCGGCAGGATGGCCTGCAACTTGCTGGCGAAGTTCTCCAGGATCACGATCGCGCTCACGTCGGCGTCGTTGAACTGAAACTCCATCTCGCGCTCGGTGTAGAGCGGGTTGGTGTTCACCACGACCAGACCGGCGCGGAGCGCTCCGAAGAGCACAATCGGGTACTGCAGCACGTTCGGCATCTGGATGGCGATGCGATCGCCCTTCTTCAAACCGAGGTCACGCTGCAAGTAGCTGGCGAATGCGGCGCTTTGCGCCTCCACCTCGCGGAAGGAAAGCGTGACACCCATGCAGCGCAGGCACGGCTTGTCCGCGAAGCGCTGACACGCAACGCGAAACACGTCCGGGATCGACGCGTACTTGCTCACGTCGACTTCTGCGGGGACTCCCGCTGGATAACTCTTGACCCACACCTTTTCCATCGGGCCGCAGGCTAACATGCCCACCCCGAAAGCGGTGATGGGTTGCTCGGGGGCCGCGCTGTCCTAACGGCCTCGCGCGGTGGGGCCTGCGCTGCCTATTTGCCTCGCGCGCTGGGGCGCGCGAGGTGTGCCACCAGGCGCTGGTAGAATGAAGGGAAAAGTCGTACCGCCCAGTCGATCACGCGGGCGTCGGCGCCCACCAAGAGCCGAGAGCGCGGACGCAGCAAGAGCCGGACGATGTCTCGCGCGCAAGCTTCTGGCGAGGTGCGCGCGAGATGACGTTCGAAAGCAGTCACGACCTCGTCCGGGGTTCGAGACAGCGGCCCGTGGCCGCGCACGCGCCCGCTCTGGACGAGGGGGGTGTCGACGCCGCCGGGGTGGACGGTGGTCACGCGAATACTGGGGTGCGTGAGCGAGAGCTCGATGGACAGCGTCTCGGTGAACCCGCGCAGTGCGAACTTGGACGCGACGTAGGCTCCGCTGGCCGGAAAGCCGGCCAGGCCAAAGGCGCTGGACACGTTGATCACGTGGCCACGTCCTCGCTCCTGCAAGCGAGGCAAGAACGCCTGGGTGCCGTGGACTGCTCCCCAGAAGTTGGTGGCCATCACCCAGTCGAAGTCTTCCGGCGTGGTCTCGTCGAGCGGGCAATGCAGACTAACCCCAGCTGCATTGACGATGGCGCTCGTCGGGCCGAGCGCCGCTTCGACTTCTTCGGCGAAGGCCTGCAGTGCTGGACGGTCTCGCACGTCCACTCGTCGTGCGAGCACCAGCGCGCCTGGGACCGTGGTCTGCTCGAGCTCGACGGAGAGGCGTGCAATTGCTTCGCCATCGATGTCGGCGAGTGCCACATGTGCACCCCGAGCTCGACACTCGAGTGCGACGGCCCGTCCGATGCCGCTGGCGGCCCCGGTGATGGCCACCACCCAGCCTGCGAGCGGCGCTTCGCGGCTGCCGCCCTTGCGGCTGAAATCAGGCTGGATGGGCTTCATGTCGTCTGGTCAAACCAGCTCGGCGAAACGCTACCAGCTCGCCCGAACCTGCGCTCGGTGATACACCCCGCGCCTTCATGAATCAGGAGCTCAACTTCGAAAAGTTGGCGAGTGAGGAGATCGCTCAGGCGATGGCGGCGCTGGTGAGGCCCGGCGCTGGATACGTGGGTGCCAGCGAAACGCTCCTGACTGCGCTCGGCTTGGCCGAGGACGCAATCGTGGACTTCCGCAGCCTGCCTGGCGGTCGCGCGACCCAGCAAGCCCTCGCTCTGCGCTACCTCTTCCTGAACGGCTCCACCTGGCAGAGGCACTTCGCCTGGCAGGCGCCGCTCGAGCGAGCCCATCCGGGCGCGGCGAGCCTCGCTCTGGACCTGCTCCAGCGCATCGAGGCGATTCAGCAGAGGCAAGAGGCTCTCTCGAGCTTGGCCGCGGACCTCGAGCACCTGCCCCTCATCGCCCTCGCACGCTCCTTTGCTGCCGCGCCGACCACGGACGATGCGCTCCTGCTTCTGGCTGCGCTCACACTGAGCGCGGGAGCTCGCCGCGCAATCACGCGCCGCACCTCCGAGCTCGGCCAGAAGCTGTGCGCCGAAGACCACGACGCGACGGATCTACTCCTCGCCCTTTCGCACGATCCTGCGGACCTGCCGCTGGCGACGGTGGGTGGGGGCCGCCTGACCTATCTGATCGTCGCCGACAAGGGCGAAATGGGAGCGCGCGCGGTGCGCGAAGCGGCGAACCTCGGCCTCTTGCCGGTCGCGCTGTACAGCGAAGCGGACGACAAGGATGCGCTCTCCGTTCGCCTGGCCGAGCAGGCGGGTGGCTTCGCTGTGCCGCTCTCTGGCACTTTCCGCGAGAGTTACGCCAATCCAGTGCAGATTGCCGAGCGCACCTGGGAGGCGTTCCGCTCGCGCTTCGGTGGCGCTGCGGCGGAGCACATGGCACGGGCGGCGCTCTACCCCGGCTACGGACCGCTCGCCGAGAACACCGTTGCCATTGCCCACTTCCGGCGCGCCGGCATCTGCTTCGTTGGTCCGAGTCAGGACGCCGTCGAGCGCGCCGGTGACAAGAGACGCTTTCGTAGTCTTGCCGAGAGCATCGATCCCAAGGCTGTCACGCCCGGTATCACCATCGACGAATCGGACGCCAACGCGATCACCCGCGCCATCCAGCGCGGCTACGCCGAGAAGCGCTTCGAGTTTCCCGGGCGCATCAAGGCGGCCAACGGCGGTGGCGGGCGTGGCCAGGCCATCATCATGAGCCCGGACGGCGTGGCTGCCGCCGTGAGCAAGGTACTGGCCGAAATCGTGGCCAACGGCTGGGATCCAGGAGTGATGTTCGAGCAGAACATCTTCCAGACGACGCACCTCGAGGTGCAGGTCGTGCGCGATCGCTTCGGCAATACGCGCCACTTCGGCATGCGTGATTGCACCGAGCAGCGCGCCAGCCAGAAGATTCAAGAGGAGGCGCCGCCGGCGCTCTTGGCCGACAGCCCCGAGCTCGAGCAGCGCGTGTGCCAAATTGCCGTCGAGCTGGCGGATCGCGTGGGCTACCTCGGTGCTTGCACGGTCGAGCTGATGTACAAGGACGGGCACTTCTACCTGCTCGAGATGAACACTCGCATCCAGGTCGAGCATCCGGTCACGGAGGAGGCGCATCGGATCAGGCGTGCGCACGGACTCGAGCCGCTCAACCTGGTGGCGCTCCAGATTGCCATCGCTCGTGGGCTGGCCATCGATTTCGCTCAAGAAGACGTGGTGAAGTCCCACGTCGCGCGCGAGTTCCGCATCAACGCCGAGTCGTTCAAGGCGGAGCTGAAGGATCCACGGGACGGTCAGCTCGGACTTTTTCTGCCGAACGGCGGGATCTTCGACGCCATCGAGGTGCCGAGCAAAGCGGCGGTGCTCGCCGCGCTCGAGAAGGCAGGCGTCAAAGGCATCCAGGAGCTGGGCGTTCGCTTCGACACCGGCTTCGAGGTCGGGGACCGGCTCGTCAACAAGGACCCGACCTTCGGCAAGCTGATCGTGTCGGTGCAAGCGAGTGCCGGACACGAGGCGCGACAGTACGAGCTCTTGCGCCTGGCCTCGCTCGAGGTGCTGCGGCAGATGAGGATCGAAGGGCGCCAGCTCACCCCAGCCGGCAAGGTCCTGCCCGGCCATCCCTTCGAGACCAACTTGGCCGGGCACATTCAGGTGCTCGAGTCGGAGATGATGCGAGCCCACTCAGCGGGGCAGTTCGGTCGTGCAGGCGTGCGTCACGTCGGCTGGGTGATCGATCATTTGCGCCGCCTGCCGGCGTGAGGTTTTGGCTGCGATGTCCCTTCCGGACGACGCCGAAGTAGAGCGGGCCGTGGGCCTGCTTGCGGCCGGCGAGGTCATCGGTTTGCCCACGGAGACCGTGTACGGGCTGGCGGCCGACGGCACGAGTGAAGGTTCCGTACGCCGCGTCTTCGAGATCAAGGGTCGCCCACCGGGTCACCCGGTGATCCTGCACGTGCCGAGTGCCGCCGAGCTCGACCACTACGCTCGGCTGGTGCCCGAGCAGGCGCAAAGGCTCGTGCATGCCTTTTGGCCCGGGCCGCTGACGCTGGTGCTTTGGCGCTCCGGCCGTGTGCCGGACGTCGTGACCGGTGGGCTCGAGACCGTCGCCTTGCGCATGCCCGCTCACCCGCTCTTTCTCGAGGTGATGCGGCGACTCGGGCGCCCGCTCGCCGCGCCGTCGGCGAACCGTTTTGGCCGGGTGAGCCCGACGACTGCCGCGCACGTTCGCGCCGATCTGGGTGACTTGATTCCGCTGGTCCTCGACGGCGGGCCGTGCGCCGTCGGCCTGGAGTCGACGATCGTGGACCTGACCGGACCGCGTCCCCGGTTGCGGCGGCCAGGCAGCATCGGCCCTCGGGAAATGTGGGATCGAGCGGGCGTCGAAGTCGAGGCGGACGACGGCAGAGGGCCAGCCGTGCCTGGCTCGCTTGCCAGTCACTATGCGCCGCGCGCCGAGGTCGAGCTCGTGCCTGCGAGCGAGCTTTGGCCACGTGCCCGCAGCGAAGCAGCCCAGCGCCGGGTGGGTGTCCTCTGTCAGGGCGTCGTGCCGGACGATTTGCCCCGGGGCGTCCTCCTGGAGCGACTCGGCGAGACCGACGAGGAGCTAGCGCGAGGGCTGTACGCCGCGCTGCGCCGCCTGGACGAGCGAGGAGCCGACCTCGTCCTTGCGGTCGCGCCTGCCGCTGGCGGTCTGGGGGCTGCCGTGACGGACCGCCTCCGCCGAGCCGCTGGCCGGCGAAACTGAGCCCGGCGGAACTGAGCCCGGCGGAACTGAGCGCGCCCGGCCAACCGGTTGAGGGGCGTCCCTGCCCCCTGCTAGGCTGCCTGGCTCCCCTTCGCTTCGCCTGCCGAACCTTACTGACCCATGTCCCGTCCTCACCCCTTCCGCCTCCGTCGTCCCGCCTCTCTTCTTCTTCTCATCGCCTTGCCGGCGTGCGCCGTGGCCACACAGGTCGAAGACGGTGGCAGCGACAGCGACGGCGCCGACGAAGGGGTGGGAGGCACGCCGTCCACGGGTGGTAACGATTCCACGGGCGGGGCCTCCTCCTCCGGGGGAGCGGCGTCCACCGGTGGCGGCTCGTCGACGGGTGGCGCGAGCTCGACCGGAGGTAGCGCATCCACGGGTGGCGCTGCTTCGACCGGTGGCGCAGCCTCCACGGGTGGCGCTGCTTCGACAGGCGGCGGTGCATCGACCGGTGGAGCAGCCTCCACGGGTGGCGCTGCTTCGACAGGCGGCGCAGCCTCCACGGGCGGCGCAGCGTCGACCGGTGGAGCAGCCTCCACGGGCGGCGCAGCCTCCACGGGCGGCGCTCCAGGGGCCTGCGAGGACGTGACCTGCGGCGGAACCCATCCCAAGCCAACCGGCTCGGTATGCTTCGCGTTCTCCACCGGGACCTATGGCGGAGGGTGGCAGGCCTCCAACACCACCGGCTGCACCATCACGTTCAACGGTGTGGCTAGCCCGGACGATACGGAAACCATTCCCGGGCCCGGCGATCACGAGCTGGAGTTCGAAGGTTGCTCGGATGCCAACATCACTTGGAGCTGCTGGAACTAGCGTCTGGGCGTAGACTCTTCTTGGTGAGAGGACTCGTGAAAGCTTCCCGTGCCTGGCAAGCGGTGGGGCTTTGCTGGCTCTTGGGCTGCTCTGGTTGCTCGGGCGGTGGTGGCGGGGCCGGCGATGGCGCTGGCGGCTCCGATGGCGGCGTTCCGCTCGGCGAGGAGCAGCAGGGCATCGCCACGTACTACGACTTCGCCGATGGCTCGGGCGCCTGCATGTTCGAGCCGACCCCCAGCGACCTCGACGTGGCAGCGCTGAACGCCGAGCAGTATGCGCAGGCTGCGTACTGCGGCGCGTGCGCGCACGTGGAAGGACCCGATGGGACCGTCACCGTACGTCTGGTGGATCTCTGTCCGGAATGCGAGAGCGGCCACCTGGACCTCAGCCCTTCGGCGTTCGAGAAGATCGCGCCCATCGAGGCCGGTCGCGTCGACATCACATGGGCTTTGGTGTCCTGTGACGTCAGCGGTCCCGTTGCCTACCAGTACAAGGACGGCTCGAACCAATGGTGGACGGCGGTCCAGGTCCGGAATCACCGCTATCCGATCACCAGGTTCGAGGTCGACAAGGGCAGTGGCTTCGTGGAGCTAGAGCGGACCGACTACAACTACTTCCTGGACGAGTCCGGATTTGGCCCCGATAGCGTCAGCGTGCGCATCACTGCCAGTGACGGTCAGACCTTGGTGGACACGTTACCGCCGGTCCAGGAATACCTGGTCACCCAAGGCGAGGCGCAGTTCGAGCCTTGAGCGCCGGATCCATGGGGAGCGGGGCGGTCAGCTCTCGCTGCGCGTGCCGCCGGCAGCCGTGATCTGCTCGCCGGTCAGGCCGAAGCGACGTTCGATGCCCTGGTAGCGGGCCACGGCGGACGAGAGGTGCGCCTCATCGAAATCGGGCCACATCACGGGCAAGAAGGTGAGCTCCGCGTAGGCCGCTTCGAACAGCAGGAAGTCGCTCACTCGCGACTCGCCACCGGTGCGGATCAAGAGGTCGACGTCTGGCAGTTCGTGCGTCGACAGGTATTGCCTGAGCAGCGTCTCCGACACGTCGCTCGGCTGCAGGCGACCGAGGGCTACCTGTTCGGCCACCCTCCGAGCGGCGCGTCCCAGGTCATGGCGGCCGCCGTACGAAAGCGCCAGGCTGAGCGTCGTCCCCGTCCCACCTGCGGTGGCTTCCACCAGATGCTCGACGGCGCGCCGCGTGGAGCTCGGCAGGTCCTCCAACGTGCCGACTACCTGTACGCGTACGCCCTTCTGAATGAGCTCGGCCTGCTCCTTGCGCGCAAATCGGGTCAGAAGGCGCATCAGCGCTTCGACCTCGACGCGTGGGCGGCTCCAGTTGGCGACGCTGAAGGCGTAGAGTGTGAGGAACCGAATGCCGAGCTTCCCGGCGCCTTCGAGCGCTCGTCGCACTGCGCGTGCGCCCTCGGCATGGCCTTCCCAGCGCAGCTGTCCGCGACCCTGCGCCCAGCGGCCGTTGCCGTCCATGATGATGGCAACGTGCTTCGGCAGGGGGCGGACCGGAGAGCCAGTCGGAGGGGCGGAAGCAGGAAGGTTCAAGGCAAAGAGCAGCTTGCCAGAAATGGCGGCAGCGGTCGCTCTCGGCTCCGTGGAGCTTGTGTGGAGTTCCAGCAGCCGCGTGCGATTGCACGCAAAAAATGGCCGCGCGAGCTGCTGCCCGGGCCTCAGGCGAGGGGCAAGCTGAGCTCGAAGCTCACCACGGGCGGCCCCGAGCCTGCGAGCTCGACCTGGCCCGAATGGGCTTCCGCCACCGCCCGCACGATGGCCAGGCCGAGGCCGGTCCCGCCTCGGTCGCCGCGGGTGGTCACGAAGCGTCGGAATAGGTTCTTCTGTACGTGCGCCGCCACCGTGCCCTCGCTCTCGACGCGGACCACGCCGATCGCGCCCCGCGTCTCGAGGATCACCTGAATCGGGCTCTCGGCCGACGAGTGGATGCTGGCATTTTCAACCAGGTTAGAGATGGCGCGGAGCAGCCAGGTGCGGTGCCCGCGCACCTGCGGATCTCCGCGAGCAGTGAGGTCGATGCGCCGCTCGACGCCCAGCGGTCGGCACGCTTCCTTGACCAAGTCGAGCAAGCGCAGCCGCTCGAGGTCGGTGGCACCCTGGGATTCGAGCTTGGCTAGGCTGAGCAGGTCGGCCAGGAGGCGCTCGATCTTCGAAGTCGCTTCGCGAATGCGGCGGACGAACTTCTTGGCTTCGGCAGGTTCCTCCAGCGCGCCTTCCTCCAGCACCTCCGCCGAGGCGCGAATTGCCGCCACGGGGTTCTTCAGCTCGTGCGAGAGATCTGCCGCGAAGGCTTCCACGAAGGGGCGCCCCTCGAGTTGACGGCGCATGGCGTCAATCGATCGCACCAGCCGGGCGACTTCGCGCCCGGCGGCGCGCGCTGGCACCTGTGCAGGCTTGCCGTGAGCGACCTGCTCGGCGAATCGACTGAGCGCCTCGATCGGCTCGGCGATGGTGCGCCCAATCCAGGCTGCCGAAAGGGCAGCGGCTGCGCCGAGCAGCAAGCTGATCATGAGCACCGTGGGTGCGAAGTCGGCCAACATTTCCTGCACGACGATGGTCGGCTTGACCACGCGTACGATGCCGGTCACCCGACCCTGCTCGCGAATGCGCGCGTCGACGAAGACGGCGCCGGCTTCGCGGGCGCGACTCGCCTCCGCCCGGGGAAACAGGAGTTTCCCGTTCGGAGTGAGCAGCTCCAGGCCCATCTCTGCCGCGGAGGAGGTGAAGCTCTTCGACTGCGAGCGCTCGAAGCCCGTGGCCAGTGGCACGAAGGCGATGTCACCGCGCTCCATCTCGCTCTCCAGCATGGTCGCGATTGCGCTGGCTTCGTCGTGCGCCGCCGCGAGGGCGAGGTTCTTGGCGCGTGCTTCGACCCGATCGACGACGAGCACGCCGAGCCCGAGTGCGAAGGCGCCCACCACCACCGCCAGAGCCAGGAAGATCTGCATGCGTACCGACAGCCCGCGCGTGCGCGAACGGATCAGCCTGTTGGTCACCAGCGTGACCAACAGAATGAGACCGACGGCCGACGCGGCGGCCAAGATCAGCCGGGTCACGCGTCGTGCCCGCCGCCCATCCTGTAGCCGACGCCGCGTACGGTTTCGATCAGCGCAGGTGGTCCACCCGCTCGCGCGATCTCGCGGCGCAATGCTTTGATGTGCGAATCGATGGTGCGATCACTCAAGGCGAAGCCAGGTCCCCACACCAAATCGATGATGTTCGTGCGCGTGAAGACGTGACCCGGCTTGCCGAGCAATAGCGCGAGCAGCTCGAACTCCACGCGGGTGAGCTCGAGCTCGTGCGCACCGTACGACGCACGCCTCGTGGCCTGTGCCACGCGCAACATGGGATCCCCTCGCTCCGTCGTCAACGCGCGCCTCAGCACCGCCTTGACCCTCGCTACGACCTCGCGTGGAGAAAATGGCTTGACCACGTAGTCGTCGGCGCCCATTTCCAGAGCTCGCACGCGATCGGCTTCGGCGTCTCGACTGGAGAGCACGATGATGGCGGGACGTTTTTCCGATCGCTGCGTGACTTCTGCGATCAGGTCGAAGCCACTGCCGTCTGGGAGCATCAGGTCGAGCAGCAAGAGATCGGTCGGCGCCAGCAGCTCCGCACGGGCTCGCTCCAGTGTCCCGGCTTGACGTGCGGTGAGCTCTGCTTTGCCCAGTGCATAGGCAATCGATTCGGCGATGGCCGGTTCGTCCTCGACCACGAGGACCGAACTCTGGGTCATGGAGGACACCAGGGGGAGGGTGCTTTGGCGCGATGCGCATTTCAATCGGCGCGGGTTTGGGGCCTAGAGTGGCCCAGATCGCGGCTGGCCTGGTGATGGGATGCCCTAGGGCTAAGCTCGGAGCCATCGTGCGTACCTTGTGGCTCATGCGTCACGCCAAGAGCAGTTGGCGCGATCCTGGAATCGACGATCACGAGCGGCCGCTCCTCGGCAGGGGACGACGGGCGGTCGCGC
>Ga0315912_10000576_pt1 | contig 62556 bp, 56 predicted proteins | sample VfabasoilMG_FD_204469 | JGI IMG/M metagenome (GOLD analysis project Ga0315912, IMG submission 204469) | Garden soil microbial communities collected in Santa Monica, California, United States - V. faba soil | ecosystem: Environmental > Terrestrial > Soil > Garden | place: USA: California...
TTATTCAATTCGGCAGCATTCAGGGTATTCAACAACAAGGAAACAATTGTCATCGGGCCAACGCCACCAGGAACAGGCGTGATAAAAGAACATTTGGGCGCCACATTTTTAAAATCAACATCGCCTCTTAGGGTGTAGCCACTCGGCTTGGTTTTATCTTCCACACGTGTGGTTCCGATGTCGATGACTACCGCTCCCTCTTTCACCATGTCAGCGGTAATCAGGTGAGGTTTGCCTACGGCCACACAAAGTATGTCGGCCATTTTAGTATGGGCCTTCAGGTTTTGAGTGAATTTATGGCAAATCGTTACAGTTGCTCTTCCTTTCTCTGCCAACATCATACTAAGCGGAGCACCCGCTATGCGGCTTGCACCTACTATCACACAATGCTTTCCCTCCGTTTCAATTTTGTAGCGCCTCATTAATTCTACCACGCCAAAAGCTGTGGCAGGTAAAATGAGCGGCTCTTTTGAAATAATGCTTCCAAAATTTTGGTTGGTAAAACCATCTACATCTTTTTCCGGCTTTATTCTTTCCGTAACACGTTCCACAGAAATATGAGAGGGCAGCGGAAGCTGAACAATAAACCCGTCAATATCATCGTCCAGATTAATTTGCTCAATGTGCTTGATCAGGCGCTTCTCTGTAATGGTCTCCGCAAATCGCAACATAGAATAATGAAACCCAACTTCTTTACACGCCTTCACCTTTCCATCCACATAGGTAGTGCTGGCGCCATCATCGCCTACCAAAATAAAAGCCAGGTGAGGAACCTTCTTGCCGGCAGCTTTCATTTGAGTAACACGCTCCGCAATTTCCTGCTTAATGTCAGCGGCTACTTTCTTGCCGTCAATGAGTGAGTATGTAGTGGTTTCGGTCATTCCTTTTAAAGTTGTTAGTTGATGGTTGTTCGTTGTTAGTGCCGCCTGATATCAGAGTTGTTAGTTGCTGGTTATTCGTTGCTAGCTCTACTCGCAATCCAGTCCTGCTAACAACTATCAACTAACAACCAACAACTAAAGCGCAACTATCAACTAATCACTAATTTTCAATACTGCCATAAACGCCTCTTGCGGAATCTCCACGTTGCCCACCTGCCGCATGCGTTTCTTTCCTTTCTTCTGCTTTTCCAGCAGCTTGCGCTTGCGTGAGATATCACCACCATAACACTTGGCGATCACATTCTTGCGCATGGCGCTTATCGTTTCGCGTGAAATAATTTTCTGTCCGATCGTTGCCTGTATGGCAACCTCAAACATGTGCCTGGGAATAAGTTCTTTCAGTTTTTCGCACAGCCGCTTGCCCCACTCGTAGGCTTTGTCCCGGTGTACAATAGCCGACAGCGCATCCACTTTATCGCCATTCAACTGTACATCCAGCCTCACCATGTCGCTTTCGCGGAAACCGATCAAATGATAATCCAGCGAGGCATAGCCTTTCGAAATGGTTTTCAGTCTATCGAAAAAGTCGAATACAATTTCAGCCAAAGGCATTTCAAAAGTAAGTTCAACCCGGTCTGAAGTAAGGTAATGCTGATTTTTAATTTGGCCACGCTTGTCCATACACAACTTAATGATGTTGCCGATGAACTCCGACTTGGAAATAATCTGCGCTTTAATGAATGGCTCTTCAATGAAATCCATCGTAGTAGGGTCGGGCATTTCACTGGGTGCGCTGATCTCTAAAACTTTTCCACTGGTGAGTGTGGCTTTGAACTGCACGGAAGGCACTGTCGTGATCACCGTCATGCCAAACTCACGCTCCAGCCGCTCCTGAATAATTTCCATGTGCAGCATGCCCAGAAACCCGCATCGGAAACCAAAACCCAACGCAGCCGATGTTTCCGGCTCCCATACTAATGAAGCATCGTTTAGTTGCAACTTCTCCATCGAAGTACGCAACTCTTCAAACTCGCTGGTCTCCACCGGGTAAATTCCGGCAAACACCATCGGCTTCACGTTCTCAAAACCTTTTATCGCTTCACCCGGATTGTCTGCGTGTGTAATGGTATCCCCTACCTTCACTTCTTTCGCCACTTTAATTCCTGAAATAAGATAACCCACGTTGCCCACACCAATCTCCGGTCGCGGCATCTTATCCAACTTCAGCACACCAATCTCATCCGCATTATATGTCTGACCGGTGTTCACAAACATGACCTTGTCATTCTTTTTGATCTTTCCATTAAACACGCGGAAGTACACTTCAATGCCGCGGAACGAATTGAACACACTGTCAAAGATCATGGCCTGCAGCGGAGCAGCCTCATCTCCCTTTGGAGCGGGCACCCGTTCCACCACGGCTTTCAAAATATCCTCAATGCCAATACCTTCTTTCGCGCTCGCTTTAATAATAGACTCACGCGGACAACCAATTAAATCCACAATCTGATCCGACACCTCTTCGGGCATGGCCGCAGGCAAGTCGATTTTGTTCATTACGGGAATGATCTCCAGGTTGTGCTCCAGCGCCAGATACAAATTCGAGATCGTCTGCGCCTGGATACCCTGTGCGGCATCTACGATCAGCAGCGCACCCTCACAGGCGGCAATGCTGCGCGACACCTCGTAAGAAAAATCCACGTGGCCGGGCGTGTCGATCAGGTTCAGTACATATTCCTTGCCTCCAAACTTGTAGTTCATCTGGATGGCGTGCGCCTTGATGGTAATGCCCTTTTCGCGCTCCAGGTCCATATTATCGAGCACCTGCGCCTGCATCTGGCGGTTGGTGAGCGTGCCCGTAAACTCCAGCAGGCGGTCGGCCAGGGTGCTTTTTCCGTGGTCAATGTGGGCTATAATGCAAAAATTCCTAATGTTCTCCATTCTTTGAGTATCTCCCGTAAAAAATTAGGAGGCAAAGGTAATAATTGGAGGCCAATCGTTGCTGGTTGTTCGTTTGGCGTTGTTCGTTTTGGACAGGAAAATTATTGGACTCCCCGAACAACGATTAACGATTTCTGGGGCGTCCCCCTCACCGGCTGCCTCGTTCCCGATGCTTCGGGATCGGCATCCGGTTCGGGCCGCGCTTTCACTACTCGCCCCAGCCGCACTTTCCTTTGGGGCTCAAACAGGCCGCTCAATCGCTGGCCGAGAGTGGGTAATTCATTACCATCCTACTTTTAACAGAGATGAAAAGTTGGTGGTCAGCTAAAATTTCAGAAATTCACCTACTGAAATAAGTGTCATGATAGATTTTATTAAGAAGCACAAGAAAGAAATATTAATCAGCCTAGTAACCGGCATAATAATATTCTACTTTCAACCATTGCTAACCTACTTAGGCGATACCATAATAGGTTGGGTCCTAACGATAAGCAAAACCTTCTCCAATGGCTACTATAAATCCGTTGCTGAAAACGATCCCAACCTATTTTCAGATGATGTCAACCTTCTCCAGATTTATTGTATGATTTATCTTGGATTATATTGGATAGGTAGTTTACAAACAAAACGTGAAAGATTTAAAAGAAAAATCGAGAACATGCTCTCATCGATCAATAACTTAAAGGAGAGACTTAACAACATTGACTCAAAAGAAAGCTTTAAAAGTAAAGATGACCTATCAAAAGGGCTCAATGCAAGTGAAGCCAGAGTTTTAGGTCTTAGAGAGAGTTTTGAAAAGGGAAAGAGAGCGGTTACTATTGCATACGTTGGAGTCATAGTAATTTTTTTATTGCTAGCGGCCAAATACACGATGGCCGTCTCAGTGTCAGGATTGAATTTAAAATTCAGAAATGAAACTATGAAGGTTGCTCCATTTGTGGATGATATCGAAATTAAAAAACTCCAAAGTAGGTGGGTACAAATGGAAAGCAAAGATGACTATGAAGGCATTATCAAAGATTTGACTAATCTGAGAAAAAAAGGTAACTAATTCTAAGATTTCCAACTCTTAGGCCCAACTCTGGCGCAAGCATCATGCTTGTAACTTAACCAATACTCCTCGTAAATTTGCTACATGCAAGACCCATACTTTCACATTGAATGGATCATTGACCTTTTGAAAGAGCAATACCCAGAACGCATTGATCTGATTGAAGATTTAAACAAACAGAGTATTAGAGGTTGGGTGAAGCAACCCTACGTTTATTTTATCTCTGCCGAGAGACCGAATCAACCCGGTTCACCTTGGCAGTTCGATGAGAATATCGTTTTAGAACACGAGACAGAAGGCACAATTGTAGTTGATATTTTAAAAGGTGGAAGAGTCGGAGGGCTAGAGTTTCTGAAGCACGTTCACTAAATCTCAACTCTGGCGCAAGCGCCTGCTTGTGCCTTAACCAATACTCCTCGTAATTTGCTACATGCAAGCCATGTACTTTCATTATGATCCTGAAAAAATATAGTACAGCCTTTTTGATTTCGATCATAAGCCTGGTGATTCTTGACTTGATCATTAAGGCCATCGTGGTGAGTCAATTCGAAAGGACTGAAATGAAAGAAGTGATTCCTGGATTTCTTTCCATCGGCCGAATTGAAACTATATCGCTCGCAGGTTTCAGAATTCAGGACGAACCTGTTTTTAGAATCGTAATCCGAATTTTGTTCCAGGTCGCAATGATAGCACTCGCCATTAGAATCCAGAAGCTCACCATCCACCGATGGTACCAGTACGCTACAACCATGATCGCCCTTGCCATCATTGGGTACGATTTCGATTGGATATTCTTTTCGCACGGGAACCTGAGCTATCTCTTTACCGATTATCTCTGGTTTCAGTTCCTGTATCCCCTTGTGAGTATCACATCAATTCTAGATTTCCTTGGCTGGGTTTTGTTTCTTATTAGTATTGTTTTTGCGTTCAGAGATCTTAAAGTCATTTTCACTTTCAAATCTACAACTTAGGCTGGCCAAAGTAAGATTTGTAGTCCAGCATTGTCTCTTGAAAGGGACAATGCGATGACCCAACTCTGGCGCAAGCGTCCCGCTTGTGCTTTAACCAATACTAGTTTTTTGATTGGCATTTCAAGAGTTCATCCTTATAGTTAGAAGCTTCTTCACGCCAATCTATTGCAGTCTGCCTCATTTCTTCTGCTAGTTTTTGCCATTCCTCTCCTTGTCTCGTTTTAGCCTTTAATTCATTTGCTTGGTATGTGTTATAAATCAAGGAAAGTGCGAGTGCAATACTCAAAAATCCAAAACCCAATAGCTGCTTCTTTTTCATGAGTCAAAATTTTCCAAACAAGATAAATATTCTCAACTCCGGGCGCAAACGTCCGCTTTGTGCCTTAACCAATACTCCTCTAAGTTAATTTATTCGAATGTTGTCACTCGCACCGTTGTCAGTAAATTCTCTGAGAAGAAGGACTATTAAAGTAGACACAATTCACTTGACTGATATTACCTTTAGTAAAAAAGACTATGCGCCCGAAAACCAACTTAGTTTTGATTTTGCTTGGCCTCCTGGTATCCATTTCCAATGGAAATCTGGTAGCCCAACAGCCATCAAATCCGCAGTCTGCGAGATTAACCAAAGGGCCGCCTGACCGCTTCATTGGAGATGTTTGGGTTGACTACATTGTAAATGATACCATCAGTGACTTTCTGGTTTCCAAAGTGTTCTTTGAACCAAATGCACGCAGTAATTGGCATTATCATTCCGGTCGGCAAATTATTCTTGCTATTGACGGAGAAGGGTATTACAAAGAGAAAGGTAAGCCAATTAAGAAATTGAGAAAAGGAGATGTTGTTGTTATTGAACCAGGGACAATCCATTCTCATGGATCAATGAATTCAAATAAATTCACACAAGCTGTCATGATGAATGGCATTGGAAAAAAGAGTTCAACGACTTGGTTGGACAGAGTAACGGATGAAGAAGTTAAGCAATGACCCAACTCTGGCGCAAGCGCTTGTGCCTTAACCAATACTCCTCGACATTGGCAAATGCAAAATATGACGGGGCAAGTCGTAGTTTCCGCGTCATTTCAGCCGCTCAAAATTAACTTCTGCCTTCTTTCTTTGTGCGATTACGATAGCAATGGTTAAATTGGACTTATAACCTAAACCAATCTGCGCATGAGAAGTGTACTGACAATCCTTATCTGTACCTGGTATTTCATTTCACTGGCTCAACCCACCGGGAGCCGCTACGCCCTAATAAAACTCAACGAGGTGAATACGCGCTATGACGATGGCGGACCAATCGTTTCGCCTGATGGAAAAACGCTCTATTTCTTTGTTATGAACCACCCGGACAATACACTCAACGGACAAGGCGATCATACTCAAGATATTTGGATGAGCAAAAAAACAGATGCCGGTGTGTGGTCTCCCCCTCAGCATTTAACCGCACCCTTCAATCAGAATATACTCAACCAGGTTTTTAATGTATTTGAAGATGGGACTATTCTTGTTCGGGGTACCCAGAAAAAGAATGATGTGGGGTTTTCCCTGGTTAGCCCGTCTGGCACCTGGACAGAAGTGAAAATAAAAGATTTTGAGCGGATGAACAGGGGCCAGTTCTGGGGTGCTTCTATGTCGATTGATCAGAAGCATATGATCTTGTATTTCCATGAATCATCAGAAAGCATTATTAGCGACTTGTATACCACGCATGCGCAGTCTGATGGAACCTGGTCGCGACCCGTTATGATGGCACACTCCACAAAACTGGATGACTTCGGACCTTTCATTTCACCTGACCAAACAACTTTATTCTTCGCCACGGATAGTCAACGGCCGGGAAAACAAGGATTGATTGATATGTACAGGAGTGAACGATTGGACGACACCTGGGACAATTGGGGACCACCGATCAATTTAGGGAAACCGTTGAATACGGGAGCTGAAGACGATTATTTTTCTATGAATGCTGCCGGAGATGTTTTCGTAGCCAGATCCGCCAGTAAGGCAGATGGTGGCAACCTGGATATTTTTGTATTGATCCGGAAAGATTTCAAAATCTTATTGAACGGAACAGTTTATAACAACAAAACCAAACAAGTAATAAATGGGGCCGCTGTTAATGCTAGCGCTAACCTAAAAGGAGGGTCACCCATTAGCGTTAAGTCTGCTGCAACAGGAAAATATAGCGCTCGTGTTCCGGAAGGAGACACGTTAGTGATCAATGTAAGTGCTACGGGGTTTCAGACTTTTTCCACCTCTCTTGCAGTGCCAGTGCTTAGCAAGGACTCGGCTATTACGGTAGATGTGTACTTGAATCTTGAATCCAAGGCACAGACCATTAACGGGGTTGTCTATAATAGCAAGACCAAAGCGGTGGTACCGGGTTCAACGGTACAGATCGTTGCTAAAGGGTTTAGTCCTATTAACCTCAATTCGGATGGTGAAGGGAAGTTTTCAAACCGTTTCTCTCGACCTGTTGAGTATTCAATAAGCGCCAGCGCCCCGGGGTTTCAGCCGTTTCCTAGTGTCGCCTATCGCATGCCCAAATTCAAAAAAGACACAATTATCAATGTCGATGTGTTTCTAACTCCCGATCCTGTGAAACTTGCCGTAAGTGGAAAGGTGACCAACAAAAAAACAGGCGCCCCGGTTAATGCCAAGGTAGTTATTACAAAACGTGGTATTGATTCATTGAACTTTACCGTAGCTATCGATAGTAGCGGAGTTTACGCGCAGGAAGTACCGTCAACAGGGATGTATTACTTCACGGCCTCACAAGGAGGGTTTCTTAATACAGTGGATAGTTTGAATTACGACAGCGATGCGGTAACACCCATGACAAAAGACCTGGTTCTTCAGCCTATTGAAGTAGGCACTGTTGTGCGATTAAAAAATATCTACTTCGACTACGGCAAAGCTTCACTCAAAAAGGAATCTTTCATTGAACTTGAAAAAGTGGTGACCTTCTTAAATGAAAATCCAACGGTAGAAATAGAAATCCAGGGTCACACGGACAGTGATGGGCCTGATGCCAGTAACTTATCTCTTTCGCAAAGTAGATCTCAGTCCGTGGTAAACTACATCATAAGCCAGGGAATTTCCAGTGGTCGGTTAAGAGCAAAAGGCTTTGGAGAAACCAAGCCAATTGACACGAATCAAACACCTGAGGGGCGAGCCAACAATAGAAGGGTAGAGTTTACGGTGTTAAAAACTTAAGTAGAATCAGGAAATACTGTGTATCAAAAGAAGATGCGCCTTCCCTCCGTTGGCGCAAGCATCTGCTTGTGCCTTAACAACTCCAACCAGAATACACAGCCCTTTAGGAATTAGTGTTTATTTAATTAAGTTTAAAACGAGCGGCATCGTCCAATGCGAATATTCCTAACGATAATAATAGTAAGTCTGTGCCAAACTGTTTTTTCGCAGAACCTGGCACTTATTGATAGCTTGAGCAAAATCTATCGGGCCCAGACCGATACGACAAGAATTCTTGTGCTGGCTGAGATTGGGAAAGAGTATCATCGGTTTAACCCGGATACTGCTATTCTACTCGCCCAACAAGCTGTGAACATGGCAGAGAAAATCTCGTTCACTAAAGGCAAAGCCCGTGGGCTCAATATTATGGGCCTTGGATACTACATCAAAGCTGATTTCTCGAAAGCGCTTGGTCTTTACCAGGAAGCCTTTCCACTATTCTTAGCTTCGGGCGATAAACAAGGCTACGGTCTTGCGCTCAACAATGCCGGACTTATTTATTATTATCAAAACGATTTAAAAAAAGCACTTGAATATTATCTCCAGGCGGTGGAGTTTCACCTGGCATCAAGAAACCGGAATGGTCAGGCGCTTACACTGAACAATATCGGTCTTTGTTACGAAGGATTGGGCGATAATGCTCAGGCATTAAAATATTATCTGGAAGCATTGCAGCTCTATCAGTCACTTGGAAATGAGTTTGGAATTGGACAAAGTTTAACCAACATCGGGTACGTCTACAGTTCCGATCGCGACTATCCAAAGGCCCTCCGGTTCTTGCGACAAGCCTTGCAGAGTCAGCAGAAAACGAAAGATATTTCAACCATGTCTTCGTCTTTGTTGGCCATGGCGCAAATTCATAAACACATGCATTCCTATGACAGTAGTGTGCACTATGCCCAACGAGCACTTGACCTGGCCAAATCAATAAACGGTTTGTATGATGCTCGAGAGGCTATACACCTGCTTTACGAAGTATCAAAAGAACGGGGAATACTAAAGGATGCGTTGTTTTATTTTGAAGAATATAAAGTTTATAACGATACCATTTTCAATATTGAGAAAGGAAAGGCCATCGCTAACCTGGAAACAAAAATTGAATTAGAACGCAAGCAAGAACAACTGGACGTACTCGAATCAGAAAAAGACCTTCAGAAAAAAGTAAGCCTCGCTATAGCCATTGCCCTCGTCATAGCCATTGCCTCAGGGTTGTTGATTTATCGCAGTAGAAAGAAACTGGCGTTGGCCTATGTCCGGTTAGAAGATGCGAACAAGGAGCTTGCATCTGCCAAAGCTGCTATCGAAGCCCAGACAGCCGTATTGGAACGGAGCAACCAAACCAAGGATAAGATATTTTCCATTGTCTCGCACGACTTGAAAAGTCCGCTACACTCACTCAAAGCCTTGTTAAGCATGTTTAATAGTGGCGAAGTTTCGAGGGAGGAGTTTTTGGCGTACATCGGCATGGTACAAACAAAAGTTAATCATGCATCCGATATCGCAGAAGAATTACTTCTTTGGTCGCGAGGGCAATTAAATGAAATGAGAATAAAGCCCGAATCGGTAAAACTTGGAATTGTGATGGAGGAAGTTGTAGACCAATTTAAGCAGACGGCAAGTGAGAAGGGAATCGAAATTCGAATGGATAAAGTCGATCTCACAGTTATGGCCGACTTAAATATGCTAAAAACGGTATTGCGGAATTTATTGGCCAACGCAATCAAATTTACTTCCAATGGTGGCTGGGTAACGATTACGACTCAATCCGATAACAAACAAATCACCGTAACGGTTACCGACACGGGCGTTGGTATTTCAAGTGAAAACCTTGAAAAACTGCGGCAAGAACAATCTTTTACAACACCGGGCACCAACAGAGAGCCGGGTACCGGCATTGGCCTTGGGCTATGCAGGGACTTTGTACGTAAATGGGGCGGGCATTTTGAGGCAGATAGTGAGTTAGGAAAAGGAACAACTTTTTATTTCACGTTGCCAATTTCATAATCCATTGAGTCTCCAGCCTCAACTCTGGCGCAAGCGTCTCGCTTGTGCCTAATACTAACGCGAGTAACCCGGCTCTCCCGGCCTAGAGATATTAGGAGAATAACGTTTGGTTTTGTGCTCCTTCCTCACCGCTTCGGCCTGTGCCTCGGCTTCAAAATCGCGAGAACCAAATTCAGTGTTTTCTTCTTTTCTCTTCTTATCGGCTAACCGCTTTTTTCCTTTCGCCATGTTGATTTTTAATATTTTACTTCCTGACCTGTTTTGTCTATGTAAAATGATCTCTCAAAATAAGAACCCGGGGTAAATTGTTCTACCAATGCCTGTCCATTGATAAAATTTTGAGCACTTCTATATTTGAATGGAATTACCTCTTTTCCGGTTTTGTCGATGAAGCCATAGTTTCCATTAAGCTCAACGGCAGCAAGGCCTTCAGAAAAGACACCTAAATCAGATACATTAGACCCCTTGGTAAAAACATAGACATGGCTATATATAAATAGAGTTACTTCCTTTCCGGTTTTGTCGATGAATCCAAACTTTTCTTTTTGTTTAACGGCCGCAACACCTTCAGAAAAAGAAATTGCTTCTTCATATTTGATTGGAATTACTTCCTTACCTGTTTTATCGATAAAGCCATACGTTGTTATGTCATCAATATCCATCAAACCAACTACCGCAAGTCCTTCAGAAAAACAATATGCTTCATCATATTTGATTGGTACCACAACCTTTCCTGTTTTATCGATAAACCCATATTTTTCTCCTAACGTTACCATGGCGAGTCCATCGGTAAAACTCTTGGCTACGCCATATTGAAATGGTATTACTGTCTTCCCCGTTTTATCGATATACCCACTCTTTTCGTTCAGGGTAACGGGTGCTAGTCCACCGGAAAAACTTTCGGCAGATGTGTACATTAATGGTATTATTACTTCTCCTGTTTTGTTAATGAAACCAGCTAAATCATCAAGGTAAACCGCTGCCAGTCCTTCTGAAAAACTCTCAGCAAAATCGTATTTTGCAGGTACAACTTCTTTTCCTGTGTTATCAATAAATCCGTATTTCGAAGCTCCATTTTCATCAGGCAACCCGACAAGCGCCAGACCTTCAGAAAAATTTTCTGCACTTAAATATTTGACTGGTATTACTACTTTTCCGGCTGAATCACGGTAACCAAATTTTCCCTTCTCGCCTTTAAAGGCAATAATATTTTGTGCACTTAATGTTATCGACACCAGGCACATCATAAGCATCGTTGCTTTAAGTTTCATACTTTTGAAATTTAAGCTACAAACATATCCATAACTTGGTGGAAGTTGAAATCCGGTTAAAAAAACAAATTTATTTGCCATCTGTCCTGAAATAGATAATCAAAAAGATATATGAATCCCTTGTTGAATTACTTAATCAAATCAAAAATGACGTTCACTAAAAAAGCTGTCTGTACTTTTATTATTGTGCTTTCCATTTCGCTTGCTGTTGCCCAAGTCATAGAAAAACCGTATGAGAAAATAGCAGCAAATGCTTACGGGCAACTTAGGGAAAAGAATTATAAGCAGGCATTAACTCTTTACAACCAGTCTTTTAAAGAGGGCAATGAAAACTGCATTGATTACTATAATGCGGCCTGTTGTGCCTCACTAAGCGATCAAAAAGACCAGGCATTTATTCTACTGAAAAAGAGTATTGCCCAGGGTTATTTGGATAAGAACTGGGCTTCATCAGACGCTGACCTTGTAAGTTTGCGGGTTGATGACCGATGGACTACCATTGTGGCTGCCTTTGAAAATCTGGAGAAGGAAATTGAAAATCACTTTTATAAAATAAAGTCAGTTGGATCAACGAATCTTATTCCGTTTAAGAAAAATGATTTCTGGGGTTATGTCGATCGAAACAGCCTGCGAGTGATTGTGCGTCCTGTGTTTCGTGAACTCACCTTCATGGGAAGTTGCACCAAAGTGCTCTATAAAGACAATACTGGTATTCACATCGATTCCCTTGGAAAAATACAGAAAATAGACTACCCAGAGCGAGAGGATTTAGGTGACATCGGGGTTGTTTTTGAAATGGCGAGTGAGGATGATCTTGGTCCAACACCTATCAATAAAAATGATTTTAAAGGATTTACGCTTAATGAAAAAAATGAGATCACTCATTTTTCAGACATCTACAACCGATACACGCCTAAGTTCTTTAATATAAGTGGACCATTTCTGATCAATGGCAAGTACTACGCAATCGCACATAAGGAAAAGAGAAGTGGAGTGATTGACCAGGAAGGCAACCCACTTCCATCATTTGATTTTGTGCACGCAGAACTTGTGAAAAATCTTGAGGACGCCCAAGAAAATATCTGGTTTTATTATAACGATGATTCAGGAAAGGGAGGATTCATTAACGAAAAAGGAGAAACCAAACTGGCCGGTGAGCTTATCAGCTATCCATTTCAATCTAATATGGTATTCGGGTTTGGCATTCAAAGTAATGAACAATTGAGTGGGGTGTTAGACAGAAACAAAATGGAATGGGTAATAAAACCACAATCACGAAAAATCACTCAGATCGATTATTCGTATGTAGGCGATTGCTCCCGGAAAGGAAGCAAAGGTTATGTAGCACTGTATTTTTTAATAGAGAACGGTTCTAATGCTTACTACATCGACAAGGATTTGAAAGAATATCGTCCAAAATAATTTCTCCCGCTCTCCTATCTTGTTTGTACGATGTGATGATCAATACACAACTAATGATCCCGAATCAAATTATTACTATCTTTAAAACCAACCCATAATTTTAACCGCAATGAAAAAACTGCTGTCGCTGTGCCTAATCACAATCCTCCTGTCGTCCTGTGGACTACTCCAGAGTCCGGAAGCCATTCATGAAGTACTCGTGAAAGAATTGCCCAACAAAACCTGGCTTACTACCAAAATTCCAATGAATTCAAGCACGGAGTACACTTCACTGACAGCATCGGGGTTACTTCAACGAATAAATTTTTACAGCAATACTTCATACTATAAACTCACCGAAGTTGGCTGGCCATTCGTAGTCAACTATAAAGAAGGAGACTACCAGGGTTATGGTGAGGCAGAAGTTGCCACCCACTACATCACCGATTTTAATATTACCAAAATGGATTTTGTCGGCACCGAAGAAGTAACTGCCTATGTGGATGTAACCTATGCTGTAACAGAATTTATTGCCGACCGACCTGAAACAAAAAATCTATTGGCTGGATCTGATCCGGTAAGTGAACTATGCTATGATGTAACCCACGTTAAGTCGACACAGATCAAATTAAGGAAATACGATGATGGTTGGCATATTGATCGCGACAGCAAAGAGGCAGTGGAGCAACTGGTGCAAAGCACAGAGGGCCTTATGGTGCGTCAAACTCCGGATACCACCAACACGAAAGTCTGTCTTCCGTATTCAAGCCTTCGGGTTCAGTCCTCCCTGGTGTACGATGATGACGGTGGTCTTTCAACTCAAGACCCTTTGAAAGAATTGGATTTTTCTGGCGACAGACCCTTCAGCAATGCTAAACTGGTGATTACAGGAAACGTCAATAGCGCAACGTTGCGAATAACAGAAATTGATAACGACAACAAAGTTCTGATAGACAAAAACTTCAACCTGGCGGGTTCAGTCGAATTCGTTTTTCCAGTGGAATGCGAACGACTGAAAATTGATTTAAAATCAAATGAAGGAAAAATTCTATATCAGGATTTCATGAATTTTAGTTGCGGGGGTTAACATTGAGTGCCTGGTTGGCGCTATCAACATTTCATTATTCGGTGTTGGACATCGGACTTCAAATTCTTTTGTCTTTACGTCCTAATGCTCCAACTATTGGGAGTCATGCCTGTCGTCAATAATTTTTTCAGTTCCCAGGTCCAGGTAAAGGCCTCCATAAAAGGTGTGATCGTAAGTAAAAACTCCTGAGCCATCCGACAGGTAAATACGGCTTCCATTGAGTTCCCGGACAAAATACTTTTCATCCAAATGAAAATCCTGCGGCTCGATAGCATCGCTGCTTATAGAAAACTTTAAGATAAATCCTGGAGTATCACGATGCTCGCTTCGGGTGGTGGAGATCAGCCAGAGAACATCCTGAACAATTATGACAACAGGTGTTTCCTGGATGTTCATAACAGGCGATTTAAATCTCACTTTACTAAGTACCTGCTCGCTGTTAAGGTCCTTCAACTCAAGAAAATAAGCGTAATGAGGATTTCCCGCCTCAACCTGGAGCATTCTGTCCCGAAAATTTTGGCGTCCTTTTTTCTCCGATAATTGAATACCAAGCGACCTTCCATTGACTGTAACGCTAGTTATGCTAATTACCTTTTCAGGTGCCAGCCATTCCCTGCCAAACCAAAAGGCGAGGAAAACAATACCAACCACTGATATGAAAATCAATGCATACCTGCGTGTCTTCTTTTTTTCAAGTTCCGCTTCAGACTCAGAGTTTTTCTTCCCGGTTGATCTACTCATCAGTGATTTGCGATTAGTCTTTAGGCTGAACCGGCTTCTCTACTCCTTTACTATTCCACTTCACAACAAAAAACCGGAGTGTATCCGTGCTTGTGTTGGCTATACCGTGAATGTCCCAAGGTTTGGCGTACATCAAATCTCCTTTTTTAATGGGTGTTTCATTTCCGTTTAGAGTCCACGTGCCACTGCCTTCTATGATGTACTGAAATTCTTCGTTAGCATGTTGATGGGGAGGCTGCAATTGTTTACCAGGAAGAAATTCAAGCATGGCCGTTAACATACTTTCCGTTCCGTAGGTGGATGTAGCTTCCTCTGTGTACATATAAATCGAACCCCAACTTCCGGTTGACTTCCTTGCTTCCGATTGCCGGTATATCTTGCTTTTAATATCTTCAGCTAAGTTGTTGTTCTGCCAGATTGAACCGGCCGCGAAAGAAAGAATACAAGCCACCAGAAGCAAAAGGAAAGAAAATGATCGTCTCATAATTTTTTTATACTTTATATATAAACGAAAGTACAATCTAATCAATTGATATCCTCTAACTACTATGACCATAATAGAAAGTATGATTATACTTGTACATCGCATTAAATACACTTCATGAAAAATTTTTTAGTTTGTATCCTGCTCTTGCTTACGGGAGCTTTGCTAGCCCAGGAGATAAAAGAACCAAAGCCTTTGAATGGGGATTGGACAAAGCCGTACGAACCCTTTCGCCTGGCAGGCAACTTATACTATGTTGGCACCTACGATCTGGCCTGCTACCTCATTACGACCTCACAAGGACACATCCTCATCAACACAGGTCTTGCTGCATCCGATTCTCTTATTGAGGCTAACATGAACGCGTTGGGCTTTAAGCTTTCGGATATAAAAATTCTTCTAACCACCCAGGCACATTGGGATCACACCGGAGCACTGGCGGCCATCAAAGCCAAGGCGGGCGCCAAAATGATGGTGAACGCGAAAGACGCCAAAGCATTGGAAGATGGAGGCAGCAGCGACTACGCTTTCGGAACAGGTGTCCCTACATTCAAACCCATCAAGGCTGACCAACTGCTGCGCAACAATGATATTGTTTCGCTGGGTGACATGAAAATAAAAATGCTGCATCATCCGGGTCACACCAAAGGGTCATGCAGTTATTTATTTACCGTAAAAGACGACAAGCACATCTACCAGGTGCTTATTGCCAACATGCCCACGATAATTGTAGACAAAAAACTTTCTGAAGTTTCGACTTATCCCACCATTTCAGAAGATCTGGCCGAAACATTCAAGTCGATGAAGAGTTTGTCTTTCGACCTCTGGATGGCATCACATGCCAGTCAATTTAAACTTCACGATAAACACAAACCGGGCGATACTTACAATCCTGAAGTTTTTCGTGATCAGGCAGGTTTTGATGCTGCCCTGGCAGCGCTTCAAAAACAATACGAAGAAAAGAAGTAATTACATAGTTTAAAGTGCGTATATCTACCGGGCGCAAATTATTTTTCACCAATGGATCCGCTCTATTTATCTGGTGTTGCAGAGCTGATTATCCCGCGATACCAGTTAACTCCATCCCACTATTTTTCATAACCAAACATTAACCTGATAGTTGTAATTTTACATCTTTGAAAAACTCCATTGCGTGAGATACTTTTTTCACATCGGGTTTAATGGCCGCAACTATCGGGGGTGGCAACGACAAGCCAAGGCTCATAACGTTCAACAAGTTTTTGAAGAGGCCCTGAGTCAGATTTTAAAGTCGCCAACGTTTATTACCGGCTGTGGACGCACGGATGCCCAGGTGCACGCCAGTCAGTTTTTTTTTCACCTGGATGTTAGAGAAGCCTGGGATTTCGATCTGCTCTTTAGAATCAATAAAACGTTACCTGATGACATAGCCGTGTTCGATATCATTCCGGTGGCGGAAGACCATCATGCCCGGTTTGGCGCCACACTTAGAACCTATGATTATTTTGTTCATACCTATAAAGATCCTTTCTTAAGCCAGGTAAGCTCGCTCTACCTGGAGAAAAATCTTAACTTCGATAACATGAAGCAGGCGGTTGCACTGCTGCCAACCTATCAGGATTATCGGGCACTTTGTAAATCGCCTGATAACTACCGAACAACTATCTGCAAAATATCTTCAGCAACTTTATTTTTAGATGAGACTGGTGATCGATTTCGTTTCCAGGTTTCGGCTGACCGGTTTTTAGGAAAAATGGTCCGCATCATTATGGGTAAACTTTTATTGATTGGAAGGGATGAACTTAGCGTAGATGAATTTGAAAGTTACCTGATATCAAGGAAAACCCCTGAAACTTTCGAGCCTGCATTTGCTCAGGGGCTTTACCTATCAAAAGTTACCTATCCATTTTTAGATATTCCGCCCCGCACAGAGTTTTCGACTATTCTTCAAACTCACTCCGATGCCTGGCAAACGGTGTAGGCCAATACTCGAAATGGGCTAAAAAGTATGAAATACAACTACCTCAATTTTATACAGTGAAATACTTGAGGATAATTTTATTAAGTGTAATCACTCCCGCGGCCTGGGCACAATCCTCCGAGGTGTTACAGTTTATACAAAATAAAAACCAGTGGTCGGAAGAAATTGATTTCCAGGCGAAGGTGCCCGGAGGGATGATGGCCATTTCCCCAAAAGGTTTTTCCATTTACTTGATTGACCAGGAAAAATTGGAGCAAGACCACCTTAACAGTCATCGAACTTTTAATGAGTCCGATGGACAACCCGTTCAAGAGCCTACCGATGGACATTATTTTCAAATCAATTTTTTAGGAGCTAACCTCCAGGCAAAAGCTAAACCAACAAAAAAACTGACAGGCTACTACAATTATTTTATCGGAAGCGATTCGTGCAAGTGGGCAGTGGATGTGCCGGCTTTTGAAGAAATTATTTACCCTGAAATTTATTCAGGAATTGACTTAAGAATTTCGTCTCTTGGAAAAAATCTGAAATATGATTTTGTGGTGGCACCTGGTGCAGACCCCAATCAAATTCAAATTGAATATTGTGGTGTTGATGCAATCGAAGGGAACAATGGTGACCTGTCCATTCAAACAACATTGGGCTTTCTCACAGAAAAAAAACCAGTCTCCTTTCAGGAAGAAAATAACGAAAGGAAAATAGTTAACAGTGAATACGCTTTAGCCGATCGTGTCATCACATTTAATTTTCCAAATGGTTATGACCCATGCCAGGATTTGGTAATTGACCCGTTGCTTATTTTCTCAACTTACTCCGGCTCCACAGCCGACAATTGGGGGAGTACCGCCACCCCGGGAGAGCATGGAACTTTGTATTCATCCGGGATAACATTTTATCTTAACGTAGGTGAGTTTTTCCCGGCAACACCTGGGGCGTTCCAAACAACTTATGGGGGTGTTTACGATATCGCGATAATTAAGTATGATTCTGCCGGAACAAAATTTTTGTATGCTACTTTTCTTGGAGGCGCTGGAAATGACTCTCCACAAAGTTTAGTGGTCGATAAAATTTCTGGCGACCTTATTGTACTAGGCATTACGGGGTCATCTAATTACCCAGTAAGTGCCACCGCACTCGACTTGGATTATAATGGAGGGGACAATGTGCAGAACGGTGTTTTTCATACAAACAATGGCTGGGACATTGTGGTTACCAGGTTATTGTCAACAGGAAATGAAATTGTGGGATCAACCTATTTAGGTGGGAGTAACAATGATGGCCTGGGTTATCCAAAAGGATCAGGAGGATTGTTAGTGACCAACTATGGAGACGAAATGCGTGGCGATGTCATAACCGATGAGGAAGGAAATATTTTTATAAGTTCGGTTACGTCATCTTTCAATTTTCCGGCTACAGCCGGATTTGGAACCACCTATTCCGGAGGAGGTTCCGATGGAGTTGTTGTGAAGCTAACTCCAAACTTGTCTTCTATTGTGTGGGCAAATTTTATCGGGGGGAGTGGTTTTGATGCTGCCTACTCCATCAAATTCGATAACGATAAAAATATTATAGTGGCTGGGGGCACTACCAGCGGTAATTTTCCAGTTACACCAGGTACTTACCAGGCCAGTTTGGGTGGAGGTGTCGATGGTTGGATTGCCCGAATTGCAGCCAATGGAAATACTATTCTAAATTCCACATTCACCGGCACTACAGCATACGACCAGGTCTATTTTATTGACTTAAACGCAGCTGGAGAAATTTTTTGCTTTGGCCAAACTGCCGGGTCAATGCCTATTACCACCGGTGTTTATAAAAATCCAGGCACTGGCCAGTTTCTGCAAAAATTTAATCAGAACCTATCAGGATTGATTTTTTCAACAGTTTTTGGCGCCAAATCCGGGAGTTCTATTATCCCTAATATTTCCCCAACCGCGTTTTTAGTGAACGAGTGCGATAATATTTTTATGTCGGGATGGGGTGGTGAGGTCAATAGCACACATGGCTACTGGCTTAGTTCAACTACAAACATGGCCATTACCGATGACGCTTTTCAAAAGAAAACCAGTGGCTCAGATTTTTACTTTATCGTTCTTAATGGCGATGCTACGGAATTGGTATATGCAACTTTCCTGGGAGGCACTCAATCGAAAACCCATGTGGACGGAGGAACCTCACGGTTCGATAAATTTGGTATTGTTTACCACGCTGTCTGTGCTGGTTGTCCCGCCAGGTCGGATTTCCCAACAACACCTGGTGCATGGTCTAATAAGAATCTGAGCCAAAACTGCAACAATGCCGCTTTCAAGTTCGATTTGGCTTCCTTGCGTGCACACTTTCAAACCAATACAGTAAATTTTGACATGCCCAATTTCGATGGGGCCTGCTTTCCTGATTCAGTTCTATTTCAAAACCTGAGCATTGGGGGTGAGTTTTATGAATGGAATTTTGGGGATGGAACCGTTATCACGAAAACAAAAAAAGATACGGTTTCAATTGTCCATCAATACCAGCAAGAAGGAATATACCAGGTTAAACTCAAGGCCATTGATGACAACACGTGCAGTAAAGTAGATTCCGTAACAAAAACAATAAATTATTTTAAAGATATTATTGAAGTGGGCAATGGAGCCGATCTCTGCCAGGGAACAAGTTACCAACTTACGGCCAGCGGTGGTATATCCTATAACTGGATAAGTGATGATGGGAAAACATCCACACAACAATCACCAACCGTTCAACCGGAGGACTCCACAATTTATTATGTTACCGTGGTTGATTCGGATGGGTGTTCCAAAAAAGATACAGTTCATATAAATGTCATTCAATACGTTGATTTGAAATGGGAATACGATTTCATAACCGATTGCATATCCCGGCCTTACCTGCGCATCCGGAACTTAACAGAAACATCTGGCGATGAAACAATATTTTTTGATCTGGGTGATGGGACCATATCCGATGAACAGGAGTTCGAACATCATTACGCACGCGATAGCCTATATAAAGTAAAATTAATTGGTATGCGCGAGTTTTGCGGCAATGAAGAAAGCGTTGACGTCCCCATCTACACTTTATTTGCCCCGAATGTTTTTACGCCAGAAGGTTCACCTGGTTTTAACGATAAATTTCAGGTTGGCTTCGGAAATGGGGATAAAACCCCGGCTGATGTAGGAATAAAATTATCGCTCACGGTAGTTGACCGCTGGGGAAAAACTGTATTCCATTCTACCGACTATCAAAACGATTGGGACGCCAGCAATGTTGGAGGCGGCATCTACTACATAGAGCTAAAGCTAGGCGGCCTGGCATCGTGCAGAAGCTGGCTGCATGTGCTGAAGTAACGTTCCAAGGGGTCAAAGATGTTTTGACTAAAATACCCTTATCAGGATATTATACCGCATCAATAAAATACACCTTATTGCGCCATTTTTAATGAAAATATGCACATTGCAGGCATAATAGTTACTTTTATTTTGACACTTTCATATCCATAAACGAGTATGAGCATCGGGGAACAAACAGAAAATAGCCTAATCGGAAAAAATATTCTCTTCGTGCATGACGATCAATTTTTGGCTACCGTTGAAAATAAGGAAACCAGTCCCGTTAGCGGAAAGGACCTGCTAATGCGAAGCGTGATCTACTTTTATTTTTGCATGGAAGGCAAAGCAAGGTTTGGGTTTGGGCCACATTATTCGCGTGAAATCAGCGAGGGCAAAAATTATTTCTTCTATAATCCTGAGAGTGATTTGCCATTCCTGCTCACGCTTGACCCTGGAACACGTATGGTAGTGCTCTCCATTTCTCTCAAGGGCATTCACAAATTGTTTATTGAAGGTGGTGAAGAGATCCATTTCCTTAAACCGGAAAACATAAACCGAAAATTTTATGATGAGCGTGATATTTCCAGTTCATTAAAATTGGAGCTCAACCAGTTGTTTACCATAAACCTGAGCGAAAACACAAAACGAATTTTCTTCCAGGGAAAAGTGCTGGAAATCCTTAGCTTATATTTCTCCAATCGCCAGCCCGACATGGAAAGCTGCCCGTTTCTGAATGATGAAGCAACCGTAAGAAAAATAAAACACGCAAAGGAACATTTGTTGAAAAATCTGGACTCTGCCCCTACCCTTAAAGAATTATCCAAGTTGGCAGGACTCAATGAGTTTCAACTGAAGGCTGGGTTTAAAGAAATTTACGGCAACACTGTTTACGGTTACCTGCTCGACCACAAACTCGACCACGCCCGTACGCTGCTCGACAGGAAAAAATTTAAGGTGAACGAAGTTGCCTCTCAAATAGGCTATACCAATACCAGTCATTTCATCGCTGCCTTCCGCAAAAAATTTGGCATTACCCCGAAGAAGTATTTGATGAAGTGAGATTATCAACAACATAACGGGTAATTCGTAAATTGGGCAAATTTATTATTTCACCAGTATGTTCACGGGAATTATTGAAGCCATTGGAACGATTAAGGAGATTACTCCCGATAAAACCAATAAGCACTTCCGCATCGAGAGTCCAATCAGTAACCAATTAAAAGTTGACCAAAGTATATCGCATAACGGAGTCTGCCTTACTGTTATAAAGGTGGAAGGCAATTCACATTGGGTCACTGCAATAGATGAGACCTTACAAAAATCAAACCTGGGCAATCTTCAACCATCAGGCATAATAAATCTGGAACGTTGCATGAAAGCTGATGGTCGCTTTGATGGCCATATTGTGCAGGGCCACGTAGATCAAACAGCCAAATGTGAAAAAATATTGAACCTAAATGGCAGCCACGTATTTCAATTTTCATTTGAACCGTCAAAGAATTCTTTAATTGTTGAGAAAGGTTCCGTTTGCGTGAATGGAACAAGCCTTACCTGTTTTCATGTGGAAAAAAATTCTTTTGAAGTAGCCATCATTCCCTACACTTGGGAGAATACCACTTTTCACAATTTGAAAGTTGGAGATTTAGTTAACCTTGAATTTGATATTGTAGGGAAATACGTGCAAGCCCTGGTTCAACCTAACCAGTAAATTGATGTTGAAATTTTGATTTTTAAATTTATGGAAACCGGAATAAAACGGCATCCTAAAGGAAACTTCAACATATGAACACCTCCATCTTATGGTCTGCAATATTTTTCTTTTTTGCGTGGAGTAACGCAATCGGCCAGCAAAAAACTGAAGTTTCATCAAAATTTGTTCCCAAAACGGTAACCTATAATGCCTCCCCTAACCCTAATGAATGCTGGGAGGCAGTAGATTGGGGAATAAATATTGATACAAAAATAGTGAGAGGTTTTTTTAATTTACCGAACAAGGCTGTAAAGACTCTAAAAGAAAAAATTGGAGACGATGAGGTTTTAATTGAAGTCATTTATTACGAAGAGCCAGTTGAAGGAAGTAGAGCAATAGGGAGTGTTTCAAAAATTACTTTTAAAGGTGAAGTGATTTACGAGAACAAATAAGCTTTCAATCTGTTTCTGAAGGCGAACTATCCGCAAGTATTTTTTTGTTCCTCCTCTCCTTCAGCCATCTAAATAATTTATAACCGGTCAGCGCACTTAGCACACCAACCAAAGCGCCAACCAAAATATCTCCTGGAAAATGAACACCCAGGTACAATCGGGTATAGGTCATAACAGCTGCCCATAAAAAAGCAAGTGCTATCCAGCGAGTGCGGTCTTTGAGTACCAACCATACAAATGTTGCAGTTCCGAAAGTATTTGCCGCATGGCCTGAGGCAAAGCCGTAAAGTCCACCTCGATAAATTTTTCCTTTAGCATTAGCCACAAAATGGAGCATATCCTGAATGGATGGATCATGCGAAGGTCTTAACCGCTGAAAAAAGGGCTTCATAATGCTTGAAGTAATTTGATCTGACAAGAGAATGGTTAGCGCAGCACCAGCCAAGGCAAACCAGGCATCCTGGCCTAGTTTTTTGAAAATCAGATATATAAAGAACAAGTAAAGAGGAGTCCAAAATGATGTCTTGGTTATAATGAGCACGACTGGATCAAGCCAGTCCGTGTGGAAACTATTTATCCAAACGAGCAAGTCCTTGTCTATTTCTAAAATTGTTTCCATTTTGTGATTAAGTTGTTCGCTAATAGTTAATCGAAAATAGGTATTCACGGAACTATTAACCAATAACTATTAACTTTCCCCCATGAATAAATACGATTTAGTTATAGTTGGCGGTGGCCCATCTGGCTACGCGGCCGCTATGCGTGCACTTGATTTCAAGAAAAAAATTCTATTGATCGAAAAAAACCGGGTGGGTGGTGCCGGGGTTACCAACGGGGCGCTCTCGTCCAAAACGTGGTGGGAAATTTCAAGAGAAGTTTCAGCATTTCGCAAAAGCTTGAAACGCTACAACATACCAACCCCGACTGTTTCCTTCAAAGAAATTCAGGAAGAAGTAAGGCAGGCTATTCAAGGCAGAAAATCCATGCTCGAAGACCATATGAATGCGCTCCAAAATTCCAACTACAGCAGCCTGTTAGAATTTAAGATTGGTGAAGCTCGCTTGCTTACCCACAACGAAGTAGAGATAACACACGGGGCAAAAACGGAAGTTGTTTGGGCTGAAAATATTATTCTGGCAACCGGAAGTCGGCCTCGCTACCTGCCCGAATTGCCCATTGACGAAAAAATAGTGATGACCAGCGAAGGTATTGAAGACATGGAAGATTTTCCGGAAAGCATGGTGATTGTTGGTGCCGGGGTAATTGGTTGCGAATATGCTACCATTTTCAGTGGGTTTGGTCGCACCAAAGTTCATTTAATTGATAAAGGCGACAGGATTCTTCCATTTGAAGATGCTGACGTGGTTCGAATTATTGAACGCAATATGGACAACAATGGAGTGTTGATCCACCGAAATTCACGGCTGGTGAAAATGAAAATTGTTAATGGCCGGGTAGAGTATGAATTAGAATACACTGATGGAAGCCGTGAGATTTTCAATGTAGAAAAAGCTTTGGTTTCTGTTGGCCGGACTCCTAACTACGAAGATTTGTGGAGCGACAAAGTGGCCATCAATGTTACCACGAAAGGAATAGAAAACTACGATACTCAAACAACGGTAAAAAATATTTATGCCGTAGGCGATATCACAGCCGATATCTCGCTTGTGAACGTAGGTGAACTGGAAGGCCGCTATGCCGTAGAACTGATTTTTGGAAAACCAGAGCGTAAATTGGTTTACGAAAACATTAGTACGATCATGTTCCTCAGCCCGGAAGTGGCCGGGGTTGGATTAAATGAGACGAGAGCCAAAGAATTAAAAATTGATTACAAAGTCGTAACGCTCGATTACAGCACAATTGCACGCGCCATTGCTAAGCGCAATACGCAAGGGTTTATAAAGCTGTTGGTTACCAACGATGAAAAAATGAAAATCCTGGGCATGAAAGTAGTTGGGCTTCATGCATCAAGCGCTATACAGGCAGTGGCTGTTTTAATTTCAATGGACAAAGGCATTGAAGAATTGGCCGAATGCGTGCACCCCCACCCATCCATCACCGAAGGCATTCAGGAGTGCGTGCGCATGCTCATGGGCAAATCGCTATTTAAACCGGCAGCCCTTGTTGGAAAAATTTCATGTAAAAGTTGTGTAGGGGGAGAGTATGAAGATATTATTTTTTGAAATGCCGCCCATCCGGCAACCGTTGCATGTTTTATGCAACATTGGTTTTCACTCATCCAACTTCCCTTAAAAAAGTGTAATTTTGAATGAATGAAATCGCTCTCCCTATTAACGTTCCTCCTAATTTCTTTTCTTCTCCCCGCACAGGATGTAAAGGTTGAGTACGATAAAACAAAAGATTATAGCGGATACAAAACCTTTCGCTTCGGGGAGAGTGAGATCGTAACGCCTAAAGACAGAAAACAAATCTCTGATGAAGCGCTTGATAAAATTATTAAAGAGGCTATCGTTAAAGAACTTACCGAAAAAGGATTAACACAAAATGACTCCACCGGGCAGCTGACCATTACCTATTTAGCCGGCATTTTTGAACATTCCGAAATCCAAAAGTTAGGCCCGCTTGGACAGACTCCGGGGTCGTCCGCCACAACCTGGTCAAATACTTACTCACAGGGGGAACTGGTAATAGATATCAACGATAGTAAAAACAATATTCGTGTTTGGCGCATCAATAGCCAAACCAATACAACTACACCAGAGGCAGTTCAATACATTGATCAAATTGTGGATAAGGGATTAAAAAAATTCGGAGTTAAGCCCAAAGGAAAAAAGAAGTGATCTATAAAACTTTTCTTCGGCCTTTTCTTTTTCTTTTTGATCCAGAGGCCATTCATCATTTTACTTTTAGGTTTCTAAAAATTATTTTCAGAATCCCCGGATTAAAAGGTCTTGCTTCAACCTATTTCTCTGTTAGTCATCCTTCTCTCGCTCGCAAACTTTTCGGGATTGAATTTCCGAATCCGGTTGGCTTGGCTGCAGGTTTTGATAAAGACGCCAAACTGATTGATGAGCTGGCTTGCTTTGGTTTCGGGTTCATCGAAATTGGTACGCTCACGCTCAAGCCACAAACAGGTAATGAAAAACCAAGATTGTTTCGCCTCCCTGCTGATGGTGGCCTGATTAACAGAATGGGTTTTAATAATCAGGGAACAGCAGAAACAGTTGAAAATCTTAAAAGAAGAAATTCAAAAATTATTGTAGGAGGAAACATTGGTAAAAATAAAGCCACTCCAAACGACAGAGCGCTTGAAGATTACGGTCAATGTTTTGAAGTTCTCTATCCTTATGTTGACTATTTCGTTTTGAATGTTAGCTCGCCAAACACACCAAACTTGCGTGAATTGCAGGAAAAAGAGCCTTTACGCCAACTTTTGTCGCATGTAAAATCGCTGAGCCTGGGCAAGGAAAAACCAAAACCGGTCTTGCTAAAAATCGCACCCGACTTATCAGACGAACAATTAAATGATGTGGTGGAGATTCTCAGGGAAACTAAAACCGATGGAGTTATCGCTATAAACACAACCATAAGTCGCGAAGGTTTGGTTACGGATAAAATTGCCTTGGAAAAAATTGGCAGCGGTGGGCTTAGCGGCAAACCAATTTCAAAAAGATCAACAGAAATTATTCAATACCTCCGGCTAAAACTGGGGAAGGACTATCCCATCATTGGCGTAGGAGGAATTATGAATGAGAAGGACGCACTCGAGAAAATCGAAGCTGGCGCTAACCTTATCCAAATTTATACGGGCTTCATTTATGAAGGGCCGGGAATCGTGAAGCGAATCTGTAAAGCGCTTTCCTTATAGTTTCTGAAATAAACTTAAGGGAGGCATCGACAATCCTATTCACCGCAAAATTTTGACCGCATTTTACTATCTACGGTTATGCCCTTGCTCTCTGCAATACGAATATCGCTGCAGGCATTTTTTATTTCCCCTAATTTATACTGCACAATAGCGCGATTGTAGTACGCAAGAGCATATTCTTCATCGTAGCTAATGGCTACAGTATAATTTTCCAATGCCTGCTCCAGCATTCCTTGCTTCATAAAATTATTTCCCTGTACAAACCAAGCCTTTGGCCATTTCGGATCCGACAACAATGCCACTTCAAAATCGCGCATGGCTCCAGTAAAATCACCCGTTTTTTCTTTCGCAAGACCTCGGTTAACATACAATTCGCCATCTACTGGTTCAATCGCTATAGCTGTATCGAAATTCAAAATTGCCTCCTTGTATCGTCCGGTTCCCAGTAATAACAAACCCAGATCGGAGTGATGATTTGCCGATTGAGTGTTACCTTGTTTAGCTTCCTGCAAAAGTTTTTCCGCTTCGTCTATACTCCCTTCTGATTGCTTAATAGCCGCGAGGTTATTTCTTGAAATGCTATGCTCAGGATTAAGTTTAAGGGCGAAATAAAAATTTTGAATAGCTTTCTCCTTGTTACCTGATTTTAAAAATGCCTGGCCACGGTGGGCAAAGTAATCAGCGTTGTGAGGGTTTACTGCAATAGCGGAATCAAAATATAAAATACCTGTTTCATATTGATCCAATTGAGTTTCAATCAATCCCAGGTAATTGTAAATTAAATCACGAATTCTACTTTGAGTCGTAAATATTTTATCATATCCACCATTGTCGGATTGACTGAAGTAAACAGTATTAGTCTCTGATGTTTCGGTTGAAAGCAGTTTACCAAAATCAGCCTTTGCTAAGTCAAAGCGCTTAAGTTTATAGGCAAGCACCGCACGATTTAAATAAACTTCCGGAGATTGTGGAGAAAGATCTATTGCAATGCTGTAATCGGTAAGGGCTTCATTTTCATTACCCAGTTTTTCATGAATATTAGCACGCAACAAGTAAGCATCGGTTAAAGCGGGATTGGTCGCGAGAACCTGGTTAACGTACCTTAAAGCTTCATCCCATTTTCCATCATGCAATTTCTGGCTCGATATTTCCAATAATTTTGCTTCCGACTTGTTTTGAGCGCAAAGTTGAGTCATTGAAAGCAATAGGATTGTAGCTACAAGCCTCATTAAACAAAGTTAGTAGGAAATAGAAACTCGAAACAGCCAATTCGAGCGATGTAACCAGAACTACTCAAACTCCTTTATCAAATCAACCAGGTTTTCATACACTTCTTTAGAATGCGCAGGGAAGTTGGCAAACCGCAATTGAGTTTTTTTTGCGGCACCGTAACCATCTCCGGGCAACAAACCTTTAGATTCGAGATAGGTATTTAGTTTTTCTGTAAGATTAGCCGTTTCCGCTACAATGGTTGTTTTCGAACGCCATTCTTTTTCCTGAACGGCTGGCTTAACTATGCTATGGTTTTCAAGAACCTGATACAGGATAGCCGATTTATATTCAGTTTCCCTGCGGATGACTTCAAGACCTCTTCGTAAAAAGTCTTCCGAAACTTTTCCTAATAAATAAATACCCAGCACGTTGGGCGTTTCAGGTGTTTGATTCTTCTTCGCCATAGCGAGCAAGCTTGGAATACTGTGGTAGCTTCCAATATTTTTCTTATTGGTTTGTAATTCATCCGCTTTGGCAATGCACCGCTCGTTCACCAGCCACACGCCTAATCCGGCCGGAAGGCCAAACCCTTTTTGTACCGAAAAAAAGCAAGAGTCAATTATTGAAAAATCTATGCTTTGATATGGCAAAGCTGAAACGGCATCGGTAATAATCAGTGCATTCGGGTTTTGTTTTCGCACATCAGCAACAAAATTATTTGAAGTGGTTACGCCTGTGCTGGTCTCATTGGCAATCGTGGCGATTAGTTCAACTCCTTGCGGCACTTGAGAGTTCGTGAAGCCTTTTCCAGCCTCCACCTGTTGAGCGGCTGCTTGCTTTCCTAATTGCTTTGCAGTTTCAAAAAACCTAAGGGAGAACGCGCCATTCACAAAATGGAATGAAGTTTCGTATACTAAATTTTGTGATGCCCGCTCCCACACTTCTGTGGCTGATCCGATAAAAAAAATATGATAATTAGAAGGAATGCTTAACAGTGCCCGTAGTGATTCTGTTGTGGATTGAAATATTTTTTCGAACTCTTTACTTCGGTGTGAAATGGACGGTACGTTTTCGCGAAATCCTTTGCGAATGTGATCTTCAGTAGTAAAATAAATTTGAGATGGCCCTGGAATGAATGAGGTTGTTGGCTTCATAATAAAGGCTGCAACGATAAGATGATTGTTCAGGTTGTGTGCTTGTGATTTCGTTTAATAAAAAATTCCAAACATTCAAGGGTATTTCAGAATTTTCATTTGCCTATGTTTATATCGGAAAATCCACCTGGGTTTGGGACACGTTTGCTGAACCTAACATCAAAACAAAACCAGGTGAAGCCTCCAGCCAAAATCAGGCCTCATCTCGCCTCCGGGCGAGACCTCGTTCTTCGGAGCAGGTTAACAGTGGAAGATTGCGGAGGGTGGGCAGCCTAAAGCTTGTCTTAATCGGGGTTCAGAAACAACCGACCAGGCTCAGTGGATTTTTCTTTTTAACTCAAAACAAAATACTTACCGGCTCCCATTTCACAGTAAACGGGTTTGTCTTTCCATACTCCAGAAGCAATTGAGGCCCGGCTGCATTTTGAATTCTTAAGGTTACATCTTTTTCTATCTTCTCATTCACTTCAATCGCATCCAGGTATTTGTATTCGATAGAATAAATTTTATCACCAAAAGCATCGTAGAAACCAAAATTTCCTTTTACTGCTTTAATAGACTTGCCTGAAGTATTTTCTATAATGAGGTGATATTTTAATCCATGCGACCACTCCGACTGCAATACGGAAGGCACGGGTTGAATAACAAATTTCAAGTCTTTGAGCAGTCCCTCAACATTTACATTAGATTCGCCAGACTCCACTTTCTTTTTTCCACCCGATTTTTCCCAAAATCTCTTCGACTCTTCCAAAATATCTCCATACGTAGCGCCAAGCTCAAGCACCTGTGCTCCGATTAAATCATGTTCTACCATAAAATGCGACATGATGGATGCTTCTGTTGAGTCGATCATCCCCAGCTTAACGATCCGGGTAAAATCAGCTTCCGCTGTTTCCCTGTTGAAGGGTTTATCCAGTGGATTGCTGCATGAGGAAAGTAGCAAGGCAAGTAAAAGAATCGAGAGACTATAGATTGATTTCATTTCTTTAAACTTTTAGGATTTCGTTTACATTTTTTCGGAGGGATTTACAGATAGAATCAAACGGAAGGTCGTTCTCATCTTGTCCGAAGGGATCTTCAATTTCTTCCCCAATCACGTCCAACCCCACCATGGCATAAAATATTAACATCACAATTAAAATACACCAGTAACCCAAATCGTGAATAAAACCGAAGGGCAGGATAAGCACAAAAGCAAAAAGGAATTTTTTAAGGTGAATAGAATATGAGAAAGGAATTGGTGATGTTCGAATGCGCTCGCAGGAACTAACAACTTCCGAAGTATCATCAACATGTTTAGTGAGTTCCAGAAATTGCATGTCGGTTATAACCCCTTGTTTGTAGAGGTAGTTAATCTTTTCACAAATTTTAGTGAGGAAAAAATTTGGGATGTGATAAAGTTGATCAAGTTTACTCAATATTCCCGGCTCGGATTCTACCAACTCCTCAACAATCACCCCACCGCGAAGGCTCTCCTTTAAGGAAAAGCTGTGATTGGAAATCATAGTTGCAAAATACCTGCGATGCATAACATCACTTTCCGGCAAAAAAGCATTGAGTTTAATAGCTACATTTTTCCAGGTATACCCAAGCTTACTTAATAGTTTTCTTCCTTCCCACCACCGATCATAAGCTGTGTTCGTACGGAACACAAGCAAAATACCCAGCACAATACCCAGCATGGAGTACACATAAGAAGGCGGCTTAAAGTCGATGTGGAATAGTTCAGCTTCCAGGTAATCAACCAAGAAAGCATAGAAGCCAACCAACAACATGCTTATCAATAAGCGCCTTAATGTTTTAGTTCGGTGAAAATCAAAGAGCACAGCAAACCATACTGATTTGGTTTTCCCTCTGTCGTCTAAATATTCGCTCATGGGTAAATGTGTGAAATTAAGTTTTTATAATACTTTCAATTCGGTTTTCGAGATCAACCGTAATAGGTTCTACAGGCAAATCGTCTGCGTCAAACCCGAATGGGTCTTCCACCTCATCGCTCACAATTTCAAGGCCGGCATAGAAATAAAAAAACACGAGCAGGAACATCAACATCCAGGCTTCGAACTCATGAATAAAGCCAAAAGGAATCATCAGCATATAACTAATAATGAATCCGCGGATGTGCATTACATAAGTTTTTGGAGGAGGCGTTCCTTTCAGGGCTTCGGCTGATGAAAGATGTTCGGAGTTCCTTACAATGCACCGGTTCAAATCCCAAAACTGCACGAGCGTTAATTTATCAGCTTTGCGCAGACTGTTAATGCGTTCTTCTAAAAGTGTGTTGATTCGACTGGGCAGATGATACACATTTTCAAATTTTTTCATCATGCCTTTTTCAGGTTCGATCATTCCTTTGGCATCTTGAAAATCCCGCACAATATCCCGCATAGCGCGGGCATAATTTTTCATCATGGAAGAGAGGAACAATATTTCTTCCGGATAATCTTCTAAGTATGCCCTGATTTTCATGGAAAATGTATCCGCATTGGCACGCAGGTAAGTCAGCGCTTTGTAGCCATCATTCCATCGGTAATAAGAATTATTGAGTCTGAAGTAGAAGAGAATGGCAATTACATAGCCAAGCATATAAACCACAAAGCCGGGAATCTGAAAATTGAAGTCAACATATTGAGTAACGAGAAAATAAAGGAAGGCATAATAAACGAATACAATAGCCAGGCTCGAAAATAAAGCCCTCCAGGTGGGCGTGCGAAACGCACCTTTCAAGCCGACAAACCAAAAATTTTCCTTCGATAAAAACATTCCCGTTATTCAATTAAAAATGTGGTCCTATTGCCACTTGGTTCCACTCGGAACACTAAAAAAATCTTGTTCGGGCTACGCTGGGTTTCAAACCCCGCTAACAGGATGCTAAGCTATGAATTTTTGGTGCGATTTCCAATGTGACTCATCATTGGGATTAAGTGACATGATAAACGAAATCCGCTACTTCCCTTTCCGCTCTGCCAGGAACTCTACCATATCGCGTATCTCTTTCAAAGACATCACCGAGCCCATAGGCGGCATTCCAGAAGGAAAATTTTGTCTTTTGGAAATGCGGGAAAGTTCTATTTCCAATGGTTCTGCATTGGAAGTTTTCAAAATAATTTCTTTCGCATCCTCCTTCATGAGAATTCCCGTTACTTCACTTCCGTCAGTCAGGGTAACTTTCACTGTTCCAAAACCAGGTGACAATCGTGCACTTGGGTTTACAATCGCTTCCAGGATTTGTTCTCTTTTCAAAACATTTCCAATATTGGTAAGGTCAGGGCCAACTTTTCCACCCACATCCCCGATTGTATGACATCTTACACATTGGCCAGATGAATTCCAGAAGAAGTAACCACGCCCGGAGTCTTTATTGCCTCCTTGAAGAGTGCCGGCATATTGTTCCAGGATCGTTCCTTTCTCACGCAGGCCAGCTGCCTTTTTCAATAATTTTTCCGAGTGCGAGGAGTCAACGGCCTCTATCAACTCAAGTGTGAGACCAGGAGAAAGTTTTTTGGAAAGAAGCTGCGAAATAACATTATCCAATATGACTTCTGATTTCTCTGTCGGCATTTGCCCTAACACTTTTAATAGTTGTTGTTGCTCTTTCAGTCCGCCTTTTTCAAAAACCGGCTTCACAATAACCGGTAGATTTTCACTTGAAATATTTAGCTGAGCCAGTAAACTAATGGCCACCGTACGCACCTTTTCGTCCTTATCATTCATACCAAACCGGATGACTGATTCCATTTGTTCATATTTCAAACTATTCAAATCGTCAATCAAGGCACTGCGCACTTCGGCATCGGCATGTTGCCTCGCCAATTGAGCCAGGTCGGCATTAAAATTCGTAAGCTGTAAATTGGCAAGCATATGAGATGCAGCTATCACAATTTTTGAATCCCTGTTGTTTAAAAATATTTTTGCTTGTTCAATAATTTTCTTGTTGATCAAGGTGGGGTCACGTTTAACTTCTCCGCGATAATATCCATCCACCCGGTCGAGTAAGGAAGGGTTCGGCCACGTTCCCAGGGTGGCCAATGCTTCGGCCCGAAGCGTTATGGAAACATCCTCCCTCTTCGCAAAAGCGAGGAGCAAGTCAAGTTCACGTTCACCACCCACACGCAAGCACGCGTTTATGGATCTTCTTAAAAGTGGCTCAGCTGTAAATCTTTTTTCATTCAATATGGATGCTAAATCCGGGAGCGACTTAGCTATTGATAAATCATCGTTGATGGCACGTGCTGCCTCCTTAACAATATATTCATCCGCATCGGATAAGAAAACAGAAATTTTTTCACTCCTCAACCTTCGCAACACTAATGTAGCCGCTATCCGTAAATCACGCTGCGAACTTTTCGCCAGCGCAACAATTGGCTCAACTTCCCCAATCCGCGAAAGCGCCACCACACCTGCATGACGTAAGTACAAATCCTCATCGTTGTTGGCGTCAATCATTTGGATCAGGGCGGGAATAGCTTGTTTAAAATGCATTCTACCCAGGGCCTGTGCAGCAAAAAATTTGATTCTTGGATTTTGGCTATTGGTTAAAAGCAAAGTCAGTTTTTCTCCAGCTAAAGCGTGACGCCTGTCGCCAAGCACTTTTGCCGCCTGGACTACTATCTCACCATCCACATCGTCAAGCAAATCAATCAATTGATCAGCATACTGAATATCAGTCTCAGCCAGTTGACCAACACCCCAAATAGCGTGAATGCGGCCTAGCTGGTTTTTCCGCTGGGCTATGGCCTGCTTAAAAATTTCTTCTCCGGATTTTCCCCGCTTAGCCAATTCAAACTGTGCCTTTTGGCGAATGCGCATATCATCATGCGAAAGCAAATCTAAAAGTGTTTCTTCCTTTACTTCAGCATAATCCAACTTCAAGTTCCACTGCGTGTCTTTACGCTGCTTTTCAAAATCATTGTTGGTTACGTCTACCTTCCAAACCCGGCCATAGTTTTTGGTATTCCATCCATTAATCCAGTCGGCAACATACAAAGCGCCATCGGGCCCGAAGCGTATTCCGGTTGACAAAATCCCACTCATCATATCTACTTCCTCGTTCAAATCGAATGTGGCACCTTTTGGTTTCAACGAGAACGACCAGATATGCGACCGGGCCGGAACGCCTACAAACTCAACCACGAAAAATTTATTTCTCCATGTTGAGCCGAGCGCAGTGCCGGGATTGTAAATCATTCCGGTAGGACCATTGTGATAATTGACAATGGGAGGAATAATATGCGCTGCTTGACCTTCCCACCGGGGGATATAGAATTTCTCATCGATCCACACATTGTATTTATTGTTTTTCGGGTCGAGATACTTTCCATATTGCCAGTTGGCACGCCAACCCAAATCGGTTCCTTCAACAATGTGAACAAGTCTTTCACTTTCGCCAGGATAATCGCCATCGTTGTCGGATGTGATCATATTTCCGTACTCATCGAATGTAAATTCAAAAGTATTTCGGAGACCTGAAGCAAAAACTTCAAAGTCGCTGCCATCCGGATTGGAACGCACAATAATTCCTTCATTTGGATAGAAGTGTTTAGCTCCTTCCTTCGTAACGATGTTAGCACCGATATCGCCAATACCCCAATAAATTTTTCCGTCCGGTCCTTCCACAATACCCGACATACCATGCCCTCCGAAACCGATGTGTACTGCATATCCTGTGCTAATGGATTCTTTCTTATCGGGAATATGGTCTCCATTTGTATCTTGAAATCGCCACAAATCAGGCGCGATGCTCACGAACATATCTTCTTTCCGAACCAATAGACCTTCGGCCACATCAGAAACTTCATTATTAAAATCGTTTACAATACGTGTAGATATATCAGCCATTCCATCGCCAGATAAATCTTCAAGCATCCACACTTCATCTTTCTCCACGGCCAGGTCATGCCAATCATGAATACCATCGTGGTTTAAATCTTCAAGCCATGAATTTTCTTTGCTTCGTTCCGGTGCAAAAGTTTTGTGCAGAAAAGCTCTTCGGTCTTCAACAGACTGAAAAGAAATGGAGGGGATCATCCAATCGCGATGACCGCGTATATCAAACTCCGAATTTTTTTGCCGATCGGTGCTGGTGAGATAAACACGTCCTTCATCGTCAATAGACATCGCGATTGGGTCAGGCGCCAGCGAATCGGACGCCCACAGGCTAATGGTCAGTCCATCGGCCAGTTGTACAGCTGTATTCTCACGAATTATTTTCGCAATTGATTCGGCTTTGGCGGGATCTTCTTTAACAACTAATGGCTTTTCAGCTGGGGTGTTTGTGCAAGCGGAAAGCAAAATAGCCGATAGACCTGCTCCGGATAAAATATTGGCGATTGGTTTCATATCAGGCGCTAAATATATAGAACGTTTACAAATAATAAATTTTGATCCGCTTTCAATACCTTGCCTTATGAATTTCCTTGCCCACTTGTATCTCTCTGGAAACGATGCTGATATACAATTAGGCAATTTTATTGGCGACTTCGTAAAAGGCCGAAATCTTACTGAACAATTTGAACCAAGAATTGCGAAAGGAATTGAATTGCACCGGGCGATCGATGAATTTACAGATAAGCACCCTATTGTTAAACTTAGCAAAGAACGTCTGAGACCTAAGTATCGCCACTATGCACCAGTGATCATAGATATTTTTTATGATCATTTCCTGGCCAAAAACTGGGATCGTTATCATAACACTTTCCTTCCCGATTATGCCGAAAGCGTTTACAAAATGGTGATGAGCAGAGAGAATATTTTACCGGAAAAAGTAAAGTGGATGATGCCGTATATGATTAAACAAAACTGGCTGACAAACTATGCCCGGCTTGATGGAATAGGTCGCGTGCTTAACGGGATGAGCAGAAGAACGCCTTACGATTCTAAAATGCACGAAGCGGTAGAGGACTTGAAATTTTCTTATAAAGACTTTGAGAAGGAGTTCTTCGAATTTTTTCCTATGCTGGAGGCTTATTCCCGCGAGTTTTTGTCAGATGTCCGGTGACGGATGTCTGACTATAAACAGTTCAAATTTTCATCCGACTTCGGACATCTGGCATCCGACATTTTTCCATTTACTTTGTACCATTGAATTACTTCCATGAACAACTCCCCTGAACTTAGTGGCAAATACCTCGGCACCATTTCCAGCGACTTCATAAAAGTAGCCGACTCTCTGAAAGATGCATCTTACCAAATCCGCCAGGCCGGCTTTGAGTTTCCAATTTTTGCAATTTGCAAAGTAGAGCAGCAGGTGGGGCAATTGCTATTAGACAGAAAAGATTTGAATCTTGATTGGAATTATTACGCTTCGTTTCTGAATGAATTTGTGCAGCGTGAATTGGTTATGCCCGACAAGGAAGACGACTTCAAAAAAACGTATAAAGACCCAGAGGAATTTTGCTGTCTATTCGTGGTAGATAAGGAGTTTACCAATTTTGTTTACATACCCTATCCCGAAGATTGATCCTGAAGGAATCTCACTCAAACCTCAGCGACTCAATTGGATCTAACTTTGAAGCTTTGAATGCCGGGTAGTATCCGGAGAGCAGTCCTACGATCACACAAACTGAAAATCCGACAAAAGTCCAAAGCCAGGGTATAATAAAAATATCGATGCTCATTATGCGGGCAACAATATTGCCGAATATAATACCTAAAATAATTCCAAGAATGCCACCCAGCATACAAACTACAATGGCTTCAATTAAAAACTGTTGCCTGATGCGAAGTGGTGTAGCGCCCAACGCTTTTCTAACGCCTACTTCCCGAGTGCGCTCGGTAACCGAAACCAGCATGATGTTCATAAGGGCAATAGAAGCTCCAAGCAGCGTGATAAACCCAACTACAAAGCCTCCAATCTGTAGAATACCAATGATAGAATCCATCTGCTGAGCTAGTGTTTCACTCTTTTCCAGGTCGAAGGAATTTTCGTTTCCAACATCATCGCTGCGAATGATGCGCATTAAACCTGTGGCTTCGCCCATAGCCATCTCCATTCGGCCTACGTCTTCCACACCAACAATTATTGTGTAATCTAATCCTCTCCCTTGCGCCATTTGATTGGCCACGGCAATGGGGATATACACTGCGTTATCAAAGCTATCGCCATTAATGCTTCCGCGTTCTTTCAACACTCCTATTACTTTAAATCGTGCACCCATAAAAGTTATATAGGTGCCAATAGGATCTTCATTATCTTCATAAATGGCCGTTTGTATTTTTTTTCCTATCACCGCCACACGGCTGCCAAACTGCATTTCAAGAGCTGAAAAACTTCTGCCTCTCTCGACCGTAAGTCCCCGGATAGACAGATATTCCGGGTTTAAACCCCTAACCCTAATATTTGGATTGGTCTTTAACGATGCATGGCTGACTTCGGCTATATAGGTCAACGTAGTAAATAAAGCGACAGCAGAAGGGTAATTAAACCGCTCAACAAAATCCTGAATTTCATTATAGTTCAATGGAGGATAACTTTTTTCTTTTACACCCTCCTGGTTACTTCCGCGGTTATCTTTCGAAGATATATCAAAAGTATTCAGGCCTAACGAAGAAAGGCTGCTGGTAACAGAGGCCCGAATGCCATCAATTGTTGTGAGCACCCCCACCAGGGCCATAATTCCAATGGCTACAATTAGGGCGGTGAGTATTGAGCGGAGCAGGTTTGCCTGTACACTCCGTAGCCCTTCTTTAACGTTTTCTACGAGATTCATCTAAAAAAATTATGAATTAAAGGCTTAAATTACTTCAAATGCTGTTTACGTTATAGCCACAGTTTCGATTAATTTTGCAACAACTCCTCTAACGATGCGCGCCCGCCTTTTGTTCTGTTTCTTTATTGCCGCCTTTAGCGTCAAGGCGAACTATTTGTTTATTCCCATGGATGAGCAACAGGCCAACCATTTGAAGGCCTATGGAATAGCCTACTGGGTGTTGAAACAAGAAGTTGAGGTTGACTGGCTGCTTAATTATCAAGGCGGCAGTTTTATGTGCAAATACCATCCGGATATACAAAATGAACTTACAGTTCGGGGTGTGAGCTATAAAGTTATTTCCGATGCGCAAGCCAACGCCATTGTTACGGAAATATCCAGCCCAGCCGTGAATTATGATATAATGAAATTAGAGAAGTACCCGAAGATTGCCGTGTACTCTCCCAAAAGTAAGCAGCCTTGGGACGATGCCGTGACGCTGGTGCTGACGTATGCAGAAATTCCGTACGATGTAATTTTTGATGATGAGGTGCTCCGCAACGATATGCCAAAATACGATTGGCTTCACCTGCACCACGAAGATTTTACCGGGCAGTACGGAAAATTTTATCGCACCTATCAACATATGCCCTGGTATCTCGAACAGCAGAAAGAAGCTGAAGATATGGCTCGTAAGCATGGCTATAATAAGGTATCACAACTTAAACTGGCAGTAGTAAAGAGGATCAAAGAGTTTGTTGCCGGAGGTGGATTTTTGTTTGCCATGTGCTCTGCCACCGACAGTTTTGATATTGCCCTGGCGGCTGATGGTGTGGATATTTGTGCACCAATGTATGATGGCGACCCCATGGATGGTGCCGCTCAACAAAAACTGAACTACGATAATACTCTTGCCTTCACCAACTTCACTCTTGTGCGCGATCCATACGAATATGAATTTTCTGATATAGACAATAAAGATGTTGAGCGTGGGTTACGCCAGGATAATGACTATTTTAGTTTGTTTCAATTTTCAGCCAAGTGGGATCCGATCCCAACCATGCTTACTCAAAATCACGTGCAAATGGTTAAAGGATTTTTTGGACAAACAACCGGGTTCAAAAAACATTTGGTGAAACCTGAAGCGCTTATCATGGGCGAAAATCGGGACATAAAAGAAGCTAAATACATCCATGGAGTTTTAGGTAAAGGTTTTTGGACTTTCTATGCTGGCCATGACCCGGAAGATTACCAACACACCGTTTACGAAGAGCCTACAGATTTAAACCTTCATCCCAATTCGCCCGGCTACAGGCTTATTTTGAACAACATTCTTTTCCCGGCCGCTAAAAAGAAGAAACAGAAAACATAGCCACTTCTTAATCTTTTCACTCAGTACACTCTTCTATGGGGATAGGTATAAATGAAGTAAGTTTACAACTCACCTAACAACGACATGAGAAAGAAACAAGAAATATTATTCGTTATAGTTGTCCTCCTTTCTTTTCTATCCATTCATGCACAAGTGGATGCCACTCTTACAACAAAAACAAAATCGTTGTATCAAAATCTTAAGGTCATTCAGGCCAGCAGTAATTTTATGTTTGGGCAGGAATTTTTTAACAGTTTTAAATATTCTGGTGATTTACACAGTGATGAAACCTACTCAGATTGCAAAGCCGTAACGGGGCAACACCCTGCCGTGTTAGGTTCAGACTTCCACTACTATCTCGAAAAAAATGCTACTGAGAGAGGCTATCACACGGATGCAGTTAAATGGGCATTTCAGCAAGGACATGTCATTACGTTCGATTGGCATTTGAGCGCAAGAACCACCACATCGTATGAGTGCGGAACAGCCCCGGCAGGCCTCGCAGAAAATATTGCCAACACAAATGGCACGGATAGAGCTTGGTTCTATGGCGAACTTGATAAGGTAATTGATATCATCAATAAAGATTTAGTTGTTGGTAATGATACCATACCCATTGTTTTCCGCCCCTTTCATGAGATGAATGGTGGTTGGTTTTGGTGGGGTGCTTGTTCAGGCCTTAGCGCATCGGAATACAAAGTACTGTATCAACTCCTGGTTGATTATATGAAGACCCGGACAAAAAGTGTTTTGTTTTGCTGGTCACCCAACACACCTTTTGGTGAAACGCACTATCCAGGAGATGATTACGTGGATGTTGTAGGTGTGGATGCCTACGAAGTGACTGAAGCCAGTCTTAGAACTGAAGTGGGCAAAGTGGTGACTTTTGCCGAAGCGCACAGCAAGATTGCTGTTTTTTCAGAAACGGGAAACAGAACAGATGCAGGAACGGCTGCGGGTGATAACTCATCAAGATATTGGAAAGACGTCATATTGCCGGGTATTTTAAATGATCCCAGCGGAAAGGCTGTGCACATAGCCTGGGTACTCACGTGGATTAATGCCAGTTGGTCATATCGCTATGTTCCACACGCAGGTAGCAGTGCGGTGGCGAAACAGAGCTTTATTGATTTCAAGAATTCCCCCTATGTGCTTTTCAAGGATGAATTACCTTTTGACATGTATGCTGAACCTCCCGTAACAGCTGTCTCCGAGACAAACCAGACTGTTGATATATATCCTATTCCGGCCAATCGTGACTTGCTCATTGAAGTGAAGGGATTTGAAAATCCTGTATCGATCTCGCTTTTCGATATCATGGGTAAAGCAATTTCAAAAATTGAGCGTTCAACAGATAAAATAATTTCACAATCCACTGAACGCCTAAGCCCGGGTGCTTACGTTGTTATTATTTCAGATGGAATTAGAACAGTGAAAAGAAAAATTATTGTGAGTAAGTAGCCTCTTGAATTTTATTTCAAACTCTTCAGGTAAGCAATGCTGAGAGGCACCTGGGTATTTACCACGCTGCTTTCATCTTCGATAAAGTAATGCTTAATGCCAACTTTTTTGGCTTGCTTGAGTATTCCAATCATATCCAGCTCACCTGTGCCCAGTGTAACTGAATTTTCGCCCGATGTCTTACCTGTTAGGTCCTTTTTAGTCCCTTTCTTCATGTCTTTCAGGTGCATCAGTTTCCAGCGGTCTTTATATTTTTTTAGGAGCGCTACAGGATCGCCCCCGCCAAACCATATCCAGAATATATCCATTTCAAAAGACACATACTCCGGATTGGTGTTTTCAAAAATATAGTCGAGCAGCGTTCCTTTTTCATATGGTAAAAACTCGTAGCCATGCGCATGGTAACAAAATATTAACCCGTTTTCCTTCAATACTTTCCCAAAAGCATTAAAATCCTCTACCGCTTTTTTAGCATTGTCGAAATTAAAGTTTCCATCTTGATGAGGAATCCACGAACACATCACATACTTGGCCCCTAAGATCTTTGCCCGGTCTGCTACTTCCTGAGGATTTTTAACCAACTGATCATAAGGTGCTCCTGTGCCGGGAATGCTAATGCCTCGTTCATCGCAAAGTTTTTTGAATTCTTGTGGACTAGTACCCCGACCTCCCCCGCCTTCAATTTCGGTAAAACCCATGGCCTTAATGGTATCCAGGGTGGCAGCCACACCATTTGGAAAGCTCTTTCTGAATGTGTACGGAGCCAAGCCAATAGGCGCATCATAAATTGGATTTTCCTTTTTTTGAGCGAACACAATATTACCCGTCAGGGAAAGGCATAAGGCAAATGCCAGCGTTAATCTTTTTTTCATTCTCAGAGGTTAAGTCTATTAAAGATTTTTCTTTTTCAATTCATCCACCGCATAATTGGCCGCTCGGGCGGTGAGGGCCATGAATGTTAAAGTGGGGTTTTGCGTTCCGGTGGACGTCATACATGCTCCATCGGTAACAAAAACATTTTTACAGGCATGAATTTGATTCCATTTATTAAGTATTGAAGTTTTGGGATCGAGGCCCATGCGTGCACCTCCCATTTCGTGAATATCCGATCCGGGAGGAGTTTTAGTGTCTTCCGCCCTTATGTTGATGAACCCGGCTTTCTCGAACATTTCTTTTGTTTGCTCTACATAATCATTCACCATCTTATCATCATTTTCTGTCCAATCGCAGGAAAGGATAATCTGGGGAATACCATACTTATCTTTTAAATCTTTATGAAGACGCAGATGATTTTCTTCTCTGGGCACAGTTTCGCCCTGCATCCAACTGCTGATATACCAGTTATTAAGCTTTGGGTTCAATATATTTTCTCTGAGTTGATCTCCAATCATGGATGTGTCTGATCCAACTCCCCTACCTCCGCTCACTCCAATAGAGTAGCCTCTCAAAAAATCCATTTCCTGCTTGCGCACATTTCTGAAACGAGGAATGTAACTGTTGCTTGGGTTCCTCCCGCTTGTTTTTTTGTCTTTAAATCCTTCAAACTCGGCATTACCCTTACCTCTGTAATTATGCCAGGCCACATATTTTCCTAAAATACCACTATCGTTTCCCAGCCCGTTGGGGAATCGCGATGAAGTAGAGTTGAGCAAAATGGCGTCCGAATTCAGGGCAGAAGCATTTACGAAAATTATTTTAGCGTAATATTCTATTGTCTCTTTGGAGTTAGCGTCAACTATCCGCACGCCTGTGGCTTTATTTTTTTTCTCATCGTAAATAACAGAGTGAACAACTGAAAATGGACGAAGGGTGAGTTTGCCGGTTTTCATTGCCCACGGCAGCGTTGATGAATTGCTGCTGAAGTAGGCTCCAAACTGACAACCGCGAAAGCAGGCTGCCTGATTTTGACATTTTCCTCTGCCTTGGTCCTTATGAATTTGCTGAGGATCGGTTACATGTGCGCAACGTGCTTTGATGAGGTGCCGATCAGGAAAATCTTTTTGAATGACGGATTTGAAATGCTCCTCTATACAGCTCATTTCAAAGGCCGGCATTACTTCACTGTCGGGTAGTTCGGGAAGGCCATCGCGTTCTCCTGCAATCCCTGCAAATTTCTCAACATAACTGTACCAGGACTCTATGTCTTTGTAGCGTATTGGCCAGTCAACGGCAAATCCATCACGAAGGGGACCTTCGAAATCAAAATCGCTCCAACGTTGTGTTTGCCTGGCCCACAAAAGCGATTTGCCGCCCATGTGATAGCCACGAAACCACCGGAACGGTTTCTCTTGAATAAAAGGTTGTTCATCATCTTTTATCTGCCAATGAAAAGTTTCCTCCCTGACAAAGCGGGCTAGTTGAAAGTCTTTTCTTTTTTCGAGTGGCACGGAGCCGCGGTATTCAAATTGCCAGGGTGCTTTGGCAGCAGTAGGGTAATCTTTGATGTGCTTTACATCTCGACCTCTTTCCAGCACCAGAGTTTTCAATCCGCGATCGCATAGTTCTTTGGCAGCCCATCCACCGCTTGCCCCGGAGCCGATTACGATGGCATCAAATGTTCTTGCTTTTATAGAATCGATGGCAATATTGCTCATATGAAATTAGTTAGTCTTTGAGAAAGGATAGAATCAGGCATTAACATCCACACAGCCATGGTAATGGCCGGGCACCATTTTATATTTTAGATAGTCAACCATTACTTCCCTCGAAGTATTGAACCCGCGGATAGTTTCTGATTTCATTAGGTTGAAAAAATCTTTTTGAGCCTTATCCTCGGATGAAGCCAATTGGAGCAGCAATTCTTCGCGCTGCTTTTGTTCTATGGTGGTGAAAGATTTTCCATGAACGGTCTGGGCTGACTTATCTAATGCTTCCAATTGTAATTTTATATTGTTCTGCACATCGGCTGTGTAACAATCGCTGATCAGCTTTTGAAGGAATTTATCGACCCCAACGGATAATGCTCCAATAGAGTTGCCAGCAGGAATGATGGTATCGGCAACGGAAGAAAGTAACTCCAGTTCAGTTGATTCGAATACATCGCTGAAAATCAAATCTTCTTTGCCCCAACCCACTGCCCACGAAGGCAAAGCAATCAACCCGACTGAACCCGCCAACATTTTTTTAATTATATCTCGCCTGTTCATAAAGTGAAAATTAATTTAGGAAATATAGGAAGGGTGGGGAACATAGGCAAAGGAAAAACTGTTAACCGGAAACCGGAAAAGAAGCCTGATCTCTTATTATTTTCGGTGAATCAGTAGGAGTTTTTGAACTCCCTGGATATTTCCATATTTGTGATGTCAAGTAAGTAAAAGACCCAAAAAATATTCGACCATGAAAGAAATTACTGTTCAGGAATTAAAAGCCCTTAGAGATTCAAAAGCCGATTTTCAATTGATCGATGTACGTGAGCCGCATGAATATGACTTTTGCAATATTGACGGTGAACTTATACCACAGGCAGAAATCCCATCCAGTGTGGCCAGGATTTCAAAAGATAAGAAAGTGATTTTGCAATGCCGCAGTGGTGCCCGGAGTGCGAATATGATTCACTGGCTTGAAAAAAATCATGGGTTTACAAACCTGTATAATTTAAAAGGAGGAATTTTAGCATGGTCGGATCAGATTGACCCGGATGTTCCTAAGTATTAGACTTAAGGCCTCACACTCACTCCTATTTAGGAAGCTCCCACACAAAATGCTGCTTGCCTAATGACGGCTCAAAGAAAAGCACTCCGCATCTAAACAGATCGATGCTGCCGTAGACGAGCTCGTGTTTGCAAATTTCATCCCAAGCCTTTCCCATTTCAGGTGAGCGATGAATGTCGTCAATCACTACGATACTCTTTTCCTTAACGCGTTTCGAAACCAATTCAAAATATCGCATGGTTGGCTCATAGCGATGGTTGGCATCAATCAAAACGAAATCCACTTTCCTCATGTTGAACAAAGCCTCTTTGAGGGTGTGATCAATATTGCCGTGCACAACTGAAATATTTTTCTTGTCAAAAAATTCAAAATTGGTTATGGCTATATCCGCAATAGCTTTATTGCCCTCCAGGGTCACTACTTGCGCCTCGTTCCTTAAAGCGAGATAAAGCGTTGAAATACCAAGCGAAGTACCAAGTTCAATAATTGTATCAGCTTTTAGATATTTAACAATTCGCGCGTAGAGTTCAGCAATTTTTGGAGGGGCCAGACTCCTGATAGCGATGTGGCTGAGTTTTTCCTTGCCCGAAGATGGGGCAGTGCCTGAACCGAGTTCTGTTATCTCAATAGGGAAAGGATTGTTCAGCAACTTTGTGCGAACAGCTTCAATTTCATCTGCGCCCCAAACATGCGACTTATCCCTTACAACTTTAAAAAACTCGAAGAAGAATGGAGAGTGAATGGAGTGGTCATCAACCGCATCTAGCCAATGAGTAACAAAAGATCGAATGGTAAAGAGGCCGGGCACTTATCTTCAGTTCAACCGTTGAGGGGCCACTAAGTTGAACTCCGGAATTCTGACTTTGAATTTGGCACCATCCACAACGCGCTCCATTAAGTAGGTGCCGACCATTTTTCCTATACCTGATTTTAAATTGCAGCCGCTTACGTATTGATGATTTTGACCTGGTTCCAACACAGGCTGCTGGCCCACAACACCATCTCCCTCCACTTCACGCTTAATGAAACCAGCATCATGAATTTCCCATTGTCGCTTTAATAATTGAATGGTGAACCCGCTATTATTCTCAATCCCAATCCGGTAGGTGAACACATAATGGTATTGGCTGGGGCTGGAGTAGTAAGGCTGATACTCCGTTTCCACCGTAACTTTGATCCCTTCTGTTATTTCGGTTACCATTCAATCAAAAGTATCAATTTTTTCATTTTATTTCCAATTGCTTTGGCAAGGTCATAGCATTTGAAGTATAACAAAATGGCGGACGTAAAAATTGCGCATTCGTGGAAAAAAAGACTTGAAAATGAGTTTCAGAGCCAGTATTTCAATGAACTGATTGAATTTGTAAGGCAGGAATATTCAAATCATATTGTTTACCCACCCGGTAAAGAAATTTTCAGAGCGTTTGATTTTTGCGAATTTGATGATGTAAGGGTAGTAATTATCGGGCAGGATCCATATCATGGCGCGGGGCAGGCCAACGGGCTTTGTTTTTCAGTGCGGCCAGGGGTGGCAATCCCGCGTTCCTTGGTAAATATTTTTAAAGAAATCCAATCCGATTTAGGTAAACCATTTCCACCCAATGGTGATTTGGAACGCTGGGCAAAGCAAGGTGTTTTATTATTGAATGCTACGCTGACGGTGCGAGCTGCTTCTCCCGGATCGCATCAAAATAAAGGATGGGAGAATTTTACAGATTCAGTCATTAAAATTATTTCATCTGAGAAAACGAATGTCGTTTTCCTTTTATGGGGTTCATACGCTCAAAAGAAAGCTGTACTGATTGATGCCACTCGTCATCATATTTTACAATCACCCCACCCATCACCCTTCTCAGCCGACCGGGGATTTTTCGGTAACAAACACTTCAGCCAGGCGAATGCCTATTTGAAAAGCAAGGGGTTGGCGGAAGTAGAGTGGTAATAAACTCTACCGAATTGGTTTAAAGAATCTATTCCAGCGGATTCTGTTAAACCAGCTTCCGTATTTGTCTATAGAAAGCCATATGAAAAATCCTTTGCCTACGATGTGATCGGCAGGAACAAAACCCCAGAAGCGAGAGTCAAGGGAGTTGTGGCGGTTATCTCCCATCATGAAATAATAATCTTGTTTAAAAGTATATTCTTTGATTTTGCTTCCGTCAATAGAAATGCCGCTGCTATCAATTTGTACATTTTTATTGTGCTCATATCGCTGAATCATCTTTCCATAGAATGCAATAGTTGAATCATCCAGGGAAATAGTCATTCCTTCATAAGGAATGGTTATTGGACCATAATCATCACCTGTCCACTTGAGCTTGGCATAGTTAGGGTAAGTCTGTGATTCCCCATACGCGTCAATTGGAATTAAATCAACTGACTTAATGTAGGGGAGCGCTTTCATTTCTGCCGCTACATCGGCCGTCATATGAATGGAATAAACCGCCTGGTTAGCATTGTCAAGGCCCTCAAAACGATAATCCTCATCCAGGCCAAGATTATACTTTTCAAAGATTCTGTCATTTATAACATCCGAAGCAATTACCTGGTATCTATACTGCATGAGCGGAGGGTTTTCCAAAGCCTTACCATTATAATATACCTGTCGGTTTTTTACTTCTACCTTATCGCCCGGAATTCCTACACAACGTTTTATATAATTCATTTTAAGATCCACCGGATAATCAATCCACTCCTTACGGTTGCCAACCATATAATTATTTTCCTCAATTCCGGGCACATTAAATACTACCACATCTCCATTTTTAATTTTTGTTAATCCGGGTAACCTGTATTGAGGAAGTTGAATCCAATCCAGGTACGATGGGATTTCCGTGAACCAAATTTTTTGATGCGTGAGCGGCAATTGCAGCGGAGTGGCAGGCGTGCGGGTGCCATAATGAAATTTGCTGACAAAAAGGAAATCACCAACTAATAGTGAATTCTCCATTGATGGTGTAGGAATGGTGTAGGCCTCCATAATCGTCCATCGAATTAAGGTAGCAGCCACCACCGCGAACGTAATCGCCTCCGTCCACTCTGCTAATGGTCCCTTTCGAATAAGCGGTAACTCATGGAGCTTGCCCAGGTATTTGGTATTCTTATTAAATGCTACAATTGGCAGGTAAATAAAAAATGCAAAGATGGTAATGAGCTGGCTAAGCAATGATTCTTTTCCGAAGCACCGGAGCAAATCGAAAATCAAAATATAAAATGCAAAAATATTGATAATAGGGATGAACAAATAAATTATCCACCATGACGATTTGCCTACCAATTTCATCGCTTGCCATTCGGAATAGATTGGAATGAGTGCAGCCCATGTTGGCATGTTTGTCTTTTCAAACACTTTCCAATAGCCCAGCGTTACCCCAAGTCGAATAACAATCAAAAAAATTATCATAGAATTCATGTGATTAATTTTTAGCGGTGCAAAGAAACAGAATTTTTAATATTCTTAGTTAGATCCATTTTTGGCGTTCACTGGTCAAAGTCTCATAAAATCATCCATTCCCAAAACGCCTTTTTTTCCAGGGAGCCACTCTGCCACCATAACCGCACCAAGGGCAAAACCTTCGCGGGAATAGGCTGTATGCCTGATTTCGATATCGTCTATGGCGGATTTATAGGTAACGGTGTGTTGACCCGGGAAAGGGTCAATTCGCTTCGAGTGAATAGGTATCTCATTTTCACTTCCTTCCGGATATAGCGCCCATCCTGATTTTGTTTCGAGATGTTTCAAAATTCCCTCGGCCAAAGTAATGGCGGTGCCGCTGGGAGCATCTTTCTTTTGTGTGTGGTGAATCTCTTCTAATGACACCACATACTCTGGATACCGGCTTATCATTTTGGAGAGATGTTCATTCAATTTAAAAAATAGATTTACGCCTAAACTATAATTCGATGCATAAAAGAAGGCTCCATTCTTTGTTTTGCAATAATCATCTACAACACTCTTTTTATTTAACCAGCCAGTTGTGCCCGATAGCACGGGAATATTTAATTCAAGGCATTTTTGAATATTGCCTGCCGCTTTTTCAGGAACAGAAAATTCAATAGCCACATCGTGCTTATTCTGTTCCAATTGCTTATTGTCCGATGGGTCAGCATCTACTCTTGCAGAAATTTCATGACCACGGCTCAGCGCTATTTTTTCAATAGCCTTCCCCATTTTTCCATAACCTATCAAAGCAATCTTCATATCAATTTTCCTTACTATTTTCTACTAACTCAAAACTTGAACGTGAGGGCGAACCCGGTTGTTCGGCCAATCATCATATTTTGTTCAATCATTGGCGTTAAACTGATTTTCATCTCCTTGTTCACTTTAAATTCGTTCAAATGCGCATCAACGTGCGCATCAACTATCTGGAGCAAGTAACCTATACCGGAAATGATTAACCAATAGTCGCGCTGCCTTTTTGCTTTATCAACAATGTATCGCAAATCCGATTCCGTTCGGCCGCTGGGCGAACTACCCGTGTCTAAATAAGTGTATAGCTCAGCGCGATACGTTACATAAATATCCTGATAGTAGTCAACTACCATAACGGCTCCCACAATTCCTCCATATATAATAGGGAGCTTCCAATATTTTTTATTGTAAATCTGTCCAAGGCCTGGGAAAACTGCTGAGTAAAACAAAGCCTTGTGCGGATCAAGCCGCTTAATTTGAGTTGTATCAGCCAGTTCATTGTTTAATAATCGAAGTGAATCAGACTGGGCGTTAGAATTTTTTCCACTGAAAAACAGGCAAATAACAAGCAGACAACACAAAAGCCACCTGTTAAACGTTAAGTATTTCCAAAATTCGGTTAAGGTCTTCAATGGAAAGGAATGGAATCTTGATTTCGCCTTTTTTGCCATCGCTTTTCACAGACACTTTCGTGCCAAAGTGTGAGGAAAGTTTGGATTGTAAACGGTTTGCCTCGCGATTTCCGGGTGCAACGGGTTTACCCTTATTACCCTTTGGGTTTTTGGCTGTGGCCGAAATATCACGCGCAAGCTCTTCTACTTTTCTTACCGATAAATCTTCGGCCAATATTTTTTTGAACACATACAACTGCACATCCGGATTCTCAATATTAATAATGGCCCGAGCATGGCCCATTGAAAGTTTATTGTCACGCAACGCAATTTGTATGTCGGGGGGAAGTTTTAGTAAACGCAAATAGTTAGTAACAGTGCTCCTGTTCTTGCCAACGCGCTCGCCCAATTCCTCCTGTTTTAAATGACACTCCGAAATAAGCCGCTGATAAGAAAGGGAAATTTCTATCGGGTTTAAATTCTCACGTTGAATATTTTCAATGAGGGCCATCTCCAGCATTTGCTGGTCGTTGGCCGAACGCACAAAGGCCGGAACCGACTTCAGGCCAGCTTGCTTGGAAGCTTGAAACCTTCTTTCTCCGGCAATAAGCTGGTAGCGGTTTTGTGTGAGCTTCCTTACCGTTATTGGTTGAATGATGCCGTGAACTTTTATAGATTCGGCAAGTTCCTTTAAAGCCTCCGGCTCAAAATACTGGCGTGGTTGAAACGGGTTGGTTTCAATTTCTGACAGCAATATCTCACTCATTCCCGATGCCTGCTGCGGAATTGCATGACGTGTTTCCTTGAGTTGCTCCGATTGAGGCGTATCGCTCAACAACGATTTTAAACCACGGCCTAAGGCAATTTTCTTGCTCATTTGGGTTGTCCGTTTTTGTTTAAAATCTCGTGGGCCAGGTTTAGGTAGCTGATAGCGCCACGACTTTCGGCATCGTGAATAATAGCCGGCAATCCAAAACTGGGAGCCTCACTTAGCTTAACATTTCTTGGAATAATGGTATCGAACGCAATGTTTTTGAAATGTGTGCGCACTTCCTCCACAACTTGATTGCCTAACGATGTGCGGGAGTCGTAAAGCGTAAGCAATATGCCTTCGATTTCCAGTTTAGGGTTGAGGCGGGTTTGAATAATTTTTATGGTGTTCAATAATTTTCCCAATCCCTCCAATGCAAAATATTCGCACTGCACGGGAATTAAAACCGAATCTGCGGCAGTGAGCGCGTTGATGGTTATTAAACCTAAAGAGGGCGAGCAATCAATAACAATAAAATCGTATTGGTCCTTAAGACCAATCAGCACATCGCGCATTTTTTCTTCCCGTCTTTCAATATTTACCATCTCCACTTCAGCCCCTACCAAGTCAATATGAGAAGGTAGAATATCTAAATGCTTTAAGTCGTTTTTAATGATGGCATCCTGCATGGGCGCGCCATCAATCATACATTCGTAAATGCTTTTCTTAATTTCGTTTGGATTCAGACCAAGCCCCGAGGTAGAGTTGGCCTGCGGGTCAGCATCCAGCAACAAGGTTTTTTTCTCCAGCACGGCAAAGCTGGCCGCGAGGTTAATTGCAGTCGTAGTTTTTCCTACTCCACCTTTTTGATTTGCTATCGCTATTATTTTTCCCACCGTATTTTAGTTAATGGCTAAAAGTTAATCGTTAATCGGAGAACAGTCTTCTTCTTTTCTATTAACCATTTTCTATTTTTCTATCTTTTATTCTTCTTCCTTGCCTCTTCACTTGCTTTCATCGCGCCCTCCAACTTCGACATAAATGATGATTTTTTACTGGTCGATGAAGCCTGCTTCAACCGATGGGCGTCCATCACCTTCTTAATTTTATCTTCATCTACAAACCGCTTGATTAAAAACTGTTGAGCAAATGAGGCCACATTCCCGACAAGGTAATAAAAACTTAGACTGGCCGGGAATGAATTTAATACGAAAAGGAAGATAACCGGCATAATATAACTCATGGACTTCATAGGGCCGTCTACCGTAGTAGTTTGGTTGTTTTGCCACACGGTTGCCAATGTGGTAATGGTCATTAGCAAAGTGTAAACGCTCAGGTGATTTCCGAGAAACGGAATGGTGAACCCAAAGCTCAATACCGAATCGTATGTCGAAATATCATCGGCAAGCCAAAGTGTTTGTTGCCTGAATTCAATACAAGCCGGAAATAAAAAAAACATAGCAAATAAAAAGGGCATTTGAAGCAATAGCGGAATGCACCCGCTGAATGGGCTTGCCCCGGCTTCGTTATACAATTTCATTTGCTCCTGGCTGAACTTAACCTGGTCGTCTTTGTATTGTTCTTTAATAGCATCTACCTCAGGCTTCAATAGCCGCATTTTGGCCATGCCGAGATAAGATTTGTAAGACAATGGAAAAAGGATGAGCCTGATCAGCAATACCATTAAAACAATAATCAACCAGTAGCTGGTGAGGTATTGGGTAAGCAGATGAAAGACCGGAACAATAAAATATTGGTTTACATATTTAACAGGAGGCCAGCCTAAATCAACATTCTTTCGAAAGTTTTCGGCCACATCGTTAAGTGTTTTATAATCATTCGGACCGATGTAAAAAGAGAAACTTGCCTTACCGGACGTGATATCGGCTGTTGGAATTTTAACTGAAAAGTTTGTGACCTTAACAGTGGATGAATCATTCAGGTCAACCGAGGTTTTCATGTTTCCTCCGGCAAAAGATTTATTGCTCAGAAATGCCGACAGGAAAAATTTCTGTTTGATCGCCACCCAACTGGAAGCAGGAATGTCCAGTTGATCATCATCTAATTCCGATTCGGAAATGCCATCAAATTCTCCTTCGGTTGAATAATAATTAACCCCCGTTTTAATACGGCTGTCGTTAATATCTTTTTCAACCAGCGGCAAGCGATTGAACCAACTGAAGGTAAGATTCTCGCTATTAATGCCCGGGGCAATTACACGGTATTGTAATTGAAAACCTTTCCTCGCCAATGTATAAACGTGTTTTACTTCACCAGTAAGTTCACTGCCGGTTGTAAATTCAATCCTCGAAGAATCGCCAACATTATCTCTTCTAAAGGAGTACATGGGCTGGTAAAGATCAACCTGCTTTCCGTTAACCGAACCCGTCAAATTAAAACGTGAGCGCTGTGGTGTAACCAGCACCAACGGTTCTTGCGAATATGTTTTGTAATTCTTCAGCTCCACTTCGCGGATCACGGCACCTTTGTTACTTAGAACGATGCGAACATCATCGTTCTCTATTGTAATTGCCTCCTCTTTAATATCGGCTGTCTGCGAAAAGATAGTGTCGACCGTTGCCTCTGGTACAGTGCCAGCCAGTTTTTCAGTTGACTTAACAACCAGCGAGTCAGCAATAAGTGGTTGTTTTACAATTTCGGGTGATGGTGCAAACCAGGTGAAGTAAGCAAACAGCAACAACGCGATCAATACGAACCCTATAATGGAATTCCTGTCCATGCTTATATTTTTTTACTAGTTGGATTTTTTATTTTTAATGGCAGCCTCCACAAATTTTACGAATAGTGGATGCGGATTCAATACCGTGCTGCGCAACTCTGGGTGGAACTGTACACCAATAAACCATGGGTGGTCTTTTAATTCCACTATTTCTACAAGTCCTGAGTCCGGATTAATTCCCGTTGCCTTTAGGCCGGCATTTTCAATTTTATCTAAATATTTATTATTGAACTCGTAGCGGTGGCGATGGCGCTCTTTCACTGTTGTATCGCCATAAACCGAAGCCGCTTTGCTCCCTTTTTTCAATCGGCATTCGTAGGCGCCCAACCGCATAGTGCCACCTTTGATGGTAATTTTTTTCTGTTCTTCCATCATGTCAATAACCGGGTGCTTGGCATGGGGGTTCAACTCGGTTGAACTCGCTTCCAAATGAAGCACGTTCCTGGCAAACTCCACCACCGCGCATTGCATACCCAGGCAAATGCCGAAGAAGGGGATTTTATTTTCGCGCACATACCGTATCGCCTCCATTTTTCCCTCCAGTCCACGCTCACCAAAGCCAGGCGCTACCAATACACCATCTAATCCCGAAAGGATAGAATCAACAGTCTCGTGCAAAATCTCTTCACTCGAAATCCATTTCAACCTCACCTTGCAGTCATTCTGTGCACCGGCATGGATAAACGATTCGGCTATCGACTTATACGCATCCGGAAGGGACACATATTTCCCAACCAAACCAATCGTAACTTCTTCGGTAGGGTTTTTTAGTTTACCCAAAAATTCCTTCCATTGTTCAAGCTCCGGCTCGTGCTTAGCGGTTATTTTTAATTTCGAGAGAACACGCTCATCCAACTTTTCTTTTCTCATCAAGAGCGGCACATCGTATATAGATTCCGCATCAATGGCTTCAATTACCGAGTTGATGTGTACGTTGCAAAACAGGGCAAGCTTTTTCCTGATTTCGGTGGGCAATGGCAACTCGGTGCGGCAAACCAGTATGTCCGGTTGAATTCCCTCGGCCAGCAATTCCTTTACGGAGTGCTGGGTGGGCTTAGTCTTTAATTCTTTAGCAGCTTTTAAATAAGGTATAAGGGTAAGGTGAATAACCAGCGCGTTAGACGAGCCCAACTCCCACTTCACCTGGCGCACCGCTTCTACGAACGGAAGCGACTCAATATCGCCCACCGAACCACCAATTTCGGTGATAATAAAATCGAAGCGGCTGCTATCGCCAAGTTGAAAAATATTGCGTTTTATTTCATCGGTTATGTGTGGCACCACCTGCACTGTTTTGCCCAGGTATTCGCCTTTTCTCTCCTTCGTAATAACGTTATTATAAATGCGGCCCGTGGTAACGTTGTTTGCCTGGGAAGTAGTAATGTTCAAAAAACGCTCGTAATGGCCTAAATCGAGGTCAGTTTCAGCCCCATCATCGGTCACGTAGCATTCCCCATGCTCATAAGGATTGAGCGTTCCGGGGTCGATATTGATATACGGGTCGAATTTCTGAATCGTGACAGAAAAACCCCTGGCCTGCAAAAGCATTCCAAGAGATGCCGATATGATTCCCTTTCCTAATGAGGAAGTTACGCCCCCGGTAACGAATATGTATTTGGCTGTTGACATGAGCGTAAAAATCGGGGGCAAAGGTATTTAATTTGTTCATAGTTTCAGGTTCAAAATTCGGGCGAACGCAACAAGTTTTAAAAGATATTTTGGCGGCACCCCGATTCGCACATGCTCACCCCTCGTAGCATCGGGGCCGGGCTGTCGGCAGTCGCCAATCCACCGCACGCATCACACTTTCCAGCGCCAAGCCATTCCGGGCTCCAATGCCTGTCTCCATCCCTTGCCGGGTCATGGCTGGCAGATGGGCTATTCCCAAACGTAAATAAATATGCGGTTAGTGGGGTAAGTTGGAAGATGTCATTCGAACTTAATCACCTGAACGATCGGAGAGTTTTTAAAACCATAAATGCCATAGATTGCGTTTTGCGTTGGAATATATCCCTTAATAGCATAAACCTCACCTCTTTGCATTTCATACTCATCAATTTTTTGGAGGAGTAAGCCGGTATTCCCTTTCTGAAAGAGCAACGATTCATTTTTTTGATTACTCTTCATATAAAAATATTGATAATACTTCCGGTCATCCAACGCATTCGCACCTATTGTGGCCATGGTCGGTACTAAAACGCCTAACAATCCAAGTGAGTGGACGAGGGGAACGCTATGATATATTTCTCCGTAGACGCCCATAGTAATCTGCAAACTATCCTGTAGTGGACTTGGCTCCACTATTAGAAAACCTTTTCTATTAAATCGTAACAATGAGTTAGGCTCAACTCCTTCAGTTTTTTTAACCATTAAACTCTCCTCGTTCCTTGAATAAACAGAGGTGTTCATGGTTTTGGCTTTTTCAGGAATTATATACGAAGTCACTTTTTGGCCATTAGACAAATCAAAAACTTCTGTTTTTAACCCGGCATCCAGAACTATTCGATAGAGATAATTATTAAAGACAGTCGAATTAAAATAGACAGGAGTAGTTTCCATAAAAAGCCGATTTGTCACCTCACCCGTTACTAAATCCAACCGTGCTACGATTGTCCTGAATAATGAAGTGGGCGGAGCATTGGGATCAGTGTAATCTAACTTATATTCATCCACACATATAACTATCGCATCTTTTTCCTTTATAATTTTGATTGGATCAGTCGCCTGCGAAGGCATGATAGGCGAGTTAGCTTCATAAAATGATATGCTGGCTCTTTTGTTTTTGCCCAGATCAAATGATAGAGGGAAATTTCTCTCACCTACAATTGATAAGCCATTAAGTTGGATTAGTCTTAACCCAAATGCTGATTTCTCAGCAGTGAGCAAGTAAAGACTCCCATTCTCTACATATCTTCCATATAGCCTGGTATCTAAAAGTATACTCCGATCACTTATTTGACCTTTCCCGTTTTTACTTAATGCCAAAGCTTTTATTTTGGCGCCCTTTTTATACCATTCAGCAAAATAATAATAAGTAGTGTCATTACTTTTTGCAGTGGCCAGGAAACTCTTTTCGACTAATTTGGGTAAATCTACTTCTTTACTTTCTCCATTCGGTAGCAGCCAATAGCTTTTATTGATGGTTACCGCATCTCCGGTGCTACCGGTTTTCGATGCATTTGTAACACTCACAGCTTCTAATGTGAGAAAAATACTATCCCCTACTTTAATCCCTTTTAATTCATTAAACCTAAACTTCCCCAAATCAATTTCCAGTTGAATTTTTTGAGCCCGTGTGCTAAAAGCAATAGCCATTGATATTGAAAAAACTATCATTCTCGTTTTCATATCAATCATAGAATGTATTCTAAATTAATTTCTCTATTTGAGTACAAAATAAATCAATCCGTAAATTTAAATTCAAGTGGCTCGTAGCTTGAAGTAGGGATAATTACAATCCCAAAAAATGTTTGTCCCGGTTCAATTGATTTACCATAAATTTGATTCAACATAAGCGTTTCCAAGTGTCTTTTGTTGGCACTTTCTGCCACAATCAGGTTGCCTATACCAACTGCTACACCCACCGGAATAAATTGGACCGTTGTTTCATTAATGCCCTGAGATGGGTCTTCAACGTGGGAAATAGACCAGGGTCCCCACAAAGAATGTAAGAGATAAGGGGCTGAGGTTTGCCTTACCACTTTTGTGTAGTCTTCAACCGACACAAATTTTTTCGTTACACCGTTGGCATTAATCTTGAAGTTTTCCTGAGTAAGTGTAACGGTCTGGTTGGTTGTGTTCTTAATCCGCAGTCCAATGGCGGCATAACCAAATTTATTTTCTTTTCTTGCGTACCGTTTATTTCTGGTCTGATTTTGAATGTCATACAAATAGGAGATCTCCAGTTTCTCTTTGGCCGGTGTTTGATTTTGATAATTGAGCGTGCTCGGTAATAATGGTTTGTAGGATGAGGCGCAGCCTATTAACAGGCTAAGACTGATAACAGTTAGGTATTTCATTATGTTTGATTGGCTAAGAATGCCTACGGCCAAAACTATATAATACTGTTTGAATTGCAAGTTAAGTGACTCGAAGTCCAGCGAGCATCACTTTGTCTATTTAAGAAAATCAATACTTGAATTTTTTAAATTTGAATCTTATAACAATAAACCATGAAAGCAGCCATCATCGGAGCCGGCATTGGTGGGCTCACCGCAGCCATCGCACTTCAACAGGCCGGGATTGAATTTGAAATTTATGAAGCCGCGCCCGAGCTTAAACCTGTTGGTGCCGGCATCGTGATGGCTTCGAATGCCATGCAGGTTTTTCAGCGAATGGGAATTGAAAAGAAAATGATGGAAGCCGGCTTGGAAATTATTGGAGCCTATTGCATTGACCAGAATTACAAAGTGATCTCCGGATTGGCCATTAAAGAAAAAGTTACCTCTCGTTTTGGCATCGGAAGTTATGCCTTCCACAGAGGCCGCTTGCAGCAGGCGCTGCTCTCAGAAATACCCGGCAATAAAATTTACCTGGACAAAAGGCTTTCTTCAATCTCCCAGCAGTCACAGAAAGTTGAACTAAAATTTGAGGATGGCTCAACAGCTGAAGCGGATTTTGTGATTGGCGCAGACGGCATCAAGTCGGCTGTAAGAAAAAATATTTTTGGTGATGTGCTGCTCCGCTATTCCGGCCAAACCTGCTGGCGAGGAATGGCCAAATTCACACTGCCAACTGAAAAGCAGTTCAATTCATATGAAATGTGGGGAAAACAAAAAGGCCTTCGTTTTGGATTGGTGCCTACGTCAGAAAACGAAGTGTATTATTTCACTACATATTATACGGACAGAAATGGCAAGGATGAGCCGGGCCAGGTGAAGAATAAAATTTTAAAACTTTACTCAGTCTTCGGAGAACTGCCCGTTCAATTAATTGAAGCCACTCCAGAAGAAAATATTATTCGATCGGACATCTACGATTTTGTTCCGATCAAGCAATGGTGGAAAGGCCGCGTGGCACTTCTTGGAGATGCCGCTCATGCCACAACCCCCAACCTGGGTCAGGGCGGTTGCCAGGCAGTTGAAGACGGTTACATTATTGGCAAATGCCTGAAGGAAAATTCCAATCCTGAAAAAGCATTTGAACAATATCAAAACATCCGCTATAAAAAAGCTGTGCACGTGGTGAATACATCATGGAATTTTGGAAGGCTCACGAATTTAGGTAATCCCGTTATGCAATCGCTGCGAAATGGATTTCTAAGCATGATACCGGAATCAACAACTATTAAACAGTTGGATAAGATTTTGAAGCTGAATTATTGAATATTTTTTCCAACTGAGTAGTTCACCTCCAGATCGTCTATAAACTTAGTTTCTGAATTTTGAATTAGTTTTGCTGTGTGAATTACGCAGCACACTTGCAATCCATTTCGACTTTTGAAACCGTTTCAAAGGCCGCAGCCAAACTAAACCTCTCGGTTTATGTGGTGGGTGGATATGTGCGCGATTTGGTTTTAAGCCGCCCCAACAAAGACCTTGATTTTGTTACCATTGGAAGTGGAATCGCCCTGGCCAACCAGGTGGCCAAAGATTTAGGAGGCCTGCAAGTAACTGTGTTTCAGAATTTTGGAACGGCAAGTATTAAAGCCGGGGAATTGGATTTGGAGTTTGTTGGGGCCAGGAAAGAATCGTATCGCGCGGAATCGCGCAAGCCGCTTGTTGAAGATGGAACGCTGGAAGATGACCAAAACCGCAGGGATTTCACCATCAACGCAATGGCCATCAGTCTTAACCATGAAAATTATGGCGAGTTGATTGATCCTTTCGGAGGACTGGAACATCTCAGGAAAAAAATTATTCAAACACCGCTTCACCCCGACACCACTTTTTCTGACGACCCATTGCGAATGATGCGAGCCGTTCGTTTTGCAACGCAATTAAAGTTCGACATTGAGCCGGAAACATTTGACAGCATCACGCGAAACGCTGATCGTTTGAAAATCGTGTCGATGGAACGCATAATCGATGAAACAAACAAAATTATTTTAACCCCACTGCCATCCTACGGATTCAAGCTTCTATTTCACAGCGGTCTTCTCAAGCAATTTTTTCCTGAGTTGGTATTGCTGCAAGGCGTGGATTATGTAGGCGGTAATGCTCATAAAGATAATTTTTATCACACCCTGCAAGTGCTGGATAATGTTTGCAAAATGTCTGATGACCTATGGTTAAGGTGGGCTGCTATTCTTCACGATATCGCCAAACCTGCAACCAAGCGATACGATCCGGCCGTTGGCTTTACTTTTCATGGTCATGAAGATAAAGGTGCCCGCATGACGCCCGGGATTTTCAAGCGGTTAAAATTGCCGATGAATGAAAAGATGACTTTCGTTCAAAAACTTGTTCGCCTCCACCTTCGACCAATTTCGCTGGCTTACGAAGTTACGGATTCAGCGATACGGAGATTATTGTTTGAAGCAGGTGATGACATTGACGCACTCATGAAACTTTGCCGTGCCGACATCACTTCAAAAAACATGGACAAGGTAAACCGCTATCTTAAAAATTTTGATTTGGTAGAGGAGCGTATGAAGGAAGTGGAAGCAAAAGACCACTTGAGAAACTTCCAGCCACCCGTGAGCGGTGAGGAAATTATGCGTACTTTGGCGCTCCCTCCAAGCCGAATGGTGGGCACCATTAAAGACAGGATAAAAGATGCCATACTGGATGGTGAAATCGAAAATAATCGTGAGCAAGCATGGGAGTTGATGCTAAAAATTGCCCGCGAAAAAGGAATTGAAATTGTTGAACCTAAAATAAATTAAGAATGAAAAAGTATGTTGTTTTTCTAATGCTGTGTGTTGCCGCTGTCGCTTATGGTCAGAATAAAAAAAATGAAAAGCAACCGGTGAAAACGGAAACTAAAACCGATCCGAAGACCTCAACGAATACAACCACAACTCAGCCAGCGAATGAAACGCAACAGGTTAATCCTTTTGTTAATCATTATCTGATGAAATTTAATGTGGCCATGCGCTTTGGCGATTCTGAAGTTGCCCGCGGAGCCTTGTACGATTTGATCATAGAGAATCCTGCCAACGACTCTTTATTCCTTAACCTGGCCATGATGTATTACGAAAATCAAAAATATCCTTCCACCATTTTGGTTTCTCAGGAACTCCTGGCGCGAAATCCAAAAAATACTACAGCCCTGGAGTTAACGGCTTCGTCATACGAGGCTTTGAATATTTTTGATAAAGCTCTTCAAAATTATGAATCCTTATATCTTCAAACCAATGCATTTCCTTTACTCTATAAAATGGCTTTCCTTCAATTCGATTTGAAACGATACAAGGAATGCTCGGCCACCAGCGATATTTTATTATCCAAAAAAGAGGCAGATGAGTTAAAAGTGGCTTACCCAATTGATGAGACCAGGTCCAAAGAATTTCCTATAAAAGTTGCCATTTTAAATCTCAAAGGCCTTCTTTCTAAAGAAAGTGGAGACGTGGCCGGAGCAAAAAAATATTTTGAGCAAGCCCTCGCATTAGCGCCAGACTTTGTGCAGGCAAAAGAGAATTTAGCGAAGTTGAAGTAAGAAATTTGAAGTCCTGCTTTTTATACAGAGCAGGACTTTTAAATCCTCTTGATCTCAGCCCCCAATGTTTTCAGCCTCCCCTCAATATTTTCATATCCCCGATCGATCTGTTCAATATTAGAAATTTCGCTTTCACCTGTGGCAGAGAGTGCCGCAATGAGAAGGGCGACACCAGCCCGTATATCAGGCGAGGACATTTTAATGCCTCGCAGGGAGTGTTTTCTATCTAAGCCAATTACAGTTGCCCTATGGGGGTCGTTTAAAATTATTTGTGCGCCCATATCAATAAGCTTGTCCACAAAAAACAAACGGCTTTCAAACATTTTTTGATGAACAAGCACCGTGCCTTTTGCCTGCGTGGCTACCACCAGCACTACGCTGATTAAATCCGGAGTGAAGCCCGGCCAGGGAGCATCGGCAATGGTAAGAATGGAACCATCAATAAAAGTCTCGATCTCATATTTTTCCTGGGCGGGCACATGAATATCATCGCCTTTTATTTCAAGCCTAATGCCCAATTTTCTGAATACCTCGGGTATGAGGCCGAGCATTCCAACGCGGCAATTTTTAATGGTAATTTCCGATTGGGTCATGGCGGCCAGCCCGATGAAACTTCCAATCTCGATCATATCAGGTAACAAAGTGTGGTCGGTGCCGCCCAATTTTTTTACACCTTCAATGATAAGCAAGTTAGAACCGATGCCACTTATTTTTGCGCCCATCCTATTCAGCATAGAACAGAGCTGCTGTAGGTAAGGCTCGCACGCTGCATTGTATAATGTGGTGGTTCCTTCGGCCAACACGGCCGCCATCACCACATTGGCCGTTCCGGTTACGGAGGCCTCCTCGAGCAACATGTAGGCTCCCTTCAACTTGGTTGCGTCAATGTGGTAGAGGTTTTCCTGTGAGTCAAAATTGAATTTTGCGCCCAGGTTTTGAAAGCCAATAAAATGCGTGTCGAGTCTGCGCCTGCCAATTTTGTCTCCTCCTGGTTTTGGAATATTGGCCTCACCAAAGCGCGCAAGGATAGGACCGAGCAACATAACCGATCCGCGTAAAGCGGCAGCCTTTGCCCGATAGTCGCTTGATTTTAGAAATTCAAGATTAATTTTTTTCGCGGTGAACCGGAATGAACCGTTGCCCAGCTTTTCCACCTGGCACCCTAAGTCGGCCACCAATTCAATTAATTTATTTACGTCACGGATGTCGGGAATGTTGTGGATGGTGACGGGTTGCTCCGTTAATAGTGCCGCACAAATAATTTGCAGCGCCTCATTCTTGGCGCCTTGCGGGGTAATTTCACCCGATAATTTTTTCCCGCCTCTAATGAGGAACGAACTCATTGGTCTCTTCTGCGATGATTATGGCCGTGTCTCTTAAACGGTTTTCCGCCTGATCGATGCCTGTCACGCCCACGCCCCTCTCGCCCTTCGCCTCCATCAGGTCGTGGCTTCTTTTTGTCGCGATATAGTTTTTCAAAAAGGTTGTCTTCACGCACTTTGTCGAGATCCATGCTCAGCTTTCCTTCCGACATATTTTTTATGTCTCTCAAGATCACCGAGTCGTCAAGGATTTCCTTATTCCAGGCGCCATAGAAAGTCTTCATCAACTTCCCTAAGTAAATTACCGCTTCCTCTTTTTCCTGAGGAGTATCTTTCTTAAGGGCTTCCTTAACTAATTTCTCAATATTTTTTCCATAATGTTTAAACCGCACATCGCTTTGCGGGTAAAGCATTTTCATTGGTTTCTTGTTTAATATCTCCGCGGTTGGAACCGGATATGGCGCATTCACATCCAAATCAAAATTGGCGATGATATACATATCGTCCCACATGCGTTGCGGGTTTTCGGGCTGATCCTTCACCGCTGGATTAAGCTGCTTGATTAAATCTATAAGTGTTGTGGCAAGCGCTGTGCGTTTTTCCTTATCTGGCACCGTGCGGATATAATCCACTAACTTTTGAACATTGCGGCCATATTCTTTTAAAATAATAGCGGATCGCTGCGTATTGTATTCTCCTATCATGCTTTTTGTAGTTAGTCTTGAGTTTCTAGTCCTTAGTCTCTTTGAGGGATGGTTTTAATCCCCAATTCATTTTTTGAATTTCTTGAATGTCCTGCTGAACAGATGTAAGAGTATTTCTATCAATAAATCCAACTCTCTCGGCTATGACCATTTGAGTTTCTAATTCGCAAGTTGAACCGTAGGCAATTCCGAGAAAATTATTAAAATCCTTTTTTGAATTCCTACCGGATCCTTCAGCAATATTCGAAGCTATAGAAATTGCACTTCGTCTCAATTGCGAAGTTAATCCGTATATCTCCTCTTTTGGAAAACTTCTGGTTATATCGTACACTTTAACCGCCAAGTCGGCTGCTTTTTGCCAGATTATCAAATCCTTATAATTATTCACCTCTCAATACTAAAGACTCAATACTCAGGACTGACCGCCTATTCAGTTACGATTCTAAGTTTGGCAAAACTAAGTAATAATGTTTTCTCTCCAAAACCATCGAAAGTAATACGCGCTTTGCGGTCAGGGCCGCTTTCATCCATATAAGTAACGGTACCAAATCCGAATTTGGGATGTTCAACTTTCATATTAACCCTCAAATTTGAAGTATCGCTGGGTTTAAAATCAAGCGGAGGTTTGTATGTAACAGGCCTGACGACTGGCGGATTTGCCAAACTCTTGCGCATGCCACTTACGAAAGTCTTGGCATAATGCGCGGTGCTTTGTGGCGCAAACTCCGACCCTCTAAACTTAGTGCTTGT